>Ga0222425_100068_pt1 | contig 182966 bp, 145 predicted proteins | sample 2B1ome_2_FD_180089 | JGI IMG/M metagenome (GOLD analysis project Ga0222425, IMG submission 180089) | Enriched microbial communities from leaf-cutter ant dump, University of Wisconsin, Madison, United States - 2B150A (version 2) | ecosystem: Environmental > Terrestrial > Nest > Insects nest >...
GCCGCACGCACCCTCGATGATCTCCAAACCGCCACGGCCGCCGCTCTGCATGCCTTCCAGCCCAAACACTGCCGGAGCTTCTTTCGCCATGCTCAATACGGGACTAACTAAATCGAAAGTGCTCTAGAGATAAGCTCTGCCATGCTATTACGCGTGAAGCGATTCATCACTACGTGAGCTTAGTCGAGTTTCAGGCGTTAAGTTTAAAAAACTCGCCGCAGGACTTAATCACATACGCTCACCAAGATGTGTGTGTTGATGTGGGCAGATTGTCCGATTGGGTCACAATCGTGAATATGCCACTCTTTCTGGAGAGATTCTCGGGTGCTCCGTTAAAGATATCAGAGCAAAGTGTTCGGCCTATTGCATCATTGCTCGATCACATGGACATTGCAGCATGTGCTGCCGCTAAGGCGGACTTGCTTAGCACCATCAAGAATCTGTGCAAGGCATAGGCTCAGTGCTTTGGAGTTACTCACCACCCGAACGTCTGCTTGATGAGCAACTCATCGTGCAGGGCAGACCCCGGGGGGCGTGAGGTGTGTGGTGATCTGTCGCCCGATCTGCTATCCGGAAAAAATCAGGGTCGATCCAACTGCCCTCATCGAAACGCGTTGGGGAGCAACGTGCTCCACCGGCGGTTCCACCCTGCCGTGATAAGCTCAGGCAACGACGAGGCGTTCCTCGGCGACTTCGGAGATGGTCTTGCCCTGCTTTCGGGCGACGGCGCGGAGACTGCGGACGGTCTTGGGTGTAAGACGGAGCAGCACGGGCTGGCGACCGGTGGCCTTGCGGCCGGCGCCTTTGCGGGCGCCGCCCCAGAGCGAAAACGCCTGGACCTTGCTGAGGTCGGGCAGGGGGGGGCCGTTTAGGTCCCTGATATTGGTCTGATAGCCTTCGGCGTCGAAAACCGGGGGCTCAATCTTGGGCTTTTTGGTCTTTCCAGTAGATTTCATAAGTGTCTCGTCCTCGTCGCCAGTAGCCGGCGCCGATGAGTCGGATGACGCCGTTCGCTCGGTGAGTGTAGCGGACGAGCATCACACGTCCGCCCACCATTCCAAGCAGCCACCAGCGCAGTTCGCTTCGGTCGCTGTGAGTTTCGTCGAAAAGAACCAGGGCTTTCGGGTCGGCAAAAGCCTGCTGGGCTGTCGTGAAATCGACGCCATGGCGGGCGACGTTCAGTCGCTCCTTGGCCCGATCCCACGAGAACCGCATTGCTAGGAAAGATGCCCGGGAATTCTTGAAAGGCAATAGCGGAAATCAAATGAAGGCGGTTCGTTCGGTAGGGCTCGCCCGACCAGTTTTTTGGGCACAACGTGCTTCGTCGGCGGAATCGACGGTTCCGCATTACGACCAATCGGGGCGTAAAGCCCCTCCTACAGCTCTGCGCTCTCCGCGCCCTCTGTGTTGAGCTGTGTTACCAGCCGAAGCTCCGCTTGATCCGCAGCTCGTCGTAGAGATCGTTCGGTAACTCCTGCAAGAACCGCGTTGGTTGGAGCATCAGGCCGCCGGGGCCGGGGCGGGAGGCGACTCTCGGGTAGGTGATGTAGAGCTCGTTCTTGGCCCGCGTGACGGCGACGTAGAAGAGGCGGCGTTCTTCCTCGAAGTCGCCGCTCTCGATCGTGCGGTAGCCGGGGAACTGGCCTTCGGCGGCGCCGATCAGGAAGACGGCGTCGTATTCGAGGCCCTTGGCCTGGTGGATCGTCGTGAGCTTGATCGACTCCTGGTCGTGATCGATCTGCTTCTCGCTGGTCTCGCCGTTGAGAAGCATGATCTGGGCGAGGAATTCCGACATCTGCGTGAACTGCGAGGCGAAGCCGATCAGGCCCTTCAATTCCTCGATGCGGTCCACATAGTCGGCGTACTCGCCCTTCATGTGGTCGCCGTACCAGCCGTCGATCGCGACCTCGACGGCGTCGCTCGGCTTCTGGTCGTTCATCGCGTCGTACACCTGGCGGAGCGAGGCGCAGAAGTTGGGCCAGTCGGGCTTGGCGTCCTTCGGGACCTTGCTCGCCACGTCGTCGGTGGCGAGGGCGTCGACGAAGTTCTGCTGCATGAGCTTCGCGTGGTCGAGGGCGGCGGCGTAGATCTTCGCCGCGCCCTTCTCGCCGACCTTCGGCAGAAGCATGGCGATGCGGTTCCAGGCGGAGGTGTTGGACGGGTTGTAGACGAAATTGAGGACGGCGATCAGGTCGCGCACGTGCTGGCGCTCGAAGAACTTCACGCCGCTGGTGATCGTGTAGGGCACGCCGGCACGGGTGAGCGCGAGCTGCATCTCGAGGGCGACGTAGTGCGAGCGGTAGAGCACGGCGATCTCGTTGGGCGAGACACCCTCCTCGTTGACGAGGGCGTGGATGCGCTTGAGCACGAAGGCGGCCTGCTCCTTGTCGTCCATGGCCTGGATGACGGCGGGCTTCTGCCCGTGCTTGCGGTGTGCGCGGAGCTCCTTGTCGAAGTGCCGGCCCTTGGGCTGGGCGTTGAGCACGCCGTTGGCGAAGGACAGGATTTCCGGCGTGGAGCGGTAGTTCGTCTCGATGCGGTGGATGACCGTGCCCGGGTGCCGATCGGGGAACGACATGATGTTTTCGAAGTCGGCCCCGCGCCACGAGTAGATGCACTGCGCGTCGTCGCCCACGGCCATCACGCGGTGGTGGCTGGCGAGCTTGTCCACGATCTGCGCCTGGATGGTGTTGGTGTCCTGGTATTCGTCGACGAGGACGTGGCGGAAACGGTGGTTGAAATATTGGGCGACGTCGGGCGCCTCGGTCAGGAGCTTGAGCCAGAGTTCGAGCAGGTCGTCGTAGTCGCAGACCTTGTCCTCGCGTTTCTTGGCCTCGTAGGCCTTGGCGAAGGCGGGCAGGCGGTCGGTGATCTCGCCGTATTGGGGGAAGTTGCGCGCGACCGTGTCGGCGAGCGAGAGCTGGGTGTTGCGGGCGAGGGAGAGGACGCTGAACAGCGGGCCGGGGCGGGGGTTGGTCTTTTCCTTGAAGAAGGTCTTGTCGGTGGATTCGACGGCCTGCTTGAGGAGGGTTTCGGACTCGTCGGCGTCGAGGATGGTGAAATTTTTGGGCAGGCCGATGGCGTCGCCGAACATGCGGAGCGCGCGGTTGCCGATGGAATGGAAGGTGCCGCCCCAGAACCGGCCGGGTTCGACGCCGGTGAGGTCCTGCACGCGGTGGAGCATCTCCTTGGCCGCCTTGTTGGTGAAGGTGAGGAGGAGGATTTCACCGGGCTTCACGTCCTTCGAGAGGAGGTAGGCGACGCGGTAGGTGAGGGTGCGCGTCTTGCCCGAGCCGGCGCCGGCGAGCACGAGCAGCGGGCCCGGCTCGGCGGTGACGGCGGCGTACTGCTCGTCGTTGAGCGCCGCGCGGAAATCAATCGGCGGAACGCCAGCGGGGCCGGAAGGGTGCGGTGTATCGAGCTCGAAATCCATGAACGAAGCAGGGAGCTAGGAGCAAGGAGCTGGGAGGGGGAAGGAAAAAGGCGGGTTAACCCCAGATGGAACACGAAGGTGCATGAGGGAGGGCCGAGGAGGGAGCACGGAATACACGGAAAACGGACGGGGCGTAGGGCGGGCGCTCGCGGGCGCGGCGCATCGGAAAGGAGGCCCTTCATAGGTGGGTTTCCGTGTATTCCGTGTGTTCCGTGGTTTTCTCCCCGGCGCTGTGCTCCTCGCGTGTTCATCAGTGGTTAAATGGTCTTTCTAAGAAACTCCCGGCTGGTTCGTCGGTCAGACACGAGCCATCCTGTCCAAATCATGAACACCCCGCGCGTTTTCCTCGCCGTCGCCGCCTTGGCGTCTGCCGTGCTGCCCGCCGCCGCCCAGCCCATCGACTCCGCTCAGGGCCGTCAGCCGGCCCTCACGATCTACAACCAGAATTTCGCCGTCGTGCGCGAGCGCCTGCCGCTCGACCTCAAGGCCGGCGTCAACCTCGTGACCTTTGCCGGCGCGACCATGCACCTGGAGCCCGATTCGGTGGTGTTGCGTGATCCCGCCGGCAAGGTGGGGCTCCGCGTGCTGGAGCAGAACTATCGCGCCGACACCATTTCGCAGGGCCTGCTGCTCTCGCTCTACGAGGGCAGGGAGCTGGACTTCCTCGTGCGCGACCAGAACGCCAAGGAATACACGGTGCGCGGCAAGGTCATCCGCAGCGGTTACACGCCGAACGTCTGGGCGGGCAACCGTTACGGGCACGAATTCATGCAGCGCCAGCAGCAACTGGGCGGCCCGGGTGCCGGCATGGACCAGCCGATCATCGAGGTCGACGGCAAGCTGCGTTTCTCCCTGCCCGGCGAGCCGTTGTTTCCCGCGCTGAGCGACGATTCGATCCTCAAGCCCCAACTGGCGTGGTCGCTCGCGTCGGACAAGCCCGCGAAGCTCGAGGCCGAGCTCGGCTATGTCACCGGCGGCATGAGCTGGGAAGCCTCCTACAACCTGATCTCTCCGGAAAAGGGCGACATCCTCGACATCACCGGCTGGGTCACGATCGACAACCAGACCGGCAAGCAGTTCGACAACGCCGTCATCAAGCTCATGGCCGGCGACGTGAGCAAGATCCAGCCGCAGCAGCAGACGCTGGCGTACGCCAAGGCCGCCCGCGCCGAGCTGGCGATGGACATGGGGCCGCAGGTCACCGAGAAGGCCTTCGACGAGTTTCATCTCTACTCGCTCGCGCGTCCGACGACGCTGCGCAACCGCGAGACGAAGCAGGTCGAGTTCATCCGCGCCACCGGCGTGAAGGCGAAGACGCTCTACATCTACAACGGCGCCGAGACCGCCCAGTATCGCGGCTGGAACGCGCAGATGATCCGCCAGCAGCCGGAGTACGGCACGCAGTCGAACCCGAAGGTCTGGGTCATGCGCGAGTTCAAGAACAGCGAGGAAAACGGCCTCGGCCTCCCGCTGCCGAAGGGGCGCACGCGCTTCTACCGCCAGGACGACGCGGACGGCCGCCTCGAGTTCACCGGCGAGAACACGATCGATCACACCGCGAAGAACGAGCTCGTGCGCCTCTACACGGGCGACGCCTTCGATATTGTCGGCGAGCGCACGCGCATGGATTTTGTCCTGAACAGCCGCCAGGACCAGATGGAGGAGTCCTTCGAGATCAAGCTGCGCAACCGCAAGACCGAACCGGTCGAGGTGCGCGTGACGGAGAAGCTCTACCGCTGGAGCAACTGGACCATCGTGGACAAGTCGCACGAGTTCGAGAAGAAGGGCGCGCAGGACATCGAGTTCCGCGTGACCGTGCCCGCCGACGGCGAGACCGTGATCCGCTACCGCGTGCGCTACGACTGGCGTTAACGGGTGCATGGCTGTAGGACGGGGTCGCCGAACCCCGCCTCGAACGAGATATCACCAACGAACAAAGGCGGGGTTCGGCGACCCCGCCCTACAACTCAGAAGTGCAGTCGCTCGCACTCGCCTGCGTGAGGCCAATCCTCGGCCTTCAAGACCAAGCCGGCCCGCACGGGATTCTCGCGGACATAGTCCCTTTCTGGTCGTAGCTGCCGATCGAGCGCAGCACATGGTCGAAGAACTCGCGTTGCCAGATCGGTGGATCGAGGGTCAGGGCGCGGGCGATTTGGCCACCGGTCCAACGCTTCCAATCCCGTATGAAGGCGCTCAACGGCTTGGCCTCGCGGACCGGCTTGGCGAAAAAATGCACGTGATCGGGCATCACCACATAACGTCCGATTGCCCATCCGTGGGTCTGCGACGAAGTGCGCCAGGATGCGATGAGTAGGCCGGGGATACCGGTCCAACTCAGGAGCGGACGTCGCCGCTCGGTGCAACAGGTCAGAAAATAGACAGGATGTTTGATCCAAACCTTCGAGAGACGCCGCAGATGTTCGCGTTCGGGCATGGTTGAACTGTAGGGTGGAGTCGCCGAATCCCGCTTCTTCGAAAACCGCCTGAAAATAGGCGCCGGAAAGGCGGGGTTCGGCGACCCCGCCCTACAAACGGCGCATCTGCGTTGTAACCAGAAATCCTTCGACTCGCGCCATGACGGGCGCTTTCGTCGGCGCATGTCAGCCAAGAGCGTGCAGCCGAGCATGGGATGCGGGTATGTCGTCTTCGTGATCCTGCTCGGCGGAGGGCTCTGGTTGCTGGGCGTGGCTCAGCACATGCACCGTGTGCTTGGCGATTGGCTCAATGCCGCGGTCGTGGTGCCCGGCCTATTCGGCGCGTTGTTGGTGATGGGGGCGTTCTCCTCCCTGCGCCTCGTACGCCGGCTCGTGGCCGAGGCCAAAGCCGCAGCCGCGCGCCGCGCGCAGTTTCCGGACCAGCCCTGGAAATGGAAAAAGGAGTGGCAGGGACCGGCCATCGAGGCGAAGGGCGGCGCCGGCCTGGTGGGCCTCTGGCTGTTCACGCTTTTCTGGGGTGTCGTGACGGCACCGGCGGTGTGGGCGTTTTTCACCGAGACGCACCGCGAACCGGTCATGTTCGTCATTTTTCTGTTTCCGCTGGCCGGCCTCGGCCTGTTCTCGGCGGCGGTCTATCAGACGATTCGCTGGAGAAAATACGGTCGCGCGAGGTTCGTGCCGTCGTCGCTGCCCGGTGCGATCGGCGGTTATCTCGGCGGCGTGATCGAGGTGTCCGCGCGCATCATCCCCGAGGCCGATGCCAAGCTCGCGCTCCGCTGCGTCCGCCGCGAAACGCGCGGCAGCGGCAAGAGCCGGCGCACGACCGAAAACGTGCTGTGGGAGCGCGAGGAGCGCATCCCGCGCGCCAAATGGCTGAGCACCGCGGGCGGCACGCGCATCCCGGTGCTGTTCTACATCCCGGCCGGGCAGGGCGACACCGACGATTCCGATCCGAACAACGCGATCGTGTGGCGCCTGGCCGCCTCGGCGCCGACCCCGGGCGTGGATTTCGCCGTGCAGTTCGACGTGCCCGTGTTCGCCACCGGCGAGACCGCGGCTCCACCCGTGCCCGGCGCATCGTTGCTCGAGGAATACCAGCCGCAGTCTCTGGACGACGCGGCGCTCGCGGCCTGCGGTGTGCGCCGCGAAGCCGGCCTGTTCCGCTTCAGCGCCAGCCATCTCCCGGGCGCGCGTTTCACGACGCTCGTGATCATGACCGGCTTCCTGGCGCTGCTGGCGTGGTATGTGCAGGAAGGCGTTCATCCCATGGTCTGGGCCATCACGCTTTGCTTCGGGCTCGTCGTGGCGCTCTTCGCGTTCGACGTATGGTGCGACGGCTACGAACTGCGCGTCGAGGCCGCCGATGTCGTCGTGACGAAGCGGCGGCCCTGGGGCACGACGGTCACCCGTGTGCCGCGTCGCGAGATTACGGCCGTGCGGTCCGAACGGGCCATGTCCTCCGGTGAGAGGCAGTATTACCGGTTGAAGCTTGTGCGCTCCGACGCCGGCCGCGAGGTGGTTTTCGCCAAGCACATCCCCGGCCAGGGCAAGGCCGAGGCGATCGGGGAGCTGGTGCTGAAAACCGTTCAAGGGAAATGAAATGGGGAGGCAGGGGTGGGCGGCCAGCTTGCTGGCGCCACGGCTGTGGCATGGTGTTCGTGGCGTGAGCGAGCTCACCGCCCACCGGAGCCCGGCTGAAGCCTGCCTTGGCGGCTGCGTGGAAATACGCAGGCCGGCCGGGGAAATCCGGGTTGCGGCGAAACGGCGGCGGGCGAGCATGGCGGCATGAAGCTTTCACGCGGCGGGGCGGTGTTGTTTCTGTTGAGCTGGGCGGCGGCGCTGGTCGCCGCGGATTTCCAAGCCGGCGACAAGCTCGAGATTCGCTGGGGGGAGAAGTGGTATCCCGGCGAGGTGCTCGAGGTGAAGGACGGCCAGTACAAGGTGCGCTACGACGGCTACAGCGCCTCGTGGGACGAATGGGCGAAGCCCGACAAGTTGCGGCGTCGCGGCGAGACCCAGGCCGCCGACATCCCGAAGTCCACCGGGCCCGCCGTGCCGGGGCAGTGGAAGGCGGGCGACCGCGCCGAAGGTTTGTCGTACGGTTCATGGTATCCGGTCACGGTCCTTGAAGCGGCCGACGGCAGGTGGAAGGTGCGCTACGACGGCTTTGCCAGCAGTTCCGACGAGTGGTTGCCGGCGGAGAAGCTGCGTCCCCTGCGCACCGCTTCGTGGAAGGCGGGCGACCGGGTGGAGGCCTTGTCCTATGGCAAATGGTACGGCGCGAAGATCATCGAGGCGGAGCCCTCGCGCTGGAAGGTCACCTACGACGGTTACAGCAGCGCCTCGGACGAGTGGGTGAACCTGGACCGCCTCCGCGCGCCGGGGGCGAAGACGGCCGGCGGCAGCGACAAGGAAGGCAAGCCGGTGGCGCAAATCAAGGCGGTGGCGCGTCCCGCCGGCGCGAAGGCCGGGCTCGAGGGCGCCTTCCTGCGCGTGGAATCCTTTTTCTTCAGCGGCAGCCTGACGCTGAACAACCAGGGCTGGTTTTTCACGAAGGATGGCCGGTTCAGCAAATCGCCGGCAGGGGGATTCAGTTTCCAGGATTTCAAGCCCGGCGGCGCGAGCGACGGCACGTACTGGATTGCGGACGGCCAGATCACGCTCGCATGGGCGGACGGCTCGGAGCCGTCGGTGTACGATTTCGAGTCGAAGGGGGGTGAATTGAGATGGGGCGGGCTTGGTTCGACGCGGGTCGAGGGTTTTCCCAAAGGCTGGCGGTTCGACGGCGAGTACGAAGGCGGCGCCTCGATCGGCGGCGGGGCGTTGATGGCGTCCAACACGATCGTCTTCCGCCGCGATGGCACGTTCGGCCGTTCGTCGGTGGCGTCGTTCCGTGCGGAGAGCGACCGCAGCGTCGTGTCGGGTGGCTCCACGGGCGAAGCGGCCGGCACCTATGAATTCGACGGTTTTACGCTCACGCTGAAAAACCACGGGGGCGAGGCGCAGGCATTCACGGTCTTTGCGTTCGGAGACAAGGATGCCGCCGGCCGGCCCGAATACCTCTACCGCGACGGCACGATGATGCGCCGCCAGGACCGGAAATGAAAAGCGCGCCGGCTGAAAACCGGCGCGCGCAGGAGGAGGACGACGCGTCCCGGTCGGGCGCTCAGCCGAACTGCTGTTCCATTTCCTTCATCTCCTTGGTCTCGCGTTTGCTCTGCCAGACGGACCAGGCGATCGCGCCGATGCAGGCCAGCACCACGAGCACGCCGATGACGCGGCCGGTCTGGCCGGTCGCGGGTTCGATGATGTTGTACTTCATGACAAGGCCGAGCGTGAGGAGGCTGACCATGTTCATGACCTTGATGAGGGGGTTGATCGCCGGCCCGGCGGTGTCCTTGAGCGGATCGCCCACGGTGTCGCCGGTGACGGCGGCCTTGTGCGACTCGGAGCCCTTGCCGCCGTAGTTGCCGTCCTCGATGAATTTCTTGGCGTTATCCCACGCGCCGCCGGCGTTGGCCATGAACACGGCGAGCAGCTGGCCGGTGAGGATCATGCCGGCGAGGAAGCCGCCGAGCGCCTGCGTGCCGAGGAGGAAGCCGACGAGCAGCGGGGTGAGGATCGCGAGGAAGCCGGGGCCGACGAGTTCCTTCTGCGCGGTCGAGGTGCAGATGTCCACGACGCGGCCATAGTCGGGCTTCTTGGTGCCGGCCCAGATGGCCTGGTCGCGGAACTGCAGGCGGCACTCCTTCACGATGAGGAAGGCCGCGCGGCCCACGGCGCGGATGAGCATCGAGCTGAAGAGGAACGGCACGGCGCCGCCGATGAGGAAGCCGATGAAGACCATCGGGTGCGCGACCGTGAGCTTGCCCGCCTCGACGAGGTACTGCTCGGTGGTCATCTGCGCGATCTTGTCCTCGCTGCCCACCGCGATGACCGCGATGAACGAGGCGAAGAGCGAGACGGCGGCGATGACGGCGGAGCCGATGGCGATGCCCTTGGTCTCGGCCTTGGTGGTGTTGCCCACGGCGTCGAGGTCGGCGAGGATCTGGCGGGCGCGGCGGTAGGAGCCCTTCTCGGCCTTCTCCATGGCCTCGGCGTCGTAGCCCATCTCGCCGATGCCGTTGGCGTTGTCGGCCACGGGGCCGAAGACGTCCATCGAGATGGTGTTGCCCGTGAGCGTGAGCATGCCGATGCCGGTCATGGCGATGCCGTAGGCGACGAAGATCGGCGGCGTGCCGATGTAGCAGAGGTAGGAGAGGAGGAGCGCGCCGGCGATGACCAGCACGGTGGCGACGGTGCTCTCGTAGCCGACGGCGAAGCCCTGGATGATGTTCGTGGCGTGGCCGGTCTGGCAGCTCTTGGCGAGGCTCCTGACCGGGGCGTGCGTCGTGTGGGTGAAGTAGCTCGTGACCTTGTTGAGCGCGATGGCGAGGACGACGCCGATGAAGCACGTGAGCACGGGCCGCAGGTCGGTGTCGGCCAGGCCGAAGGTGGCCCAAAGCGGGAGCGCGTGCGGGTCGCCGCCGGGGAAGCCGGCCGCGGCCATCGGGTTGAGCGCGAGGTAGGCGGCGTCGAACTTGAGGTAGAACGCGCCGAGGATGAAGAAGCCGACGACGGAGATGATCGAGCCGATCCAGAAGCCGTTGTGCACGGACTTGAGGGCGGTGTCGGAGGTGTCGTTGGGGCCGGCCTTCACCGTGTAGGTGGAGATGATGGAGCCGAGCACGCCGATGCCGCGGACGAGGAGCGGGAAGATGACGCCCTTGTGGCCGAAGGAGGCGAGGCCGAGGATCATCGCGGCGACGATGGTGACCTCGTAGCTTTCGAAGATGTCCGCCGCCATGCCGGCGCAGTCGCCGACGTTGTCGCCGACGTTGTCGGCGATGGTGGCGGCGTTGCGGGGATCGTCCTCGGGGATGTTCTTCTCGATCTTGCCGACGAGATCGGCGCCGACGTCGGCGGCCTTGGTGTAGATGCCGCCGCCCACGCGCATGAAGAGTGCGAGCAGCGTGCCGCCGAAGCCGAAGCCGAGGAGCGCCTCGTAGGCCTGCTCGCCGTAGGCGATGAAGATCAGGGTGCCGCCGAGGAGACCGAGGCCGTCGGTGAGCATGCCGGTGACCGTGCCGGTGCGGTAGCCGAGCTGCATGGCCTCGCCGTAGGAGCGGCGGGCGGCGGCGGCCACGCGCAGGTTGCCGGTGGTGGCCAGGCGCATGCCGACGAAGCCGACGGCCCAGCTGAAGAGCGAGCCGACGAGGAAGGCGCCGGCGCGCCCGAGCTTGAAGGCCGTCTCGTCGCTCGGGGTCGTGAAGTAGAGGATGGCGGTGATGACGATGATGAGCGGCCCGATGCGGCGGAACTGGGCGGCGAGGTAGGCGTTGGCGCCCTCGCGGACCGCCGCGGCGATGGCCTGCATGCGCGGCGTGCCCTGGTCGGCGGCGTTCACCTGCTTCATCAGCAGCAGCGCGTAGGCGAGGCCGGCGAGCGCGATGACGAGCACGATCAGCAGCGCGAAGATCTCCAGCTGGCTGTAACGCGGGTCCGAGAACAGGCCGAACAGCCGGAAGGCGTGTCCGGCCGGCCCGTCGGTCGCGGCGGTGGCGCCGGACTGCCCGAGGAGCGGTCCGGCCAGGGCCGCGGCCAGGAAGCCGGCCGCGAGCAGGAACAGGGTGGAGTTCGACAACCGGCGGTTGCGGAACAGGGGGTTGAACAACGCGCGCATGGGATGGCAGGTGAAGGTGACGGAGGTTCAGGCGCCGAAGGACCGCAGGGCGGAGCGCCACCACGGGAAGTGGTGCGTCTCGAGATCCTCCTGCGAGGGCATCGGGAACCACGCGAACCGGCCGCCGGCGGCCGCGACACAGAGGCCGCCGGTCAGCGTGCGGAAAAGCACGTCCTGCTGCAGGTAGCGGATGACGGTCTTGGTGGGCTTGCCGTGCTTGAGGCGGAGCTCGCGCAGACAGTCGCGCAGGTGCTCGAGGTTCGGATAGGGCAGATTGTCCACGCCGGCGGCCTCGGGGTCGTCGCCGAGGCGGCCAAGCTGCAGCTCGGCGAAGACGAGGGCGGGCAGCGACACGGGCTCGGCGGAATCGGTGATGCGCGCGGCGAACTCGCGGGGTTCGAGCGCGCTGACGACACGCGGCGTGACGGGGCAGAATTCCTGGTAAAGGTGGAAGCGCGGTCCGGGCGCGGGAACGTAGGGCGCGGGTTTCAGTGTGAGCACGCGGCCGTCGTCCGTGGTGAGGTGGGCCGACTCGAAGGCCTCGACCGGCGTGCGTTCGAGCACGCGGTAGATGGAGAGGTAGAGCGAGCGGCGCGGGTGGCGCTCGTCCATGCGCTTCACGAGATCGGGCGTGAGCAGGCCGGCGGCATGGGCGTCGGTGAGCTTGAAGAAAATCGCCTGGCCGCGGGCCCGTTTCTTGGAACCCGTGGCGATGTAGGCGCCGAATTCATCCGGGGCGAGATGCGAAGCGACCAGCGACTCCGGCATCAGTGAGACATACACATACTGGGGGTGGCTCATGACTGGGGCGGGTTGGGGTACGCCGGAATTCTCCGGCGACTCCGTGAGCATGACAGAAAGTTCAAGCGCGCGCCGCGCACGATTTGCCAAGAGTCGTGCGCGGCTTGGCGGCAAACGTTGCAGGCAAGGCGACGGGAGGGACGGGGCGGAGAGGGGGCTGCGCCCGCGCCGGTTCGCCGGGCAAGCCCGCGCTCCGTGCGGGCTCCACCGCCTCATTCCGGGGCCGAGGCTCCCTCTGCGGACAAAAGAAAAAGGCGGGATTCGGTGACCCCGCCTCACAAGCGATTGGCGATGCGACGCCGGCTCACACCGTCATCAATTCCTTCTCCTTGTGGGCGAGATGGGTGTCGATGTCCTTGATGGATTTGTCGGTGGCGGTCTGGACGTCCTTCTCGAGGCGCTTTTCGTCGTCCTCGGAAATCTTGCCGTCCTTCTTGAGCTTCTTGCCGGCCTCCATGGCGTCGCGGCGCACGTGGCGGACGGCAACGCGGCCTTCCTCGGCGAGGCGATGGGCGGTCTTCACGAATTCCTGGCGGCGCTCCTTGGAAAGCTCGGGGAAGGGCAGGCGGATCAGGCTGCCGTCAACGATCGGGTTCACGCCGATGTTGGCCATCTGGAGGGCCTTTTCGATGGGGCGGATCATCGCCTTGTCCCACGGCTGGATCTGGATCATGCGCGCGTCGGGCGTGGTGATGGCGGCGCAGCCCTTGAGGGGCATCAGCGAGCCGTAGGCCTCGACCTGCACGGATTCGACCATGGCGGGCGATGCCTTGCCGGTGTGGATGGTGGAAAACTCGTGGAGGGTGTGATCCACGGCTTTTTTCATGCGGGCGTTGGCGTCGGCGAGGGTGGCGGAGGTGGACATGGCGGTTGAGGGGGTGAAAGTTGAAAGGTGAGGGTTGAGAGAGCGGAAAGTCGGGTCGGTCTTTCAACCTTCAACTTTCATCTTTCAACCGTCCGCGGCGTCAGCCGTGGACGAGGGTTCCGATCTTCTCGCCGGCGACGGCCTTGCGGATGGCGTGTTCGTCGTCGAGGTTGAAGACGAGGATCGGGACGTTGTTGTCGAGGCAGAGCGAGAACGCCGTCGAGTCCATCACGTTCAGGCGCTGTTTGAGGGCGTCGATGAAGGTGAGCTCGTCGTACTTGACCGCGTCGGGGTGCTTCTTCGGATCCTTGTCGTAGATGCCGTCGACCTTGGTGGCCTTCATGATGATGTCCGCGTGCAGCTCGGAGGCGCGGAGGGCGGCGGTGGTGTCGGTCGAGAAGTACGGGTTGCCGGTGCCGGCGACGAAGATGACCACCCGGCCCTTTTCCAGGTGGCGGATGGCGCGGCGCATGATGAACGGCTCGGCGATCTGGTTCATGGGGATCGCGGACTGCACGCGGGTCTTCACGCCCATCTTTTCGAGGCAGTCCATGATCGCGAGGCCGTTGATGACGGTGGCGAGCATGCCCATGTAGTCGCCGGTGGTGCGGTCGACGCCGCGCTTGGCGCCCTGGAGGCCGCGGAAAATGTTGCCGCCGCCGATGATCACGCAGACCTGGACGCCGAGGTCGTGGATTTCCTTCACCTGCTCGCACATCCGCTCGAGGATGGCGGCGTCAATCGGCTCGGTGCCCTTGCCGCGCAGGACTTCGCCGCTGAGTTTCAGGACGACGCGCTTGTATTTGATGGTCAGGGCGGGTTTTGCGCACATGCGACCCGATGAAACGATTGCGTGAAAGGCGCGTCAAGGGGGGAGATTTCGGCCGCGTGGCGGCGGATGTATGCAAACGGTGAAATTGTCCGTGCAACCCGCGTGCCCGGGCTTGCCGACGCGCGAGTCAGTCCACAACGTGGACAACTCATGAGGCGTCACCTCAACCTCCTGATCCTCGCCGTACTGGCGGGCGTCGCCCCGTTGCGCGCGGAGCTTTACCTCCGCTGGAACCAGGCCGGCTACGCGCCGGCGCAGCCCAAGGTGCTGCTGGCCCTGAGCACCACGGACCTGACCGGGCAGGAATGGGCCATCACACGCGCGGGCCGCGAAGTCCGGCGCGGGCGCTTCGGCGCGAGCCTCGCCGGCGCGGACGACCACACGCCGTTTGCGTTCAACCATGCCGCGGACTTCGGCGCGCTGGCGGAGCCGGGCGATTACCTCTTCGCGACGGCCGGCGCCCCGCCGGCGAAATTCCGCATCGCCGCATCGCCCTATGAACGGATGGTGCCGCTGCCGCTGATCCATCTGCGCCGGGCGCGCTCCGGCTCGCCCGACACGGGCCTGCGGCCGCTGTCGCACCCCGGCGATGGTGACACGCCGGTGTTCGTACCCGACGGCGATCCCGCCAACGGCAAATGGAAGCCTGCCGAACCGGCGCGCACCGTGGATGCGCTCGGCGGCTGGTACGATGCCGGCGACTACATCAAGTTCACGCTCAACCAGGCCGCGACCGCCTACCACCTGCTCGCCGCCTATCGCCTGAACCCGGGTCTGTTCGCGAAAAACGGATCCACCGGGCTGCCCGATGTGCTCGACGAGGCGCGGCACGGCCTCGAGTTTTTGATGAGGGCGCATCCCGACCGTGACACCTTCATCATCCAGGTCGCCAACGCCGAGGATCACAGCCAGGGCCTGCGGCTGCCGCACGAGGACAAGCTCGGCGGCCGGCGTCCGGCCCTTTGCGCGCTGTCCCGGGTGCACATGGGCGCCGCCGCCGCCGCGCTCGCGCTCGGCGCCCGCACCTTCGGCGAGATCGGCCGCGCCGACGACATGGCGCGTTACGGCGTGATGGCGCGCCAGATCTACGCCCGCGCCCGCGAGGCCGACACCGTGCCCACGGCCTTCGAGCGCGACAAGGTGAACGATTTCTACCACGACTCCGATCCGACCGACCAGATGGCGCTGGCTGCGATGGAACTGTTCGCCCTGACGGAGGATGAAACCTACCTCGGGCAGGCCAAAGCCTACGCGCCGCCCGCGGCGACCGAGGTCGGCTGGGCCGACTGGAACTGGCTGGCCAACGCCGCGCTGGCTCCGCACGACGCATCCGCGAAGCAGCGGCTGCTCGCCGAGATGGCCGGTTACGTGAAGCACGCCCGCGAGCGCGGCGCCCCGTGGGGGCTGCCGAGCCGTTACGTGTGGGGCAGCCTCGCGCGCTGGGTCGGCATCGCCAACGCCGTCCGCGAGACCGCGCGGCTTCACGGACCGTTGCCGGAGCAGGACGCGCTCTATTGGGACATCGTGGACTACACGTTCGGCCGCAACAACTGGGGCGTGTCGTTCCTGTTCGACGAACAGCTGCCCAACACCGTGCGTCACCTCTACAGCCCGGTGTACAAGCTGCTGAAGCAGTTTCCGACCGGCGCGCTTTCGGAGGGACCGGGCGGGCGGAAGCTGCACGAGTCGCTGAGCCACTACTTCAAGATTCCGGCCGACGATCCGTTCCGTCGCTTCAACACGCCCGCCGGCGTGTTCTTCGACAACGACACCGATTTCATGTGCCAGGAGGCCACCATCACCGCCCAGGCCGACGCGGTCCTCTTCCTCGTGCTCGCCTCGCTCCAGGAGGAAAAGCGATGAAGGTTCTCTTCAATCATATCGGCTACACGCCGGACGACGCCAAGGTGCTGCTCGTCGAGGCGCCCGGGCAGACCCGCTGGAAGGAACTCGCGCTGGTTTCCCTGCCGGATGGCGCCGCGGTCTGGCGCGGTGACGCGACCTTTGCCGGTGCGGTGGCGGGCTGGACGGTCGGCCCGTGGTGGCGCGTGGACGTGAGCGCCGTGCGTGCCCCGGGCCGCTATGCGTTGCGCTGGGCGACGGCGGACGCGTCGGGCCAGAGCGAGGGGTTTGACATTGGCGGGAAGCTGTTCGGCCAGGCCCTCGTGTCGGACCTGTTGTTCTATTTCAAGGGTCAGCGGTGCGCCGGCATCTACGACCGGGCCGACCGGAGTGCGAAACGCGTGGGCGACGGTGCGGTGCGCGACGTGCGCGGCGGATGGTTCGACGCCTCGGGCGACACGAGCAAATACCTGAGCCACCTCTCGTATGCGAACGTCATGAACCCGCAGCAGACGCCGCTCGTCGTGTGGGTGCTGGCCCGCGCCTGGCAGCTTTACCGGGCCGCCGGCGCGCCGGCCTACGTGCTCGAGCGCATCCAGGCCGAGGCGTTGCACGGCGCCGACTGGCTCGTGCGCATGCAGGACCCGGCGGGGTTCTGGCATGTGACGGTGTTCGACCGCTGGTCGAAGGATCCCGCGCAGCGCGAACTCTGTTCTTACCGCACGCAGAAGGGCGACAAGTACGCCGACTACCAGGCCGGCTGGCGTCAGGGCGGGGGCATGGCCGCCGCCGCACTCGCGCTCGCGTCGACGCTGGGCGATGGCGACGACTTTGGCGCGGCTGATTATCTGGCCGCGGCCAAAAAGGGCTTTGCCCATCTGCAACAGCACGGGTCCGGTTACCTCGACGACGGGGTGGAGAACATCATCGACGACACCTGCGCGCTGCTCGCCGCAGTGGAACTGCAGGCCGTCGCGCCGGAGGCGCCGGTGGCGGCCGAACTCGACCGCCGCCTGGCCGGCCTGCTGGCCCGCCGTCGCACGGATGAGGGCACGGTGTGGCTCGCCGCCGACGGGGCGGGGGAGCGCTCCTGGTTTCATGCCAGCGATGCCGGGCTGCCGCTCGTGACCCTGCTGCGTTTTGCCGATGCCCACGCCGCGCATCCGCGCGCGGGGGCCGCGCGCGACCTCGCGGCGGAGTTTCTGCGCGCGCAGCTCGCGCTCGGGACGGCGCACAACAACCCCTTCGGTTACCCGCCGCACTGGGTGAAGACCGCCGGGCTGGCGGGTCGCGCGCAGTGGTTCTATCCCCATGTAAACCCTTCGGGTTATTGGTGGCAGGGGGAGAACGCCCGTCTCGCTTCCCTCGCCGCCGCGGCCCAGGGCGTGGCCGCCGTCACGGGCGAGGCGGCGGTCGCCGCCGCCGGCCGCCGCTGGACCGACTGGATCCTCGGGGCGAATCCGTTCGATCGCTGCATGCTCCAGGGCCGCGGCCGGAACAATCCCGTCTACTCGCCGCCCTACGACAACGCGCCGGGCGGCGTGTGCAACGGCATCACCAGCGGCTACAACGACGAAAACGACATCGCCTTTGCCCCCGATCCGCAAAAGGACGATCCCGCGCAGAACTGGCGCTGGGGTGAGCAATGGCTGCCGCACGGCGCCTGGCTGCTTTACGCGCTCGTCCTGCGCGACACCTCCTCGCGCGCCTAGGCGTGCGGCGAAACGCCAGGGATCCCAATCCCCAACCCCTCTCCCATGTCGAATCTCCCGCCCTTCCTGCTTTGCCGGTTTTCCGGCCCGGATTTGTTTGGCGTTTGGCATCTGGCGTTTGGAGTTTTTGCTTAACCACCATGGAAGTCCTCATCCAACCCAACGCCGACGTCGGCTGCCAGCTCGGCGCCCGCATCATCGCCAAGCTCATACGCGAGAAGCCCGACTGCGTGCTCGGCCTCGCCACGGGTCGCACCCCGCTCCAGCTGTACCAGGAACTGATCCGCATGCACCGGAATGACGGGTTGGATTTCAGCCGTGTCACGACCTTCAACCTCGACGAATACGTCGGCCTGCCGGCCACGCACGACCAGTCCTACCGCTGGTTCATGCGCGAGAATTTTTTCAACCACATCAACATCGACCAGCGGCGCACGCACGTGCCCGATGGCATCGCCGCCGATCTGCACGCGGAGTGCCGTGACTACGAGAAGCGTATCCGCGATGCCGGCGGCATCGACCTGCAGCTGCTCGGTCTCGGCCGCAACGGCCACATCGGTTTCAACGAGCCCACCGGTTCGTTGCGCGGGCGCACCTGGATCAAGATCCTCTCCGAGCAGACGCTGCGGGACAACAGCGCGGTCTTCGGCGACTTCGCCAAAATGCCGCGCCACGCGATCTCGATGGGCGTGGGCACGATCATGGACGCACGGCGCCTGCTCCTGCTGGCCTTCGGTCCGGCCAAGTGCCGTGCGGTGACCGCCATGGTGGAGGGGCCGCTCTCGGCGATCTGCCCGGCCTCCATGTTGCAATGGCACGAACGTGCGACCGTGGTCCTCGACGAGTCGTCGTCGGCCGGCCTCAAGTACGCCGACCACTACCGCTGGGTCGACTCCCACAAGCTCGACTGGCAGAAGCACGACTGAGGCTTGGGCGGCTTGGGCGCGCCTGACGTATGTGCTGAATGTCCCGCTGGTTCCGCGTCGCGGTGAACCGCCGGTATCTGCCGCCACGGCCTGGCTGCACGAGGGGGGGGCGGCGGTGGCGATCTGGTCCCCGGTGGGTGGTTTTTGGCCTCTCTTGTGGATGCATATCCCTGACAATCAGGGAAAAAGCGTTTGCGTTTGGTCCGCTTCATCATATCGGTAACAGCTGGTCACCTCTAGGAGCGTCCGGTCCACGCCGGTCGTTCTGTCTGTTGCTTCCTCAACGGCTCCCTCTGCAGCCCGCCGACGAGTTCAATACAGATCCTCCGAGTGATGAATCCCTTTGAACCAACACGCCCGCGCCCCCGTGTTGTCGGCGAGACGTCGCCGGCTGTTTCCGATCATACCATGGGCCCGGCCCGCCGGATCGGCTGGGGGGTGGCGGCGATCGGCGGATTGATCCTGTTCGGCTGGGCGGCCGGCGTGCCGCTGCTGCGCAGCCTTTTCCCTCATCAAGTGGAGGCCAAGCCCAACGCGGGGGTCTGCTTCGTGCTGCTCGGTCTGGCCCTGGCGTTCCTGCCGGAGGCTTCGGGGACGGGTGCGTGGTGGCGCCGTGCTGTGCCGGTCGCCGGCACCCTGGCCGCGCTCGCGCTTTCCTTCCTCACGCTCGGAGAATATGTCACGGGTGGCGACTGGGGCGTGGACCGCCTGTTGTTCACCGAGTCCTCCGCGGCGCATGACACGGTGCACCCCGGCCGCATGACCCTGCCGGCTACGTTGAGCTTCATCCTGCTCGGGACGGCGCTGTTGATGCTGCTGCCGGGCGGATGGCGTGGACGCCGGCTGGCGTCGTTGCCGGCTTTGGTGGCGGCGGTGGTGGCGGCCCTGGCCTTTTTCGGCCACCTCTTCGATGCGCCCCGGCTGGCGTCGTTCGGGCCTTATACGCCCTTGCCGGCGCCGACCGGCATCTCGCTTCTCCTGCTCTCGGCCGGTGTGATCCTGGCGGCGGATTCCTCCGTCGCCGCGCGGGCGCGCCGCTCCGGTGTGCTGATCGGCTTCGCCGCCGCGCTCGTGCTGCTGGTTTTGCTGGGCCTGGCGGTGCTGCACAACGCGCGCCTGCTCGTGGAGAACAACCGGCGGGTCAACCACACCCACGAGGTGATCGAACGCCTCGGCTCCACCCTCTCGGCGGTGCAGGATCTGGAAACGGGCAGTCGCGGCTACCTGCTGACCGGCAACCCCGCGTTTCTCGAACCGGCCGAGGATGCGCCGCAGGCGGCCCGGCGGCATGTCCGCCTCCTGCGCGAACTCGTGGCCGACAATCCCGCGCAGCTCCACCGGTTGGATGCCATGGCCCGGCTGATCGAGGACAAGTTTGGTTCCACGGAACGGCAGCTCGAACTCTACCGCCTGCGCGGCGAGGACGAGGCGCAGCGCCTGGTGGCGCGCGGCGAGGGCAAGCGCCTGATGGATGAAATCCGTGACACGGTCGCGGAGATGGAAACCGAGGAGCGGCGCCTGCTCGGACTGCGGCAGGCGCGGGCGGAGGCCAGCACGGGCCGCACCTTGCTCGCACTCGCGACGGGCCTGACGGCGTGCGTCGGGTCGCTCATCGCGATCTTCGTCCTGTTGCGGCGCGAAATCAGGGCGCGGACGCAGCTCGCCGCGCAGCTCCGACGCAGCGAGGAGAGCCTCGCCGTCACGCTCAGCTCGATTGGTGACGGCGTGCTGGCGACCGATACGCGCGGGCTCATCACCATGCTCAACCCCGTGGCCGAGGAGCTCACGGGCTGGCGGCAGGCCGAGGCGCGCGGCCGCCCCATCGCGGAGGTTTTCCGGATCATCCATGAGGGGACCCGTGCGCCGGCCCCCCTGCCCGTGGAAGAGGTGCTCACCACCGGCGAGATCCGGGGGCTCGCCAACCACACCGCCCTGATCTCCCGCGACGGCGCGGAGCGGGCCATCGCCGACAGCGCCGCCCCGATCCGCGATGCCGCGGGGAACGTGCTTGGCGTGGTGCTGGTCTTCCGCGACGTGACCGAAAGCCGCCGTGCGCAGGCGCAGCTGGACCGGTTCTTCGAACTGTCGCTGGACTTTCTCTGCATCGCCAGCGCCGATGGCTACTTCAAACGGGCCAGCCCGGCGGTGACGGATATCCTGGGATGGAGCGTGGAGGAGTTCCTGGCGACGCCGTTCATGGAGCAGATTCATCCCGACGACCGGGCCTCCGCGACGAAGGAGATGGAGCGGCAGGCCGCGGGAGAGAAGGTGATGCATTTCGAGTGCCGCTTCCGGCACAAGGACGGGACCTGGCGCCTGCTGGCCTGGCGCTCATCGCCCTATGACGGCCTCATGTATGCCTCGGCGCGCGATGTGACCGAGGCGCGCCAGGCGGAGGTGCGGATTTACGATCTGAACCGGGTGCTCCAGCAGCGGGCAGCCCAGCTGGAGGCGGCCAACCGGGAACTGGAGTCGTTTTCCTACTCGGTCTCACACGACCTGCGCGCGCCGCTGCGGCACGTGCAGGGCTACGTTGAGATGCTTGCCCGGGAGGCGCAGGCCGGCTTGTCGGACAAGGGCCGGCGTTACCTCAACACCATCGCCGAGGCCGCGCGGGAAATGGGCGTGCTGATCGACGACCTGCTGGCCTTCTCGCGCATGGGCCGGACCGAGATGCACCAGGCCGTGGTCGACCCGCGGCCGCTCGTGACGGAGGTGCGCCTGATGCTGGAACCCGACACGCAGGGCCGCAACATCCACTGGATCCTTGGCGATCTGCCCCCGGTCAGGGCCGACGCGGCGATGCTGCGCCAGGTCCTGGCCAACCTCGTGGGCAACGCCGTGAAATACACGCGCAAGCGCCCCGAGGCCGTGATCGAGATCGGCTTCAGCGGCGTGGAGGAGGAGCGGCTCGTGTTCTTCGTCCGCGACAACGGCGCGGGTTTCGACATGAAGTATGCGGACAAGCTCTTCGGCGTGTTCCAGCGGCTGCATCGGACGGACGAATTCGAGGGCACTGGCATCGGACTTGCGAGCGTGCGCCGCATCATCGGCCGGCACGGCGGGCGAACCTGGGCCCAGGCCCGCGTGGGCGAGGGAGCGACTTTCTTCTTCACCCTGCAGCCGGCCGGCGCACCCGGCCCGGCGACCCCAGCTTCCTCATGAAACCGAAACATATTCTCCTGGTGGACGACAGTCCGCGCGACACCGAACTGGCGCTCGAGGCGTTGCAGCATTACCACATCGCCAACGAGGTGGTGACCTTGCGGGACGGGGCGGAGGCGCTCGACTACCTGCATCGCCGCGGGGAGTTCGCCGGCCGCGAAGGCGCCGATCCGGCCGTGATCCTGCTGGATCTGAAGATGCCCAAGGTGGACGGCCTCGATGTCCTTCGCGACGTGAAGGCCGACCCTGCGCTGCGGGTGATTCCCGTCGTCATGATGACTTCTTCGCGCGAGGAACAGGATCTCGTGCGCAGTTATGCGCTCGGCACCAATGCCTACGTGGTGAAGCCGCTCGACTTCCACGCCTTCGTGGACGCCGTCAAGGTCGTCGGCGCCTTCTGGGCCATGCTCAACGAGCCGCCGCACCCCGGCGCCCATCCCAAGCCCTGACCCTCTACGCCCATGAAGCTCCTGCACCTCGAAGACAATGCCCGCGATGCCGCCCTCGTGCGTGACGTGCTCATGGTGGACTGGCCCGACTGTTCCATCAAGGTCGTGTGCTCGCGTCCCGACTTTCTCTCCGCCCTCACGGAGGCCGGCTGGGATCTGATCATCTCCGACTACCAATTGCCCGGCTTCAACGGCCTCGAGGCGCTGAAACTGGTGCGCGAGCAGGCGCCCGGCATTCCGTTCATCTTTTTCTCCGGCACGCTCGGAGAGGAGCGCGCCATCGACGCCGTGCGCTCGGGCGCCGCCGACTATGTCATCAAGGATCGCATGCAGCGCCTGCCCATCTCCGTGCAGCGCGTGCTGCGCGAGTCGGCCGAGCTGCGTCAGCGGCAGCGCGCCGAGGAGGCGCTCGCGCAGGAGCAATACCTGCTGCGCATCCTCATGGAGAACGTGCCCGACCACGTGTATTTCAAGGACGCGACGTCCCGCTTCATCTCCGTGAGCCGCTCGCTCGCCCGGCGGCACGGCCGCGAACCCGCCGAGCTCAGGGGCAGGACCGACGCCGACCTGTTCAGCCCCGAGCACGCCGCGCGCGCCCGGGCCGACGAGGAGCGCATCATGGCCTCCGGCGAACCGATCCTCGACCAGGTCGAGCGGGAGGTGTGGCCCGACGGCACGGTTTCCTGGGCGTCCACCACCAAGCTGCCCCTGCGGGATGTCACCGGCCGCATCGTCGGCACCTTCGGCGTCTCGCGCGACATCACCGAGCGCAAGGCCAAGGACGACGAACTGCGGCTGTTCCGCATGCTGGTGGACCGTTCCAACGACGCCTTCCAGATCATCGATCCGCAGACCGGACGGTTCCTCGACGTCAGCGAACGCGGCTGCGCCAGCCTGGGCCGCACGCGCGAGGAGCTGCTGACGATGCACGTCTTCGACGTCGACGAAACCCTGAGCCGGGCGGAATGGCCGCAGCTCGTCGCGCGCCTCCGCTCCACGGGCTCCTACAGCGGTGAGGGACTCCACCGCCGCAAGGACGGCGACACCTACCCGGTCGAGATCAACGTGCGGCTCGTGGTCATCGACCGCGAATACCTCGTGGCCGTTGTGCGCGATGTCACCGAGAAGAAGAAACTGGAGGCCCAGTTCCTGCGCGCACAGCGCCTGGAGAGCCTGGGCATGCTCTCGGCCGGCATCGCTCACGATCTGAACAACATCCTGGCCCCGGTGCTCATGGGCGCGCCGTTGCTGCGGCTGCGGGCCGGCCATCCCTCCGACCTGCGCGTGCTGGACGCCATCGAGGCGAGCGCGGGCCGCGGCGCCGCCCTCGTGCGGCAGATCCTTTCCTTCGCCCACGGCGCGAGCGGCGAGAAGATGATCATCCAGCCCAAGCACCTGCTGCGCGACATCACCGGGTTCATCCAGCAGACCTTCCCCAAGAGCATCGAGTTGGAGGAGCTCGTCCCCAACGACCTCTGGACCGTGCATGGCAACCCCACGCAGCTGCACCAGGTGTTGCTGAACCTCTGCGTCAACGCGCGTGATGCGATGATGCCGCGGGGCGGCGTGCTGCGCCTGGTCGCCGGCAACCACCAGCTTGATGCCGCCGCCGTCGGCGATGACGGCCGGCCCGGCGCCTATGTCGGACTCGAGGTGGGCGACAGCGGTTGCGGCATCCCCCCGGCTCTGCTCGAACGCATCTGGGATCCGTTTTTCACCACGAAGGGCGAGGGCAAGGGCACCGGCCTCGGCCTTTCGACGGTGCGCGGCATCGTTGTCAGCCACGGCGGCATCGCGCGCGTGGAGTCCAGTCCGGGGCAGGGCACCGTATTCCGCGTGTTTCTGCCCGCCAGCACGCAGCCCTCGGCCGGACCGCTTTCGAGCGACGGCCAGTCCTTCGTCATCCGCGGCGGCGGTGAACTCGTGCTGATCGTGGATGACGAGGAGACGATCCGCGAACTGGCCGCGGCGACGCTCAGCCGCGCCGGTTACCGCGTGCTGACCGCCGCACAGGGCAACGAGGCGCTGTCCCTTCATTCTTCGCGGGCCGGGGAGATCGCGCTGGTCCTCACCGACCTGAACATGCCCGAGATGGGTGGCGGCGCGCTGGCCCGGGCCTTCGCCGGCCTGAACCCCGGGTTGAAGTTCCTCTTCATGAGCGGAGCCACGGCCGATGCCGACGCCCCGCTTCCGCCCGACGCCCGCGTGTTGCAGAAGCCCTTCGCCGTCGCCCGGTTGTTGGAGGAGGTCCGCGTCACCCTGGCCGGGCGCCCCGCGCCGTGAAGACCGGTCGTTTCCGCCCTTGACCCGCCCGGAGGGGAGGGATTCCTTGGCCCTCCTTTGCCTGGTGGTGTAATGGCAGCACAGATGACTTTGACTCATCTAGTCATGGTTCGAATCCATGCCGGGCAGCCATTCGACGCGCGGTGCAGGAGCACCGCTTGCTCATGGCCTGCGGCCGGCATACACGAATGACATGAATGCGCTGATTGCCGGAGCGCGGCGAATGGCCCTGAACAAGCGGCGCAGCCCTGCGTCGAAGGGCATGTGCATCGTCTACTTTCTCCGTTTGCGTTCAGGAGGCCTCTACAGTGGTGCCTCTGAGGATATGAGCAGCGGCTCGACGATCATGGATCCGGTCAGGCTTGCCGCACCAGCCACCTCGATCCGCCGGTTTCAGTCCTGAGGATCGAGACATTCTCGACTTTTTCCGAAGCACGCTTGCGTGAAGTCCAATTGAAGTGCTGGTCTCGAGCGAAGAAGGAGGCACTTCTTGCGGGAGAGCTCGAACAGCTTCACACGCTCGGTAAATCCCGCGAAATCCGAATCCGCTAAACGGGCGACACGGATGTTCTCGGGCTTTGCCTCACAGAAGTTCGCATTTCCAACCGGACAGGGCGGCCAAATTGCGCAGCAATTTGGCTGCCGGGTACCTGGCAAAAATCGCCAGCCCGCCACGGATGGATACAAGCGGGCTGCTTGCTCACGAAACATCCGCAAAGGGGAAACAAGCCGGGTATTGGTCAATTGACCGAATGACGGGAGGTGATGGTGGATCGCCCGAGACCGCTTGGGGCGGCGCCCCTCGGGTGAGGTGTGGGTTGGCCCGATGGCGGGTTTTTCAGGAATGGATAACGTTTCGATCTGAGGCGCCGCATCGGTGCCGAAAACCAATCCCGGAGGAACATCATCATGGCTCTCGCAGCGGAAAAGGAACTCACCCATGTCGGCGAATCCAAGGGGGCCGCCAATCACGACCACGATCTGGTCCACGAATTGAGCAAGCGGCTCGATGCGCTCTGGCGCTACGACCAGTACATCGCCAACGCCACCCGGCAACCGGAGGTCCAGGATCTCTGGCGCCGGCTCAAGGAGCAGGAACAGGCCAACATCCAGGAAATCAAGGTCCTCATCAAGGAGCACTGCGCGAAGGATTGTTTCTGACTTCCGACCATGCCCGAAAAAGCCACCATCGAGCGCGCCCGCCGGCTGGAACGCGAGGGAAAGTCGCCCTCGACACAGGCAGGCGAGTTCGTGCGCGAGGAAATCCGGAACATCCGCAAGGGCAGGCACGGGGCCCGGTCCGCCAAGCAGGCGATCGCCATCGGTCTGTCGATGGCCCGGCGCGCAGGGGTCGATCTGCCCGTGCCCGACCGGGACGCGGCGTCGTCGGAGGTGAGGCGCAAGGCCGCACAGGATCTCGCCAAAGGCCGGTCCGGCCAGCGACCGTCGCCGGTGCGCTCCCGCGCCCGGGTCAAGGCCTTGAAAAAGGAAAGCCGGTCCGCCGCTTCACCCCGGGCCCTGTCCCGTCAGGCGAAGTCCGCGGCGCGCAAACGCGGAGCCGCCGCGCGTTCACGGGCGGCGAAAAAGGCGGCGCGAACCCGCCAGCGTGCGTGACGCCCGTTCCCCTGACCGGGGCATCCCACCTCAACCTGTTCCTGCCATGAATCTCCTGCTGATGATCATTCCGATCATCATCTTGATCCCGGCCATCTACCTGCTTGTCACGCGGCGGACACGGAAAGATGACGGCGGAGGCCGCGAGGAGAACAAGACCGGTTCGCCCAATGACCGTCCGCCGCCGGACGCCGGGCAGCCGCGCGGCCGGGAGTGGTGATGGGGGCGCACCGTGCCCGCAGTAGGGGCGAGGCTCGTCCGCACTTTTGTCGCGTCCGATGTAGGTCATGCACGCACGCGTGCCGGAAAGCACCCGCAAGCGGGTTACCCACCGGGCCTTGCGCTCGACGGCATCAAAAGTTGCAGGGACGGCCCTTGTGTCCACTCGCGGAGGGCGCGGCCAAGCCCTCAGTCGTAGCTCAGGTCCGTCGCCTTGCCCCGGAAGATCCGGTAGGCCAGGGCGGTGTAGCCGACGAGGAACGGCAGCACGAACACCGTGCCCGCCAGGATCACCGCGAGCGAGGCCGGGGCCGCCGCCGCTTCGTCGATCCGCAGGCGCCCGGGCACGATGTAGGGATAGAAACTGTAGACCAGACCCACGAATCCGAGCACGAAGATCAGGATCGAGATCGCCATCGGCATCCCGTTGAGCCGGTCGCCCGGCAGCGGCAGCGCGTTGAGCAGAAAGTGCATCAGCAGCGTCAGTGCCACGGAGATCAGCGGCAGCGCGATGAGCAGCGTCAGCTCGGGAAACACGAACATCCGGTCGTAGATCCGCGTGTCGATGAACACCGCCGCCACGCTGCTGGCGATCGCGCCGCCCACCATCGTCCAGATCGCCGCGCGCGCCCAGCGCACGGCGCGCCGCTGCAGGTCGCCGTCCGTCTTGTGAATCAGCCAGCTGGCGCCCATCAGCACGTAGCCTGCGACGACGAGGAATCCGAAGAACACCGCGAACAGCTGGCTGGCCGGGCCCGTCTGGAGGCCGACCATGAAGCGCCCGACCATGTAACCCTGGGTGAGCGCCATGCCGAGCGAGCCGGCGAAAAACACGCGGTCCCATGCCGCCTTGCGCTCCGGCGGCGCCTTCTTGCGGAAATCGAACGCCACCCCGCGGAACACCAGGGCCACCAGCATGAGCGCCACCGGCAGGTAGAGCGCGCTCAGCACCACGCCGTGCGCCGCCGGAAAGGCCACCAGCAGCAGCCCGACGCCGAGCACCAGCCAGGTTTCGTTCGCATCCCAGAAGGGACCGATCGACGCGATCATGCGGTCGCGTTCGGCGGGCGTCACGCGGGCCGACAGGATGCCGACGCCCAGGTCGTAGCCGTCGAGGATGGCGTAGAGCAGCATCGCCAGGCCGATGAGGAAGGCGAACGCATAGGGCAGCCACGGTGCGCCGTGACGGAAAAAGTCCGCGATCATACGCCGGCCTCCTGCGGCGCCGTCAGGGCCGCCGATTCGCGCCGCGTCAGGTGGAACAGCGTGGCCACGTACGCCACGAGCAGAAACGCATACGTTGCGAGGTAGGCCGCGAGGGTCAGCGCGACATTGCCCGGGGGCACCGCGGCGACGGCGTCGGCGCTGCGCAGCACGCCTTGCACGAGCCAGGGTTGGCGTCCTATTTCCGTGACGTACCAGCCCGCGAGCGTCGCGATCCAGCCGGAGAAGGTCAGTGCCACCAGCGCGCGCAGCAACCAGCGCGGGGCGGTGTCCTTGCGCACCAGAAGCCAGAAAGCCGCGGCCCCCGCGGCGATCATGACCACGCCGAGTCCGACCATCACGCGGAAGGCCCAAAACACCGGCGCGACCGGCGGATGATCCGCACCGAATTCGTTGAGTCCGCGGATCACGCCGTCGGGGTCGCGCGTGGCGATCAGGCTCGCGAGTTTCGGGATCTCGAGTTCGAAGCGGTTCGTGCGGGCCTTCTCGTCGGGCAGGGCGAACAGCACCAGCGGGGCGCCGGCCTGGGTTTCCCACAGCGCCTCCATCGCCGCGAGTTTCGCCGGCTGGTGGTCACGGGTGTTCACGCCGTGCAGGTCGCCGACCACCGCCTGCAGCGGCGCGAGCACGAGCGCCAGCACCGCCGCCACGCGCAGTCCGCTGCGCACCGCGGGCGAATCGTCGCCGCGCAGGCGGCGGTAGGCCAGCAGGCCCGCGAGCAGGAAGGCCACCGTCAGGCCCGACGCGAGCAGCGTGTGCGCGAACCGGTACGGCATCGAGGGGGTGAACACGACCGCGAGCCAGCTCGTGACGTGCGCCCGGCCGTCGATCATCTCGAAGCCGGCCGGCGTGTGCATCCAGCTGCTCAGCGCCAGAATCCAGAAGGCCGAGGCCGTCGTCCCGATCGCCACCAGCAGCGTGGCGGCGGTGTGCAGCCACGACGGCACGCGCCGGAAACCGAAGAGCATCACGCCCAGAAATGTCGCCTCGAGGAAGAAGGCGGTCAGCACTTCGTAGGCGAGCAGCGGTCCGGCGATGTTGCCGACCGTGTTCATGTAGCCCGGCCAGTTGGTGCCGAACTGGAACGACATCGTCACGCCGCTGACCACGCCGAGGCTGAACGTGAGCGCGAACACCTTCGTGAAGGCGAAGTACAGTTGCATCCAGTGGTCCTGTCGGGTCGCCCGGTAGCGCAGCTTGAAGAACAGCAGCACCCAGCCGAGGGCGATCGTGATCGTCGGAAACAGGATGTGGAAGCTGATGTTCGCCGCGAATTGCAGACGCGAGAGCGTGAAGGCGTCCATGCTGCGAAGGTCGCGGTTTGCAGGTGGTTTTCAAACTTCGACTGCACCGGGCCGCCGCTCGCCGTCGTGCTATTAGCCGGCCTGTGTTCAGCTTGATCGTGGCCCTAATTTTGGGGATGCCGTCGCGGTTGGCGTGCGGGCGGAGCGATTCGATTGCAGACCGCCGGTGTGTCGGTTTGGCTCCCGGCATGACGACCCGATCCCTCCTGCCGATTTTCTGTTGGTGTGTCGGGGTTTGCCTCCCTGCATTCACCCCGGCCTTTGCGCGCGCGCAGACGCCGGAACTGGTCTGGGAAACGAACGGCTTCATCGCGCCGGAATCGGTGGTCTACGATGCGGAGCGCGATATGTTTTATGTCTCCAACATGGGCACCTGGGGACAGGGTTCCGTGCAGGGTGATGGTTTCATCAGCCGGCTGGCGGGCGACGGACGCCTGCTCGACCTGAAATGGGTGACGGGCTTCGACAATCCCAAGGGCCTCGCGCTGGCCGGTGGCCGGCTCTATGTCGGCGACGACAAGGATCTTGTGGCCGTCGATCCCGCTGCGGGTGCGATTGTGGCGCGTTACCAACCGGAGGACGGCCCGGGCTCGTTCAACGACTGCACGGCCGACGCGGCGGGCACGGTCTATGTTTTCAGCAACCGGCTGGGCCGGATTTTCCGCCTGAGGGAGGGCAGGTTCGAGGCCTGGGTGGCGGTGGACCGCAGCCAGACCGGCGGACTCAACGGCCTGAAGGCCGAGCGTGGCCGGCTGCTGCTCGGCGGCTGGTCGCTGCGCGGGCCCGACGGCAAGGAGCAGGCCGGGCATCTCTCGTTTGTCACGTTCGAGGAGACGCCGCAGTTCGGTCGCATCGGTGACCAGCCCATCGGCCGCATCGACGGCATCGAGCCCGACGGGGCCGGCGGCTACACGGTGACGGACTGGCAGGGTGGCGATCTGATTCATGTGACTGCCGACGGGAGGCCGACATCGTTGCTCCCGCTCGGGCGCGGCACGGCGGACCACACCTACGTGTTGTCGCGGCAACTGCTCGTGATCCCGCATGTGCTCGACCACAAGGTGCGCGCCTACCGCTGGACACCGGCGAAGGAATAGAAGCCGACCGGAGCGGAGGCCGAAGAACCGGCCTCCGGGAATTGAGATCCCGCGTCCGGGGTTTGCCATCGGACGTGAATTCGGGCTGCATGCGGGCTTTATCGCATGACCGACGCCACCCCCGCCGTCCTGCTCGAGGCCATTGAAGCCGATCTTCGAGGCAACATCCTGCCGTTCTGGATCAGGCATGTCGCGAACCGCGCGACGGACACGTTTCACGGCCAGCTGGCCAACGATCTGGCCGTGGTGTCGGAAGTCGAACGCGGGGCGTTGCTGACCTCGCGGATCCTCTGGACCTACTCGGCGGCGTTTCTCCGCTACCGCGAACCGGCTTGTCGCGAGATGGCGGATTTCGCCTTCCGCGACCTGCTGGCGCGTTTCCACGATGCGCAACACGACGGATTTTACTGGTCCATCCGCGCCGACGGCACCGTGGGGCGCGACCGCAAGCAGGTGTACGGGCAGGCCTTCGCGATCTATGCGTTGAGCGAATATCACGCCGCCACCGGCGCGACCGAGCCGCTCGAGCGCGCCATCGCCTTGTTCCGTCTGCTCGAACGCCACGCGCGCGAGCGGATGCACGGCGGCTACCTCGAGGCGTTTGCGCGCGACTGGTCTCCCATCGCCGACATGCGGTTGAGCGAGGTGGATCAGAACGATCCCAAGTCGCAGAACACCCTGTTGCACGTGATGGAGGCCTACACCCGTCTGTTCGAGGTGTGGTCCGATCCGGCGTTGCGGGCCGCGTTGCGCGACCTCGTCGAGATCATGCTGACCCGCGTGGTGGACGCCCGGACCGGCCATCTCGGCCTGTTCTTCACGACCGACTGGCGGCCGACTTCCGACAAAATTTCCTATGGGCACGACATCGAGGCGGCGTGGCTGCTCAGCCGGGCCGCGTCCGTGCTGGGCGAGTCCGCCCTCACCGCACGCGTCTCGTCGCTCGCGCTCAGGATCGCCGACGTGACGCTCGCCGAGGGCACCGATGCCGACGGCGGCGTCTACAATCTCGGCGGCCCGGGCGGCATTCTCGACCCTCGCAAGGAGTGGTGGCCGCAGGCCGAGGCCGTTGTGGGCTTGCTCAACGCCTGGCAACTCTCCGGCGAACCGCGCCACCTCGCCGCCGCGGCGCGGACCTGGGATTTCATCTCGCGGCGCCTGGTGGATCGGACCCATGGCGAATGGTTTCGCGGCGTCACGCGCGACGGGCGCGTGATACCGGAATTCGAGAAGGTCGGTTTCTGGAAATGCCCGTATCACAACGGCCGCATGGGCCTGGAAGCGGTGGCGCGGCTGCGCGCCACCGCGCCGGCGACCTGACGGCGCGCATGCCCGGGATCGCGATTGCCAGCCGGGTTTGGGGGGCGTAATCAGAGAGGAGCGGTTTCCCCGTCATGAAATCACCGGTCCAAAAAATTCTTCTGATCCTCGAGGACGACGCGCTGCTGCGCGCAACGCTGGTGGAGACCGCGACGGGCGCCGGCTACGAGGTGTTCGAGGCCGACACGGCGGCGGAGGGTCTGCGGCTGGCGGCCGCCTTCAAACCGGCCGTCGTGTTCTGCGACGTGCACCTTTCCAAGGGCGACGGGCGCCGCGTGCTTTCGAAGCTGCGCGAGGATCGTGTGCTCGCCGATTGCCAGTTCGTGTTGATGACCGGCGACTGGGTCGGGGCGTCAAAGGCCGAAAGCACCATGCTGGAGGCCGATGCCTATCTGGCGAAACCGTTCACGCTGGATGAATTCGTCGCCTGCCTGGAAGAGCGCTACCGGCAGGCGAGTTTGTAGAACGGGGCGTCGGATCCGCCTTAAAGGCGGCAACGCGGTCGGGCGAAGGCGGGATTCGCGATCCCGCCCCGTCACGGCCCGCGCTCAGGCGGCGACGCCGCAGCACTTCTTGTATTTCTTGCCGCTGCCGCAGGGACAGGGGTCGTTGCGGCCGACTTTGGGGGCCTCGCGGCGGAAGGTCTTGCCGGGCTCGTCCACCTGACCGGTATAGACCCAGCGGCCGTCCTCGCGGCCGAAGAGGGCGATCTCGAGGTGTTCGCGCTCCTCGCCCTCCATCTTGAACTTGGCGGAAAAATGCACGGCGCCGAGCTTGTCGTCGGGGCCGCCCTTCTCGGTCTTGAGAATGGTGAGTCCGTGCCACTCGGCGGATTCGGACCACTTCTTCGCGGCCTCGGCGTCGAAGTCCTTGCGCTGGTCGGGGCTGAGCGAGCGCTCGAGGTAGGCGACGTCGTGCTTCACGTAGGCCGTGTAGCGTGAGCGCATCAGGGCTTCGGCCGTCGGGGCGGGCGCACCGCCGAGGATCGGACCGCAGCAGGCTTCGAAGGTGGAACCGGAACCGCAGGGACAGGAACTCATGAAGCCCGAGGCTCCATGAGAAGTCACCGGGATCAAGTATCAAGTGGCAGGAGGGGCCGCGGCCACCGGGCCGGCCCCGAAGGCGGGCGACAGGTTCCGCTCGGCCAGGGAAAAGGCAGGACCGGCCATGCCGCTCCTGCCTCGGTCGGCCGGTCGTCGTCCTCCGATTACTTCGCGGCGACTTTGGCCGGCACCTCCGGTGACTGCTCGGTGAATTTGACCGTGCGGGAGAGCTGGGCTTTTTGATCGCCTTCGGGCAGCACGCGCGCCGGCACGCCGTCGATCTCGGCGTAGCCGATGATCATCGTGTTCACGCGGTCCGGGGCCGTCTGGCCGGGAAGACGGAACTCACGGCCCTCGTTGAGCCACAGGCGGCGCTCGGTGAGGCCCGTGAACCAGCGGGCGCGGCCCAGGCCCTTCGGGTCGTCGGCCTCGACGATGTCGGTGGAGATCCAGCCGTAGTTCGGCACAAAATACTCCGCCCAGCAGCGGTAGCCGGGGTTGGTTTCCTTGCCGGCGTTGGCTTCGCGAAGGCGGTAGCCCATCTGGAGCCGGGCGGGGATGCCGCGGCTGCGGGCGAGGGCGATGAAGAGCGAGTGCATGTCGGTGCAGGTGCCGCCGCCCTTGACGAGGCAGGCCGTGGCGTCGCCGGTGCTCGTGGCGGGCTTCGAGGGATCCTTGCCGTAGTGGTCCGCGAGGTCGGCCACCCTGCCCAGCAGCAGCTGCGCCTGGACGGCAACGTTGGTCTCGGTGCCGACGGTTTCGGCGGCGAGCGCGGCGATCTCGGGGCTGACGGTCATGTGGGGAGCATCGAGCCGGAGTTCCTCGGCGTAGAGACGGCGGTGCGAGTCGGTGATCGGGCCGGCCTGTGCAGGATCAACCTCCGTGAAGACGGAGCGGCGGCGCAAAGTGAAGGCCAGGCGGGCCGTGAGCGAGTCGGCGCCGGGGTTGTCCACTTCGAGCAGCATGAAGCGGTTGCCGCGGTCGGCGTCGCGCACGAGGGTCCACCGGCCGGGCACGCCGCTCGCATCGAAGTCGAGCACATCCTGGTAGCGCTCGTTGTCGGGGATCGAGATCCAGAATTTCACGTGTTTCGCGCCGGCGGGGATTCCGGTGAGCGTGGCGTTTTGCTCGACGCGGTAGGTGACGGTTTTCTCGGGGGCCGGTTCGGCGCGCAACGCGAGGCCGAGGGCGAGGGAGGCGAGGAGGGCGGAGGTGAGTTTCATGGGACGTGGAGCGGAGAAAAGGAGGGCGGGGAGGGAAGGCTCAGAAACGCCAGTTCAGATCCACGCGGAAGCGTTTGCCGTCCTGAATGGAGGTGATGGCGTCGACGAGGAAGAGGCGCGCCTGCACGTTGAGGGTCTTGGTGATGACGTAGGTGCCGCGGACTTCGTGGCCCTTGAAGTCGGTGACGTCGGCCTGCGTGGCGCTGCCGAAACGCGCCCAGTCATCCTGGGAGTAGGAGGCGTTGACGGCGAGCGTCTCGATGTGGCCGTAGGACCAGTAGAACTGCCAGTCGCCGGGATTTTTCGTCTGGCCGTAGGCGGCGGAGAGGACCCAGCCGTTCGTCTCGTCGGCGTGGCGGGCGGCGAAGGGCAGGGCATCGGTGGCGGTGTAGCTCTCGAAGTTCTTGATGAGGTCGGCGCCGAGGACGAGCGGCGAGCCGGTGCCGAGGGTGCGGCTCCACTGCGCGCTGGCGACGCCGATGAGGTAACCGCGCACACCGTTGCGGTTGCGGAGGTGCGTGGCTCCCCGCTTGCCGTCGAGGCTGTAGAGGCCGGCGGCCAGGATCAGCCCGCTGTCGCCGAGCTTGCGGCCGAGTTTCAGCTGCCCGCCGACGAGCGTGCCGTTGAGCCCGGTCATGCCGTCGGGCAGGAGGAACGCGCCAGCGGTGGCGGTGAGGCTGCCGTCGGTGAGCTTGGTCTCGTGGCTGAGGGCGGCGCCGGTGGGCGTGACGTCCTCGTCCCAGAACATCTCGTTTTGTTGCCAGAACGGCGTGGTGTTGCGGCCGGCCCAGACGGTGACGTTGTCCTGCTTGAACTGCACGAAGTAGCGGTCGAAGGCGCCCTTGAAGTCGTCGTTCACGTCGTCGCTGGAATGGAAGGTCAGGTGGGGCGATTGCTGGCTGTCAGGGTTGCCGGTGCGGACGCGGGCGCCGAAGGACCAGGCATCGGAAAACTTGTAACCGAGGCTGAGGCGGGCCCGGGCGCGCCAGCGCTCGCGGTCGGCGCGGGCGACGCCGGCGTTGTTTTGGGAGTCCCAGTCCTTTTCGAAACGGAGGCGCAAGTCGCCGGACAGGGTGAGCGGCGAGGCGGGTTTGGCTGCGTCAGCGGCAAGGCCGACAAACGAGAAGAGGGAGACGAGCGCGCACAAAACGGCGGCCCGGCCGGGATAACGGATGGTCGTGGACATGCGAGGGGTGGGGGTGAGAGGCCAGTTCGGGTCGCGATCCGCAATCCGACGGGGGCGAACCGCCGTCGGGCCGGGACAATCAGCGCTGCGCCTGTGCCCTGGATGAGTGGGGCGAGGGAGCAGCGAACCTCGCTGCGTCTTCTGTTTTCCCTGAAGCCTCCCGTTCTCCCAGAGGAAGTTTGTCATACAATATATGACAAAGTCGGGATGCCGGTATGGGCGGGGATTCAGAATGTGAGTGGCTCAAGGCCCGAGGGATAGGGGAGGTTTGTCATACATTATATGACAAAATTCCGAGAGGCAGACCGAAGGCGTCGGGGGCCGACGGGGAGGGGCGGATCTCAGGGTTCCCGCACGTCGAGGGTGCGGTTGAGGGCGTCGGGCTTCAGTTCCTGCGTGCGGCCGGAGGGCCACTGGATGACGACCTTGCGGACACGGGCGTCCTCGCCGAGGCCGAAGGTGAGCGTGGATTCCGACTGGGCCATGAAGCCGAGGATCGGGGCGACGGTCTGCGCGAGCACGCGGCGCGGGGTGTGCACTTCGACGCGCGCACCGCCGGCACTGGCTTCGCTGCGCGTGGCGGTCAGCCGCAGCCGCAGCCACGGCGAGCCGGCGCGCTGGTCGTTGCGCAGCAGGACGGGCGTGCCGTTGTTCTGGATGATGACGAAATCGGGGTCGCCGTCGCCGTCGAAATCCGCCGCGGCCACGCCGCGGGCCGTGAGAGCCGGCAACGCGGGGTCGCCGGTGCCCGGGCCGAACAGCGGCTGCCAGGTCTCGCCGCGCAGCCAGAAAACCTGCGGCGCGCGGGCGAAATCGCGTCCGTTTTCGAAACGGTTCACGCCCGGCTCGGCGAGGCCTTGTCCGGAAAACACCTCGAACCGGCCGTCGAGGTCCAGGTCGGCGGCCACCACGCCGAGTCGCGCGGCCAGCGGCAGCACGGACTGGTCGCGCGCGAGCGACCCCACGGCCAGCAGCGCACGCAACCGCTCCGCGTCGCCCGATGACGAGGCGATCGGCAGCACGCCTGTGGAGGCAAAGCTGGCCGAGGCGCCTTCCTGACGCGGTGCCTGGCTGACGGCCTGTTTCTCGAAAGTGCCGTCGTCGCGGGCGAGAAAGAGCGACGGAGCGTGCTGGTGGTAGGCGATGAGCAGGTCGAGCCGGCGGTCGCCGTTGGCGTCGAGCGCTGCAAGCGCGAGCGGCCAGGCGACGGGGCGCCCGGTTTCCGGATCGATGTCGCGCAATCCGGCCGAATCGGGCATGGCGGCGAACCGGCCGTCGCCGAGATTGCGCCATACGGTCGGATGGGCGCTGAAGAAGCCCGTCGGCGCGCCGTAGGAGCGGCCCATGGCGGCGACGCCGAACGCCTGGCCGAGGCCGATGTCCCGGGGCCAGCGCGCGTAATGCAGCACGATCAGGTCGAGCCGCCCGTCGCCATCCACATCGAGCCACGCGGCGCCGCTGCTCCACGCGTTGTCCTCGCCGCCCACGCCGGCCGTCTCGGTCACGTCCTCGAAGCGCCCGTTGCCGAGGTTGCGGAAAAGGCGGTTGGAGCCGATGCAGGTGACGAAGAGGTCGGGCCGGCCGTCGCCGTCGTAATCGCCGGCCACGGCGGTCATGGCCTGGAGCGGCACGTTGAGGCCGGCGGCGGCGGTGACATTGGTGAAGCGTCCGTTGCCGTCGTTGCGGAAGAGAGCCGCGCTCGCGGTGAGGCGTTTGTCGAGCGATTCCTCCCACGGCCAGGGGGCGCCGTTGGTGAAGAAGAGGTCGGGCAATCCGTCCTGGTTGAAGTCGAGCACGGTCACCCCGCCGCCGAGCGTGGTCGGGGTCTCGGCGCCGCCCTGCTGGTGGAGGAAGCGCAGGCCGGCTTCCTCGGTGACGTCGGTGAAGCGCACGGCCGGCGCGCCGGTTTCGGCGGCGGGCGGGAACAGCCACGCGAAGAGCGCGCTCAATGCGATCGCCGTGACCACCAGCGGCAGCAGCACCGGCAGCAGCGGCGACACCACGGCCGGCACCGGCGACCGGGCCGGAGACGGGGCGGGGCGGGAGTTGGCGGCGGGAGCGGACAAGGCTGACGCGAATGGGCGTGGACAGGAAATGCGCCGGCTCTCATACAAACCGCAATCCCTTTCCCGCCATGTCCGCCTCCACGCTGTCCGGCCGCTCCCTGCTCCGTTTTGCGGGCATTGCCGCGTTCTGGACGCTGGTGGGGCTCGCGTTCGCCAGCCAGTTCTACCTGTCGAGCACGCTGCTCGGCCGTTCGGTGACCTGGGGGCAGGCGATCAGCTACTCGCTCGGCGACTGGTACGTGTGGGCGATCCTGTCGATTCCGATCCTGCTGGTGGCCCGGCGTTTTCCGCCGGAGGGAGCGCATCCGTGGCGCACCGCGGCGGTGCATCTGGCCGCGGCGCTCGTCTGCTCGCTCGTCTATGTGCTGCTGCGCTCGCTCGTGGGCCTCGTCCACGGACGGCTGGTGGACGAGGCGGTGACCTTCGCCGAGGTGTTCCGGCCGCTGCTCGTGCGCACCTTCCCCTTCAACCTGCTCATCTACGGCGTGATCGTGACCATCAGCCACGCCATCGACTACTATCGGAAGTACCATGAGCGCACCGTCCACGCGCTCGAGCTGGAGAAGCACCTCACGGAGGCGCGGCTCCAGTCGCTGCTCCGGCAGCTCAAGCCGCATTTCCTCTTCAACACGCTCAACGGCATCGCCTCGCTCATGCATCGCGACGTGAACGCCGCCGACAAGATGCTGGTCCGCCTCAGCGAACTCCTGCGGCTGACCATGCATCACCCGGGGCAGCCGCTCACCCGGCTTCGCGAGGAGGTCGCGTTCATCGAGAAATACCTCGAAATCGAACGCATCCGGTTTCGCGACCGGCTGACGGCCCGCGTGGAGGTCGATCCCGCCGTGCTCGAGGTCCAGGTGCCCAGCCTCGTGCTCCAGCCGCTCGTGGAAAACGCCATCCGCCACGGCATCGAGCCGCGGCCCGGTCCCGGGCACATCGACATCCGCGTCCGCCGCGAGGGGGGCCGCCTGTTGCTGGTGGTGCACGACAACGGCGCCGGCATGCCCCCGGGCGGTTTCACGCGCGAAGGCATCGGCCTGGCCAACACCCGCGAGCGTCTCCGCGAGCTTTACGGCGACGACCACGAATTCCTCCTCGGCAACCACCCCGAGGGCGGCTTGGAAATCAGCATCCGCATTCCGGCATGAAAATCCGCACCCTGCTCGTTGACGACGAATCGCTCGCGCGCGACCGGCTGCGCGCCTTCCTGGAGGCCGAGCCCGCCTTCGAGATCATCGGCGAATGCCGCAGCGGGACCGAGGCCATCGCCGCGATCCGCCGCGAGGCGCCCGACCTGGTGTTCCTCGACATGCAGATGCCGGGCTGCGACGGGCTGCAGGTGGTCGAGGAGCTGCCCGAGGAGCGCCGCCCCGCGATCATCTTCGCCACGGCGCACGAACGCTTCGCGCTCGATGCCTTCGATCTCGCCGCGGTGGACTACCTGCTGAAGCCCTTCGATTGCGAGCGCTGCCAGCAGGCGCTGCGCCGCGCGCAGGAATTCATCCACGTCCGCCGCTCGGCCGTGCCGGCGCCCGCCCCGGCGGCGCGGCCCGACCGGATCACGGTGAAGGCCGACGGGCGGCTCGTCTTCCTGAAGCCCGAGGAGATCATCCGGGTGGAGGCGGCGGACAACTACGTGACGCTGCACCTGGCCACCGGACGGCTGATGTTGCGCGAGACGATGACGGCCATCGAGGCGCGGCTCGGCACGATGAATTTCGCCCGCATCAACCGTTCCGCCATCGTGAATCTCGATCAGGTGCGCGAGATCCAGCCCGCCCAGCACGGCGATTATCAGGTGCTGCTGCGCGACGGCACCGTGCTGCCCCTCAGTCGCAGCCTGCGCGGCCGGCTCGACCGGTTCGCCGCGGGCGGTTCCTGAGCGGCCGCGCGGCGTTCACCCCGGATTGGGCGCCGGTGGCCCCAGCCGCGAGGCGACTGGCCACAGAGCCGTTGCTAGTCCTTGGGGGGCAACAACCTTGCGGGCGCCTTGCCCTGCCACGCCCGATCCTCCACGTCCGCCGGAAGGCGAGTCCGGCTCCGCCCGCATTTTGCGCGGCAGGGCCTGCTGGCATTGGGCGCGCTGGCGTTCGCCGGCGCGCTCGGCGCCGCCGAGCCGGAGGTCTGCGACCCGCGCCCCGCCGGGGCGAAGCCGCCCAACGACCACTTTGTGCAGCCGGAGAGCACTCGCCGCATGATCGCCCGGATCCGCGAGATCTACCAGGCGGCCGATCCGCTGCGTAATCCGTTTCGCTCGGCCGACCAACTGCCGCTGCTGCAGGCACAGGAGCGCGCGGAGGAGGCGCGCGCCGGCGGCGATCCCCTGCGGTTGACCGACGTGAAGATCAAGATCGCGGTTCACCTGCTGCAAAGCGGCCAGACCGCCGAGGCCTTCGCGCAATACCTGAAGCTGGAGAAATTCATGCAGGAGCGCGGCGTGCCGCGCGACGCCCGTCTCGACGGTCTGATCCGCACCGGCAAGGCGCTCAGCCACCTGCGCGCCGGCGAACGCGCCAACTGCCTCCTCAACCACAACGGCGATTCCTGCCTCTTTCCCATCGCGGGCGGCGGCGTGCACCAGCTCCAGGACGGCTCGCGCGCGGCAATCGGGGAACTGGAGGCCCTGCTCACCCTGAACGCCGGCGACCTCCGCGCGCGCTGGCTGCTCAACATCGCCTACATGACCCTGGGCGAATACCCCGGCGGCGTGCCCGCACGCTGGCTGATCCCGCCCGAGCGCTTCGCCGCGGAGGACGACATCGGGCGCTTTCACGACGTGGCCGGTGCGCTCGGCCTGGCCGAGAACGACCTGGCCGGCGGCGTGGTCATGGAGGATTTTGACCGCGACGGGTTCCTCGACCTCATGATCTCGGCCTGGGGCTTCGACGAGGAGAAGGACCAGCTGCGCGTCTTCCGCAACAACGGCGACGGCACCTTCACCGAACGCACGCACCAGGCCGGGCTCACCGGCCTCGTGAGCGGGCTCAACCTCATCCACGGCGACTACAACAACGACGGCTACGCCGACGTACTCGTGCTGCGCGGTGCCTGGCTCCGCACCGAGGGGCATTATCCGTTCTCGCTCCTGCGCAACAACGGCGACTTCACGTTCACCGATGTGACCGAGGAGGCCGGCCTGCTGCAGTTCAAGCCGACACAGACCGCCGCGTGGTTCGATTACAACGGCGACGGCTGGCTCGACCTGTACGTCGGCGCCGAGTCATCCGGTCGCGACAGCAGCGCGTGCTCGCTCTACCGCAACAACGGCGACGGCACCTTCACGGAGTGCGCCGCCGAGCACGGCGTGGACGTGGTCGGCTACGTCAAGAGCGTCGCCACGGGCGATTACAACAACGACGGCCGGCCCGACCTGTTTCTCTCCGGCATCGGCGGCCCGCGCATCCTGCTCCGCAACGACGGCCCCGCCGGCAGCGACCGTTCCCCGCGCGCCCGCTGGAAGTTCACCGACGTCACCGAGGCCGCGGGCATCGACGGCCCGAACAACAGCTTCCCGAGCTGGTTCTGGGATTTCGACAACGACGGCGATCTTGACCTGATGGTCACCGGGTACGCGATCCAGGACGTGGGTGACGTCGCCGCCGACTACATGGGCCGGCCCCATGCCGGGCAGAAGGCCAAGCTCTACCGCAACAACGGCGACGGCACCTTCACCGACATCAGCCGCGCGGCCGGCGTGAGCCGCGTGCTGCACGCCATGGGCGCCAATTTCGGGGATCTCGACAACGACGGCTGGCTCGATTTCTACGTCGGCACCGGCGATCCCGACTTCGCCACGCTCGTGCCCAGCCGCATGTTCCGCAACGACGGCGGACGCCGCTTCAAGGAGGTGACCACCTCCGGCGGCTTCGGGCAGCTGCAGAAGGGGCATGGCATCGCGTTCGGCGACATCGACAACGACGGCGACCAGGACATCTACTCCGCGGTCGGCGGCGCGGTGCAGGACGATTACTACCCGAACCAGCTCTTCGCCAACCCCGGGCACGGCAACTCCTGGCTCAAACTCGAGCTCGTGGGCGTGAAGACCAACCGCATGGCCCTCGGGGCCCGGGTGAAGGTCGTCGTGATCGACGAGCAGGGCGCCGAGCGGGCGTTGCACCGCGTCGTGGGCACCGGCGCGACCTTCGGGTCCGGCCCGCTGCGGCTGGAGATCGGCCTCGGTCGCGCGCGCGCCGTGGATCGCGTCGAGGTCTTCTGGCCGGTCACGGGCCAGACCCAGGTTTTCCGCAGCATCGAACCCGAACGGCTCTACTGCCTGGTCGAAGGCGCGCCGGCTCCGGTGCAGCGCCCGCTGCGGACCTTCGCCCTGCCGCACGGGCCGGACGCGGGCGGACATCCTCATCACCATCACTGATCCTTCCGTTTCCGCCATGACCTCTTTTCTGCGCTGCCTGCTTGCCGGCCCGCTGCTCGGCGCCGTGACCGCCCTTGCCGCGACTTCCTCCGCTCCGTTGGACGCCTACGCCGCCGTGGGGTCGAGCATGGTGCAGGACAACCGGCTTTCCCAGCTCGGTTGGACCGAGGCGCAGGTGGAGGCCTTCGTGCAGGGTGTGCGCGCGGCGTTCCGGGGCGAAGGCCGGCCGGTGAATGCCGCCACCCAGGCGCTGCTCAACGAGATCGGACGCCGGACGCAGGAGATGGAGCAGGCGGAGTTGCGCGCCCGGTTCGGCGCCGAGGCGTTCGCCCGGCCGGGTTACCTGCAGACTTACCTCAAGGAGATGGCCAAGCAGTTCCAGCTGGAGCGCAGCGACAGCGGCCTGTGCTACGGCATCCGGCCCGGCTACGGCGCCCGGCCCACGCCCGAGGACAGCGTCGTGATCAGCTACAAGGTCAACCTGGCCGACACGACCACCGAGGTTGCCGCGCTGGGGGTGAACCGGCAGAAGGTCCGGGTGGCGGACCTGCCGCCCGGGTTGGTGGAGGCGCTGCAGATGATGACGGTGGACAGCGCCGCGATGCTGGTGCTGCCGCCCGATCTTTCCTACGGCGACGGCGAGTGGCCCGAAGGCACGGAGCGCGGCACGCCGCTGCTTTTCACCGTGAAGCTGCACGAGGTGATCCCGGCTCACTGAGATGGACCGTCTGAAAGCCCTCATCGTCGACGATGAACCGCTCGCCCGCGAGCGGTTGCGCGACCTGCTGGAGGCCGAGCCGCTGGTGGAGATCGTGGGCGAGTATGGCGACGGCGGCGCGGCGTTGACGGCGATCCATGATGCGCAGCCGGATGTGGTCTTCCTCGACATCCAGATGCCGGGGCGCGACGGCCTGCAGGTGGCCTCGCAGCTGTCGCCATCCGGCGGTCCCGCGGTGGTGTTCACCACCGCCCACGAGCGTTTTGCGCTGGAGGCCTTCGGCGTCGCCGCCACCGATTACCTGCTGAAGCCCTTCGATGCCGAGCGCCTGCAGCAGGCGTTGCGCCGCGTGCGCGAGCGCCGGCCGTTCCGCGCCGGCTCCGCGCCGGCGGTCGCACCGCTCGCGACCCGGTCCGGCCGTCTCGCGTTCCGGGCCGACGGGCGCATCGTCCTGCTGCGTTCGGAGGAGATCCGCTGGGTCGAGGCGGACGACAACTACGTGACCTTGCACCTGACGTCGGGCCGGTTGCTTTTGCGCGAGACGCTCACCGCCATCGAAAGCCGGCTCGGCGCCGAAAGCTTCACGCGCATCAACCGCTCGGCCGTGGTGAACATCGACCAGATCCGGGAACTGCAGCCGGAGCAGCACGGCGACTACACGGTGGTGCTGCGCGACGGCACCCGGCTTCCGCTCAGCCGGAGCCTGCGCGGCCGGCTCGAGCGCTTCACCTGAGCCCGCCGGCCACGGACGGCTTGCGCGCCTGCGCGGCAACCCTACATTGCGCCCACCTTGCCCCACCTGCGCCCCCTCCTGATCCTGGTCCTGCTGGCGCCCGCGTTCGCCGCCCAGCCGGAAAGCAACCGCCGCATGGCGGAACGCCTGCGCGAACTCACCGCCGCGGCGGACCCGACGAAGAGCCCGTTCGATTTCTCCGCCCGCGAGCACCAGCTGCGGGCCACGCTCGAATCGGCGGACACCGCCGAGCGGATGAAACACGCGCTGCCGCACGCCAACCTCCTGCTCCACGCCGGCGAGACCGAGGCGGCCATCGCGCGCTACGAGGAGTTCGCCCGCTACCTGAAGGACAACGGCATCACGCTCGACTCCGGCCTCGCGACCCAGCTGCGGACGATGCTCGGCCTGAGCTACCTGCGCCTGGGCGAACGGGAAAACTGTCTCCTCAACCATAACGCCGACTCCTGCCTGTTTCCGATCCAGGGCGGCGGCATCCACCAGCGCGAGCGGGGATCGCGCGGAGCCATCGCCCATCTGCTGCCCCAGCTCGAGCAGTTCCCGGGCGACCTGCGCGCCCGCTGGCTGCTCAACATCGCCTATATGACGCTGGGCGAATACCCCGACAAGGTACCCGCGCGCTGGCTCATCGACCCGCGCTATTTCGAGTCGGGTTACGACATCGGGCGATTCCCCGACGTGGCCGGCGGGCTCGGGCTCGACATCGACGACGTGGCCGGCGGCGTGGTGATGGAGGACTTCGACCGCGACGGGTTTCTCGACCTGATGGTCTCGGCCCAGGGCCTGAAGAGCCAGCTCCGCATCTTCCGCAACAACGGCGACGGCACCTTCGCGGAGTACACCGAGGAGGCCGGTCTCACGGGCCTGTTCGGCGGCCTGAACCTCATCCACACCGATTACAACAACGACGGCTACGCCGACGTGCTCGTGCTGCGCGGCGGCTGGCTGGGCAGTGTGGGCCGTTACCCGGTGTCGCTTCTGCGCAACAACGGCGACAACACCTTCACCGACGTCACCGAGGAGGCCGGCCTGCTCCGGCTCCAGCCCACGCAGACCGCGGTGTGGTTCGATTACGACAACGACGGCTGGCTCGATCTCTACCTCGGCGCCGAATCCGAGGGCGACGTGGCCGTCCCGTGCGCGCTGTTCCGCAACAACGGCAACGGTACGTTCACCGACGTCGCCAAGGAGAGCGGCGTCGCCGTCGTCGGGTACGTGAAGGCCGTGATCAGCGCCGACTTCAACAACGACGGCCGGCCGGATCTCTACGTCTCGCGTCGCGACGGCGCGAACCACCTGTTCCGCAACGACGGCCCGGCGGGCGCGCCCGCCGCCGGCGGCCGGACCGCGTGGAAGTTCACCGATGTCGCCAGGGAGGCCGGCGTCACCGAGCCGTTCCGGAGTTTCTCGGCGTGGTTCTTCGACTACGACAACGACGGCTGGCCCGATCTCTTCGTCAACGGCTACTACATCCAGGACGCCGGCGACATCGCCGCCGACGTGCTCGGTCTGCCGCACGCGGCCGAGCGTGCGCGCCTCTACCGCAACAGGGGCGACGGCACCTTCGCCGATGTTTCGCGGGAGGCCGGGGTTTACCAGCTCCTGCACACGATGGGGTGCAACTTCGGGGACCTCGACAACGACGGCTGGCTCGATTTCTACTGCGGCACCGGCGACCCGGAGTTCGCCACGCTCATTCCGAGCCGCATGTTTCGCAACGACGGCGGGCGTCGCTTCCAGGATGTGACCACCTCCGGCGGCTTCGGGCAGTTGCAGAAGGGCCACGGCATCGCGTTCGGGGACCTCGACAACGACGGCGACCAGGACATCTATGCGGTGGTCGGCGGCGCGATCGTCACGGACAACTACCACAACCAGCTCTTCGCGAACCCCGGTCATGGCAACCGCTGGCTCAAGCTCGAGCTGCAGGGCGTGAAGAGCAATCGGGCCGCGGTCGGCGCACGGGTGAAGGTGACCGTGCGCACGCCGGCGGGAGAGCGCGACCTGCACCGCACCGTCGGCACCGGCGGCAGCTTCGGTTCGTCTCCCTTCCGCGTGGAGCTGGGTCTGGGTGACGCGACCGAAGTGGTGCGCGCCGAGATTTTCTGGCCCGTCACCGGCCGGCGGCAGCTGATCACAAACCTGGAGCCCGACCACGCCTACCGCATCCGCGAGGATGCCGCCGCCGCCGAAGCCGTGACGCTGCGCACCTTCGACCTCTCCTCCGCCGGTGAGGGCGGACATCACCATCATCACAGCCCATGAACGCGTCGCCTTCCCTTCGTTTCGTCGCCGCCCTGCTCGCGGCCGGCCTGACCGGCGGTGTCGTGGCGCAGCCGGCGTTGCCGCCTGCGGCCGGCAACCTCGAAGCCTATGAGCAACTGGGCGCCGCCGCCGGTCGCAGCGCGGGCATCGCCGATCTTTCCTGGACCGAGGCGGAGTTTGCCGCCTTCGTCGAGGGCCTGCGCGCCGCGCACGAGCGCCGGGCCCCGGCGCTGGGCGAGCCCGGCCGCCGCCTGCTCGCGGAGATGCAGCGCCGCGTGGCGGAGGTGCGGGCCCGGGAGAAGGCGGAGCAGGATCCCAAGCTCGCGGACTTCCTGCGCGGGGTCGCCGCGTCCGCCGGCCTGCAGAAGATGACCAGCGGCCTGCTGTGCCGCCTCATCATGCCCGGCGCCGGCCCCCGGCCGCGTCCCGGCGACGTGATCGTGGCGAACCTGAACGTGAACCTGCCCGACGGCCGCACGCCGGTGGCGGCGCTTTCCGGCGAGGGCGCCGAGCTGCGCGTCGGCGAGATGCCGCCCGGCCTCAACGAGGCTTTTCAGATGCTCGCCCTGGGCGGGCGCGGCGTGTTCGTGCTGCCGCCGCACCTGACCTTCGGGACCGGTCAGTGGCCGGAAGGCGTGCCGCCCGGCACACCGCTGCTCGTGCAGATCGAGCTGAAGGACATCGTGCCGGCGGCGAAGTGAGCGACGGCCGGCCGCGGCCAAAGAAAAACGGCGGCGGTGGCCCGCCGCCGTCGGAAGGGAGAGGCGAAGCCGCCGCTCAGAGGCGGAACGAGACACTCGTGTTGAGCGTCCAGTCGGCGAAGGCGGCGTCGCCGGCCCGGACCGAACCGTAGGTCGTCGTGCGGTTGCGGTGCACGGCGAACGGCACGGTGATCGCGGCGGAGAAGCGGCCCTTGCTGAAGGTGGCGCCGGGCTCGATCGCCACGGCGAAGCCGGGACGGCGGCTGCCGCGGCTGCCGCCGAAGGCGTCGTTGCCGGGCACGCCTTCGATGCGACCGCCGAGGCTGACGGAGAGACCCTTGACCGCGGGCACGACGAAGTCGAAGCCGCCGCGCGCCATGTAGGCGTCGGGAATGGAGTAGCCGGTTTCCTCGACGCGCTCCTCGGGGTTGAACAGGTAGAAGGCGTTGCCGTAGAGCGAAAGGCCGTGGGCGATCATGCGGAAGCCCTGCAGCTCGAGCGACCAGCCCCAGCCGCCGTCACCGGGCTGGATCGAGGAGTCGACATAGCGCTCCTGCGGGCCGCCGGGACGCATGAAGGTGTCGCGGGCCTTGTATTCGCCGGTCGGGGCCTTGAGGCCGACGCTGACGGCGAGGTTGCCCTTGAGGTTGTCGGCGTTCGGGTCGAGCACCCACCAGGAGGCGCTGCCGCGCATGTCGGCGATGCCGTGGGCGGAGGTGACGAAGCGCTGGCCGGAGTTGTTGCCGAGGTGCTCGTAGAGCGAGGAGCGGTTGTGGTGGACGTAGGGCAGCGTGAGGCTCGTGCTCAGGCGCTTCGACCACGCGTAGGTGGCAGTGAAATCGTAGAACTTGGACCAGTTGTAGACCTCGGTGCCGTTGTCGGAACGGTGGGTCTGTTCGTCGTTGCCGGCGAAGTGGCGGTGCGACTTGAAGTAGCGGAAGGCGGAGCTGATCTGCCATTGGCCGGGCTCCATGTAGGCGGAGCTGTCGGCGATCATGGCGTTGCCGCCGCCGCGGGCGATGACGCAGCCCTGGCCGAAGGAAACGGCGGGCAGCGCGAGGAGGCCGAGCATACCGGCGAACGCGGCCAGCCGGCGGGAGGGGGGGAATGACGTGGTTTGCATACGGGGTTGGGTGGGGCGGGTGTTGGGTGGCGCCCGTGAATCCGGACAGTGCGCAACCCCGGCCGGACGGGAAAAGCGCAGGGGGACTGGTTGCCGTCTGGCAGGGGCGAATTGCTGGCGGATGGCCGGCGCGGGGCGGGGAGGTGTCCTTTTGCGCTCAATTCGTCCCCGTCCGCAGGCGGTTCGCCCCGTCCGGCTTTGCTTTGCGCCGGCGGCGGCCCAGATTCGCCCCGTTCGCGTTACAGAGTGTTTTTGGGTAACTGGCCCCGGCGAGAGGTATGGAACTCCCGGGGCCGTTTTGACCGCTTGGTGGAATTATCTTGAGCGGTCCTCCGCCTTGCGAAACGCGAGGGTGGTGGCGTTATTCCGTGACACGACGAGGTCGGGCCGGCCGTCGTGATCGATGTCCAGCACGACGACGGCGCTGGCGTCACCCGGCACGACAAGGCCGCTTTCCGCCGGCAGCACGGCCGTGAAACCGCCCCGGCCATCACCGCGCAACAGCACGCCAAGTCCGCCATCGAACCGGCCCACGGACGGGGTGGGGGCGTAGGAGTTCTGCACCGCGAAGAGGTCCTCGTGGCCGTCCCCGTCGAGATCGCCCACGATGATGCCGTTGATCGGCGCGGTCTGGGCGAGCCGCGGGAGCGGCTCGAAGCGGTGGGTGCCGTCGGGCTGGCTGAGAAACACGCCGCTGCGCAACTCGGTGGCGGCGAGGCGGAGGGCGCCGTCGAGCCGGTCCTGTCCCACGATGCCCGGCAGGGAAGCCTGGGCATAGGCGTCGTTCCTGGAGAAGCGGCGGAGCAACGCCGGCAGGGCCTTGGCGAGTTCACGCCGGCTGCGGCGCGGATAGAGGATGTCGTTTTCGTAGTAACCTTCGACGAGGTCCGGCGAGCCGCGGTTGCTGAAGTCGCCGGCGAACAGCAGCGCCGGTTGCCGCTCGCTTGCGTGGTAGGGGGTGTTCAGGCCGAGGTTGCCCGCCACGTAGTCGGGGCGGCCGTCGCGGTTGAAGTCTCCACTGGCGAGCGAGCGCCACCAGCCCGTGCCGGCGGCGGCGAATCCGGCGCGTTCGCTCCAGTCGTCGAAGCCCTGCCCGTCACGGTTGTGGAAATACCGGATGCCGCCCCATTCCAGTGCGATCAGCAGATCGGGCCAGCCGTCGCCATCGACATCGCTCCAGAGCGCGGCCGTGACCATGCCGAGGCCGGCCAGCTCCGGGGCGATGGAGGCGGTGACGTCTTCGAACCGGCCGCCGTGGTTGCGCAGCAGGGCGCTGCGCGGTGGCGTGGGATAAAGGCCCGGGGTGACCCGTCCGCCGATGAAGACGTCGATCCGGCCGTCGCGGTCGAAGTCCGCCGCGGCCGCGGCGCCGGCGCTGACGGGCAGGGCGGGCAGCGCGTCGGCGGGAGCGGGATGAAAATGACCGGTGCCGTCGTTGAGGAACAACCGGGGTTGGTAATCCGGCGACTCGGCCGGCTGGCTGACACCGCCGCGGGTGACGAGCAGGTGCTTCCTTCCGTCGCCGACGGCATCGAACAGAAGCACGGGACCGTCGTTGATCGTGGCCCTGCCCGCGGGTTCGGTCGTGATGAACCCGCCGTTCCCGTCCGGCAGCAGCACGCGGAGCGGGTCGAGCGTGGTGCCGCCGATCACGAGGCTGTCGCGTCCGCTGCCGTCGAGGTCGCCTGTGGCGAGGGCCGGACCGCGGCGGTTCAGGCGCCAGGGGAGGAGCGGTTGCGCCAGCAATTCGTCGAAGGGCTCCTCGCGCGAGAGGTGGATGAGATTGGCGGCGTCGGCCGGAACGAAAAGCGGGACGGTGTCCTGCGGCGAGGGGATGGCGGGCGCGACGGCGGATTCGGTGATGACGTAGCGCCGGTCCGCGGGGAGGTCGGTGAACAGCTGCTCCCGGCCATCCGGCCAGCGGACGGTCAGGCGGGTGATGGTGTCGTCGTCGCCAAGGCCGAAATGGAGGACCGGTTCGCCGGCCGACATGTAGCCGCGGGCCAGCGTCAGCTCGCGGACCTGCACGCCGGAAGTGGTTTCGAGGCGGACCTTCGCTCCGACGCCGAAGCGGTTGGAATGGGTGCCGCGCAGGGCGATGAGCACGCGGTGGCCGGTGTCGCTGTCATTGCGCAACACGGTGACGCCGCTCTGATAGCCGGTGTAGACGAGGTCGAGATCGCCGTCGCCGTCGAGGTCGCCGAAGGCCGCGCCGAAGCTCACGCCCTGCTGGTCGAGGCCCCAGGCGGCGGCGACGTTCTCGAAGCGGAGGTCCCCGCGATTGCGGAAGGCGAGATGCTTTTGCGCGAGCACGGGGCTGGCTTGCATGATGCGGATGCGCTCGGCCTCGCTGTCGGCCGACGCGCGCCGCATCAAGAGGTCCACATTGTGGATTTCACGGTGCATGCCGTTGGTGACGTGCAGGTCGAGGCGCCCGTCGTTGTCGAGGTCCTCCAGGCGGACGGACCAGGTCCAGTCGGTGGCGGCGAGGCCGGTGAGCTGGGCCACCTCGAGGAAGCGGTCCGTGCCCGTGTTGAGGAATACCGCGCTGCGGGGAAACTGGGGCGCGGTGGTGGCGTCGTCCCGCACGTCCATCTGTCGCGCGCGGGTCTCAGCCATCGTGCGATGATCCGCGACGTGGCTGGTGGCGGCCATGTCGGCGACGATGAAATCGAGGCGTCCGTCGTTGTCGATGTCGCCCAGGTCGGAGCCCATGGACGAATAGGGGACGTGCGGGAGCGTCCGGGCGGTCACGTCGGTGAAGGTGCCGTCCCGGTTGTTGCGGTAGAGGACGTCGGGCGCGTCGAAGTCGTTCGCGACGTAGAGATCGGGCCAGCCGTCGTCGTCGCAATCCCACCAGACGGCCGAGTTGCCGTGGCTGGGAAGGGGATCGAGGCCCGCGGCCTTGGTCACGTCGGTGAAGGTGCCGTCGCCGTTGTTGCGGAAGAGCAGGTCGCGGCGGCCCTCGGGATAGGCTTGGGAGTCGAGCAGGTTGGTCTGGATGAAGACATCGAGCCAGCCGTCGCGGTCGTAGTCGCAGAACGCGGCCATGACCGAGGCATCGCGCACGTCGAGGCCGCGGGCCTGGGCCTCCTCCCGGAAGGTGCCGTCGCCCTGGTTGATGTAGAGGAGGTTCGGCGCATCGAAGCGGCACACGTAGAGGTCGAGCCGGCCGTCGTTGTTCACGTCGGCGAAGACGGCGCCCTGTTTCCAGATCTTCGCGGCCTCGCCGACATCCTCCACGCCGGCCGACGCGGTCACGTCGGCGAACTTCCAGTCGCCGAGATTGCGGAAGAGGCGGGAGCTTTCGGTCTTGCTGACGATGAAAAGATCGGGGCGGCCGTCGTTGTCGTAGTCGCCGATCGCCACGCCCGTGCCGATGGCGCCGAGTTCGATCTCCCGGTAGCGCCGGCCCCACATCTCGGGATCGTCGTAGCGGTTTTCGGTCACGATGCCGGTTTGTTCGGGAGGCAGGAGGGTGAACAGTGTCGGCCCGCGAGGCGCCGAGCGCGGCGCGAGCGGCTGCGAGACGACGGCCGGGACGGCCTGGTCCGCGCGTGCGGTCAGGAGGCAGAGGGCGGACAGGACGGCGAAAGCAAGGGGTCGCATCGGGGGTGACGGAAGGGGAAGGAGGGTGGCCGGGGCGAGGCAACGGTGAAATCTCAATTCGACGGAGCCGTAACCCAAGGTGCGAACATCGGGCAGGGGGTGGCGAGCAAGGGCAAGACGGCTGGTTTGTGCTGTTTCCGGTGGAGGGGAGGGCCGGATGCCCTCGAACCAGGAGAAAGTAGCCGCCAAAAAGGCTTCACCAAAAGATGAAGCCTTCGCGATGCGGTCCCGGCTGATCGTTTCCGCGCTCGGGCCCCAGAGGGCGGCTCATCGCCGACCAGCCTTCCCGGCCTGTGATCCCAGCCGCAGCGCAGGCTGCGCGACCGATCCCGGGTTTTCGACTGGCATTTTTTCCGGGCGGAGCCAACGAGTTCCTGCGTTTCTCCTTTTCAACGGTTCCGGCCAGCCCTTTTCCCCGCCCATGCACGAATACATCGAACGTCTTGTCGATCTGATCGATCCCGCCACGGTCCGCCTGCGCAACCTGACCCTCGAACAGGCGCGCGAACGCATCCTGCGCGGTTCGCCCGAGGACGTCCGCGCCATCGAGGGTTCGTTCGCCATCGTCGCGCGCGAGGGCAAGAAGGTCCGCATGGCGCGCTCGCTCGACCGGCCGATGCGCTACTTCCTCGCCAAGCGACACGAGGGGCCGGCGCTCATCGTGGCCGACCGCATCGACACGATCCATGAGCAGCTGAAACGCGAGGGCCTCGCCGCGCAGTTCCACCCGAGCTACACGCGCATGGTGCCCGCGCACTACGTGACCGAGATCCAGCTCATCGGCTGCCCCGACCCCGACCCGACCTACACGCGCTTCTTCACACCGCAGCGCAACGCGCAACCCGCCGACCTCGACGAGATCGGCCGCAACTACATCGGCGCGCTCGCCGCCGAGGTGGCGAAGTGGCTGGAGCAGGTCCCGGAGCGGGAGCCGGTGGGCGTCGCCTTCTCCGGCGGCATCGACAGCGGCGCGGTGTTTCTCGCCACCTATCATGTCATGCGGAAGCTCGGGATGAACCCCGCGCGGCTGAAGGCGTTTTCGCTGGATTTCGGCGGCGGCGAGGATCCGCGCCAGGCGCGCGCCTTCCTCGAGCCGCTCGGGCTCGGCCTGTTCCTCGAGACGATCGAGGCCGATGAGAGCTGGATCGATCCGGCCGAGACCCTGCGCGTGCTGGAGGATTACAAGCCGCTCGACGTCGAGTGCGCCACGATGGGGCTCGCGCTCTGCCGCGGCATCCGCGCGCGTTACCCGGAGTGGAAATTCCTCGTGGACGGCGACGGCGGCGACGAGAACCTGAAGGACTACCCGATCGAGGAGAACCCCGAGCTCACGATCCGCAGCGTGGTCAACAACCTCATGCTCTACCAGGAGGGCTGGGGCGTCGGTCGCATCAAGCACTCGCTCACCTACAGCGGCGGTCTCAGCCGCAGCTATGCGCGCACCTACGCGCCGTTGCGGCGCCACGGGTTCGAGGGATTCAGCCCGTTCACGCGGCCCGATGTGGTTGCGGTCGCCGAGGGCATCCCCTTCGAGACGCTCACCGGCATGGAGGTGCCGAAGCTCTACGCGCTGAAGGGCGAGATCGCCCGGCGCGGCATCAAGGCGGTGACCGGACTCGACATGCCGGTGTTCGCCAAGCGCCGCTTCCAGCACGGCGCCCTGCCGGTGGACCAGCTTCGCCGGCGGCTCACGACGGACGAGATGAAATACCGCCGCCAGTTCCACGCGTTTTACAACTGACGCATGGTTCCGGTCTATCCAGCGCGCGGTCGCACGGCCTGGATTCTGGCGCAGCGGCCGCCGCGTCCCCCGGAGCCCGATCCTTTCCGGGCGCACGGCGTCTTCCTCGAGGAGGAACCGCTCGCCTCCGGCGAGGCGGTTTCCTCGGGCGTGGTCCTGCTGACCAACAAGGAATGTCCCTGGCGCTGCCTGATGTGCGATCTGTGGAAGGACACGACCGCGCAAGCCGTGCCGCCCGGGGCCATCCCGCGGCAGATCGAGGAGGCGTTGCGGGCGTGGTCGGCGGGGCGCGGGCTGCCGCGGCAGGTCAAGCTCTACAACAGCGGCAGCTTCTTCGATCCGGCGGCGATTCCGCCCGGGGATCATCCGGAAATCGCGCGGCTGGCGGGCTTCGCGGAGAACGTTGTCGTCGAGTGCCACCCGCGCCTGGTCGGGGAGAGCGCGCGTCGCTTCCGGGATCAGCTCGGCGGCGCGCTCGAGGTGGCGATGGGATTGGAGACCGCGCACCCGGAGGTGCTGGCAAAACTGAACAAGGGATTCGACCTGCCGGGATTCCGGCGGGCGGCGGATTTCCTGCGCGCGGAAGGGATCGCGCTGCGCGTCTTCCTGCTCGTGCATCCGCCGTTTCTCGATGAGGCGGCCGGGCTGGAGTGGGTGGTGAAGTCGGCGGAGTTTGCCCGCGCGTGCGGCGCGGACGCGATTTCGCTCATCCCCGTGCGCACCGGCAACGGGGCGATGGAGCGGCTGCTGGCCTCCGGTGAATTCACGCCGCCGTCGCTGGCCGCGCTGGAGGAGGCGGTCCGGCGCGTGCTGGCATTGCAGACGGGGCGCGTGTTCGCCGACACCTGGGGCTTGGAAGCGTTCTCGCGGTGCCCGCGCTGTTTCGCGGCGCGGCGGGACCGGCTCCGCGCGATCAATCTTGCGCAACGCGACCTGCCGTCCGTTTCATGCGCCGCGTGCGGTTCCCGATGAATTCCCCCTCCCGTTTCCAGCTTGCGATCATCGGTTCGGGTTTTGCCGGCTCGTTGCTGGCGATGACGGCGCGCCGCGCCGGCCTTTCCGTCCTCCTGATCGAGCGCGGCCGGCACCCGCGGTTCGTGATCGGCGAATCCTCCACGCCGCTGGCCAACCTGCTGCTCGAGGAAATTTCCGACGAGTTCGACCTGCCGTTCGTGCGCACGTTTTCGAAATGGGGCACCTGGCAGCAGGAGCACGCCGACATCGCCTGCGGCCTGAAGCGCGGGTTCACCTTCTTCAAGCAGGAGCCCGGCCGGCCTTTTCCCGAGGACCGCGCCGAGTCGCGGCGCCGGCAGTTCCTGGTCGGCGCGAGCCCGAACGCGGCGGTTGCCGACACGCACTGGTACCGGCCGGAATTCGACCACTACCTGGTGAAGCAGGCGCAGGCCCTCGGCGCGGTTTATCGGGACGAAACGGCGGTCGAACGGGTGACGGAGGAACCCGGCGGCGTGCGTCTGGAGCTGAAGGGGCCGGACGGGGCCGCGACCGTGGCCGCCGATTTTCTGGTGGATGCAAGCGGCCCGCGCGGATGCCTGCACCGCCTGCTGCGACTGCCCGACAAGCCCGTCGAGGGATTCCCCGCCACGCAGGGATTGTTCACCCATTTTGCCGGCGTGGCGCCGCTGCCGGACCGTTATTTCCCGGGCCAGCCGCCCTATCCGTCGGAGAACGGCGCCGTGCACCACATCTTCGATGGCGGCTGGGTGTGGGTGCTGAAGTTCAACAACGGTCTCGCCAGCGCGGGCGTCGCCGCGACCGAACCGCTGGCGGAGCGGTGGCGGTTGCGCGAGGGCGAGGCGGGGTGGCGCCGGTTTCTGGAGGACATGCCCGCGCTCGCGGAAATCTTCGCGCCGGCGCGGGCGACCCTGCCGTTCGTCTGGCAGCCGCGGATTTCGTTTCAGAGCACGGTGGTCGCCGGGCGGCGCTGGGCGTTGCTGCCCTCGGCGGTGGGGGCGATCGATCCGCTGCTCTCGACCGGATTTCCGCTGACCCTGCTCGGCGTGCAGCGGCTGGCGCGTTTGCTGAAGCGGTCCGGCCGGCCGGAGGAGTTTGCCGCCGGGCTGGAGGACTATGCGCGGACAACCACGCGGGAGTTCGAGGCGGCGGCGCGGCTGGTCGGGGCGCTCTATGCGCGGATGAAGCACTTCGAGCAGTTCAAGGAGCTGAGCCTGTTGTATTTTTCGGCGGCTGCGTTCGCGGAGACGGCCCGGCGGCTCGGCAAGCCCGGACTCGTGCCGAATTTCCTGCTGTGCTCGCATCCGGTGTTCGGCCCGAAGCTGCGGGCGCTCTGCGGCCTGCCCGCCGGCGATCCGGGCGAGTCGGCGAGGGTGCGCGAGGCCGTCGAGCCCTTCGATGTCGCCGGATTCACGGACCGCTCGCGGGACCCCTGGTATCCGGCCCAGGCGTCGGACCTTTTTCGCAACGCCGCCAAGGTGGGGGCGACGGAGGCCGACATCGCGGCCATGCTGGCGCGCTGCGGACTGGGGGGGGATCCGACGGCAGGTCGTTCCGCCTGATGAGGTTGAGAAGGGGGCGCGTTTCCCGGCAATTCACCCCGGTTTACCGGCGGCTTGCCCCATGGGACTTGAAGCAATCCCGCGCCGGTTATCCCCTTCGGTGCTTACCCCGATCAGAGTTTCCCCTCACCCCTCCTTCGTACCATGAACTCAGCCACCTCTGCCTGTAGCTTGGATTCTTCCCGCAATTCATCGTTTATGGAAAAACTGAACAGCACCTGGCACGAGCGGGCACTCTGGATCTATACGGCCATCGTGCTGGCCCATTGGGGCGAGCACCTCGTCCAGACCTTCCAGATCTACGTGCTGGGCTGGCGGGTGCCGGATGCGAAGGGCGTGCTGGGCCTGTGGTTCCCGGCGCTGATTTCGTCCGAACTCCTGCACTACGGCTACGCGCTGGTGATGGTGGTCTTTTTCTGGATCCTGCGCAAAGGCTTCGTCGGCCGCTCCTACACCTGGTGGATGGTGGCCTTCTGGATCCAGTTCTGGCATCACATCGAGCACGCGCTGCTGCAGGGTCAGGCGATCGTGGGCCACAACCTGTTCGGCTCCCCCGTGCCGATGAGCATTGCCCAGCTCGTGGTCACCCGCGTCGAGCTGCATCTGTTCTACAACACGATCGTGACGATTCCTATGGTCGTGGCGATGTTCTACCACCTGTTCCCGACCCGTGAGGAGGAAGCCCGCATGCAATGCAGCTGCTCCCTGCACTCGAAGTCCTTTGTCCCCGGCATCGCCGCCGGCCAGCACGCTTGAGCGCCATGAACAAGGTTCGCAGCGTGATGACGGCCTTCCTGGCCTCGGTCGTGATCCTTTCCGTTTACGGCTGGCGCTGGACCGCCATCCTGCCATCGCCGAAGCTGGAGGCGGCGCGGACGGTGCTGGTGCTCGGCAGCCTCATCTCGCTCGCGGCCATCGCGCTCATCTGGAAGGAAAAGCCGCGGAGCGCGGCCTGAAGTCCGCTTCCGTCGTCAGGTCGGGCTTGCGATGCTGCCGCGCCTGGCGCAACACCGCCTGAGCATGTTTGCAAACGTTCCAGCATCCGTCACCGGACGCATTCTGCGAAGCATCGTGTTCCTTGGCCTGGGCGGTGCCCTGATCCTGGCGTGCGGGTGCCGTCCACCGGCGGCGGATGATTCCGGTGGAACGCAGGCCACGATCGGATTCGACCCGGCCCCGCCGGGCATCGGCGTCACCCGCGTCAGCATCGCCCTGATGGATGAGGCCGGGACGCCCGTGCGGCTGGGCCGCCTCGAAGTCGAGGGGAACATGAACCATGCCGGCATGAAGCCTGTCTTCGCGCGCCTGGAGGAAGCCGTTCCCGGCCGTTATGCCGGAACGATCGAATTCACGATGGGGGGCGATTGGTTCCTTCTGCTGGACGGGCGCTACGCGGACGGCAGACGTTTCCGCAAAAAGGTGAATGTGCAGGTGCGCGCCGTCGAACTCTGCGTTGCGGAGCTCTCGCCCAAGGCTGCCGCCCCGACGCCGACGGGGGCCGGGCAATGAGCCGGGGTGGGGCAGGGTTTCGCCGACTTCCCGGCGGGAATCATCGCGGAGAAAACCGGCAGCGCATCCCCCGGCCGCCGACAGGAGCGCGTTTGTCATGAATGCCCCTTTCCACGACTCCGTCCCGGAAACCGCCGTCCCGACGGGAAGGCGCTTCGACGTGCTGGGTCTGCCCGTGGTCGGCTCCTTTCTTCGCCGGCGCTGGGCGCGGCTCGCGTTGCAGCTTCCGGTGCTGCTCGTGGCGCTCGTGATGATTGCGCATGCCTTTTTCGGGCCGGACCTCGCGCCGAAGAACCTGGCATCGCTCCTGACCTGGGTCCATTTCCGCGGGCTGGTGGTGCTCGTGCTGCTGCTGGCCGGGAATCTCTTCTGCATGGCGTGTCCGTTCATGCTGCCACGCGAGCTGGCGCGGCGCTGGGTGTCGCCCCGCTGGGAATGGCCGCGCCGGCTGCGCAACAAGGGTCCCGCGATCATCCTGTTTGTCGGCGTGTTGTTCGTTTACGAGTGGCTCGACCTCTGGGCCGACCCGTGGGCGACCGGCTGGCTCATCGTGGGGTATTTCGCCGCCGCCTTCGCGGTGGACCTGCTCTTCAAGCGCGCGTCGTTCTGCAAATACGTCTGTCCGGTCGGCCAGTTCAATTTCCTCGCCTCGACGGCTTCGCCGCTGGAGGTGGCGGTGAAGGACCCCGACGCCTGCGCCGCCTGCCGGACGAAGGACTGCCTCGCCGGCCGCCGCGCCGGACCCGGCGGCCCGCTCGTGCAGCGCGGTTGCGAGCTCGACCTGTTTCTGCCCCGCAAGGTCGGCAACCTCGACTGCACCTTCTGCCTCGATTGCGTGCAGGCGTGCCCGCACGACAACATCGGCATCCTGGCGCGGGTGCCCGCCGAGGAACTGGCGGTGCCGGGGCTCCGCTCCGGCGCGGGCAATCCCGATCGCCGCACGGACTGGACGCTGCTCACCGTCGTGTTCGTCTTCGGCGCCGTGCTGAACGCCTTCGCGATGACGAGTCCGGTCCATGCGCTGGGGCAGGCCGTCGCCCGGGCGACCGGGCTGACGGCGGAGTGGCCGGTCCTCGGACTGCTTTTCGCGTTCGCGCTGGTCGTCGAGCCGCTCGTGCTGCTCGGCGGCGCGGCCTGGCTGACGCGCGTTGCGCTCGGCGGCGGCGGTCTGTTCGAGACGGTCAACCGGTTCGCCCGTTCGCTGGTGCCGCTCGGCTTCGGGGTGTGGTTGGCGCACTACGGGTTTCATTTCTTCACCGGCGCGCTCACGATCGTGCCGGTCGCCCAGAATGCGGCGAACGAGGTTGCGGGCCGTCCGATCCTGGGAGCCCCGCTCTGGCAGTGGGGCGGGCTTTCGCCGGGCATGGCCCTGCCCCTCGAACTCGGTTTCCTCGGGCTGGGCTTCCTCGGCACGCTGCTGGTGGGCTGGCGCATGGCGCGTCAGGCCGCGCCGGCGCGGCCGGCCCGGGTCTTCGCTCCCTGGGCGATGGTCGGCCTGATCCTGTTTGCGACCGCTTGCTGGACGCTGCTCCAGCCGATGGACATGCGCGGCACCTTCATGTCATGAGGATTGGCGCCATGCTCCACCCCAGCCTGAAACGATTGCCGGTCTTGCTTCTGCTGGCCTTGCCCGGACTGGTGCGGGGGCACTCGGGACCGCCGTTTCCCATCGTCCACGACCAGCCCATCCCGGGTTACATCGCCTCGGTCTGGGCGGATCCCGACATCGGCGAGGCCACGTTCTTCGTCGTGCTGGAGCCGGACAAGTCCGGCGTCCATCCCGAAGTGTCCGGGGTGAGCATCTCGGTCCAGCCGGTGAGCGGCCGGCTGCCGAAAACCACCCTCGAGGCGACCCGCGACATGATGCGGCGTTCGCTGCGTTTCACGGCGCTGCCCGAGCTCGATGCGCAGGAAATGTGGCGCGTCAATGCCGACATCCGCATGGCGGACGGCACGCTGCATGCCTTCGTGACCGAGGTGGAGGCCACGCCGCCGGGCGGAGGCGCCTGGGGCCTGGTGGTCTACCTGTTTCCCTTTCTTCTCTTCGGCGGGCTCTGGGTGCTTGTCTTCGTCCGTCGCTCGCGGCAGGCACGAGCGGTCCGTCCCGTGGCCGTGCGGGTCGCGGACAAGTCCTCCCCCTCCTCCGATTCATGATGTCTTTTCGCCGTCTTCCGCCCTCGCTCGCGCGCAGTCTTGCCGCGGTGGCCACCGGCCTGCTGGTTGCATCCTGCCGTCCTTCGCCCGCACCGCAGAACAAGCCCGCGTCGCCGGCTCCGGCCGGCGTGGCTCCGGTCTTGCCCCCGGCGCCGCCCGAGGTCGTCGGTCCGTTTTACGTCGGGCTCTCCTCGCTCGACGTCGAGGCCAACGAGCGCGCCGGCCGCGTGTTCGAGGATCTGGCCCGGCGGCTGCCCGATGAACTGGCGGTCTGGGTCAATCTGGGCATTGCGCGGTTGCGGCTCGGTGATCCGGCGGGCGCGCAGGAGGCGCTGGTCGCGGCGGAAAAACTGGCTCCGCAGGATGGCCGGGTGACATTGCTGCTGGCCACGCTGGACGAGGACCAGGGGCAGTTTGAAAAGGCGATCGCCCGGCTGCGGACGCTGCCTGATCCCGATGCCGCGGTCCTCCACCGGCTCGCGGAACTGCTGGGACGCACCGGTCAGCCGGACGCCCTGAAGGAGCAACGCACCGTTTTCGACCGGCTCAGCCAGCTCCAGCCGGACAATCCGGTGATCATTTTCGGCCGGGCGCGGTTGCTCGCCCGGATGGAAGACAAGGCGGCCCTGGAGGCGGCGCTGGCCGGTCTCGAGTCCCGCCGCGCGCACTGGACGGCGGCGGAGAGCCGGCAACTGGACGCCGCGCGACAGGCGGCGGCCGCCGGCAATTTCCGCGCGGCCGGCACCGCGCTCACTTTCCTGCAGAATCTCCGCCAGGCCGCGCCGGATTACCAGGCGGCGCTGACGGAACTCGGCCTGGGTGGCGCGTCGATTGGCCGGCCGATCCGCGAGTTTGTCCGCCACCGCCGTCCGGAGGCCGGTGTTTCACCCGCCGATGAGGCGCTCACGTTCACGGAGGTTCCGGCGGCGGTGCCGCAGCCGGACCTGCACCTGGCGCTCGATCTTGGCGCCCGCGAGGGCCACACGCTGGTCACGGTTGCGGGATCGGAGCTGCACATTGCCGGGGGAGCGACGCTGGCGCTGGCCGGCGGTCCCTCGCGCCGGGAGCGGCATGCGGTCTGCGCGGCGGACATCGACAACGATTTCCTTCCCGATCTGGTCGTGGCCGGGAGCGGGGGTCTGCAGCTGTGGTTGCAGGAAGAGGGCGGACGCTTCCATGCCTTCGCGCCGGGCGGCGAAGCGGCGGCGGTCCTGGCCGGGCCGAGCCGCGCCGTGTGGGCGCTGGATTACGATGCCGACGGCGACCTCGATCTGCTCGTTGCCCGGCCCGGCGCCGCGCCGCGGCTGCTGCGCAACAACGGCGATCGCAGCTTCACCGCGCTCGACACGCTGGATGCGTTTCCCGAAATCCATGAAACAGGCTGGGCCGATCTCGACGGCGACGGCGACAACGACCTCGCGCTGCTCGATGCGACGGGCCGGCTGCTGGTGTCGTGGAACGATCGCTCGGGTGTTTTTCCGCAGCCGGTGGTCGTCTCCGACGAGCCGGCCGTCGCGCTGACCTTCGGTGATGTTCGCGGGGCGGGGGAGTTCGCCCTCCTGGTCCTCGAGCGAAGCGGAATCGTGCGCGAATGGGCTTTCGATCAGGGGCGGCGGTCGTGGCAGGGGAGGGAACTGGCCCGCTGGTCCGCGATGCCGGACAGGGCGGATGCCCGCTTCAGCCTGGAGGTCGCGGATCTCGACAACAATGGCGCGCCGGATCTCGTGGTTTCGGCCGGGGACGCTTCGGCTGTCTGGTTGAACCGGGGCCGGGGAGACTTCCTGCCATTGGCCGGGGCGCCGGCGCTGTTCGTCACCTCGATCGCCGATCTCAACGGCGACGGTTTCCCCGATCTGGCCGGCGTCGGCCCCCGGGGGGCCGTGGTCGCACAGGGCCGGGGGGCCAAGGGGTATCACTGGCAGTCCATCCAGACACGCACGCTGGGTGCCCGCGCCGACAGCCGCCTCAACAGCTTCGGGCTCGGCGGCCGGATCGAGATTCGCGCCGGTCCGTTGCTGGCGATGGCCCCGGTCGGCTCGTCGCGGACGCATTTCGGCCTGGGCGAACAGGAACAGGTCGGCGTGGCGCGCATCGTGTGGCCGAACGGCGTGGCGCAGGTGGAGTTCGACCTGCAGCCGGACCGCGAGGTAATCGCAACGCAGCGGCTCAAGGGTTCATGCCCGTGGATCTTCACGCAGGCCGGCGAAGGCTTTCGTTTCGTGAAGGATTTCATCTGGCGTTCGCCGCTGGGGATGCGGATCAATTCGCAGGACACCGCCGGCGTGGACCAGACCGAGGACTGGGTCCTCCTGCCGGGCGACAGCCTGCGGGAGAAGGACGGCGCCTACGAGGTGAGAATCACCGCCGAGCTCTGGGAGACCCACTTTTTCGACCACGTTTCGCTCAAGGTGGTCGATCACCCGGCCGCGGTCACCGCGCTGGTGGATGAACGCTTCGTGCCGACGCGGCAGCCGGTGCTCGAGGTGCTCGCGACCGCGCCTGCGCGGCCGTTTGCGGAGGCCCGGGACCAGGCCGGCCGTGATGTCGCCCCGCTGCTTGCGGCCACCGACGGCCGGCATGTGAACGACTTCCCGCTGGGGCGTTTCCAGGGCATCGCGGAGGATCACTGGATCGAGTTCGTCCTGCCCGCCGGGGCGCCCGCCGACCGGCCGCTCCTGCTGGTCGGCGACGGCTGGATCTATCCGACCGACAGCTCGTTGAACGTCGCCATCTCGCAGGGCGATCATCCCGCGCCGCGCGGCCTCGTGCTGGAGGTGCCCGAGGCGGAAAACGGCTGGCGCGCCGTGAGCGGCGATCTCGGATTCCCCGCCGGAAAGAACAAGCTCGTGGCCATCCCGCTGCCGGCCGAGGCCCTGCGCGACGGTCACCGTCGTTTCCGTTTGCGGACCAACCTGGAGATCTACTGGGACCGTCTCGGCTGGGCCGTGGCGGAGCCCGGGGCCGAACTGCGCGTGCAGCCGGTGGAAACGCTGCTGGCCGAGCTGCGGCACCGCGGTTTCTCGCGGCTGGAAGCGCCGGCCCGACGCGAACCGGATGTGCCCGCCCGTTACGAGTCGCTGGCCGGCCCCGGACCGCGCTGGCGCGACCTCGAAGGCTATTACACCCGCCACGGCGACGTGCGGGAACTGCTCGGCGGGATCGACGACCGCTACGTGATCATGAACGCCGGCGACGAGATCGTGCTGCGCTTCGCCGCCCCGCCGCCCCCGCCGGCGGGCTGGACGCGCAGCTTCGTCCTCGTGGGCGACGGGTGGGTGAAGGACGGCGATTTCAACACCGTGAGCTCGCGGACGGTCGAGCCGTTGCCTTCCCACGACCAGCGCCATTACCCGCACACGGCGCGCCCGCTGGAGGAGGACCCCGTCTTCCAGCAACACCGCTCCGACTGGGAGCGCTTCCACACCCGCTATGTCACGCCGGCCCCGTTCGGGCGCGGGCTGATGACCGGGGCGGCGACTCCTCGTGAATGATTTTCCCATGACTCCCGGATTGAAGAAAACCCTCCTGAGCCTGTGTTTTGCCGGCGTGCTGCTCGGCCCGGTGATCTACCGCCGGATCGCCCATGCCGGCGACGCCGTCACGCTGGAACAGCAGCAGGCCATCGACCGTTACGGCATGGTCCTCACGGAGGTGTCGGCGGCGGCCGGCATCGACTTCGTGCATGCCCGTCCGCGGGTGGACGGGAAGCTGGCCAACATCGAGGCCCAGATCGCATCGATGGGCGCCGCGGTCTCGGTGGTCGATTTCGATCGCGACGGCTGGAACGATTTCTACGTGACGAGCAGCGCGCCGGGCAGCCTCAACCGGCTGTATCGCAACCTTGGCGACGGACGCTTCGAGGACGTGGCCGGGGCGCTGGGCGTGGCGGACCTCAACCAGCCGGGCACGGGCGCCTGCATCGGTGCGGTCTGGGCCGATTACGACAACGACGGCTACGAGGACCTGTTCGTCTACAAGTGGGGCCGCCCCGAGCTGTTCCGCAACGAGCGCGGCCGCGGTTTCACGCGGGTCACGGAGCAGGCCGGCCTGCCGGAGTGGATCAACGCCGGCACGGCCACCTGGTTCGACTACGACAACGACGGGCTGGTCGATCTGTTCATCGGCGGCTACTGGCCCGACGACGTGCGCCTCGAGTCGATCCCGACGACCCGCATCATGCCGGAGAGCTTCGAATACGCGAACAACGGCGGCCGGCAGTACCTGCTGCGCAATCTCGGCGACGGACGGTTCGCGGATGTCAGCCGGGAGGCCGGCATCGTGAGCACGCGCTGGACGCTCGCGGTGGTCGCCGCCGACTTCAACGCCGACGGCTGGCCCGACCTCTACGTCGCCAACGACTACGGGACCTCCGACTTTTACCAGAACGAGCCGGCGCCGGACGGCGGCCGCCGCTTCCGCGAGATCGGTTACGCCGCGGGTGTCGGGCGCGCGCCGAAGAGCGGCATGAACGCCAGCGTCGGCGATGTGCTGAACAACGGCTCGTTCGCCATCTACCAGTCGAACATCTCCGAGGAGGGCGTGCTTGTGCAGGGCAACAATCTCTGGGTGCCGGCCGCGCCGGGCGCGATGCAGTTCGCCAACCTCGCGTCGGCGATGGGCGTCGAACTCGGCGGCTGGAGCTTCGGCGCGCAGTTCGGCGATCTGAACAACGACGGCTTTCTCGACCTCTACCTGGTGAACGGCTACGTCTCCGGCAACCCGCGCACCAACTACTGGTATGACTTCTCCGAGATCACCGGCGGGCACAAGCGCATCATCTCGGACGCGAAGAACTGGCCCGCGATGGAGGGGCGCAGCCTGGCCGGCTACCAGCGCAAGCGGCTCTGGCTGAACGGCGGCGACGGCCGCTTCACGGAGGTCGCTCAGGCCGTCGGCGCCACCGATGTGCTCGACGGCCGCGCCGTCGCGCTGGCCGACTTCGGCAACCGCGGCGCGCTCGACGTCGTCGTCGCCAACCAGGGCGGCCGGCTGCTGCTCTACCGCAACCAGGTGAAGCCGGCGCATGCCTGGATCGCGTTCGAGCTCGAGGGCACCGCCAGCAACCGCAGCGCGATCGGTGCGCAGGTGCGGGTCCGCTGGAACGGGCAGGAGCAGCTTCAGGAGGTCGCCTCCGCGAGCGGCTACTGTGCGCAGAATCAGCGCCGCCTGCACTTCGGTCTCGGCTCCGACGCGCGGGTGGAGCGGGTTTCCATCCGCTGGCCGTCGGGTCGCGAGCAGGTTTTGGAGTCGCCGTCCGTCAACCGGTTGCATCACATCAAGGAGACCCCATGAGCATCGCCGTCGAACAGGCCCCCGTCCTCACGCCGTCCCCCGGGCCTTCGCTCTGGCGCCGGTTCTTCCATCCGAACAACCGGTTCCTGCCGCCGATCCTCATCACCTGCATCCTGCTGATCGGCCAGGTCACCTTCGGCATGCTCGAGAGCTGGAGCCGGACCGGCCTCGCGATCGTGACGTGCATCGCGCTGGAGATGCTGTTCGGACGCTGGATGACGGGCAGGTGGCCGCATCTGGCCAGCGCCTACATTTCGGGCATCAGCGTCGGCATCCTGATCCGCTCGCCGTTCTTCTGGCCCTACGCGCTCTGCGCCGCGCTGACGATCCTGTCGAAATACGTGCTGCGCTGGCGCGGCGTCCACCTGTGGAATCCGTCCAACTTCGGCGTCAGCGCGGTGCTCTTCCTGTATCCGGCCGCCGCCGCCTCGCTGAGCATCCAGTGGGGCAACACGCTCTGGCCGATGGCCGTCATCTGGGGCCTCGGCGCGATCATCATCGGCCGGTTGAAGCGCTTCCACATCTGCGCGACCTACGTGATCACGTTCGTGCTCCTGGCGTTTTTGCGGAGCGAGCTCACCGGCAAGCCCTGGCTGGCGAGCGTCGCGCCGCTGACCGGGCCGATGTACCAGCTGTTCGTGTTCTTCATGATCACGGACCCCAAGACCACGGTCGCCAGCCGCTGGGGCCAGTGTGTCGTCGCGGCCCTGGTCGCGGTGGTCGAAATGTTCCTCCGGCTGGGCGAGGAGGTCCATGCCCCTTATTACGCGCTCTTCCTGGTGGGCCCCGCGTCCCGGCTGGTGGAGCTTTACTTTGGCCGGCGACCGGATTCGAGGTCCGGCCCCCTGGCGGATCGCTCTCCCGGGCCGGCACGTTCCTGACCGGACGCCAGACCGGTTTCCGTGCTGACGGAAGCCCGCCCCCTCCTCATGCTTTCCTCCCCGATGAAATCCCCCCGTCTCCTCCTGGCCATGCTGGCCGTGGTTTCCCTGATTGCGGCGGTCCCGCCGTTGGCCGCCAAGGACAATGCCGTGCTCTACTGGAACGAGCAGGTCCTCAACGCCACGCGCCTGGCGCGCAACCCGCCGCCGATCGCCTCGCTGCACTTCGCCACCTATCACGCCGCCATTTTCGACGCGGTGAACGGCATCACCCGCACGCACCAAGGCTGGCTGGTCAACGACCCCGCCCCCGCCGGAGCCGATCGCGACGCCGCCATCGCGGGCGCCGGTTTCACCGTGCTCAACGCGCTGTGGGGCCAGAGCTCGAACCCGCGCAACTTCCAGCTCGCCCTCGACAAGGCGCTCGCGGAAATCCCCGACGGTCCGGGCAAGGACGCCGGTCTCGCCTGGGGCAGGCAGGTCGCCGAGGCCGTGCTCGCCGAGCGCGCCAAGAGCGGCTGGAACGTGCCGCGCACGGACGGTCCCTTCACCAGCCAGGAGCAGGGCAAATGGCGCGAGACGCCGACCGGCTTCCGCCCGCCGGTCACCCCGCAGATGGCGATCACCAAGCCCTTCGCCATGACGAGCCCTGACCAGTTCCGCTCCCCGCCGCCGGCCGCCATCGGGTCCCAGGAATACGCCGAGGAGATCGCTTTCGTGAACAAGGTCGGCCCGCGCGACAACGCCGAGCGCACCGAGTACCAGACGCTCTCCACGCCCTTCTGGTCCGATGACCTGGGCACCTCGACGCCCACCGGCCACTGGTACCAGATCGCGCAGGATCTGGTGCGCCGCAACGATGTCAGCACCGAGGATACCGCCCGCCTGTTCGCGCTCCTCGGCATCGCGGGCGCGGATGCCGGCATTTCCTGCTGGGACACCAAGTTTCATTACCGCACCTGGCGCCCCGAGACCGCCCTGCGCGAGACCGAGAAGAGCACGAACCCGCTGCTGGTCGTGAATCCCAACTTCATCCCGAACATGCCCGCGCCCGCGCATCCCGACTACACCTCGGGCCACAGCACGTTCACGGGCGCGGCCACCCGCATGCTGGAACTCTGGTTCGGCACCGACGACATCGGGTTCACCACCACCTCCGACGGCCTGCCCGGGGCCGTGCGCACCTTCGAGAAGCTCTCCGACGCGCGCCGCGAGGTCGGCATGAGCCGCATCTACGGCGGCATCCACACCATGTCCGCCAACCTCGAGGGCCAGAAGGCCGGCATCAAGGTCGCCGACTGGGTCTTTGCGAACTCGCTGCAGCCGGCAAAGAAGTAGTCCTTCGTTGTAGGGCGGGGTCGCCGAACCCCGCCTCGCGGGTGATAGGATGATCGCGAGAAGGCGGGGTTCGGCGACCCCGCCCTACAGCAATCCCTCCAGCCCCATGCCCCGTTCCGCCTCCTCTCCTGCAGTCCTCCCCTGGATCCTGCGCACCGGCGTGGCCATGTGCTTCATCGGTCACGGTGCCTACGGCATCATCACCAAGGCCGGCTGGCTGCCGTATTTCGCCGTGGCCGGCATCGGCGAGCCCCTGGCGTGGAAACTCATGCCCTGGGTCGGCGCCATGGACATCGCGATCGGTTTCCTCGCCTTCGTCTGGCCCTGCCGCGCCTTGTTTGCCTGGGGCGCGGCCTGGGCGGTGTGGACCGCGATGCTGCGCCCGCTGGCCGGCCAGGGCTGGTCGGAGTTCTTCGAACGTGCGGGCAACTACGGCGTGCCCTTCGCCTGCCTTGTGGCCGTCGGCCTCGCCGGCGGCTGGTTCACCCGGCTGCCCGAGCGCTGGCCGCTGGACTCCGCCCTGGTGCGCCGCCGCCTCGCGTGGACCCTGCGCCTGACCACCGCGACGCTGCTGCTCGGCCACGCCGGCTGCGCGCTGTTGCTCCAGAAGGCCGCGCTGGCCAATCATTACGCCGTGTTCGGCCCTTCCGATCCGGCTGCGGTCATGCTGGCCGTGGGCTGGATCGAAACCGCCCTCGCCGCGGCCGTGCTGCTGCGCCCGGCCCCGGCCCTGCTGGTTTCCGTGGCGGTCTGGAAGCTCGCCACCGAGTCGCTGTTCCTGACCAGCGGCGCCATGGCCCCGTTTTTCGAGGTGGTCGAACGCGGGGGCAGCTATATCGCTCCCCTTGCGCTTGCCTGGCTCACGCTCCGTTCGCCGGCGCCTTCCGCGCCCGCTTCCCTTGCCGCCCAATCCGCCTGATCCCTTCCCCGCCATGCTGACCAAACTGTTCCCCTGCCTGCTCGCGTCGTTCGCCGTCCTTTCCGCCGCCGAATACACGGCCAGGCCGTTGTCCCCGCGCTCCGCGCCGCCGGCCGGCGGAAAGCCCTTCACGACCCTCGCGCCCGCCGACACGGGGGTGAACGTGCCCAACGTCTTCAACGATCCCCGCATGTGGGGCGACCGCTTCCGCGAACTGACGCTCGGCGCGGTCGAGACCGGCATCGCCGTGGCGGACTTCGACGGCGACGGCCGGCTCGACATCTACGCCGTCTCGAAAAACGGCCCGAGCTCCCTCTACCGCCAGGTCGCCCCCTACAAGTTCTACGACGTGGCCCACGCGGCGGGCGTCGCCATCGCCGACGGTCCGACCAGCAACACGGGCGTCACCATCGTGGACATCAACGGCGACGGCTGGCCCGACATCTACGTCTGCCGCTACGACCAGCCCAACCTGCTCTTCGTCAACGACGGCGGCGGCGACTGCACCTTCACCGAGCGAGCCAAGGAATACGGCCTCGATATCAAGGACGCCTCCGTTCACGCGACCTTCGCCGACTACGACCGCGACGGCCATCTCGACTGCTACCTCGTCACGAACATCCTCGATTTCTCCAAGTCGCCGCAGGGCCGCCGTCATTACCTGCTGCGCAACACCGGCGGCGGCGCCTTTGTGGACGTCACGACCAAGTCCGGCATCTGGGGCCTCTCGCAGGGCCACACCGCCCTGTGGCTCGACGCCAACCACGACGGCTGGCCCGACATCTACGTCGCCAACGATTTCGAGACCTCCGACCGCTTCTACCTGAACAAGGGCGACGGCACCTTCGCCGACGTCGTGGACGAGCGCCTGCCCCACGTCACCTATTTCTCGATGGGCGCCGATGCCGGCGACATCAACAACGACGGCCTGATCGACTTTTTCATCACCGACATGCGCGACCGGAATCATTTCGAATACATGACCGGCATGGAGGAGATCGGCCGCGGCCTCTGGGAGATGGAGCGGGTGAGCGACCTCATCCCGCAGTACATGTGGAACGCGGTCTACCTGAACACCGGCACCGACCGGTTCGCCGAGGCCGCCCACCTCACCGGCATGGAGGCCACCGGCTGGACCTGGTCCGCCCGCCTCGGCGACCTCGACAACGACGGCCGCATCGACGCGTTCATCACCGCGGGCATGATCCGCAACTTCATCGACGCCGACCTCGTGGACAAGCAGAACGTCGCCCCGACGCTCGCCGCCCGCGCCAATGTCTGGAAAAACTCCGCGCCGCGCCGCGAGTCCACGCTGGCCTACCGCAACCTCGGCGACCTGCGCTTCGCCGATGTCTCGGCGGAGTGGGGCCTCGACAAGCAGGGCGTCAGCTTCGGCTGCGTGCAGGTCGATCTCGACGGCGACGGCGACCTCGACCTCGTTTACGCCAACTACGAGGCGCCGCCGACCATCATCCGCAACGACACCACCACGGGCCATGCGGCCGTGATCAAGCTGGCCGGCACCGGTGGCAACCGCCACGGCATCGGCGCGGAGGTGTTGCTCGAGACCGCCGCCGGCGTGCAGGTGCGCCAGCTCTACACCGAGCGCGGCATCGTGGCCAGCGAGCCGCCCGTCATCCACTTCGGACTCGGCGACGAGACCGTCATCAAAAAACTCACCGTCCGCTGGCCGCGCGGCCAGGTGCAGGTGCTGGAAAACCTGCCGGCAGACCACCTGCTCACGATCAACGAGCCCGCGCTGGCCGACGGCGTGAAGCCCGCCCCGGCGGTGTTCCACGCGCCCGCCCGTCCGGATGTCCTCCTGGGCGAGAACGCGGTCGCGCGCGGCCTGAAGCACACGGTCCAGCTCCGGCCCTACGACGAATTCATCGGCCAGCGCCTGCTGCCGCGCCGGCTCAACGGGCAGAGCCCCGCGCTCGCCACCGCCGACGTCAACGGCGACGGCCTTGCCGATCTGTTCGTGAGCGGCGGCGCCGGGCAGGCCGGCCGGCTCTTCCTCGCGCAGAAGGACGGCTCCTTCGCCGCCGCGCCCGACCAGCCCTGGAGCGCGGCCGCCGAGTCCGACGACGCCGGCGCGGTCTTCCTCGACGTCAACGGCGACGGTGCGCCCGATCTTTTCCTCGCCGCCGGCGGCGTGCAGCACCCGCAGGGCGACGCGCGCCTCAACGACCGGCTCTACCTCAATGACGGCCGGGGCGGTTTCACGCTCGCCCCCGCCGGCACCCTGCCGGCCGACGGCGAGAGCACGCAGGCGGTCGCGGCCGGCGACTTCGACGGCGACGGCAAGGCCGACCTTTTCGTGGGCGGCCGCTCCGTGCCCGGCAAATACGGCGAGACGCCCCGCAGCTTCCTCTATCGCAACGAAGGCGGCAGATTCATCGACGTGACCGACCAGGTCGCCCCCGCCCTGCGCCACATCGGCCTCGTGACCGCCGCCCTCTGGGTGGATCTGAACAACGACAAGAAGCTCGACCTGCTCGTCGCCACCGAGTGGGGCCACGTCTGGGTGTTCAACAACAACCTCAACAAGGCGCTGGTGCCGACGCCCCTGTCGTCCGCCACCGGCTGGTGGAGCTCGCTCGCCGTGGCCGACGTGGACGGCGACGGCCGGCTGGACGTCATCGCCGGCAACAACGGCCTCAACACCAAGTACCGCGCCTCTGCCACCGGGCCGACCGAGCTCTACGTCGGCGATCTCGACGGCACCGGCCGCACGCAGCTGATCGAGGCGCAGTACGCGGACGGCAGGCTCGTGCCCCTGCGCGGTCGCAGCAAGCTGGCCTATTCGTATCCGTGGCTGTCGCGCAAATTCCCGACCTACCGCGCCTTTGCCGCCGCCTCGCTCGCCGACATCTTCGGCGCCGACAGGCTCGCCGGCGTGAAACAGCTCTCGGCCACCGAACTCGCCAGCGGCGTCTTCCTGCAGCAGGCCGACCGGTCGTTCAGGTTCGTCCCGCTGCCCAGCGAGGCGCAGCTCGCCCCGGTCAACGCGATCGTGGCCCGCGACCTCGACGGCGATGGCAAGACCGACCTTCTGCTGGTGGGCAACCACTTCGGCCCCGAGCCCTCGACCGGCCGCTTTGACGGCGGCCTCGGCCTGGTGCTCAAGGGCGACGGCCAGGGCGGTTTCACCCCGCTCAACGCGGGCCAATCCGGCCTGATCGTCACCGGTGAGGCCCGCGCCGCCGTGGCCCTGCCCGGCGAAAAAGGCCCGCGTGTCGTGGTCGCGACCAACCAGGGGCCGCTTCTGCTCTTCGAGCGGAAGTGAGGCGGGTCACCACGGAACACGCCAAGCACACGAAAACGTGCAAGGCCCGCGTCACTGCGGGCCTTCCTTGGCGGGCGGACGCGGCCATCGCGGGCACCCGTGGCGAGAAACGTGGGCTCGCCTACGTCGCCATGGGTTGCTCAATTCCGGCATGCTCCTTCGTTCCCTCACTCTGACTGTGCTGACGGTGCTCTCCTTCGTGGGACGTGCCGAAGCCTCGCCGTTGGCCGCGTCGCCGTCCGGATTTGTCCGGGCGCAGGCCGGAAGCGGGGTGAAGTGGCACACGTGGGACGAGGCCACGCTCGCCCAGGCCAGGGCGTCGGGTCGGAGCGTCTACGTCTTCATCGGATCACCGTTGAGCGAGCTCACGCGCGCCACCCTCGCACAGACCTTCGGCAGCGAGAAGACCGTCGCCTGGCTGAACGAGAATTTTTTCTGCATCTTCGTCGACGGCGATGCCCAGCCGGACATCGCGGCGCTTGGCCAGCACTTCATCAACTCGGTGAAGCAGCTCCGCGGGCAGCCCGTGCACCTGTGGCTCACGCCCGACCGCTTCCAGCCCTATGATGGCGCCAATTACCTGCCGCCGTCGGAGGAGTGGGGCAAACCCGGCTTCCTCAAGGCGGCGCGTGCCGCGCTCGATACCTGGCACCTGGACCCGGCCCGCGCCCGCGCGCTCGCCGCCGAGGCGCTGGACATGATGCGCCTGCCGTCGGTGGACACCGATGTCCCGCTCGACCTCGAGGCCAGGCTTGCCGCCGCCACCCGGGCCTGGGTCGCCGCGGCCGATCCGGTGCATGGCGGCTTCGGCAGCGCGCCCAAGCTGCCCGAGCCGGAACTGATCCGTTTCCTGCTCGCCCGCGGCGGCGAAGCCCGTGACGTGGCGATCAAGGCGGCCCGGGCCCTCGTGAGCGGCGCGCTGCGCGATCCGGTGGGTGGCGGCTTCTACCGTCGCTGCATCGACGAGGCGTGGAAGGAGCCGTATTTCCAAAAAAACCTCCCCGACCAGGCCCGCCTTGCGCTGGCGCTTTTCGAGGCCGCCGACTCGGCGAAGGATGACCGCCTTCGCGCCGCCGGCATCGGCGCGCTGGATTTCGCGCTCAAGGAACTCCGCAATCCCGACGGCACCTTCGCCGCGGCCCTGGATGGCACGCTGAAGGAGCATCCGGATCCGGCGCGCCGGCCGGAGTTCGTCAAGGTGGGTTCTGCGCGCCTGGCCGCCCAGGCCTTGCTGGCGGCCGCGTTGCAGCGCTCGGGTGAAGCGCGGCTGATGACGCAGGGTTCGGCGCTGGCCGAAAAGCTCGGCCTCGATGTGTTCCGTCCCTCGGGCGTGAAGCGCACCATCGCCGGCGACACGGCGACGGATTACGTGGCGCTGGCGCTGGCCATGCGGGGCGTGAAGGCCGGTGCCATGGCGACCACGTTGCTCGATGAAGCCGGGCGTCTCTATTTCGACAAGACCACCGGAGTTTACCTCGCGGTGCCGGCGCAACTGCCCCCGGGGATCGCGGCCCGCGTGCCGTTGTCCGGCGAGACGCCTTCCGTCGAGGTGCTGGCCCTGCTGGCCGGCGTGGACGCCAAGACCGCCGATCTCATCCGCCGGAACCTGATGCATCAGATCGAGTACGACGAGCAGCCCCCCGGCGACATCCTCCTCGGTTTGAGCCGGAAGTGATGGCCACAAAAAGGCACAAAGAATCCGACCGCGCGTGCCGCGCGCAAGGCGCCCATAGACGCGCGGAAGAGGCGGTCTGCCTGGCCAGACTGTTTGGCGATTGAGCCATGCCTGCGCCCCGGGCCTACGTCTATGTCGTCCGCTGCCGTGATGGCACGCTCTACACCGGTACCGCGCGCGACATCCCCCTGCGCCTCGCGCAACACGACGCGGGCAAAGGCGCGAAGTACACCCGCTCCCGCGGACCGGTGACGCTGCTCTGGTCGGAGGGCCCGATGACCGTGAGTCGCGCGCTCCGCCGCGAATATCAGCTCAAGCAGCTCACGCGTGCGCAGAAGGAGGCGCTCGTTGCGGGGCGGTTGGTGCTCACGCTGCCCCGGCGTCGGGGGTAGAGCGTCTCAAACTGAAGCGTGATCGCTTTTCCGTAGGACGGGATCGCCGGATCCCGCCTTCGTCCGAAGGACTCCATCACGTTCGAGGCGGGACTCGGCGATCCCGCCCCACGGCGTGGCCACGGCAATAGTGGGAGCACTCAAACCGTGTAGCGCGCATAGTCGTCGGGGGTGTCGATGTCGGTGGCGTCGCTGAGTGGCACGGACGCGAAGTCGGGGCGCTCCGCGCGCAGGATTTCACGGGCTCCGGCATCGCCGGTGAGCGTGCGGAGAGCGGAAAACCATTCCCGGCCGAAGAGCACGGGGGGCAGGCGATGCGGTCCGTGCCGCGAAGCCACCAGCGAGCACCGGCCCTGATGGTAGCGCGCGATGAGCTGGTCGAGATGCCCCTCGGGCAGGCCGGGCTGGTCGCCCAAGGACACGATCAGCGCCTCAAGTCCCGGTGTGTGCGACAGCGCGGCCTCCACGCCGACGCGTATCGACGAGCCCATGCCTTCCGGCCAGGCGGGGTTCACGACGATGTGCACGGGCAGATGGGCGAGGGTCGGCGCGATCAGTTCGGATTCGGCGCCGAGCACGACCATCACCGGCGAGACCTTTGCCTGGAGCATGCGCTCTGTGACGAGACGCAGCAAGGGCTGGCCTCCCACCGTGAGCAGTTGCTTCGGCCGCCCCATGCGCCGCGACCCGCCCGCGGCGAGCAGCACGAGCCCGCATGGGAATTCAGGTGAGTTACTCACCGTTCAACCCCAGGGCGGCAGAGTGCCTGGCCGCAAAAAACACCAAAAACGAAAAAATTCGGAAAGGATGCCGCCGTGGCCTTTGCCTCCGTTGGGTTTGCTGATGGGAGGTTTGGAACATTTTTGTGTTCTTCGTGTTTTTCGTGGCCAATGCCTTCACCCATGGATCGGGCCGGCGCGGTCGCGGAGGTGGCCGACGTTGCGGCCGTTGAGACGGGTTTCCATTTCCGCGAGGATGGCGAGGGCCACCGTCTCCGGCGTGCTGCCGCCGAGATCGAGCCCCACGGGCGCGTGAAGCTTCGCCAGCGCGGATTCAGGCAGGACGAGGCCATCCGCCCGGAGTTCATCCAGGATGCGGTCGGTGCGCACGCGCGGGCCGAGCTGACCGAGGTAGGCGAAATCGAGCGGGAGCAGCGCGCGCAGAAAGTCGCGGTCGTCGGCGTAGCGGTGGGTCATCACGACGGCGAAGGTCCGGGCATCGGGACGCAGTTGCGGCGCGATCACGGAAACGGGCGCGGCGATAGCCGCGTCGGCTTCCGGAAAGCGTTCCCGGCTGGCGTAGGCGGAGCGGGTGTCGGCCACGGTCACGTGCCAGCCGGCCTCCCTGGCCAGGCGGGACAGCGGGCGGGCGTCGTCGCCGGCACCGCAGATCACCAGGGCGGGCGGCGCCGGGATGATTTCATGGAAACCATCGCCGGCGTTCCCGGTGGCCAGCGAGGTGCCGTCCGGGCTCACGAGCAGCGCCGTGGCGCGGCGGGCGTGCAGGTTGTCGCGCAGGGCGGAAATCCACGCCGGCCGCTCGACGGGAAGGCGTTCGATCAGGATGCGCACCACGCCCTGGCAGCCGAGACCCACGCCCCAGACGAGATCGTTCTCAGCCGTGGTGTCATAGACCGCGAGTTCGGGCTGGCCCGAGGCGAGGACGCGCCGGGCGCGTTCCATGACGTCCTCCTCAAGGCAGCCGCCGCTGATCGAACCGAGGCGCGTGTCGTCGCGCAGCAGCAGCAGGCGCGCACCGGGCCGGCGGTAGGACGAGCCCTCGACCTTCACCAGCGTCGCCAGCGCCGCGGGTTGTCCGATGGCGGCTTCGAGGGCGGCGAGAATGCGACTGATCTCAGACATGCTTGGACAAGGAAGAGACGGAATGAATGGCCGCAAAAAAGCGCAAGAGGCGCAAAATTATGCGGTTGGTGCTCAGACTCCAGAAGCCCGATTGGTTTGGTTTTTGCGCCTTCTGCGCCTCTTTGCGGCCATTCATTGCCTTGGTTTTGGTCAGGATAGGGTCCGGGCGAAGATTTGCGCGATGCCTTCGGCGCGGAGAAGGCGGGCGAGGGCGGCGCTGCGGACGCCGTAGCGGCAGGTGAGCACGAGCGGGCCGGCGGAGGCGAGTTCACGCAGGCGGCTCAGATCGAGCGCCGGCACGGCAAGTACGCCGGCGGGAGCGGTTTCGCCGGACTCGGTCAGGTAGACGGTTTGCGTGGCGGTTCCCAAGGCGGCGATACCGGCGGCATCCAGGAAGAGCGAGGCATCGCCGGCGGCCACCGGGGGGGCGGCTCGAAGTTGTTCCAAGCGCGAGCACACCGGGCAGCCGGGTCGCGGCTCCCGGGCGATCGTGAGCTGCAGACCATCGAGCAGGTTGACGAGCCGGCTCTGGCGCGGGCTGTCGCCTTCGCGCCCCAGCAAAAGCTTGATCGCCTCGGCGGCCTGCATGACGCCGAGCACGCCGACGGCCGGGCCGAAGACCGGGCCGCCGGCGCAGTTGCCCGCGGTGTCGAGTTCCGCGGCGCCGCGTCCCTGCCATTGGCAGTGCAGGCAGCCGCCCAGGCCCTGGCGGAAGACATCGAGCCGGCCCTCGAAGCGGTGCACCGCGGCCTGCACGAGCGGGACGCCGAGGGCGAGGCAGGTGTCGTGCAGCAGGAAGCGCGTCGCGAAATTGTCGGTGCAGTCGAGCACGACCGCCTGGCCGGCCACGAGGGACCGGGCGTTCTGCGGCGTCAGTTCGCCCTCATGACCGGTCACGCGCACGGCGGGATTGTGCAGGCGCAGGCGGGCGGAGGCGGCGAGCGCCTTCGGCGCGCCGAGTTCGGCCGTGGTGAACAGGATCTGGCGTTGCAGGTTGGAGCGCTCGACCCGGCCGCTGTCCACGAGGGTCAGATGACCGATGCCGGCGCCGGCGAGGTAGACGGCGGCCGGGCAGCCGAGTCCGCCCACGCCGACGATCAGCACGCGGGCGGCGGCGAGCTTCGCCTGGCCGGCGGCGCCAACCTCGGGCAGGGCGGTTTGCCGTGCGGTGAGTTCGTCGGACGCGGTAAGCGCGGCCGCCTCGACCGTGCAGTTCACCCACTCGGCGGCGCCATCGGGGTGGTGTTCCTTTTTCCAGACGGGCAGGCGGAGCTTGATCTCCTCGATCACGTGACGGCAGGCGGCGAACCCGGCCTGGCGGTGGGCGGAGGCGACGCCGATCCACACCGCCGCCTCGCCGATGCCGAGCGTGCCGGTGCGGTGGACGCAGAGCACCTGGGTGCCTGGATAAAGCCGTTCGGTCTCGGTCGTGATCGCCTCGCCTTCGAGGCGCGCCATGTCGTCGAAGGCCTCGTATTCGAGTTTCGTGACCGGTTTGCCCAAATGGTGGTTGCGCACGCGCCCCTCGAAGATCGTCAGCGCGCCGGCCTCGGGCGCGGCGAGCCGCACCTGGAGGGCGGCGGAGTCGATGGGATGCGCGGTCAGTTCAAACATGCGGATTCAAACAAGAGGGGCTTTTGTCACAGGGGGCACGGAGATGGGCGCGGAGAAAGAAGGAGCGGCAGGTTGGTTTTCTCGGTGCGCGCGCCAGGGTTTGGGGATTTCAGCCTCCGGCGACGGGCGGGATGAACACCACGCGGTCGCCCTCGTTCAACGGCGTGTCCAGCGTGGCGTAGCGGGCGTTGATCGCGACCTGGATCAGCGTGGCCGGCAGCCCGAGGCGGTGGGAATCCTGCAGTTCGCGGTAGAGCTCGCGCGGCGTGCCGGCGGCGGTGGCGACCTCCAGCAGCGAACAGCCGGCCTGCTCGCGCAGGAGGGCGAAGAACTGGACATGGATCTGTCGAACCGAAGGCATGGCTTAACCACGAAATACACGAATCACACGAAAGGGGTCGGGGCAGCCGAGGGCAGTGATCGGGAGCATTTGTTTGCCGGGTGTGGTGGCAGAGGGTTCTGAGCGAAATCGCCCTTCGTGTATCCGGTGTGTTTCGTGGCGGCCAGATCAGCCGCCGATTTCGGACATGCCGCGGGCGGCGGGGATGAGGTGCTGGGCGAGGCCGTGACCCCACGGTTTCTCGTGCACGGCCTGGCGGATGCAGGCGCGGATGGTCTCGTCGCTTTCGCCGCCGCGCAGCAGGTTCAGCAGGTTGATCTCGTTGTCGCGGAGCAGGCAGAGGCGCAGCACGCCGTCGGCGGTCAGGCGCATGCGGTTGCAGGCGGCGCAGAAGGGTTGGGAAACCGGGCTGATGAAGCCGAGCTCGCCCCGGGCGCCGGGCAGGCGGTACAGGCGGGCCTCGCCGTCGAGCTTGCCGCCGTTGACGAGCTCCAGCGGGCCGAAGGATTTTTCCAGCAGCGCGACCAGCTCGGCCTCGCTGACCATGCCCTTGGTCTGGAACGCGGCGTTGTTGCCGAAGGGCATCTGCTCGATGAAGCGCACCTGCCAGGGGTTGGCGAGGGTGAGGCGGGCGAGCTCGACGACATCCCCGCCGTCGTTCACGCCGCGGCAGACGACGGCGTTCAGCTTCACCCGCAGGCCGGCGCGGGCGGCGGCGTCGAGGCCGGCGCGGACGTCGCGCAGGTTGCCCCAGCGGGTGAGCTTACGAAATTTGTCCTCGTCGAGGCTGTCGATGGAGATGTTGACGGTCTTGAGTCCGGCATCGCGCAGGGGCTGGGCAAGCTTGTCGAGCAGCACGCCGTTGGTGGTCAGGCCGATGGTCGTGATGCCCGGGGTGTTCGTGGCATGACGCACGAGGTCCACCAGGCTGGCGCGGAGCGTGGGCTCGCCGCCGGTGAAGCGGATCTTCCGGAAGCCCAGCGCGCCGAAGAGCGTGATGAGGCGCCGCAGCTCATCGTCGCCGAGCAGCTCGTGGCGCGGCCGGAAGGTCATGTCTTCCGGCATGCAATACACGCACCGCAGGTTGCAGGCATCGGTGAGCGAGATGCGCAGGTAGTCGATGTCGCGGTTGTATTGGTCGAGCGGCACGGGGCTGGGACGGACTCAGGCTGAAGTTAACCGTGAATGGACACGAATTCCAAGGCGGGTTTGACCACCGCTGAACACAGATGGGCACAGATATAAGCCGAGGCGTGCCGGGCTGGATTTCTCCATCTGTGTGAATCTGTGTTCATCGGTGGTTCCTCTCTCCTGTTCGGGAATCCGGGTTCCTCAAATCAAAAAGCCGGGGGCGGCTCCGGACGGAGCTCGTAACGTGGCTGGGCGGAAGGGGCAAAGAGGTCGGCGACGGCGCCCTGCCGGCGGACGCGGCCGGTTTCCATCACGAGCACCTCGTCGCAGAGCGCCACGACCTCGTCGGGGGCATGCGTCACATAGACGATCGGAATCGCGAACTCCTCGCGCAGGCGGCGAAGGTAGGGGAGCAGGCGTTCCTTGAGCGGGCCGTCGAGGCGGGCGAGGGGTTCGTCGAGCAGCAGCAGGCGCGGGGCTCCGAGCAGGGCGCGGCCGAGCGCGACGCGCTGGCGTTCGCCACCGGAAAGCGTGCCGGTGCGCCGTTCGGCAAGATGGCCGATTTCCAGGACGCCGGTCACATGCTCGAAGCCCAGGTCGGCCGGGCGCGGGCGCGCGGGGCGCGTGCCATAAAGCAGGTTTTGCCGGACGGACAGGTGCGGGAAGAGGGCGTCGTCCTGGGGCAGGTAGCCGATGCCGCGCCGCTCGGGCGGCACGAGGATTCCCGCGTCCGCGTCGGCGAGCACGGTGTTGTCGAGGCGGATCCGGCCTGCGGCGGGCCGGCGGAGTCCGGCGATGAGTTCGAGCACCGAGGTCTTGCCTGCACCGGAAGGACCGAAGAGCGCGGTCACGCGGGCGGAGAGGGTCGCGTCCACTTCCAGCGGGAAATGGGCGAGCGGCAGGCGGAGGTTTTCCAGGCGCAGGTTCATGCCGGGCGTTTGCGCAGGAAGCATTCACCGGTCCAGACCGCACCGAAGGCGATCAGGAGCGAGACGGCGAGCAGGCCGAGGGCCTCGGTGTCGCGACCGAGCTGGACCAGGTGGTAGATCGACAGGGAAAGCGTGGCGGTTTCGCCCGGGATGTAGCCGGCGATCATGATCGTGGCGCCGAATTCGCCGAGCGCGCGGGCGAAGGCGAGCACCGCGCCGGCCACGAGGCCGCGTCCGGCCAGGGGCAGGGTGATCGTGAGGAACACCCGCCACGGCCCGGCGCCGAGGGTGCGCGCCACCTGCTCGAGGCGCGGGTTGACCTGTTCGAAGGCCACGCGGGCGGTGCGCACGAGCAGGGGAAAAGACATCACGGCGGTGGCGATCACGACCGCGCGCCAGGTGAAGACGATCTCCCAGCCCAGGGAGTCGAGGAAGGGGCCCAGCGGACCGCGCCGGCCGAGCAGTTTCAGGAGGATCAGGCCGGTGGCGACCGGCGGGATGACGAGCGGCAGCGCCACGAGGGTTTCGACCAGCGATTTCCCCCGCCAGTCACGGCGGGCCAGCAGCCAGGCGAGGGCGACGCCGAAGGGCAGAATCAGCCCCGTGCCCGCCGCGGCGACGCCAAGCGTGAAGGCGGTGATCTGCCAGATCTCGGGCGACATCCCGGCAGGATGGCACTACCGGGCGGCCGGCAGGAAGCCGTATTTCAGGAAAACCGTCCGGGCTTCCGACGAGGCGAGGAAGTCCGCGAAACGCCGGGCTGCCTCGCCGGATCCGGCATCCTTCAGCACGGCGATCGGGTAGGCGATGGCGGGACCTTCGGCTGCGGGCACCGCGAAGGCGATGCGCACTTTGGGGGAGATCAGCGCGTCGGTCCGGTAGACGATGCCGGCATCCGCGTTGCCCGCCTCGACGGCGGCGAGGGTGGCGCGGACGTTTTCCAAGGCGACGACCTTGGCGGCCACCTGGGGCCAGAGGCCGAGTTTCAGCAGGTATTCCCTGGCATAGATGCCGGCGGGCACGGTCTGGGTCTCGGCCAGCGCGAGGCGGCGCACCGCAGGGGTGGCGAGATCGTCCGGCGTGGACACGGCGGCGCCACCGTCGGCGTGCACGACGATCACGAGCGTGTTCGAGAGCAGCGTGCGGCGCGTGTCGGCGAGGATCAGCCCGGCCTTTGCGAGATCGTCCATCTTGGCCTCGTCGGCCGAGAAGAACACGTCGGCCGGTGCGCCTTCCTTGATCTGGCGGGCGAGGGCGTTGGAGCCGGCAAGGTTGAAGCGGAGCTTGTCGCCGGATTTCGCCTCGTAGCGCGGCGCCAGTTCCTTGAGCGCGTCGGACAAGCTGGCCGCGGCGAAGACGTTCAGCTCGGCGGCGGCGAGCAGTCCCGGCAGGATGAGGCACAAGAGCAGGCGCGGAAGCAGGTGCATGGCGATCAGGATTTGGGCGGGCGCGGCACCACGGTGCCGACGGTGATAAGTTCGAGGGAACGGACATTGCGCACCCAACGGGCGGCAAATTGGTCACCGGCCACGATGAGGCGCAACGGACCGTAACGCTCGTTCCACGGCGCGCCGTCCTCCCGGTCGCTGATCAGGACCGGGGTGTTGCCGAAACCCTCGTCCAGCTCGGCGGCGGAGAACACCACGGCGTAACCGTCGGTCCCGCGGACGAGCACGGCGAGCTGCTGTCCGGCGCCCCGCAGCTCCTTGCCGCGGGGGACATCGAGGCGGTGCAGGAACTCGCGGAGAAGCACGCCGGCGTAGCGGTGCCCGACCTTGGTGTGCGGTTCGGCGGCCTCCAGCTCGGTGCGGGGCAGGGCGGCGAACTCGGCCGCGGTGAAGGCGAGGCTCCGTTCCGGGGCGGTGACAGTCAGGACGGGTCCGGTGGCGAGCAGCCAGCCGGGCAGCAGGCACGGAAGGAGAAGGCGGAAAAGCAGGCGCATCGGCCGGCCAGTAAACGCCGCCGTTATCTTTGGTCAAATATAACGATTCAGCGCAGCTGGCGCCGGAAGGCCTTCCAGTCCGCCTGCATCGCGGCCAGCCCGGCGGCGGTCATGCGCTCATAGCAGGTCAGCGCCGTTTCGCCGGCGGGCGTGAGCGCGGTGCCGCCGCCGGTGCCGCCGCCGCGGACCTTGGTCACCAGGGGCTCGCGAAAATCGGCGTTCATCTCGCGCACGAGGGTCCAGGCGCGCTGGTAGGACATGTCCATCTGCCGGGCGGCCTCGAGGATCGAGCCGGTGGCGGCGATGAGGCGGAGCAGCTCCGCCTTGCCGGGGCCGAAAAGACGCCGGTCTCCGCCTGAGACGCGCAGGCGCGGTTCGAGCTCGGGCTCGCGGCTCATTTCGGGCGGCAGCCCGGGGCCGGACCGGCGAATTCCGGCGCGAGCTGCGGACGGAAGCCGGCGATGTGGTCGATGGCCTCGGCGAGGGCGGGCACGATGAGCGGCAGGCACTCGCCGATGGCGCGCGGCCGGCCGGGCAGGTTGATGATGAGGGAACGTCCGCGCACGCCGGCGGTGGCGCGGGACAGGATGGCGGTCTTCACCTTCTCGTAGCTGTGCATCCGCATCACCTCGCCGAAGCCGGGGAGTTCCTTCTGGATCACGGCGCGCGTGGCCTCGGGCGTGACGTCGCGCGCGGAGGGGCCGGTGCCGCCGGTGGTGAGAATGAGCGGGCATTGCTCGACGTCGGCCAGCCGGATGAGCGCGGCCTCGAGCCGGGCGCGATCGTCGGGCAGGAGGACGCGCACCCATTCGAGCGGTTCGGTGAAATGGCCGGCGGTGACGCGTTCGATCTCCGGGCCGCTTTCGTCGGCATAGACGCCGCTGGCGGCGCGGTCGCTGAGGGTGACGCGGGCGACTTTCATCGGAGGGAGCGATTAACCACGGAACACACGGAAAGGCTCGCGATATGAGCGCCCAGCTCCTGCTGGCCCGCGGCCCGCCGGGAGACGGGCATTCCAAATGATCTGGGTGAAGCTGTGTCCATCTGTGGTGTAAACTCAGGCCTTGATTTTTTCCACCACCCGGATGCCGCCGATGGACATGGTCTTGTCCACGGCCTTGCACATGTCGTAGAGGGTGAGCGCGGCGACGGAGACGGCGGCGAGGGCTTCCATTTCGACGCCGGTCTTGCCGGTGAGGCGGGCGGTGGCGCGAATCGCGATGCCGTCGTTTTCGACGGTGAATTCGACATCCACGTGGCTGAGCGCGAGCGGATGGCAGAGAGGGATGAGTTGCGCGGTGTTCTTCGCCGCCTGGATGCCGGCGATCTTCGCGACGGTGAGCACGTCGCCCTTGGGCAGGGCTTTGGCGCGGAGCAGCCCGACGGTTTGCGGCGAGCAGGTCAGCCGGCCCTCGGCCACGGCCGTGCGCTGCTGGTCGGGCTTGGCGCCTACGTCCACCATGCGGGCGCCGCCGGCGGGATCGAGGTGGGAGAAGTCTTGAGGAGAGGCCATGAATCAATGGTCACCACGAAATACACGAACGACACGAAAGAAAGCCGGGAGATGGGGGGGATCAAAGGGTCTTTAGGCACGAACGGACACGACGACGCACGGATGGAGGATGCTCCTGAAACGGGCGCACGGATCGAACTCTGATTCCCTGCCTCGGGTATTCATGCGCTTCAGAAAATTCGTCTTCATTCGTGGTTTCCCAAGGCCGGGGTCGGCATTCGCAGACCGGCTGTTTTCGTGTGTTCGGTGTGTTGCGGGGTGACTATCCGCAGTCGATGAATTCCACGGACTGCCCGGTATCGAAGCCGTTCGGCGGAATGGGCACGAGGGCGTTGGCGCCGACGAGGCCGCTGCTGTCGCCGGAACTGGCGAGCGTGAGCAGGGTGACGCGGTGTTCGCCGTCCACGATGTCGACGCGGGCGGGCCAGATCGTCTGACGCGCATCGGGTGGAGGCAGCGACGCGCCTGGAGCCAAACGTCCGAGCAGGCGAAGCGGGCCGGCATCGAGGCCGGTGGCGAGCTTCTGCAGGAGCGGGGCGACGAAAAGGTTGAACGTCACCCAGTGCGAGACCGGGTTGCCCGGCAGGGCGAAGGCGAGGCGTTCGCCGCGGCTGGCGAAGACGAGCGGTTTGCCGGGGCGGAGGTTGATCTGCTGGAAGTGCAGCGTGTAACCGAGCGCCGTCAGCACCGGACGCGCGAAATCATGGTCGCCCACGCTGGCGCCGCCCGAGAGGAGGAGCACCTCGTGGTGCGGCAGGGTGGCGAGCGCGGCCTGGGCCGGGGCGAGATCGTCGCGAATGTGCAGGTGGGCGGTGAGCATGCCGCCGTGGCGGGCAACCAGCGCGGCCACGAGGGCGGAGTTGCTGTCGCGGATCTGCGCGCCGGCGGGCGCGCGATCGGGTGGGACGAGTTCGTTGCCGGTGACGACATGCGCCACGCGCGGGCGGCGGGTGACGAGCGGTTGTACGATACCTGCCGAGGCGAGCGCGGCCAGCCCGGGAGGACCAAGGCGTGTCCCGGCAGGAACGACGATATCGCCGGCCCGGCGGTTTTCGCCGCGGCGGCGGATGAAGGAGCCGGCCTTGGGAATGTTCGTAATACGAACATTGGGCCCATCGCGGGTCGTGTCCTCCTGCTTGACGACACAGTCCGCGCCGTCGGGGACGGGGGCGCCGGTGAAGATGCGGAGGCATTCGCCGGGGCCGATGGCGCCGGGAAAGGCGGCGCCGGCGGCGGACTCACCGATGACATGGAAGGTCGTGAGGGGGAGCCCGTCCGGAGGCCGGATTCCGCCCAGGTTCACCGCGTAACCGTCCATGGCCGAGGCATCGAAAGGCGGCGAGTCGAGGTCGGCGCACGCGGGTTCGCGCAGCACGCGATCGAGGGCCGACGCGAGCGGCACGCGCTCCGCGGGGAGCTGCGGGGCGCGGGACAGGACTTCGCGGAGGGCGGCGGGGACCGGCGTCAGCTCCATGCGAGGTCGGTGCGGACGAGCGGCAGGCGGCGGACGCGCCTGCCGGTGGCGGCGAAGATCGCGTTGCAGACCGCCGGGGGCAGCGGGGGCATCGCGGGTTCGCCGAGGCCGGTGGGCGGGTTGTCGCTCTCGATGAAGTGGATCTCGATCTTCGGCGAGGCGTTGATGCGCAGGAGCGGGTAGTCGTGGAAATTGCTCTGCACGACCGCACCGTTCTCGATGGTGAGTTCCTGCAGCCAGGCGCCGCTGAGGCCGTCGATGATGGAGCCCTGGATCTGGTTCTCGGCGCCGCTCGGGTTGATGATCGGGCCGACGTCCACGGCGACGACGACCCGGTCGACGGTGAGCGCGCCATCGGGTGTGACGGTGACGTCGGCCACCTCGGCGACATAGCCGGAGTGGCTGAAGTGAAACGCGATGCCCTGGCCGGAGCCTTTCGGGAGCTTTTTGCCCCAGCCGGCCTTTCCGGCGGCGAGGCGGAGCACGCCCTTCATGCGACCTGTGTTGTAGGGCGGTTCCCACTGGCCGGAGCCCGGGAGCACGCGGTCCTCGCCGAGCAGATCGAGGCGGAAGTCGAGCGGATCGCGGCCGGCGGCGTGGGCGAGTTCGTCGATGAAGCCCTGGAAAACGAACGCGAGGCCGTTGCTGCCGGGAGCGCGCAGCCAGCTCGTGGGGACGTTGGTGTTGGTGATGGAGCGCTCGAGACGGTAGTCCGCGAGGAAACGCGCGGGCAGCTCGTTGTTGCCGAGCTCGGCGGCGCGCGCGGGCTCGCTGTCGCTGTTGAGGCCGACGGTGACGAAGTGGTTCTGCCACGCGCTGAGCCGGCCCGAGGCGTCGACCGCGCCCCTGAGGTAATGCCACGCGGGCGGGCGATACTGGCCGTGCTGCGTGTCGTCTTCGCGGGTCCAGGTGAGTTTCACGGGTTTGCCAACGCGCATCGCGATGACGACGGCCTCGGCGACGTAGTCGTTGGTCAGGCGCCGGCCGAAACCGCCGCCGATGCGGGTGAAGCGCACCTTCACCTTCTCCGCCGGCAGGCCGGAGGCCTTGACCGCGACGTTCTTCGCGTCATCGGGCGTCTGCGTGGGGGCGAGGACCTCGAGGCCGCCGCCGGCGGTCGGGATCGCGAGCGCGTTCATCGGCTCGAGCGTCGCATGGTGGAGATACGGATAGTGGTAGGCGGCCTCGACGACCTTGGCCGCGCTCGCGAATTTCGCCGCGACGTCGCCGTCGTTGCGCATTTCCTTGCCGCCCGCGGCGGCGGCCTTGGCGGCGGCTTCCTCGTAGGCGGCCGAGCTTTGCGCGGCGCCGGGACCCTCGTCCCATTCGACATCGAGCGTGCGGCGGGCCTTGAAGGCGGTCCAGGTGGAGTCGGCGACAATGGCCACGCCGGGCAGGAGGCCGTAGTAGTCGCCGGTGCCCTCGACGAGGAAGGCGTCGAGCACGCCGGGGATCCGCTTGATGCGGTCGAGGTTGGCGGAGACGGGTTTGCCGCCGAAGACGGGGCACTTCACGTAGACGGCGTGCACCATGCCGGGGACCTTCTGGTCGATGCCGAAGAGCGGCTGGCCGGTGACGATCGCGGGGTTGTCCACGCCGCCGACGCGGTTGCCGATGAGCTTGTTTTCCTTCGGGCGCTTGAGCACGACGGATTTTTCGTCGGGCAGCGGCATGGTCGCGGCCCTGGAGGCGAGGTCGCCGAAGCCGAGCACGCGGCCGGTGGGCCGGTGGATGACGGTGCTGTTCTCCGCCTCGCACTCGGCGGCGGGCACGCCCCAGGTGTCGGCGGCGGCCTGCACGAGCACGGTGCGGGCCACGGCGCCGGCGCGGCGGAGCGTCTGGTAGTTCATCGGCACCGAGAGGCTGCCGCCGGCGAACTGCGCGCCGAGCTGCGGATCGAGGCCGCCGTATTCGATGGTGACCTTGTTGAAGTCGGCCCCGAGTTCCTCGGCGAGGAGCATGGGCAGGGCGGTCTTCACGCCCTGGCCGGCGTCGGGATTCTTGGCCACGAGGATCACGATGCCGTCGGGCGTGATCTTGATGAACGGATTCGGCGTGAAGGCGCGCGCGGTGTTGTCGAGACCGGGCGCCTGGGCGAGGGCGGTGCCGGGCAGCGCATAGCCGAGGGCGAAGCCGCCGCCGGCGAGGGCGGAGATCTGCAGGAAGTCGCGGCGGGAGACGGCGGGAGTCGTGATTTTCATTGCATGCCTCCCTTGGCCGCGAGCGAGGCGGCGTCCTTGATGGCGGCGCGGATGCGGACGTAGGTGCCGCAGCGGCAGAGGTTGCCGGCCATGGCGGCGTCGATGTCGGCGTCGGTCGGGTTGGGCGTCTGCTTGAGCAGGGCGGCGGCGGTCATGATCTGGCCGGACTGGCAATAGCCGCATTGCGGGACGTCGTGGTCACACCAGGTTTTCTGGAGCGGGTGCCGGCCGGCGGGGTCGAGGCCCTCGATGGTCGTGACCGGCGTGTTGCCCACGGCGGAGACGGGCGTCTGGCAGGAGCGCACCGGCACGCCGTTCAGGTGGACGGTGCAGGCGCCGCAGAGGCCGAGTCCGCAGCCGTATTTCGTGCCGAGAAGACCGAGATTGTCGCGCAGGGCCCAGAGCAACGGCGTATCCGCCGCCACGTTGATCGTGTGGGCCTGCCCGTTCACTTTGAGGGTGTAGGTGGGCATGGGGGAGGGGAGTGAGTGAGCAATAGTCACCTCCCGCGCGCGGTCAAAGCGCCAAATGGAATGAAATGGCGCGCGGGCGGAAGCGGCAGCGGTGGCGACCGCGGGACCTGGTTCGTGGCGTGAGCGAGCTCACCGCCCACGGGGGCGCGGAAGATTCTAGAATCCGTCCGCGTCGCGGTAGGCGGCGATCACGGCCTGTTCGCCCTCCCTGCCGGCGCGGGCGTTGCCGTGCTCCATGCCGACGACGCCGGTGAAGCCCTTCCCATGGATGCGGCGGAAGACGTTGCGGAAATTGATCTCGCCGGTGCCCGGTTCCTTGCGGCCGGGGTTGTCGCCGGATTGGAAATACGCGATCTCGTCCCAGCAGCGGTCGATGTTGGGGATGAGGTTCCCCTCGGTGATCTGCTGGTGGTAGAGGTCGAAGAGGATCTTGCAGGACGGGCTGTTGACGGCCTTGCAAAGGGCGTAGGCCTGGTCGGAGCGCTGGAGAAAAGTGCCGCCGTGGTCGCGATACCAGTTGAGCGGTTCGAGCACCATCACGAGGCCGTGCGGTTCGAGGAGGGCGGAGCATTCGCGGAGCAGCACGATGACGTTGGCCGTCTGGTAGCCCTCGGCGAGGCGCGGGCCGCCGTAGCGGTTCCAGCGCTCGGTCTTGTCGGACTGCTGGTCCACGGAGCCGGGGACGACGGTGAACCATTTCGCGCCGCAGCGCTGCGCGACCTCGATGGCGTTGGTCACGTCGGCGAGCACGCGTTCGCGGTAGGCGGGCCTGGCGACGGCAAAGGTCGGTTCGTCGAAGCTCGCGTGGGCGACGAAGACGCCCATCTGCATCTTCAGGTCGCGCAGGAGGGCGCCGATCGCCTCCTGCTCGGCGGCCGGGCGGCCGGGCATGCCGTTGTCCTCCCAGGCGGTGAAGCCCTGGTCGGCGGCGAACCGGATCTCGTCGAGGACGCCGCCGGGGGCGTGGGCCTTGAACATGCCCGGGTGCGGCGCGTAGCCGAGCTTGAAGCGCGGCGCGGCGGTCTGCGCGAAGAGGCGGGCGGGGTTGGCGAACAGGGCGGCGCCGGTGGCGGCCAGGGCGGAGGAGACGAAGGTGCGGCGGTTCATGGGGTGGGGAGCGGCCAGGCTGGCACGGGCGCGCGGCGTCCGCCAAGCCGGAGTTACAGGACCGTCAGCCGGCGGCCGGGCCGGTGAACGGGAGGCGGACCTCGACGAGCACGCCGCCCACGGCGGTGCCCGTTTCAAGGCGGGCCTCGGGGCCGCAGAGCAGTTCGAGCCGCCGGCGGAGGTTGCCGAGGCCGATGCCGGTCGAGTCGCGGGCCTTCTCGCCGGGTGCGCGGGTGATCCAGGTGCCGGAGTTCTCGACGGTCACGACCAGTGCGCCGGCCTCGGTCCGGGCGTTGACGCGGAGCCGCAGGGGCGGCGGCGAGGTGCGCAGGCCGTACTTGAGGGCGTTTTCGATGAGGGGCTGAACCAGCGCGGTGGGCGCGAGGGCGTTCCGGGCCTCGTCGCTGGCTTCGATCCGCCAGTCGAGGCGGTCGGGTCCGAAGCCCGCGCTCTCGACGTGCAGGTAGTTGTCCATCGCCGTGAGTTCGTCGCCGAGCGGCGCGCGGTGCGCGACGTGGCTGAGCGAGTAGCGGAGGTAGTCGGCGACGGCGTGCGTGGTGTCGGCGACCTTGGCGGGGTTGGTCTCGGCCTGCGCGATGATCGTGTTGAGCGCGTTGAAAAGGAAGTGCGGGTTCACCTGCGCGCGCAGGAACTGCAGCTCGGCCTCGCGGTTGGCGGCCTCGGCGCGGGCGAGGCGCAGCGCGGTGTCGCGGGTCTCGAGCTCCTGCCGGATGGCGAAATAGAGCGCGCTCCAGGCGACGTAGAGGGCGAGGCGGACGAAGATCACGCCATGGAAGGCGAGGGGCGGCGGCTCGGCGATGTTCAGGAGGATGCGCGCGGGCTCGGAGAGGGCCACGTCGGCCGCGGTGGCGAGCACGCAGCAGGCGAAGATCTTCCAGACGTGCGTCGCGAACCGGAAGGTGGCGGCGGGCCAGCGGCGGTAGATCCGCCACATCCCGAGCGTGAGGCCGAAGCCGATGATCTGACGCGCGACGCCCACGGCGAGACTGGTCTTGAGATCGCCGAAGACCACCATCGCGACGCCGGAGAAAAACGGGATCACGAGCAGCCAGCCGGCGATCTGCAGGCGCCAGAAAAGCCGTCGGGAAACGAGGAAGGTCCCCTCCATGCCCCCGGCATGCGCGGAGGCGGAAGGCATGGCGAACGAAAACAAACCGTTCGGAGCGGAGCCTACCATCGGCGCGTGAGGTCGAGGCCGATGAGGCGCGGCTCGCCGCGCACGAAGGTGGGGAGGCCGAAGTCGGCGCCGATGTTGCCCGCGTCGATGAGGAATTCCCGGTCGAAGACGTTGTCGGCCCACACGGAGGCCTCCCAGCGGCGGCCGGGGCTGAACCAGGCGAGGCGGAGGTTGACGCGGGCGAAACCGGGCTGGCGGAGCGTGCCGCCCAGACGGGTGTTGTCGTCGTCGAAGAAGTGGGCCGAGCGGTACTGCCAGACCGGCGAGAATTCGAAGCGTCCGCCACGGCCGCCTTCGTGCGTGAAGGTCGCGCCGAGCGAGGCGGTGTGGCGGGCGGTGAGGCGGAGGCTGGAGCCGGCGTAGAGCTGCGGCCGGCCGTTGTCGCCCGTCTCGTCGAAGGTGGCGTCGGTGTAGCCGTAGGCGGCGAAGAGCTGCACGCCGGCCGCCAGGTTGCCCTGCAGGGCGACTTCGCCGCCGCGGCCCGTCGCGCGGCCGGCGTCGATCGCGAGGTAACGGGAGACGTTGGCGGGATCCTGGATGAGGGTGTGGAAGTGGCGGTAACGGTATTCGAAAAGCGCGGCGGACCAGAGCAGCCGGTGGCCGAGCGCGCGGCCTTTCACGCCGACCTCGGCGTTGACCACGGATTCCTCGCCGATGCGGTAGCGGTCGGTGGAGGTGATCACCAGGGCCTCGGGCCGGCGGCCGCGTGAAAGGCTGGCGTAGGCGTTGAGGTCCGGATTGAGCGTGTAGCGCGCGACGAGCCGGCCCGACCAGCCGTCCTCGCGGTCGCTGTCGGTGAGCAGGCCGGCGGTGGGGGCGGCGGCGAAATTGGGGGCGGAGTTGAAGATGAAGCCGAGGGTCGAGGGAAGGGCGGAGGGTTTCACCTCGTAGCCGGTGGTCTGGTCCTCGAGCGAGAGGCGGAGCCCGGCGGTCAGCTCGAGCCGGTCCGTTGCGCGCCAGGTGCCGTCGATGAACGCGTCCACGGTGTCGAGGCGGGCGTCCTGGTAGTAGGTGTCGCGGTGCTCGGCCTTGAGGGGGGCGCCCGCGAGGCCGGCGAGCCCGGCGAGCGGCGGCACGGCGGCGAAGGCCGCGAAGCCGGCGGGCAGGGCGGCCTGCGGCAGGAGCGGATTCATCACCGGCACGGCGAAACCGGCCAGCGCGGCGGGCACGCCGCCGGCGATCAGGCCGTCGCGGAAGGTGCCGGAGAGAAACGGCCAGATCTGGCGTTCGTCGACGATGACGCTGATGCGCTGGTCGGCGCGTTCGCGCGACCAGGTGACGCCGCCGAAGCCGGCGAAGCGTCCGCCGGCGTCGTAGTTCAGGCGGATCTCCTGGCTCCAGGTGCGGGCGGTGGATTCATCGGTGGAGTCGAGCAGGGCGAGGCGCGAGCCGTCGCCGTCGAATTCCTCGTGCGAGTCGAAGGCGCGCCAGCCGGTGATGGCGTGCAGCGACCAGGCGGACGACAGCTGGTGGGTGATGGTGAGCGAAGCGCCCCAGACGGTGCGGTCGACGCCGAGGCCGGCGCCGCGGTTGAGCTGGGCCGGGGTATAGGGGCTCGTGTCGCCGCCGGCGGGCGGGATGATGCCGCTCTTGAACGAGGTGCCGGGCGGGGTGTCGCGCTGGAAATGGAACACGAGGTCGGCCGTGGTGGCGCCGCCGGGGGCGAGCCAGCGCAGCGACGGGCGCACGGCGACGGTTTCACGTCCGTTGAGCGTCGTGCCGTCGGCCAGGTTGTCCACGGCGCCGTCGCGGCGCACGGCCGTGAAGGCGATGCGGCCGAGCAGGCTGTCGCCGTGGAGCGGGGTGTTGAGGAAGCCGCCGGCGGTCTGCTGGCCGAGGTTGCCGGCGCCGAGGGTGAGGCGGCCGGAGACGCCGGGCTCGGGCTTGCGGGAGATGAGCGAGATCGCGCCGGTCTCGGCGCTGCGGCCGAAGAGGGTGCCCTGCGGGCCCTTGAGGATCTCGACGCGCTCGAGGTCGAAGAGCTCGGTGACACTGCCCGTGGCGCGGCTGATCGAGACGCCGTCCTGGAACAGCGAGATGCGCATGGCGGCGCGCGGATCGAGCGTGTCGGTGGAGATGCCCCGGATGTTGAGGCCGGGGGAATTGGGCGACTGGACGGAGGCGACGAAGCCGGGAACGAGCGGGGCGAGATCCTCGTAGCGGGTCACGCGCTGGGTCTCGAGGAAGGAGCCGGCGTAGGCCGTGAGCGTGATGGGCACCTCGGTGACGATCTGCCCGCGGTGCTGGGCCGTGACCGTGAGGGGCTCGAGGGCCAGCGGGGATTCGGGGGTGATTTGGGCCAGGGCGGCGGTGGTGCCCGTCAGAGCCCAGATGGCGAGGCGAAGCGTGGACAAACGGGGCATGGCCCGGCATCCAAGGTTGGCGCGGTAATAAAGCAAGAATGCCGCGAGGCTTAACGCTGGGGTGTTTTGCTCAGAATTTCTGGGGTGCCACGGCGCACCGTCGTAGCGACGACGTCCGGATCCCTGCCGTCATGGGGCGCGCCTCCGGTCCCCACGCGGCGCGGGCGCATGCCGTCATCCCGTCACGGGGTGTCCGCGGGGTGGTGGATCGGCGCGGGTTTGCGGGCGCCAGCGAAGATTTCCCAGACGATGGCGTGCATGCGTTTGACCGAGATGCGCAGATGCAGGGTGTCGCGCAGCCAGGTGTGGTTTTCGTAGGCCTCGGTGAAGTCGAGCATCAGGTTGTTGAATTCGCGGCGGCGCCTGATCCGGCCGATGGCGCCCACGAAGATCCGGTCGGCAGAGAAGAGCCGGCGGGGCAGCACGCAGCGGAGCAGGCGTGCATGCGGGTAAAGCGCTTCCGTGAACAACGTCTCGGTGTAGTCCTCCGTTTCGATCGCGCGCGAGCGACAGTACTGCCGGGCGAAGGTTTCGCCCGGATCGAAGGGGGAGTGTGAAGACTCTGTCGTGGGAGCGTTCATGGGACGGCATTGGACCCGGTATCGGCCTGAATTCAATCCGGCCGGCCTAGTAGTCCTACGGGGAAGGCGGGCATCCCGCCGGGGCCAAGGAGGTTAGGCGGCGGAAAAATCCGCCGGTCCGCCCGTGGCGGGCCCGGTTGCGGTCGGTTTTGTCGCGGTGATTCATGGCGCCAGGCCGGGGGAAGGGCGGCGGGCCGGTCGCGCCGCCGCGCGGTTCAGGACCGGGTGCGTCGCAGGTTGAACATGCGCAGCCGGCGCCCGGCGGAGAGCAGCTCATCCTCCCGGGCCAGGCGCAGGGCCTCGATTCCGATCCGGATGGCGGAGTGGCGGTTTTCGACGTGCAGCTTCTGGAAGATCGCGGCGACGTGTCCCTTCACGGTCTGGACCTGCAGACGCAGGATCGTCGCGATCTCGGCGTTGCGCTTGCCTTCCACCAGCCAGTGGAACACGTCGCATTCGCGCGGCGTGAGGCCGAGAGCCTGGAAACCCGACGGCGAGCCCACCGCGCCGGCCGGACGTTCGAGGGCGAGCAGGCGCGCGGTGACCAGATGCGGTTGCAGCCGCGCGATCACCGCGCGGTCCCGTTCGGTGAAGTCGGCTCCGCCGTGCCGCTGCACGCTGAAATGGATCGCGGCGGCGCCTTCGCGCATGAGCGGGATGCAAAGGTGGTTGTCCAGGCCGAAGGGCCGGTAGGCGTCGGTGTAGAGCGGTTGGTCGCGGAACTGCCGGTCCGAAAAGAAATCGCTCCGCTTGGCGGGCGCACCCGAGAAATCGGGATGCCACAGCCGGTAGCGGTCCTTGAGCGACATGAACGCCTCAAGCGGCGCCAGCGGCAGCTGGTCCGTGGTGGAGAACACGATGTCGAACGCCGCTCCGGCGCCGGTGGTCGCGCGCGAGTAGGTGGCGAATTCTCCCGGCACCAGCGACAGGATGGCCGCGAGGCTGCGCTGGACGCAGGTGTCGGTGTTCAGCTCGGGCGCATGCAGGGCCTGTACGGCGCGGTCGAGGTCATCCCAGTCCTGGTGACCGAGAGGGTGGACATTCGCTTCCATGGGGTCGTGGTGCCGCGGCAGCATGGAAGTCGCGGCACGCGCGGCAAGCTTCGAGGCGGCGGGCAAAGGTTCCGCCGCCCTCTGGAGCGAACCCGCCCCCTACCGAAGTAGGAGGGCTGCCGACGGCGTGGTCTGGTAAGGTGTTGCCGGTCCCCGCCCTCCCTTCACCGGCTGCATTCCATCCGGGCGAAGGGAGCGGGGCGTTCCTGCCTTCCGCTCAAACCATCATGCCCTTCCTTCCCCGTTCGTTTTCGTTCCTCTGTCTGGCCGCGGCCCTGGCCGTCAGCGCGTCGGCCCAGACTCTGTTGCATCACTGGCGCTTCGGCGAGAATGACTCCGACGACAAAGGCTACACCTGGGCCGGCAACCTCGCCAATCAGGATTACGGCCTGCGGGTGTACACGGATGATCCCGAGGCCGCCGTGGTGAAGAGCGCGCTCACGCCGGGACCGGCTTCCACGGTGTCGGCCGCGTTCACCGCCAGCAGCTATTTCCGCACGGACGCCGACGTGAGCCTCGCGCAGGGCTCACGTTTCATCGTGGAGGGGTGGTTTTATTTCGACGGGACGCCGCCCGCCACCACCAATCTGCTGTTCTACAACGGCAATCCCAGCACGACCGGCATCGGGTTCTATGTGAACGGCACCGCGCTGCACGTGCTGGAAGGCGGGGTCGACGATCACGCGGTGGGCGCCGTCCAGGCGGATCAGTGGAACTACGTCGCCCTGGTCTACGAGGCCGGCAATTTCCGAACCTACATCAACAGCGACAGCAGCCACAGCTATGCGTACGGCCAGGTCTTTGCGGATTACGGCAGCGATCCCGGTTACCTGTATGTCGGCGGCGGATTCGACGGCTTGGTGGACGATCTGCGGATCTCCCGTTTCACGGGGGCGTTCGCCCCCTCGATGTTGAATTACGCGGCGATGAACGCCGTGCCGGAGCCTGCCACCTGCGCGGGGATTGCCGGGCTCGCGGGCCTGGCGTTAGCCCTCCACCGCCGGCGGAAGCTCCGGATCAGGTCTTCCGTTGTCCGCTGAACCCGCGCCGTCTCAAGCGTGGCGCCGACGGCGGCGCCACGCGGCGCAACCCAGCGCGAGCGCGCCGGCGAGCGCGGCGCAGGTCGACGGCTCGGGGATGGCGGAGGAGGTCGCGGTGAGGCGGAGGGTGCCCGCGAAGAGATCGAGCGAGTAATCGTAGCCGGTGATGACGGAACCGAGGGTGAAGCCGGCGAGGTCGAGGCCGATCACGGCCTCCGGGGCCAGCGCGCTGTAGTCCAGCAGCGTGTAGGCGCCCGCGGTGAAACCGCCGGCGTCGGCGAGATTGAGCGTGATGCCGCCGGCGGAGGCTGCGGAGGTGAAGGTGCCGCCGGTGAGGAGGATGAGATCGCTGATGGCGCCAAGTTCGAGGTCGAGGACGGCGCCGTCATCAAGCCGCAGGCCGCCGGCGAAGGTCAGGGTGCCGGGGGCGAGCGTGGCGCCGCCCGCGAGAGCGGTGAAGCCGCCGAGGGTGCCGGAGCCGCCGAGGGTGGCGCCGTCGGCGACGGTGACCGCGGTGCCGGCGAGCGAGCCGTTCACGAGGAGCGTGCCGGCCGAGACCGTGGTGGCGCCGGTGTAGGTACTGGCGCCGGAAAGCGTGAGCGTGCCGGCGCCTTGCTTGGCGAGCGTGCCGGTGCCGGAGATCACGCCGGCGTAGTCGAAGGCGCCGCTGCGGTCGATGACCAGCGCGGCTTGATTGGCGATGTTGCCCGTGACGCTGCCCGTGGCGCCACCGGCGCCGATCTGCAGGGTGCCGGCGTCGATGGCGGTGCCGCCGGTGTAGGTGTTGGTTCCGGTGAGCGTGACGGTTTCGGCGGTGGTCTTGGTGAGGGCGATGCCGTCGCCGGCGAGGGCGGCGCCGACGGTGCCCTTTTGCACCTCGAAGCCCGGGGCGGTCAGCGTGCCGTTGACGATCGCGCCGTCGTAGAGCGTGACCGCGCCGGTTGCGCGGCTGAGGCCGCCGAGATCCAGGGTGCCGCCCACGACGTGCACGTGGCCGGAGCCGAGCGTGCCGTCGTCCGCCAAGGCGAGGGTGCCGGCGAAGATCGCGGTCCCGCCGGAATAGGTGTTGGCGCCGGCCAGGGTGAGCGTGCCCGCGTTCTTGATGAGTCCACCGGTTCCGCCCAGCGAGGCCGTGACCGTGCCGGCATCGAGGTAATGCATGTCGGTGCTGTTGAGGGTGCCGTTTTGCAGGGTGCCGCCGGACATGTAGAGATTGGGCGTGGTGTGGGTCTTGCCGCCGAGGTCGAGCGTGCCTCCTCCGATTCCGACGTGGCCGTCGCTGGCGCCGAGCGTGCCGTCGCCGGACAGGACCAGCGTGCCTTCGACGACGTTGGTGGCGCCGTAGGTGTTCGCGGCCGTGAGCGTGACCGTGCCGGCGCCGCGCTTTTCGACGGTGCCCAGGCCGATGACGGCGTTCACAGTGCCTTCGCCCAGGTAGAGGGTGCCGCCGTAATCGGCATTGATGGTGCCATTCTGAATCGTGCCGTGGTTCAGGTGAAATTCCAAAACGTTCCCCGTGTTGCCCCCCAGGTCGAGGGTGCTGCCGTTATTGACGGTGACCACGCCGGAGCCATGGCCCAGGGCGGCCGAGGCGCCGAGGGCCACCGTGCCGCCGTCGATCGTGAGGTTGCCGAAAGATTGGATGTCGCTGGTGAGGGTGAGCGTGCCGGTGCCGGTTTTGGTCAGACCGGCCTGATAGTCGTATTCTTCGATGATGCCGGAGAACGTGGTGCTGGCATTCAGGCTGCCGACGGTGAGATTGCCGCCCAGTTGCAGGGTGCCGCCGCCGGCGAGCGAGCCAAAGCTTTGGTTGGAGATATGGCTGCTCCTGAGATCGATAATGCCATCGGCTCCATTGGTGACAGCCGCGGAGCCGCCGGTCGCCCTGCTCAGGAAGCGAAGGGTGCCGTTGTTGGTGATGACGGCGGAGCCGGCGGTGGCGTTGTCTTCGAAGCCGAGGGTGTTGCCGTTGATGATCGAGGCGGTGCCGGCTGAAGCGCTGTCCCAGAAGGAAAGCGTGGCGTCATTCTGAATGGCGGCGGAGCCGGCGGAGGAGGTGTTGAGGAAGGAGAGGCTGCTCCGGTTGGTGAGGGCGGCCGTGCCCGCGGAGGAGGCGTTATAAAAATAAAGGCGGTTGTTGTTGATGAAGGTCTGGGTTGCGGCGCTGTCGTTCACGATGCCCGCGCCGCGGAACTGCAGCTCGCTTGAAATGGTGAAGGTGTTGGCGAGGGCGTCGCTGGTGAAGAGGATGGCCGCGACGCCGACAGATGAGATCGTGATGGCGTTGGAACCCGACGCGGCGTCGAAGGTGGCCGTGTGGGTCGAGCCGTTGGGGATGTTCATCGGCGTCCAGTTTGCGCCGCTGCCGGTCCAGTTCGAATCGACGTTGCCGGTCCACGTGGCGTGGGTCTGGGCGCGCAGGGCGGAGGCGAGGAGGACGGCGGGGAGGAGGAGGGTGAGGAGCGGGCGGATGATACGCATGGAGCGGTGGTTTCGGTGAAGGAAAGCGGGGGCGCGCCGGGCCGGCAAAAAATCAAACCTCGTAGGTCTACGAGGGGTTGCGGGAAGGGGCTTGCGCGCCCGGGCGGCGCCGGACGTGATGTCGGCTCCGCCGATGGTCCCCCGCACACGCTCCTGGCTGCCGCTGACCGGCCTGATCGCCCTCGTGGCGGTTGGTTTCGGCGGGCTGATGCTGGGGCTGGCGGGCGATCATTCGGGCATGCAGCGGCTGTCGGCCGGCGTCTCGATCCTGCGCGAAACCCCGGGCTATGCCCAGCTGACCCCCGATGCCGTCGCAGCGATGCCGGACGATGCCTGGCAGGCCTGGTCGCAACCGGGATTTCCGGCGGGCCCGGCCGCGCGACTGGTCTGGGTGCGGGTGACGCTCCGCAACGACAGCCCGCTCACCCAGGCGGGCGTGCTGGCCGACGCGGAGCGCTACGCCGACCGCGCGGATCTTTACCTGCGGGATGAAACCGGGGCCTGGCGGCACCTGCGCTCCGGCGAATGGACGCCCGCGCGGGCGAAGGCGCTCTGGGGGCGCGAGGTGGCGTTTCCCGTGTCGGTGCCCGCGGGGGGCACGCAGACGGTCTACCTGCGTTACGAGGACCGGCTGGCGTTGTGGCTGGATTTCCGGTGGTGGGCCGAGGCCGGGGCGTATCACGCGGCGACGTTGCGCGACATCGTGGCGGAGAGCGTCTACTTCGGCACGCTGCTGGCGCTGCTGCTCTACAACCTCGTGCTGTGGGTGCGCGTGCGTTTCCCGGGCACGGGGGCCTACCTGCTCTACCTCGGCACCTTCATGGGCTACATTTTTCTCGCCCGCAACGAACTGGCGCTGCTCGGCCGGGCAATCGGGTCGCCGTGGATGGAGGTGGCCATGACGTTCAGCCTGGCCTTGAGCGGGATGTTCCTGGCCGAATTCGCGCGGCAGCTGCTCGCGCTGCCGCAGCGGTCGCCGCGAGGGGACCGCGTGGTTCGCGGCGCGCGGCTCACGATGGCGGTGCTCGCGCTGGCGACGCTGGTGGCGCCCCTGGCCGGCGTGATGAACATCCTGGCCGTCATCGTCCTGGCCAGCGCGGGAATCTACCTGGTGCTGCTCGTCGTGGCGGCGACGGCGTGGCGGGAGGGCGGGAGCCCGGCGCGCTACTTCGTGCTGGCCACCGGATTCCTGTTCGCGGGGCTGATGCCCCTGCTGGCCGCCTGGGTGCCGGCCGTGTCCCTGGAAACCGCCGGGCGCATCGCGATGGCGGGTTCGGCGCTGGAGATGCTGCTGCTCTCGGTGGCGATCGCGGACCGTTTCGCCGGCCTGCAGGAGGAAAAGATCACCGCGCAGGCGGAGGCGATGGCCGAGACCGAGAAGCGCCGGCTCATCGAGGAGGCGTACGCCGACGAGCTCGCCACCGAGGTGCGCGAGCGCACGCGCGAGCTCGCGGCCGCCAACACGGACAAGGACCGCATGCTCACCGTGATCGGCCACGACCTGCGCGGGCCGCTGGCCAGCGTGACGCAGACCGCGGAGCTGCTCGTCCACGAGCGCGGCGGCGCGGCCGAGCTGGAGAAGTTCACCGCCGACACGGCGGGAGTCGGCCGGCAGATGCTGCTGCTGATCGAGGATCTCGTGCTCTGGGCCCGGCTGCGCGCCGGCCTGAGGCAGCCGCGCGGCCGCCACACGATCAAGGCGCTGGTGGCGCCGGTGGCGGCGCTGCACCGCGCGGCCGCCGGCCGGCGCGGCATCCGGCTGACGGTGAGCGTGCCCGAGGACCTGCGGGTGGCGACCGACCTGGTGCCGGCGCAGACGCTGCTGAGGAACCTCGTCGCCAACGCGCTGAAGTTCGCCCGCACCGAGGTGACCGTCGTGGCCGCGCCGGTCGCGGCCGGGGTGAGGCTGACGGTGGCGGATGACGGCCCGGGACTGCCCCCGGCGGTGGCGGAGGCGCTGGCCGCCGCGGAGCCGGCCTTCGCCGGGGTGGAAACGGGACTCGGGCTCCGGTTGTGCGCCGAGATCGGCCGCACGCTCGACGCCTCGCTGGCCGTGCGGCCGCGCGAGGGCGGCGGCACCGAGTTCACGTTCGTCCTGCCGCGAGCGGAGGGCGGCGCCGTTTCCCCATGAAATCAGGAAACCCCAGCGCCGCCCGCGCGATCCGCGTGTTCCTCGTCGAGGACATGGGGATGTTCCGGGCCTTCGTGGAAAAGTGGCTCTCGGGCCAGCCGCGCTTCCGTCTGGCCGGTTCGGCGGGCTCCGCGGAGGAGGCGCTCACGCTGCTCGACGCGGCGCGGCCGGATGTCCTCCTGGTCGACCTGCAGCTGCCCGGCATGGGCGGGCTCGAGTTCGTGCATGCCGCCCGGCAGTCGCGGCCGCACGTGCGGGCGCTGGTGCTGTCGACGCTGACGGACCCGCTCGCGCTCACGCGGGTGCGCGAAAGCGGCGTGGAGGGCTATGTCGAGAAGGACGCCCCGCCGGCGCTGCTGGCGGAGGCGCTCGAGGCGGTGGCGTCCGGCGAGCGCTTTTTCTCGTCCCGTTTCAGCGAGGTGCTGGCCCGCGAATCCGCGAAGGCGACCGGCCTGGGGAAGATCCTGTCGCGGCGGGAGCAGGAAGTCCTGGGCCACGTGCTGGCGGGGCGTTCGAGCCGTGAGATCGGCGAATTGATCGGGCTCAGTCCGCGCACGGTTGAATTCCACCGTGCCAACCTGATGGCCAAGCTCGGTGCCTCCACTCCGATCGAGGTGCCCACGCGGGCGCGCGCGCTGGGGTGGGTCGATTGACGAGGCGCCGGACGGAGGGCGGTTGCGGTCCGCCGTTCGCGGGGCGATCGGGATACGGGCAGGCGCGAGCGCTCAGGGACGGCGGCGATAGACGGCGAGTCCAAGGGCGAGCACGCCGAAGAGTGCGGCGTAGGTCGAGGGCTCGGGGATGGGGGAGGCGGCGGTGAAGTGGAGGTTGAGATTCTGGCCGTCGACGGCGAGGGACCAGAGGCCGCCGGCGAGGTCGTGGGCGAAACGGTCGGCGTTGATGGCGAAGGCGCCGGTGGCGAAGCCGGAGATGCCGCCGGCGGCGGAGGCGATGGTGTAGGTGTAGTTTTGCGTGGCGTCGAAGCCGGCAAGTTCACCGGCCTCGTTGGCGGCGGTGAGCGAGACGAGGGAGAGGGTGAACCTGTTTTCCGCGGTGGCGGCGAGCGTGAGCGAACCGGAGATGGAGACGAGGTCGTAGGCGGAGCCGGCGGCCCCCGTGGCGTCGTTGATTTCCCAGAGGTAGGTGGCGCCGCCGTTCCAGGTGGCGTTGCCGTCGACGGAGAGCGTGCCGGGGGAGTTGCCGGGGGCGAGGGTGCCGGCGAGGGTCAGGCTGCCCACCCTGCCTGAGCCGCGGAGGGTGGCGCCGCTGGCGACCGAGAAGGCGCTGTCGGCGGAGGAACCGTTCACGACGAGGGTGCCGGCGTTCACGGCCGTGGCGCCGGTGTAGGTGTTGGCGCCGTCCAGGGTCATGGTGCCCGCGCCGAGCTTGGTGAAGCCCACCGGACCGGGGGTGGTGCTGCCGGAGTGCGAGGAGATGCCGGCGGTGACGTTGAGGGTGGCGCCGTCGGCGACGGTGAAGTTCACGTTGGTGTAGCCGCCGTCGCCGCGGAGGTCCATGCGGCCGGCGATGATCGACGCGGTCGCGCCGATGACGTTGAAGGACGAGGTGCCGTCGATCGAGAAGTGGGAGGCGGCGGTGGCGCTGCCCGCGCCGCCGTTCGACGACATCGTGGCGCCGTTGAGCGTGTAGGCGCCGGCGAAGCCGTGGCTGCCGGCGGAGGTGTGGTTGAGCGTGCCGCCGTTGATCGTGAGGGACGTGACCCGCGTGCCGCTGCCCCAGCCGAGGGCGTTGTTGACCGCGGACTCCACGGTGGCGCCGGCATTGATGGTGAGCGCGCCGCGGATGGCGCCGGCCTGGCCGCCGCTGGTCAGGGCCAGCGTGCCGCCGTTGACGACGGTGCCGCCGGTGTAGGTGCTGGTCGCGGAGAGGATGAGCGTGCCGGCGCCTTCCTTCGTGAGGGAGCCGGTGCCGGAGACCGCACCGCCGTAGGTCAGGTCCGAGGCGCGGTCGAAGACGAGGGCGGCATGGTTGGCGATGTTGCCCGTGAAGGAGCCGGTGATCCGGAGCGTGCCTTCGGAGACGACGCCCCCGGCGAGGGTGTTCGCGCCGGCGAGCACGACCGTGCCGACGCCGGCCTTGGTGAAGGTGCCGGAACCGGAGAGCGCCTGGCCGATCGTGAAGGTATGGTCGGTGACGGCGACATCGATGCCGCCGTTGAAGGTGGAGGCGTTGAAGCTGCGCGCGCCGAAGTCGGCGACCGCCGTGCTCAGGACGCGGAGCATGCCGCCGTTGAAGGTCAGCGGCGCGGCGGCGGGCCCGAGGTTGTCATGGGTGTAGACGGCGAGGGTGCCGCCGTTGAGCCGGAAGCCGCCGGTTGACGTGCTGTTGCCGTAGAGGGTCAGGGTGCCGTTGCCGGACTTGGTCACGACGCCGAGGTTCACGTCGTCGGGGTCGCGGACGAAGGCGCCGTGGAAGCCGATGTCGTGGCCGTTGGTGTCGAAGGTGACGCCGCCGCCGCCGACCATGCTGGTGAGCGTGCTGTAGATGAAGTTGTCGTTGCTGGCGGTGGCCCGGATGGTGCCGCCGCTCATGTGGAGCAAACGGTAGGAGCTGTTGCTGCTGCCCCAGATGCCGCCGGTGGCGAGGGTGCCGCCGCCGAGGTAGTAGGCGGCGTTGTTGCCGGAGCCGGAGCCGATCTTGACCGAGCCTGCGGTGACGGTGCCGCCGGACTGGTAAACGCGGGGTTGGAGGTAGCTGCTGCTGGTGTCGCCCAGGATGAGGTTGTTGGCGGTGAGGGTACCGTCGGTCACGACGAGGGTTCCGTAGGCCATGGTCAGGGTAGCGTAGCGGGCGGGTGCGATGATCAGGTCACCGAAGGACGCGGTGCCGCCGGAAAGCGTGTACCGGCCATCGGAGCCGACCGATCCGATTGTTCCGGTCGTGGCGTTCAGCGAGCCGCCCGATTGGTTCAGCGTGGTCCAGACGTCGACCAGAGTGTAGGACGAGGAGCCGGTGGAGAGCGTGGTCGTGCCGGAGCTCACGGTCAGGGTCTGGCCGACGGCAGCCGAGGCGAGCGTCAGGGTGGCGAAAAGGAGGCGCAGTTTCATGGTGGTGGAGCGAACAGGCCGGAGGAGGGACGCCTCGCGCGCGCAGGGCAAAAAGCCAAAACCCGTAGAAATACGGGGGCCGGCGCCCGGGGGCTTGCGTCGGGGCGGGGGCCTTGGCGAAGTCGGCGGATGGAGGATCCGCGCCCATCCAACCGCCTGGCCATCGGCATCCTGCTGGCCCTGGTGGCGGCGATGCTGGGCGGCCTGATGCTGGGCGTGGCGGGGGACCGCAAAGGCATGCTGGCCCTGTCCGGCGCCGACACCCGGGTGGCTCTGCTGACGGACCCGGTGGCAGGGCTCCGGCTCGAGGACGTGCTGGCCAGGCCGGAAGGCGAGTGGCGGCCCTGGGACGGGCGCGGGTATGTCCAGTCGCTCCACGGCGAGGCCGTGTGGGTGCGCATCGTGCTCAGGAATCCCGGCGCGGAGCCGCGGCGCGGGGTGCTGGCGGATGCGGAATACTACACGGACCGGATCGAGGCGTGGGTACTCGCGGACGACGGGAACTGGGACCCTGCCCGGACCGGAGCGTGGGTGCCGGCGGCGGAGCGTCCGCTGCCGGGGCGCGACGCGGCGATCCCGGTCGAGGTGCCCGCGCACGGCGGGCGAACGGTGATCCTGCGCGTCTCGGACCATTTCGGGGCCTGGATGCGCCTGGTCTGGTGGCCCGACGAGCGGGCCTTTCTCGCCGCGCAGCTGCGGGACACGATCGCGGAGGCGGCGTATTTCGGGATCATGTTCGCGCTGTTCGTGTACAACGGCGTGGTCTGGGCGCGGCTGCGTTTCCATGACATCGGCTGGTACCTCGGGTATCTGGGCAGCGTGGCGGGTTTCATGTTCCTGGCCCGGGCGCAGGACCAGGTGGCGGGGTGGACCCTGCAATCGCCGCTGTACGAGACGCCGGTGACTGTTTTCATCGCGGCGAGCGCGTTTTTCTTCACGCGTTTCGCGGGGGCGTTCCTCGAGCTGGACCGGCTCGTGCCGCGTGCCGGCTGGGTGGTCCGGCAGGTGGGCACGGCGAACGCCGTGCTGGCCTGCGCGGGCCTGGTCACGCCCTGGATGAACAATACGATTCTGCTGCACCAGGCCGTGGCGGCGGCGGCGCTGACGCATGCCGTCCTGTTGGCCGCCGCGATCGTGGCGTGGCGGGCCGGCGCGTATTACGCGCGGTTTTTCGTCCTGTCCTTCGGCCTGCTGCTGGCGGGCATGCTGCCGGCGGCGGTCATCTGGCTGCTCGCCATCCCGCTCGGGCAATCGGTCGTGGCCATGATGCTGGGCTCGGCGCTGGAGATGCTGATGCTGTCGCTGGCGATTGCGGACCGGTTCGCGCGGTTGCAGCGGGAGCGGATCGCGGCGCAGGCGCAGGCGGTGGCGGAGGCGGAGAAGCGCCAGGCGGTGCAGGAGGCCTATGCCGACGAACTCGAGCACGAAGTCCGGGCGCGTTCGCGCGAACTGGCGGCGGCGAACGCCGACAAGGACCGGATGATGGCCGTGCTCGGCCACGACCTGCGCGGTCCGCTCACCGCGCTGACCTTGTCCGCCGAGCAGGTGGGCGCCGCCATGGCCGGAGCGGGGGCGCGGGCGGGTTTCGCGCAGGAAGCGGCGCAAACCGGCCGCGCGCTGCTGCTGTTGCTGGAGGATGTCGTGCTCTGGGCGCGGCTGCGGGCGGGGACGGTGCGCACCGCGGCGCACGCCGCGGCCGGGGTCGTGTCGCCGGCGGTGGAATTGCATCGCGCCGCCGCCGTCCGGCGGGGCGTGGACCTGGTCGTGGAGGCCGCGCCGGGGTTGAGAATCCAGGCCGATCTCGTGCCGGTTCAGGCGCTGGTGAGAAACCTGGTGGCCCGCGCGATGAAGTCCGCCGTGCGGCGCGTGGAGGTTATCCTCGCGGCGGCGCCGTCGGGGGGCGTGCGTATCGTCGTGCGCGACGACGGTCCGGCGCCGGAGGAGGAAAGCGGCGGGCTGGGCCTGCGGTTGTGCGCGGAGATCGCCCAGGCCATGCAAACGACCCTCGACGTGTCGGTCCTGCCCGGCGGGGGCACGGAGGCCGGTTTCACGCTGCCGCCGGCCGGCGGGCCCGGTCCGAACCCATGAACGCGCCGCGTCATTCCCCCAGGCTGTCGCTGCTCGGCGTGCTGCTGCCCGCGATGCTGGTGCTGGGCGGGCTGTTGCTGGGGTATCGCGGCGACACGAGCGGCCGGCAGGTGCCGGAGGCGGAGATCCTGCTGACCGACTACACCGGCTCGGATCCCGCGGTCGTGGCCGCACAGCCCGCCATGGCGTGGCGGCGCCTCGGCGAGCCCGGGCTCGCGCAGGGGCCGGCGCCGTTCGTGCGCTGGCTGCGGGTGGCGCTGCCGAATCCCGACACGAAGCCCCGGACAGGCGTGCTGGCCGACGTCGCCCGCTACGCGGATCGCGCGGATCTGTACCTGCCTGCGGCGGGAGGCTGGCGGCAGCTGCGCTCGGGCGAGTGGACGCCCGCGGCGGAAAAGGCGCTGTGGGGACGGGAGACGGCGTTTCCGGTGGTGGTGCCGCCGCAGACGACGGTGACCGCCTACCTGCGTTACGAGGACCGGCTCGCGCTCTGGCTCGAGCCGGGCTGGTGGCCCGAGGGCCGGCGGTTCCATGCCGCGGTGCTGCGCGACATCGTGGCCGAGAGCGCCTATTTCGGGGCCTTGCTGGCGCTGCTGCTCTACAACGCGGTGCTGTGGCTGCGGGTGAGGCTGCCGCACGTCGGCACCTACCTGCTGTATCTGGCGACGTTCATCGCCTACGTGTTTCTCGCGTTGAGCGAGGCCGTGCTGCTCGGACTGCCGCTCGGCTCGCCGGTCATGGAAGGGGCGATGACCGTGCTGCTCGCGCTGAGCGGCGCGTGCCTGGCGGCCTTTGCGCGGCGTTTTCTCGAACTGGCGGAGCGCCTGCCGCGGGCGGACGGCGTCGCGCGGGGCGTGCAGGTCACGATGCTGCTGCTGGCCCTGGCGGGCGGGCTGGCGCCGATGACGGGATCGGGCGACCTGTTCAGCCTCATCGTGCTGGCGAGCGCCGCGACGCACGTCGTCCTGCTCGCGCTGGCGGTCATCGCCTGGCGCGCGGGGGCCGGGCAGGCGCGGCACTTCGTGGTGGCCTTCGGTTTTCTCTTCATCGGCCTGGCGCCCCTCCTGGTGTCGTGGCTGCCGGCCGTTTCGCTCGGGCTCATCGGGCGGATGGTGATGACCGGGTCCGCCCTGGAGATGCTGCTGCTCTCGCTGGCCATCGCCGACCGGTTCGCCGGGCTGCAGCAGGAGAAGATCGCGGCCCAGGCCGCGGCGGTGGCGGAGGCGGAGCGGCGGCACCGGATGCAGGAGCTCTACGCCGGGGAGCTCGAGCAGGAGGTGCGCGAGCGCACGCGCGAGCTGGCGGCGGCCAACGCGGACAAGGACCGGATGATGGCCGTGCTCGGCCATGATCTGCGCAGTCCGCTGACGGCGCTGACCCTGGCCGCGGAACAGACGCCGGTGCGGGAAAATTTCGCCCAGGAGGCGGCCCAGACCGGGCGCCGGCTGTTGTTGTTGCTGGAGGACGTGGTGTTGTGGACACGGTTGCGCGCCGGGGGCGGCCGGCCGGGCGGTTTTGCGGTCGCCGCGGTCGTGGCGCCCGCGGTCGAGCTGCACCGGGCGCTGGCGACGCAACGCGGCGTGCGGCTGGAGGTGCGGGCGGAGCCGGGCCTGCGGGTGCTGACCGACCTGGTGCCGGCGCAGACCCTGGTGCGCAACCTGGTCTCGAACGCCGTGAAGGCCGCGCAGGGCCGGGTGTTGGTGGCGGTGCGGGAAGCGGACGGGGGCGTGCGCATCGGCGTGCGGGACGACGGTCCGGGCCTGCCGCCGGCCACCCTGGCTTTGCTGCAGGGCCGGCCGCCGCCGCGGGGCAGCGACGAGCCCTGGGGGCGGGGCAGCGGCCTCGGGCTGCGCCTCGGTTTGGAGATTGCGCAGGCGCTCGGCACGCGCCTGGAAACCGCCACCGGGAGCGGGGGCACGGAGATTGGATTTACTCTGCGCCGCGCGGACGCCTAGCTTCGCACCGATGAGCACGCCACGCACCCGCACGCTGTTGGTGGAGGACCAGGGGATGTTTCGCGCCTTCATGGAGCGGTGGCTCGGCGCGCACCCGCGTTTCGAACTCGTGGGCGCGGCGGCCTCGGGGGAGGAGGCGCTGGAGTTGTTGTCGGCGCGGCGGCCGGAACTGCTGGTGGTGGACCTGCAGCTGCCCGGCATGGACGGGCTGGATTTCGTGCGGGCGGCGCGGCAGGCCCGGCCGCAGGCGCGGGCGCTGGTGTTTTCCTCGCTCATGGACCCGCTCGCGCTGACGCGGGTGCGCGAGAGCGGCGTCGAGGGTTACCTGGAGAAGGACACGGAGCCGGCGAGGCTGGAGGAGGCGCTCACGGCGGTGGCGGAAGGCCGGCGTTTCTTTTCGGCGCGTTTTCTCGAGACGCTCGCGGGGGAGGGCGCCAAGGCGGAGGCGCTCGGAAAGATCCTGTCGCGGCGCGAGCAGGAGGTGTTGACGCAGGTGATCGCGGGCAAGACGAGCCGCGAGATCGCGGACTTCTACGGCATCGGGTTGCGCACGGTGGAGTTTCATCGCGCGAACCTGATGGCCAAGCTCGGCGCGGCGAACGCGGCCGAACTGGTGACGCAGGCGCGGTTGCGGGGGATGGTGTGAGGCAGGGCCGCAAGCGCGGCGGGGTTCGGCGGCCCCGCCCTACGGCAACGGTCACGCCATCATTGAAGATGTCCCGACCGCCGAGGGTAAGCGAATCGTGGAAAACCGGGGCAAGGGTGCCAAGGGGCTCAGCGTCGTTGGCGATGGCGGCGAAGCAGGGCCGAACCGAGCACAGCCACGCCGGCAACCATGACGTAAGTGGAAGGTTCGGGGATCGCGGCGGCGGTGAAGTTCAGCGTGAGGTTGTTGCCGGCATGGGCAAGGTCCCACGAGCCGCCGTTGAGGGCGTTGGTGAAACCGTTCGCGTTGATCGTGAAGGCGTCGGCGTTGAAGCCGATGATGCCGCCGGAGGCGCTGGCGATGGTGTAGGAGTAGTTCTGCGCGGCGTCGAAGTTGAGCACATCGCCGGAGGTGTGGTTGGCGAGGAGCGACACCAGCGAGAGGGTGAAACGGTCGGCGGCCGTGGCATTGATCGTGAGGGAACCGGAGATCGAAACCAGATCCCAGTTGGTGCCCATCACACCGGTGGCATCGTTGATTTCCCAGAGGTAGTTTGCGCCGCCCTGCCAGGTGGAATTGCCGGCAAAGAGGGTGCCGGGCGAGTTGCCGGGGGCGAGGATCGCACCGCTGGTGAGGGCGAGCGAACCGATGGTGCCGGAGCCGGTGAGGGTCGCGCCTTCTTCGACGGCGAACGCGCTGGTCGCGGCGGAGCCGTCGATCACGAGCGTGCCGCTGGCAACCGAGGTGGCGCCGGTGTAGGTGTGGGTGCCGGTGAGCGTGAGGGTGCCGGAGCCGGCCTTGGTGACGCTGCCGCTGCCGGAGATCACGCCGTCGTAGGAGGTGGCGCCGATGCGGTTGAAGGCGAGTTCGCCGTGGTTCACGATGTTGCCAGTCACGGAGCCGGTCGTGGTGCCGTCGCCGAGCTGCAGTCTGCCGCCGGCGATGGTGGTGATGCCGGTGAAGGTGCTGTCGGTGCGGAGCACGAGCGTGCCGGTGCCGGATTTCGTGAGGCCGCCGGAGCCCGTGAGGGTGCCGTGGTAGGTGTTGGTGCCGTCGGGGGTGACGGTGATGCCGGCCGTGCCGACGTCGATCGCGCCGGTGCCGGCGACGAGCGAGAAGGCCTGGGCGTAACCGTTGGCGTCGAAGATCGCGCCGGCGGCGACGTTGAGCATGGTGTTCGGGCTGAGCGCGGCGGCGGAGCCGAGGCGAAGGGTGCCGGCGTTGACGTTGGTGACGCCGGAGTAGGTGTTGTTGCCGCCGAGCTGGAGCGTGCCGAGGCCGAGTTTGTTGAGCGTGCCGTCGCCGGAGATGTCGCCGTCCCACGTGAGCGTGACACCGGAGGCGGTGTCGAATGTGCCGCGACCGGAGAGGGTGGTGGCGCGATGGGCGGTGAAGCTGGACGTGGCGGCGAGCGTGCCGCCCGTGAAGGCAAAGGTGCCGTTCGCAGCCCCGAGGGCGGCGTCGCTGGCGACCGACAACGTGCCCGCGGCGACCGTGGTGCCGCCGGCGTAGGTGTTGGCGCCCGAGAGCGTGAGCGTGCCTGAGCCGTCTTGCAGGAGCGCACCGGTGCCGGAGACCTTGTTCGCGAAGGTGAGGGCGTCGCTGCGGTTGAAGGCGAGGGTGCCGTGGTTGACGACGTCGCCGAGGATGGAGCCGGTGGTGCCGCCGTTGCCGAGTTGCAGCGTGCCGGCGTCGAGGCGCGTCAGGCCGGTGAAGAGCGTGTTGCCGGTCAGCACGAGCGTGCCGGCGCCGGTCTTGCGGAGGCCGCCGAACTGGCCGTTGGCGGCGAGCGCGGTGGATTCGAGCTGGGAACCGCTGGCGACGTTGAACACGTGCGACCAGTTGTAGACCACCTGGAGGTGGTGTTCGTGGCCGGATTCCACGGCGGGGGTGGTCGATGTGGCGAGGCCGAAGTTACCGGTGGCGGCGGTGAAGGCTTCGGCGTCGATGAGGAATTTGTCGGCGGAGAAACCGGAGATGGAACCGTTGCCGTCGACCGAGCCGCGGACGAGGGACCACGCGTAGTTGGTGTCCGGGTTGAAGTTTGCGACGGTGCCGACGGGAGCGATGGTGATGGCGAACGGATTGGCGGCGGTGGCGCCGAGGGTGAGGTTGCGGGCGAGCCTGATCGTATCGTAGCCAACCCCGGCCGCGCCGGTGGCGTCGGCGATATTCCAGACGTAAGTGCCGCCGTTGAGCGTGGCGTCGCGGGCGAAAGGAACTGCGCCGCCAGCGCCGCCCACGGTGCCCAAGGTGCCGGGGCTGAAGGTGCCGCCGTTCATGACGAATCCGCTGCCGGTGATCGAACCGTTGCTCGTGAGCGTGGCGCCGTGGTTCAGGGTGAGCAAGGAGGAGCCGCTGCTGCCGAAGGTGCCGTCGAGCCGCACGGTGCCGCCGTTGATGACGAGGTTGCGGGCGTTGAGGGCGCCGCCGGTGCCGATGGTGAGCGAGCCGGCGGTTTGCGTGAAGGTGGAGGCTCCGCCGAAGCCGAGATTCAAGGTGGCGTTACCGTTGCCGATGTTGCCGGCGATTTCGACGGTGCCGTGGTTGGCGAAATTGACGGCCACGGCGTTCTGGGCGCTGGAGAGGATGCGCAGGGTGCCGGTGTTGCCGGTCATGGCGTCCATCGCGCGGAACGAGTTATCGCTCCCGAACTGGCCTGCGTAGCTCGAGCCACGTATGACGAGGGTGCCGGCGTTGGTGGTGAGGTGTTGGGTGAGGCCGGACAGGGTGAGCCAGCCGGCGATGTCCACGTTGCCGGTGAAGGCAGCGCCGTTGGTGACGGCGGAGGCGTTGACGGTCAGGTCGCCCGGGCCGTTGGCGTTTTCGCCAATCACCATGGGCAGGTTGGCGGACTGGAGGTTGGTGAAGGTGGCGCGACCGCCGTTCACCGTGATGCTGGTCGCGGTCGTGGCGGCGTCGAACTGGGTGGTGCCGCCGTTGATCGCAATCGCGCCGGTGGCGAGGGTGCCGGTGCCGGCGAACGTGGTCTTGGGGAGGTATTCGTAGGACGCATTCGAGCCGTTGTCGCCGATGTTGACCGAGCCGGCGGTGACGTTGCCGCCGAGCGTGAGCGAGCCGGTGCCGGTGCGGGTGAGTGCGCCGGTGCCGGAAAGGGTGCCGGCGAACGTGGTGTCGGTGTTTTGCGCGATCATGAGGCCGTTGGCGGCGAAAGCGACCGAGCCGGTGCCGCTGAGTCCGGCGAGGGTGGTGGTGGCGCCGGAGAGGAATTCGACGCCGGTGCCGGTGGTGAGGGCAAGCGAGCGGCCGTTGAAGAACGCCGCGGTGCCCGCGAGCGTGCCTTCGCGCAGATCGAGGTCGCCCCACCAGAGGGAGGCGTCGGCGACGTTGAAGGTGAGCTTGCCGGCGCCGACCTTGGCGACGTTGCCGTTGCCGTCGCCGATGACGCCGGTGAGGGTCAGATCGCCGGCGCCGCCGAGGAGGACGTTCGAACGGGAAGGGCCGCCGGTCGCGAAGAAGAGGATTTCGTCGGCGACGTTGAGCGTGGCGGTGGTGCCGGCGGTGCGGTTGAACAAGCCGGCGGTGTCGCCCGTGGCGCCGTTGGCGTTGAGCGTGAGGTTGCCGGAAATGGCGAGCGTGAGGTTGTTCTCGCCTGCGAATTCGACGGCGCCGGTGCGGGTGACGTCGAGGCGGCTGAGGTTGCCCAGGCCGGCGGTGTCTTCGAGGACGAGCGTGCCGCTGTCGGCGGAGATGCGGGCGATGTCGCTGGTGCTGGCGGCGAAGATCGAGCGACCGCCGCCTTCGACGGCGAGGTGGGTGGCATCGGTCGTGCCGGCGAAGATGAGATCGCCGCCGGTCGAACGCAGGCCGAGGACGGTGCCGTTGGCCGTGTAATGACCGGCGAAGCTGGCGGTGTTGGCGGAGGAGTTGGCGAGGATGCCGCCGGTGATGCCCGCGTTGAGACCGGCGGTGCGAGTCAGGCCGTTGAGATCGAGCGCGCCGTTGGTGAAGTGGATGTTCGAATAATCGATCGTGTCGGCGCTGAGACGAAGCGTGCTTTGCGCACCGATGTGAATACCGCCGGTGTTCGTGGGCAGGACGTCAAGCGCCATCACCCCGCCACCGCCGAAGTAAAGACTGCCGCTGCCGTGGATGCCGGTATTGAAGGTGACCGTGCGGTTCCAATCGACGTCGAGCGCTGCGCCAAGGGTGTCGAGGATGAGCGGGCTGGCGGAGGTGAAGATCGTGTCGGCGGAAATGCGGAGCGTGCTGCCGTTGCCGAGGAACACCGAGCCGGGCGCGAGGGCGGTGCTGCTGGCGAGGCCGAGGGTGCCTGCTTCGACGCGGGTGCCGCCGGTGTAGGTGTTGTGGCCGGAGAGAACGAGGCCTGCGGAGTGGCTCGCGATCGTGATGCCGCCGGTGCCGGTGATATTCCCACCCAGGGCACCCCCGCCGTGCGTCAGGGCAAGGCGGGCTGATCCGAGATCGACCGAGCCAAGGCCGTGGAGTGAGCCGATTGACTGGTCATGACCGTTGAGTCGAATTCCCGCACCTGCGGCCAAATTCAGAGCAAGCTGAGGAGCGAAGACCCCGCTGGCTCCCGCGCTGAGCGTGCCCGCCTCGACGAACGTTTCATGATTGGTGTTGTTTGTATTCACCAACGTGAGCGTGCCGGCGCCGAGTTTGCGGAAGGTGATTTCGTCGTGCAGCGCAGTGGTCAGCGTGGTGTCGGTCGGCGTGGTGAATCGGAACGTGCCGGCACCGTTGATTTGCGAGCTGGCGAAAGTGCCGGTGACGTTGAGCGCGATATTGCTGCTCATGCCGGAGAGCGAAGTGGTGCCGGTGTAGCTGGCGCCGTTGGCCAGCGTGAGCACGCCATTCTTCGGGGCGAGGTAGTGGCCGTCGTTGACCACGAGATTGCCCGTGCCGGTGACGTCGCCGGTGAGCGTGGTCGAGTGAGCGGAGATCGTGAGGGTTTGGTCCTCGGCGATCGCGGTGGCGCCGGTGTAGCTCAGGTTGCCGTTGAGGCTGGCGTCGGCAACGACGTCGATGCCGCCGGTGCCGGTGATCAGGGCGGCATTTTCGGCGTGGCCGCCGCTCAGGCGCAGCGTGGCATGGTTGGTGATGACGCCGGTGACGGCGGCATTTTCAGGAAGCTCGAGCACGCCCTGCGTGATGTCGATGGCGCCTTCGAAGAGCGAGGTCGCGAGGACCGTGGTGCCGCTGCCGGCCTGCTTGAGGCGTCCGGAGCCGCCATAACCCGGGCCGGTGAGATTGAGGGTGACGGTGTCGCTGCGATCCACGGCGAGCGTGCCGTGGTTGGTGACCTGCCCGTCGCTCGTGCCGTTCAGGCCGCCGACAAAACCGCTGGTGCCGCCGTTGCCGAGGGTGAGCGTGGCGCCGTTGGCGATGGTGGTGCGCATATAGGTGCTGCCGGAGTTTCCGGCGACCGCGAGATTGCCGAAGACGTCGAGGTAGTCGGCGGCGAAGGAGCCCATCGTGCCGTTGGAATAAACGAGGATGCGGCCGCCGTAGTTCTCGACCAGGCCGGTGAAGTTGAGCCCGGTGTCGCCGGTGGCGGGGTTGGAAAGGGTGGGAATGCGCGGCGCGCTGACGAACTCGATGTTCGAGAAGGCTCCGTCGGCGCGGCCGATGGTGCCGGAACCGCTCACGTCGCCGGCGATGCGCCAGGTGCCGCGATCCGGGCTGGCTTGCTGCAGGTAGAGGTTGCCGTCCACGTGCAGGGTGTTGTAGGTGCCGACCATCCCGCTGTTCTGGTGTTGAAGATACAGCATGGAGCCGGTGTCGACGGCGTAACGTCCGAGGAAGCGGGTGGTGTCGGTCAGGAAGAGCCTGCTGCCGACGCCCATCTGGCGGATGCCGCCGTCGCCGGCGATTTCCGCGCCGAGGATGAGGTCGTCGGAGCGGTTGAATTCGAGCATGCCGTAGTTGGTGATCTGGCCGGAAGCGGCGATGCTGCCGAGCGCGCCGGTGGTGCCGCCGTTGCCGAGGCGGAGCGTGCCGCCGTCGGAGATGAAGGCGTGGCCGTGAAAGCCTGCGCTGTCGGCGGTGACGATGAGGCGGCCGGGGCCGAAGATGTTGAGCGCGCTGCCGGCGTTGCTGGTGATGGCGGTGCCGAGGATGCTGTCGCCGTTGGCGTAGAAATTCAGCGTGGCGTCGCCGAGGGCGGTCGTGCCGGTGTAACCGAGCGCGCCGCTCAGGCGGACCGAGCCCGTGCCGGTGAGGGTGAGGCCGCCGGGGCCGGTGATGGCGAGGTTGTCGAGGTTGCGGGCGCCGCCGGTCACGATTTCGAGCGTGCCCTGGTTGTCGATCAGGCCGGTGATGGAGCCGGTTTGCGCGAGGGCGATGGTGGTGCCGGCGGAAATGTAAGCGCCGCCGGTGGCGGTGTGCAGGCCGGTGAGGGTGAGGGTGCCGAGGCCGCGTTGTTCTAGGCGGCCGGTGCCTTCGCTGGTGATGTTGGACGTGTAGCCGCTGACGCCGGTGTTGAGGTTGAAGATGAGCGTGCCGTGGTTGACGACGTGCGGGGCGAGCAGCGTGACACCGTCAAACGCGAGCGTGCCGGCGAGGTTGCCGGTGTCGCCGCCGACGCCGAGTTGCAGGGTGGAACCGCGGTCGATGAGCGTCTGGCCGTAATAGGCCTGGTCCACGGCGAACGTGATTTTGCCGGCGCCGCGCTGCCAGATGCTGCCGTTGCCTTCGATGGCGCCGTTGAAGATGCGATCGCTGCCGAAGTTGTAGGCGAGCGTGCCGCCGGATTCGAGGACGAAGCCGCCGGCGAGGCTGCCGGTGGAGCCGCCGTTGCCGAGCTGAAGCGTGCCCTGGCGGATGGTGGTGACGCCGTGGAACTGATTGTCGGCGGCGAGGACGAGGGTGCCGGTGCCGAGTTTCAGGAGGGAGCCGTCACCCATCACGGTGTTGTTCAGGTAACCCTTGGTCTCGGTCGCGCCGACGTTGTTGTAGGCGAAGGCGAGGGTGGAGCCGTCGGCGATGTTGATGGCGCCATCGTAGTTGGGGGCGCTGGTGAGGGTGAGGGTGCCGCCGCCGCCAAAGCTGAACAGGCCGTTGCCGGAGAAGAGCGCGGCCATCGTGAAATTGCCGGAGCGATTGTAGTTCAGCGTGCCGTGGTTGACGATGGTGCCGGCGAACGTGGAGTCGCCTCCGAGGGTGAGCGCGGCGAATTGGGCGATGTTGGCCGTGGCGGCACCGGTGTTGAGTCCGGTGAGGGTGAGGGTGCCGGAGTTGATGTTGTAGGTGCCGGCGAAGGTGTTGTTGGCCGTGAGCGTGAGGCTGTTATTGTTTTGATTGATGATGCCGGAGCCGGAGATCACGCCGTCGAGGGTGAGGGGCGAGGTGTTGAAGAAGTTCAGCGCGGCGTCGTTGCGAATCGCGCCGATGCCGGCGCCGCCGCCGAAGCCGACTTCGACGGTGCCGGCGAGGAGGGTGAGATCGCGGTGGCGGAGGGAGTCGGTTTCGTCGGTCCAGCTGAGGTCGTCGTCGAGGTAGAGCGTGTGATTGCCCGCCTTGCCGAGGGTGCCGGGGCCGGTGAGCTGGGCCTTGATGTCGGCGAGGGTGTAGGCGCTGTTGCTGTAGACGACGGTGGTGCCGGCGTCGGCGTGGATGGTGCCGCCGAGGGAGGCCTGCGTGCCGAGCCAGAGCGTGCCGGACTGGACGAAGGTGCCGCCGGTGTGGTCGTTCGGGAACGCGCTGCCGATCGAGTAGGAATTGAAATTCACGACGCCGTTCTGGCCGGCGTTGATCACGAAGGAACCTGTGCCGGAGAGCGTGCCGTTGAACGTGGTGTTGGGGCCGGCCTGAAGGGTGCCGGCGTTGAGCGTGAAGTGGGCGTTGAGGTCGCCGCTGTTGCTGAATTCGAGGGTGCCTTCGCCGTTCTGGGTGATTTGCGCGGAGCCGAATTGCGGCGGCGTGAAAGTGCCATACACGCGGAGGCGGTCGGCGATATCGAGGGTGCCGGTGCCCGTGAGCGAGAGGTTGTAGATCAGGCCGGTATCGACGGCCAGACGGGAGGAATTTTGCAACTGGAGCGAGCTGGCGGTGAGGTTGCCCACGTCAAGCGACGCGCTGTTGTTGAGGATGACCGTGCCGGAGCCGGTGACGGAGTCGGCGACCGTGGTGCCGGTGCCGGAGCCGTAGCCAACGTTAAACGTGCCGGTGTTGGTGATGGCGGAGAAAGTGACGTCGTCGCGGTAAGTGGTGAAGGTGCCTTCGTTGGCGACCGCGCCGGCGGAGCCGTGATAACGCAGCGTGGCGCCCGAGCCGATGAAGAGCGCGCCTTGCACGGAGTTGCCGTTCAAGGCGGTGAGGTCGATCTCTCCGCCCATCGCGCGGAAGGTCGCGGAGCTGCCGACGGAAAGACCGGAGCCGGTGTAGGTGTAACCGCGGTCATTCGTGAGCGAGAGCGTGCCTTCGGCGACGTTGAACCCGAGGAGGTGATCGGCCGGCGCGACGAGGTTGAGCGAGCCGCCGCCGGTCTTGTTGAGCGTGTAGCGGGAAACGCCGTCGTAGCTGTTGCCGGTGAGCGCGGTCGGGATGGTCAGCGAACCATCGATATTGAACGTCGCCCCGTCGCCGATCCAGACGCCGCGGGTGCCGGCGAGGGTGGTGTGGCCGGCCACGGCGAGGGTGCCCTGGCGGTTGACGAGGAGTTGCGTGGTGAAGCTGGTCGGGGCGACGCCGAGGTTGGCGTCGCTGAAGACGCTGAGGGTTCCGTTATGGACATCGATCGTGCCGGTGAGCGCCGGGGCGTTGAGGGCAAGCGTGCCGCCGCCGGTGAGGCTCACGCCGCCGGCGGCCGAGCCGGTGAGAGTGAGGCCGAGGCGGCCCAGGCCGGAGTAACGGAACGCGCCGGTGCCGCCCGCCGTGGCGGCATAATTGGAGCCGCTGCCGGTGCCGGTGATTTCGAACGTGGCATGGTTGGTGATCGAGGAAAGCGTCGTGCCGGCGAGCGACGTCGGGTTGAGCACCAGCGTGCCGCTCGAAACGAGGAGGTTGTCGCCGATCCGGCTGGTGTGGAGCGTGACGGTGTTGCCGCCGGTTTTGGCGAGCGTGCCGCCGGTGAAGGTGAGGTCGCTGCCGATGGTGTAGTTGTTGGGGCCGTCGAGTTTGACGGTGCCGGAATTGTCGACGTTGCCGGTGATGAAGCTGCCGCCGAGCGTGAGGGTGCCGGCGTTGGTGGTGCCGCCGGTGTAGGCTTGCTGGGTGAGGACGTCGAGGGCCGCACCGGACTGGACGTTGAGGCTGCCGGTGCCGCCGAGTTGTCCGATCAAGCGGACGTTGCCGGTGACGCGCGTGGTGCCGGCGTTTTGGATCGCCGAAAGAATTTCGGCATTCGAGCCGCCGAGATAGAGCGTGCTGCCCGAGCCTTCGAGGAAGAGGGACGGGAGGAGATAATCGGCGTTCGAGGCGCGGAGGGTGCTGCCTCCATTGAGGGCGAGGTGGCGGTTGTTGCCTTCGAAGCGCAGGGTGCCGAGGCCGGTGAGCGCGCTGTCGAACGTCACCATGGGTTGATATTCGCCGAGACGGAGATGGCCGGTGAGCGTGAGGCCCGAGCCGCTGTTGACGCCGAGGTAGTTGACCAGGAGGTTGCCGGTGATCGTGTTGCTGCCGGCGAGGCTGAGGCGGTCGATGGTGGCGCCGGTCGCTCCCGTGCGAAGGTCGGTGCCGTTGAGCGCGATGAAATTGTTGAGCGTGAGGTTTTCGACATCGAGGCGCGTGCCGCCGGCCGCGATGAGGTCGGCGTGGTTGATGTCGGTGGCGCTGTAGAGGTGGAGGTAACCGCTGTCCAGGTAGACGGGGCCTCGAATGTCGTTGTAGGGGGAGGTGAAGCGCGTTTCGAAGGCGGTGCCGGAGGGATCGTTGATGCGGATCCTGGCGCCCACTTCGCTGGAGATGGCGGCGACGACGGGACCGCCGGTGAAGGTGAGGGTGCCGCTGCCGATGTTGGCGATGAAGCCGTCGTAGTAGTTGTAGTAACCGCCGTTGCCCTGGGGCACCCAGACGGCGTTTCGGATCCAGCGGCCGCTCGTCGTGAGCTGGCCAGCGTTGAAGATGCCCATCGCGTAACGATCGCCGACGGCCGTCAGCGATTCGGCCTCCATCACGCCGTAGTTGCGAATGCTGGCTCCCGTGGCGCTGCCGGTGAAGGTGCTGCCGGCGGTGTTGGTGACGGTGCCCGAGGCGTTGACGCTGCCGAGAAACCGGCCCGTGTAGCTCACGTAGGCGTTGTTGACGTAATCGCCGTAGCCGTTCGAAAAGTCCGTGCTGCCGGAGTAGCTGCCGCCGTTGATCGTGCCGCGATTGAGGAACTGGCGGGGGTTCAGCAGGGCGAAGCTGGAGGAGCCGGTGCCGTTGATCGTGCCGACGTTGACAAAGTCGACGTGGCTGCCGAGGGAAGCGCTTTGCTGGAGGTTGATGGTGCCTTCATTCCGACCCAAACTGGAGATGACCAGCTGCTGATTCTGGAGGGCGAGGGTCCCGCTGGAGCTGTTGACGGAGAAATTGAGCAGACTCGCGCCGGCGGAGTTTTTGATGCTGGAGTTGTTGGCGAGGCGGATGGAGCCGGTGTTGATGCTGCTGAGGCTGAGGTTGTCGATCACGAGGCTGGCGCCGTCGAGATGGAGTGCGCTGCCTCCGGTGTAGGTGAAGTTGATGTTCACCGGATTGCCCGCATCGGAGCCGAGCGAGTGCACGAGGTCGAGGCCGCCGATGATGTTCACCGTGCCGCGTTGCGAGGCGAACGGGGTGCCGCGTTGGGTGAACACGGTGTTGGCGAGCGTGTTGGTAAACGTGCCGTGGAGGTCGAGCTGGCCGCCCGGGGCGAGGTCGATGATCCCGTTGGCGTCGAGGGTGCCGTTGACGCGCAGGCGGTTGATGTAGATGCCGCGGAAGAAATTATTGGCGGTGTCGAAGCCGTGGGTGAAGTCGGTGGCGTCGGCGGTGCCGGTGCCGGCGTAGAGGCGCGTGGTGCCGCCGTTGATGACGGCGAAGTCGGAGGAGCTGGCGGAGCCGAAGGTGACGTAGGCGTTGGAGCGCCCGCGGGTGCCGTCGGCGGCGAGCGCATCGGGGGAGCCGATTTCGAGCGTGCCGTTGTTGGTGAGCGTGGTGCCGGGCGCGAAGGTGGCGCGATAGCCGCCGGCGAGGGTGAGCGTGCTGCCGGTGCCGATCGAGCCGAGGAAGCTGGTGGGCGAGGAGACCGCGCCGGGGAAGGCGGTGCCGTTGACCTGCCAGGCGGCGCCGGTGCCGGAGAGCGTGAGGCGGGCCGGGCCGCTGCCGGAGGCGAGCGGGTTGTTCGTGCCTCGGAGGGTGCCGCCGATCCAGTAGTCGGGCGTGCCGGTATTCGTGATCGCGGCGGAGCCGGTGTCGAAGGCGCTGCCTTCGCCGACGATGAGTTTGCCGGCTTGCGTGAAGTGGGCGACGGAGGCGCCGACGGTGTGCGTCGCGCCGTCGAGCAACGTGAAGCGGCCGAGGTTGGTGGAGAAGTTGCGGAGCGCGTTTTGACCGGAGGTGTTCTGGAACGAACCGCTGGCGGTGCGGAGCGTGAGATCGGAGGCGTTGGTCACGATGTCGGCGCCGGAGAAACGAAGCGTGCCGGCCGCGACGAAGCGGCCGCCGGTGAGCGTGGTGCCGGAGAAGTTGGTGAGACCGCCATTGAGGTTGATGATGCCGCCGGTGCCGGCGGTGAGCGTGCCGGCGTTGGAGAAGGGATTGGCGAGCGTGTAGGTCTTGTTGAGGATGCTGAGCGAGCCGGTCGAAGTGAGGCTGGCGACGCCGACGGTCTGGTTGGCGCCGTCGACGATTTTTGCGTCGGCGCCGTTGAGGGTGATGGCGACGGAACTGGTGAACGGTTCGGTGGCGTTCAGGTCGTCGATCTGGAGGGTGCCGGCGACGCGGTAGGTGCCTTCGGAGAGATTGCCGTTGGCGTCGAGCGAGCGGAACGCGCCGCCGTGGATCCGGAGCGCGGCCCCGCCGCCGACTTCGAGCGTGCCCTGGTTGAGGAAACCGCCGGAGTTGGTCTCGATATCGAGGAGGCCGCCGTAGGCGCCGATGGTGCCGCCGGCGAGGTTCTCGATCGCGATCTGGCCGCGTCCGAACTGGCCGCGCCCGAGGAGGCTTTGTTCGGCGAGCGTGAGGGTGTGGTTGCCGCCCGTGGTCTCGACGGTGCCGGAGCCGGCTTCCTCGCCGCCGAAGCGGATGCTGCCGCCGCCGGTGAGGGTGAGGTCGCCGGACAGGCGAAGCGTGCTGTGCGAGACGGTGCTTTCGCCGGAAAGGGAAATGAGGCCGCCGTTGGCGAACGACGGGCCGGCGAGCGCGAGGATGGAGCCGTTGGCGAGGTTGATCGTGCCGGCCTTGTCGTTGATGACGTTGGAAAGATTGGTGGTGCCCGAGCCGAGGTTGATGGTGCCCTGATTTTGCACGGAGAGGCCGGAGATCCGGGAGCCGCCGCCGAAGTTGATCGTGCCGAGATTGGCGAGCGACGGATCGGCGCCGGTGAAGGCGAGCGTGGCGGTGGGATCGAGCGTGAGGATGCCGGTGCGGCCGACCGCGAGGTTGCCCGCGAGGGAGGTGGCGGCGCCGGTCTGCACCGTCATGGTGCCGTCGAGGGAGAGCCGGGTGAGGTTGAGCGTGCTGCCGGCGGAGGTGAACGTTGCGCCGTTGTTGACGGTGATGACGCCACCGTGGATGGCGGTGCCGTTGACCGCTTGGAGGCCGCTTTGCACGAGGAGGCCGCCGGTGGTGTTGGACTCGGTAAGATTGTTGAGGGTGACTCCGTCGAGGCGCAGCAAACCGCCGGCGCCGAACGAGCCGAGGGTGCCGTAGTTGGCGATCGGGGCGGCGAAGCCGGAGAGCGCGAGCGTGCCGCCGACCGCATTGAGCGTGCCGCGATTCGTGAGGGTGCCGCCGGTGATCGCGCCGGCGCCGAGGATGCTGCCGGTGTTGGTCCATGCGCCGGTGCCGGTGAGCCTGCCCGAGCCGGTGGTGGCGGTGTGGTTGCCGTTGGTGGCATTCAGCGCGCCGAGCTCGGTGCGGGTGGCGAGCGTGTAGTTCGGATTGATCGTGAAATTCGTCTGGTGGGCGCCGCCGCCGAGGGTGAGCCGGCCGGCGCTTTGCAGATACGCGCCGGACGCGACGGTGAGCGAGGCTCCGGTCACGGTGAGGTGAGTGTTGGCATCGGCAAAGAGTATGCCGCTGCCGGTGAGCGCCAGCGTGGCGTCGGTGCGGACCACGCCGCCGCCGGTGAGGTCGAGGATGCCCGCGAGGTCGGAGAATGCGGCGAAGCCGTTGGCTCCGTTGTTCAAGAGGCGGCCGGTGGAGGTGAGGTTGAGGCGTTTGTTGTCGGCGAGTCCGGCGAGTTTGTTCGCGGCGTTGTGATTGAGCGTGCCGGAAAGGGTGAGCTGATCGACGGTGAGGCGGCCCTGGGCGTCGACGGGCAGGCCGCCGGTGGTGAGCGTGGCGCCGTTGGCGAGGGTGAAGGGGAACGGCAAGGCGCTGATGCCGCCGACGGTGAGCGAGGTGCCGGAGGCGAGGTTGAGTTTGGCGTTGGCCGAGGCGGCGAGGGTGCCGGAGCTGGTGAGGCTCGCGCCGTTGACGAGGTTGAGCGTGCCGTCGAGGCGGGAGAGCGCGCGGAGGGCGTTGGCGCCGTTGTCGAAGCGGCCGGTGCCGTCGAGGGTGACGCTGGTGTTGCCGGCGATGGCGGCGATGCTGGCTCCGGTGTAATCCAGGGTGCCGGCGATATTCCACGTGCCGGCGGAGAGCGTGGAGAGGCCTTCGATGGTCGAGAGATTCCCGAGCGAACCGCCGACGGCGAGCGCGGTGCCGGAGGCGAGGGAGAGGGTGCCGCTGTTGCGAAAATTCGCCGCGACGGTCTGCCTGGCGCCACTGACGAGGCTGAGCGCGCCGGCGCTGGCGACGAGTCCGGTGAGCGCGTCGTCGCTGCCCGTGCGCGTGAAATAGCCGCCGGTGGAAGGGCGGGCGCCGGCGAGGGTCACACGGGCATTGGCGCCGAGGCCGGTGATCGGGGCGCCGGCGTAGAGCAACCGGCCAGCGCCGGAGGCGTCGCCGAGAATCCAGGTGCCGCTGTTGAGCGATCCGTTGGCGAAGTTGGTGCCGAGCGAACCGGCCTGGAAGGTGCTGCCTGCGCCGATGGCGAGGGTGCCGGTGTTGTTGAAGGTGTTGGCGGAAACCGTGTAGCCGTTGAGCAGGGCGAACGTGCCGCTGTTGTTGAGCGTGGTGCTGGCGATCTGCAGATTCTGCCCGGCGACGATGAGCGTGCCGGCGTTGCTGCCGAGCGAGCTGAAGGCGTCGAGGCCGTTGTTGTCGATGCGGTGGCCGATTTCCAAATCGGTTTCGTAGGCGGAAGGCAGCAGCTGGAACGTGACCCCGGCGCCGATGCTGTGAATCATCGGGCCTTTGTAGCTGAGCGCGCCGGCGATGAGGTAGGTGCCGTTGGCGACGTGCCCCTGCGCGTTGACGAAACCGGGGGTCTCGCTCGAGAGGATGACTTTGTTGTTCGGCTCAATGAGGAGGACGCCGGTGCTGGTCGGCGTGAGGCCCGGGACTTCGAACAGGCTCGAGTCTTCGACGTGGTCGGACTGGAGTGCGAGCGTGCCGCTCAGGGAGATGGGATTGCTCCCTTGGAAATACGAGTTGATGAGCTGCATCGTCCCGCGAATGGACGAGGTGTTATACGTGCCCGCGCCGTCCACCATTTGGAAGAGGTCGGCCTTGGCGATTTCGGGCATCGCGATGGTGACGCCCGCACCGAACAGCGGAATCGGACTGCGGTAGACGCGCGAGAGCGTGCCGCCGGCCAGAGGCGCCCATTCGTCGAAGAGCAGCACGGATTGGGTGATCGTGAAGTCCTCGTTGATCAGCGGCCCGATGCCGCCGCCGATGCCGAAGGCACTGAGCCGGATTTGCAGCGCCTCGATGTCGAAGCCTTCGGTAAAGGTGAGGTAGAGCTGATTGCGAATCTGCGGGGCAAAGGAGATGGAGGAGAACAACTGCCAGTCGGAGGCTTCGGGGCGTCCGACGATCTGGACGGCAGAGGCGGCGCCGCTGTTGGGCAGCAGGTAGCTGAGGTTGGTGGTGACGACCTTTTGTCCGTTGATGAGGTAGGTGACGGCGTAGTTGCTCGTGAGATTGAGGTAGGTGTTGGGCGCGAGGGTGAGATCCTGACGGATGCCGAGGTCGAAATGCGGCGAAAGGCTCAACAGCTTCAGATCGAGCTCGAGGCGCGATCCTCCGATGGGGAGGCGGATATCGAAGGGGTTGATGGGGAGACCGAGCGCCGTGGAGGCAAGGCCGAGGAGGTCGAGCGAGCCGGCGAGGACCGTGGTTTTGGTGCTGGAGGTCGTGAAGCCGGTGCCGGACTGCGCGTTCAACTCCGCGCTGGTGGGATTGATCGTGACGGTGCCGAGGCGGACGGCGGTCGGAATTTTGTGACCGTAGATCGGCAGGATGTTCTGCGGGGAAATGGGAATGACGATGCCATTCCCGGCGTTCATCGTGTAACCGAGGATGGAGGCGGTGTTGGTCGCGCCGTCGAAGGCGACGAGGTTGTTGAGATTGACGCGATAAGGGCTGTAGCCGGCCGCGATGGCGCCGGCGACGATGGGGTTGCCGCTGGTGCCTGCGAGAAAGGCGGTGACCCCGTCGAGGGTGATAGACCCGCTGGTGGAGCCCCATCCGTAGGCGATGCGGCCATCGACCCGGGCGTCGATGTTGTAGTTGAAACCGAAATCGAAGGCGAAGTTCGGCGCGCTTGCCGTGAAGTAGTTCCCGCTGGGGGTCGAACGGTTTTGCGTGATCGCGATCGTGGGCGAGTCGGCGTTGTTGTCCGCAGGGAAGGCGAGCTGGATTTTGTTGGCGATATCGAGGCCGATCTTGCCGGCGGAGGCGGTGAAGCTGGAACGAATGCCGAGGCCGACATTGATGCTCGCGGTGCCGCCTACGCCCCACTCATCGCCGAACCATCCCGAGCTGAAGCCGCCGAAGGAGGCGGATGTGCCCCAGCTGAGCTGATGGTCGAAGCGCCCGCCGATGTCGTCCGCCCACGGCTGGATGTCGGTCGCCTGGTAGTGCGTGTTGAAGACGATGATGTTCGTCTGGGCATGGGCGCATGCGGCGGCAGTGAAGGCGCCGAGCGCGGCGAGCCAATGGAGGCGGGGGAGCGGGAAGCAGGAAGGCATGCGGGAAACGGTGGTGCAGGGTGCCGGAGGCCGGAGGGGCGAATGGTTCTGAAGCGTGGGTGGCTTGGCGTGGGCGTGGATGAGTGGATTTATGATCTGTCGCCGGGCCGGAGCGCCGTCAGGGCGGCCCGGCGTTTGGCACCGAACCGGGCGTCGAGGCGGACGACGTATGGGTGTAGAATCGCGGGTTTCCGGCGGTTGGCGGTGGTGGCGGACGCAAGACCGCGCGCCAGAGCGGCGAGCAGAGCGGACTGGAGAGAAATGCCCTCCGGGACGGGGCGGCAGGCGGAGGCGGTCATGGTGCGTGGAACGGGATTTTCCCGTGGCACCAGAAGGGCGCGGCGCATGGCACGCGCAAACGAGCAAACCCAGTATCGCTACGGGGTTTTTTACAGGCAGGTTGGAACCGAGGGGTCTGCCTAGGGGGCGCGGACGGCGAAGGGCTGGCCGGCGGTGCCGATGACGAAGAGCACGAGGCGGGCGGGCTGGGGGCCGGAATTGGTGCCGTTGTGCAGGAGATTGACGACCTCGGGAACGGCATCGCCGGCCTTGAAGGTGTGTTTCTGACCGGTGGCGGTCTCGACGCTGATCTCGCCTTCCAGCATGTAGGCGAAACAGGGCACGGGGTGCGTGTGCCAGTTGGTCTGCCGGCCGGGGGCGATCTCGACGAGCACGGCGGTGACCTCGGCAGGGGCGTGGGTGGGATAGACCAGCTTCGCTCCCGCGCCATCGGTCTGGGTGCGGAGGAGGATCTGCGTCGTCACACCGCTGCCGTAGGCGGAGGCGGCGGGCGCGGGCTGCGCGCGGAGCAGCAGGGGGACGAGGAGGGCGAGGCAGAGCGGGAGGAGGCGGGGCAGGGCGGATTTCATGGTTCGCGACGTTGGGCGCGCTTCGGCGTCGTGCAAATCGGCAAATCCCGTAGCGCTACGGGGTGCCTGCTTCCGGTCGGTCGATCCACGCACTGGAAGAAACGTCTCCCGGCGTGTCGTCGGGCACGGAATTTTCAGACCGTCGTCTGACTGCGGCGGCGGATGATCGCGAGGGCCAGCGCGCCGAGGCCGGCCAGCGCCGCGCAGGTCGCGGGCTCGGGAACGGCGGCGGGGTGGGCGGAGAGCGTGCCGATCCAGGCTTCTCCGATGCCGTCGGGATTGAGGCCCCAACCTGCCAGGGTGAGGCCGTCGGCGCTGATGCCGTTGGCGAATTGCAGGATCCAGCCCTCGAATCCAGAGGCTGAACCGAAAAGAACGTTGAGGTCCCACACCTCGCCGGTGGTGGTGTCCCAAAGCGCGGCAATCTCGGCATAGGATTCGCCTCCGTGTCCGACGGCCCAGCGGCCATCGGCCGAGACGGCGTGGGCGTGGTGTTCGGCCCATTCGGTGGAATCCGGGAGCATATCGAGCAGCCTGAACCCGCCCCCTTCGGTCCAGGCGAAAGCCCGGCTGTAGTCGAAATTGCCCACCACGGTGGAGCCGTCGGCCGAGAGGGCGGTTGCCTCGGTCGACGAGGCGCCGGGTACGCCGAAGTACTCCATGCCGCCGGCTTCCGTCCAGCGGAAGGCCTGGTCGGCTTCCCAGCCCGCCACGACGGAGCCGTCGGCGGAAACGCCGGTGGCCGCGCTGGAGTCGTTGCCGATGATCTGCATGCCTCCGGCCGCGGTCCAGCGGGAGGCGCGAGAACTTCCGCCGTCCGTGCCCACGACCGTGGAGCCATCGGCCGAGACGGCAAAGGCCTGCCCGAACACGTAGTCGACATCGACGTAGGGCAGGCCGGTGGTCGTCCCGGGATGGGACGGGGTGCCGCCGGCGGTCCAGCGGTAGCCCTGGATGGTGCTGCCCGGGAGGTCGCCCAGGTTGTAGTCTTCGCCGACGATGACCGAGCCATCATGCGAAACACCGTGGGCCTCGCCATAGCCGTAGCCTCCGCCGTACCACTCGGGGTTGATCACCGGCAGGGCGATCATGCCTCCGGCCGCGGTCCAGCGGAAGGAACGGAAGTCGCCCTGGTCGTCGATGGAGTTGCCTACGACCGTCAGGCCGTCGCCCGAAAGCGCGGCCGCCGTGCTGTAAGCGTTATCGGGATTGGAGGAGAGGAAACCGAGGCCCCGGAAGTCGGTCTGGGCGGTGGCGTCGCCGGCGACAGCCAGCAGGAGGAAGACGATGAGGCGGCGAGGCGAAAGCTGCGAGGTCATGGTCCACGCTGGGCGGGGTCCCGGAACTCGGGCAATCTCCCAAACCCAGTAGCGCTACTGGGTTTGGGGTCATGCGCGGACTTGCAGGGACGGGCCGGGGTGCGCTGGATGGACGGACTTGAACGTTCATCGCACATTATCCCGGCCCGGCGTCATGCTGGTGCTGGCGCTGGCGGTCGCCGGCCTGGCGTGGCTGGTCTTCAGTGCGGTCGGCCGGCAGCAGGGGATGCGAAAGGTCGTCGAGATGCCGGAGGCGCAGGTGATGGCTCTGACAGACGGGGGCGCGCAGCTCACGCTGGATGAGGTCCGGGCGCTGCCCGAGCAGGCCTGGCAGGTCTGGGCCTCGCCGGATTATCTGAAGGGCCGGCATGGCGAGGTGATCTGGGTCCGGGTGCGGTTGCGCAATTCCGGCCCGGAAGCGCTGCAGGGCATGCTGGCGGACACGTCCTATTTTTCCGATCGCGTCGACGCCTGGATCGAAGAAGGCGCGGGGCGGGTGCGCCACCTGGTGTCGGGCGACGCCCTGCCGGGACGGGACAAGGCGGTCTGGGGCCGGCTGGCGGCCTTTCCGCTGCGGGTGCCCGCCGGGGAGGAGCGGCTGGTCTACCTGCGCGTGAGCGACGGCTACCTCGCGCATCTGCAGCCGGTCTGGTGGGAGCGCGCGGAGGATTTTTATTCGACGCATTTCCAGCACCTGCTGGTCGAGGGCCTGTGTTTCGGCGCGCTCCTGGCGCTCGTGCTCTACAACCTGGTGCTGTGGGCGAGGCTGGGGTTTGCGGACACGGGGTGGTATGTGCTGATGGCCGGGGCCGGCCTGGCGTTCAACTTCACCTCCAACGGCGGGCTGGCGCTGCTCGGCGTGCCGCTGGGCTCGCCCGGACGCGAGACGCTGATCGCCGCGACGCTCGCCGTCGGCGCCCTGTGCATGGTGCAGTTTGCCCGGGTGTTCCTCGGCACGGCGGAACTGCTGCCGCGGCTCGACCGGGCGCTGCGGCTCTGGCGGCTGGTGCTGGTGTTGGTGGCACTGGGCGTGGTGGCGATGCCGTGGATGCCGACCCCGGTGTGGCTGAGCGTGGAGATCCTGGCGGCGGCCCTGACGGACATCGCGTGCATGGCGGTGGCGATCACGGCCTGGCGCCGCGGCGCGCTGTCGGCGAAATTCTTCGTGGCCGCCTATGCCGTGCTGCTGGTCGCGCTGATCCCGGCGGTGCTGAGCGTTTTGCTGGGCAACGTGTTGCGTGGCGTGGCAATGGGGCTGCTGGCGGGCCGCACGCTGGAGATGCTCCTGCTGTCCTTCGCGGCGGCGGACCGTTTCGCCCGCACGCAGCGGCGCCTGATCGAGGAGACCGAGCAGCGGCGTCTGATCGAGGAGACCTACGCGGACGAACTCGAGATCGAGGTGAAGGAGCGCACCCGCGAACTGGCGGAGGCCAACGCCGACAAGGACCGCATGCTCGCCGTCATCGGGCACGACCTGCGCGGGCCGCTGACGGGCCTGATGCGGTCGGCGGACCTGACCGGGGGGCCGTTTGCGGGCGAGGCGTCGCGCACGGCGCGGACGCTGCTCCTGTTGATCGAGGATCTCGTGCTCTGGGCGCGGCTGCGGGCCGGCACGCGTCACCTCGGCGTGCACCCGGCGCCGGCGGTGATGGGGGCGGCGCTCGCGTTGCACGACGCGCTCGCGGGGCAGGGCGGCCTCGAGCTCAAGGTTGCGGTGCCACCCGGTCTGCAGGTGCGGACCGATCTCGTGCTGGCGCAGACGCTCCTGCGCAACCTGCTGGCCAACGCGCTGAAGTTTGCGATCACCCGCGTGGAGCTGCGCGCCGAGGCGGTGGCGGGCGGGGTGCGCTTCACGGTGACCAACGACGGCCCGCCGCTGCCGCCGGAGGTCGCGGCGCGCTTCGCCGCCGGCCAGGATGAGCCGATGTCGGCCACCGGCGGACTGGGCCTGCGCCTGTGCCGCGAGATCTGCCGCGCGCTCGGCGCCCAGCTCGAGGCCGGCACCGGCGAGGCCGGCGCCACCCGGTTCCATTTCGTCCTGCCGGCGGGCCCGGCGCTCTCCCCATGAATTCGATGCAACCGTTTGCCAACCGCGTGATGATCGTCGAGGACCAGGGCCTCGTGCGCGCCTTCTTCGAGCGCTGGCTGGCGGATCTGCCCCGGTTCAGCCCGGTGGGGGCGGCGCGCACCGGCGAGGAGGCGCTCACGCTGCTGGAGCGCGCCCGGCCCGACGTCGTGATGGTGGACCTGCAGCTGCCCGGCATGGACGGTCTGGAGTTCGTGAGCGCCGCGCGGCAGGTGCGGCCCCAGCTGCGGGCGCTCGTCGTGTCGTCGCTGACCGATCCGCTGGCCCTGACGCGGGTGCGCGAATCGGGCGTGGAGGGTTACGTCGAGAAGGATGCCACGCCGGAGCTGCTGGCCGAGGCGCTGAACGCCGTGGCCGACGGCCGGCGCTATTTTTCGCATAAGTTCGAGGACACGCTGGGGCGCGAGGCAGCCAAGGCGGAGGCGGTGGGCAAGATCCTCTCGCGCCGCGAGCAGCAGGTGCTCGAACTGGTGTTGGGCAGGAAAAGCAACCGCGACGTGGCCGACGTGATGGGCCTGAGCGTGCGCACGGTGGAGTTCCACCGCGCCAACCTCATGGCCAAGCTCGGGGCGACGAATCTCGACGAACTCGTCGCGGCCGCCCGCCTGCGCGGCTGGAAGTGACCGCTGCTAGCGGCGGTGCGTGAGCCGGAGCATCTGGTCGAAGCGGGCGCGCACCCCGTCGTGTTCGGTGATCCACGCGCCGGCGCGTTCGTGCGCCTCCTGGAGGGCGTCGGGGCTGCGCCGGGCGATGAGCTCGAGCAGCTCGTCGGTGGCGGCGCTGGCGTCGCGGGCGAGGGCTTCGCTTCCCGCCTTGTCCTGATGGACGAAGGGATTGAGCACCGCGTGCGCCAGTTCGGACAGGGCGCGGAGTCCGGGCAGAAAATGGCTGGCGAGCGGGAGCACATAGGCGAAGAGCAGGTAGAGCGCGAGACCGAGCTTCAGCCAGAGCAGGAGGTGTTCAAGGCGCTCGCCGAGTCCGTCGCGTTGCGTGGCGGCCGCCCGCAACCGGCGGGCGCTCTGCTCGAGGGCGGTTTGCGCGGCGGCGGCGTCCTTTTCCGCGGCGAGCAGTTTCTCCTGCGCGGCCTGGAGCCACTGCCGGTGCTTCTGCTTGTCGGCCTGCTCCGCGGCGAGCTGCTGTTGCACGGCCGCGAGTTCCGAGGCGGCGCGCGCGCGTTCGGTCTCGGAGGCGGCGGTGGCCGCGGCGACGAGCTGCCGGACCTCGGCGAGCTGGGCGTCGCTGAGCGGGCCGACGGCGGACTGCAGGGCGTGTGCGGCGACGGCGTTGGTCTGGAGCGCGGCGGAGACATGCAGGTCGCGGCGGATTTCCGCCGGCGCGGCGGCGAGGGCCTGGCCGGTGGCGGCCACCATGGATTGCGCGGCCTGCGTCTGGGTCTTCACGGCGGTGGCGATCGCGGTCTCCTGCTGCGCCACGCCCTGGCGGTCGGTCGCGACGTTTTTTTGCGCGGTGACCTCGGCGGTCTCGGACTCCTGAAATTTCCGGGCGTCGGCCTTGACCTGGGTTTCCTTGGAGGGGGTGAGCCTGAGCACCTGGTAACCGGTGAAGAGGGCGACCAGGGCGCCGAGCGCGTAGAGCACCACGGTGACGGCTTCGCCGCGGCGCGAGCGATGGCGGGGGAGGGACGGCGGAGGCATGGCGGCGGAGCGCGCGATGGGGTCAGGCGGGCGGCGGGTCGGGCGGGGCGGCAGGGGGCCGGGATGACTGTGGCGGCACGATGCGCGGCGGCGAGATCACGGGCACGCGGACCGTGGGTGGCCGGATGGCCGGCGGTTGCGGCACGGGCACGCGGATCGTCGGCGGGTGAATGACCGGCGGGTTGACGATCGGGGGATGGATGATCGGTGGATTGACCGGCGGAGGCCGCGGCACGGGGGGCACGGGCGGCGGCGGAAGATCGGGCAGGTCCATGGCGGAGGCGCAGGGGAGGCGCGGGCGAGCCGGCCCGCCGGGTTGTCAACCGGAGCGGCAGGCGCACCACAACACGTCGAGCGGACGCGCGCTGAAGTTGGGGTCGTTCAGCGCGTCGGAGAGGTAGATGGGCGGGTTGTTGTCGTCGATCATCAGCAGGATGCGCGTGCTGGCGGCGACGGTGGCGCCGTTGTGGTGGGCGGTGGCGCCGAGGGCGGCGATCGCCGTCTGGTTGTAGCCGGCCGGGATGGCGGGCAGCGCGAGGCCCTCGGGCCAGGCGAGGATGTAGTCGCGGAGCGTGGTGCCGCCGATGCGGCTGCTGTTCACCGTGGCGTAGGAGCTGCGGATCGTGCCGGAGGCCAGGGCGTCATCGGCTGCGCGCTGGATCTGCGAGTCCCAGACGGGAATGCCTTCGCGGGTCCAGGAGTAGAGATTGGCGCAGGCAGGGCCGGCGCGGCGGAAGTCGAAGGTGGCGTCGGTGAGCGCACCGTGGCCGTAGAGGATGAGAACGTTGCCTGTGGGGGTGGGACCGGGCATGGGGGGACAGGGTTGTGGTCAGCCGCGGGAGGGGCGTTCGCGTCCGGTTGCGGCGGGACCGGTGCGGACGGAAGGATCAGGGCGTGATGAGTTCCTTCAGCAGTTCGTACTGGGAGGAGAGGGAGGTCTTGATGACGTAGTCGTCGATCAGGGCGGCCATGACGCGGCGCTGGTGGGCGAGCTCGCCCGGCGGGCAGCGCGGGATGCCGGCTTCTCCCTCGACGGGACTGGTGAGGAAGGGCAGCTCGACGGCCGAGGCCGTGGTGAGGGTGAAGCAGGCGACGGGGCGGCCGGTGTCGAAGATGACGAACACCGCTTCGTGCGTGATGCCGTGCGTGCGCGTGGTCTGGAGAAGTTTGTGGCGGACGGTGAAACCCGGGCGGGGTGGCACGAGCGTGTCGAAGCGGTTGAGGAAACGGCCGGTCACGGCCTGCAGGAGATCGTGGTTGGCGACGCGGACGACGACGGCCTGGTCCACGCCGGAGAGGCGCACGTGGCTGACGTCGAGGTAGGCGTTCTCCATCAGCGTGTCGAGGAGCACGAGGTCGTCGGAGTAGGCGTAGGAGCCGGCGAGGGGCACGAGGTTGCCGTTGGGGCTGAAGGAGCGGCTGAGCCAGTTGAGGTAGAAGCTTGCGTTCAGGTTCGCGCGCGCCTGGTGAAAGGCCTGCACGGTCTCGGGCGCGGGTTTGCCGTCGGGAGTGTAGACGGGCAGGGCGAGGAGCGCGGCGGTCTGGTCCTCGACTTCGCGCATGAGCTTCCAGGCGAGCAGATAGCCGGGCTGGGGCGGGGGGGCCGGGGCCGGCCCGAGGCCGAAATTCGGCAGATCGGCGGGGGTCGCGTAGCGGACGATCGCGGCGTGGACGCGGCCGCCGAGCGGAGGATTCGGCAGGGCGGCGACCGCCCGGCTCACGAAGGAGTCCACGATGGTCGTGATCTGCGCCTGGTTGTAGTTGTTCCAGATGATATTGAAGCGCCGGAAGCGCTTGATGATCTTGTCGGCGTGATGCGAGCTGCCGTCGGCGATCTCGCTCATCATGGTGAGCAGCTCGCGGACGTGGTAGTAGATGTCGGGCAGCGGGAGATCGCGGCCGATGCTCTGGGCGAGGCCGTTGCTGGGGAGGAGGACGTTGACGTTGATGAGCTCGTCGGTGAGCCGGATGTGGTTCTGGGCGAGTTCCTCCCAGACGCTCACGGCCTCGATGGTGTCGGGACGCGGGATCGTGACGTCGATGAGTTCCATGAGCAGCGGCTTGGCGATGTCGGGGCAGCCATTGACCGCGGGGGTCATGTGCCAGGTGTAGCCGAGGCGGTAGAGGTCGAAGGGCTTGATGGCGGCGTTGAAGACCTGGCCGGGCATCCACTCCGGGTGGTTGATGTTCTGGTCGCCGAGGCGCTGCCGGGTATCGGTCCAGAGGCCGAGCTGGTCGCGGTCGTAGATCTTCCGGATCGTCTGCGGTTCGTCGTAGGTCAGCTGGTAGAGGCCGATCAGCGGCGCGGTCTCCGGCTGGGGCAGCGGCGGGGGCACGGGCGGCGGGTTGTTCCAGAGGAAAAGCGTCTCCTGGACAAAATCGCGCACGAAGCCGGGGTAGTGCGTGTAGAGGTCCTCGCGGATCGCGATGCGCTGGCCGGCCTGGCGGAATTCGTCGAGCACGATGTCCTCGACCAGGCTGTAGATGAGGCGCTGGAGGGGGAGCGGCGCCCAGGGGTCGATGACGACCTGGGTGTCCCAGTCGGACCCGCCGCCGCCGTGGATGGTGGCCTCGGCGCCGTTGGGGTTGCGGATGCAGTCGAAGGCGTTGCCGCCCTTCATGTAGAAGCGCACGAGCGTGCGGTCGGTGCGCACGTGGTATTTTTCCAGCAGGAGCAGGTTGATGAGGGTGAACCGGCTGTAGAGGTTGGAGAGCGTGAGGATGACCTCGCCGCGGATGGCGCTGCCGAGATTCTGGGCAAAGCCGCCCGCGTTGATCGCGGCGGTGAGCCAGGAACTGGCGTTGCGACGGATGGCGCGTTGTTCGTCGGTTTCAGCCATGGGAGGAGGGGCGTGGGGTGGGCGTGGGCTAGGAGGAGCCGAGGTGTTCGGGGTGGAGCCGGTGGGCGGCCGGGCCTGGGCGGGCCGCGCGGCGGGAAAGTCGGGGGCCGGAGACGGGGCGGTCGGCGGCGGGCACGGGGACGGCGAAGGGCAGCGAGGCGGCCGCGGGGGAGAGCACGCTCAGGCCGGTGCGGCCTGCCACCTGGACGGAGAGTTCGCCGAGTCCCTTGGTGTGGGTGAGTTCGCCGACAAGCGCGATGGCGGGTTCGTCGAGGCGGACGCCGAGGTTGGTCACCAGGGTGAACGACGGGGCGAAGACGCCCACGCGCTGGTTGCGCAGGTGACGCCGCCGGTCGGGCGGCACGAGGATCTGGAGCGTGCGCGCATCGGGAAAGGCGATGGACACACGGCCGGTGTGCTTGAGCTCGAGGCCGAGCGTCGGTTCGAAGACGGCGTTCTCGAACCGGATGGTGGCGACACTGGCCAGGGTGTCGGATTGCAGGGCGTGCGCGGCGACGGCCGCGCCGTAGACGGCGCGCTGGACGTTGAGGCGCAGGGACGGCGGCGTGAAGTCGGGGGAACTCATGGAGATGACGCCGTGGCGGAGCCGGCGGTCAGGGCGAGGGAGTCTTCATCGCCTGGACGCTCGCCGCGGTGTTGGCCGCACCCTGGGCGGTGGCGGCGTCGAGCGACGGGGGCGCGGAGCCTTCGGAGGCGGGGGCGGCAGGATTGGCAGCCGCGGTCGTCTGGCCGGCGGCGACGACCGCCTGGTTGGCCGCGAGAAGGGCGGCGTGGGCGGAGTCGGCGATGGCGGCGTTGGCCTGGTCCATGGCCTGGCTGACGGCCAGGCCGGCCTGGTTGACCACGGCCTGCAGCGTGGCGGACGAATAGGCCGGTGCGGGCGTCGGGGCCGGGCCGGAAGGTGGAGTGGGTCGGACGGAGGGCATGGTGGCGGGGAATCAGGGATTGGCCGGCGGGGTGGTGTTGCCGGAGGGAGGAAGACCGAAGGTTGAGGGAGCGGGGGAGGTGGAAGCGGAGGTCGGGGTGGCGCCGCCGGTTGCGGGAGCGGTCGCCGCTCCGGTGCCGTTTGGCGCGGTGGAGGGCGAGGCGCCGCCTGACGCGGGCGGGGTCGTGGAAGCTGAGGGCGAAGGGGAGGCGGCGGCCGGCGCACCGCCCCCGCCGGACTTGGGCGACAGCACGGACAGGATGCGGGCGCAGGTGGAAGTCGTGGCGGCAGCGCTCGTCATCTGGCTCTGCTGCTGGGTCGAAATGGCGTTGTGCATGCCCATGCCGAGGGTTTCGGTCATCACGGCGTTGAGCATCGCGATGGTCTGGCTGGGCGCGCCCTGGACATTGAAATATTGGGCGAGCTGGACCGAATCGACGATTTGGCTGTTGGTCATGGGAGGATGAGTCGGAGGTTAGGAGGCGGAGTCGGAGGTGAAGCGGCGAAGCGTGAGCAACCCGCTGGGATCGAGCTGGAATCGCGCGCTGCCGCCGGCGCCGGCGTAATCGATCCAGCGCGTGAGTCCGTCCTGCAGGAGGGTGATCACCGGCCGGGCGGGGGGGGCGCCGGGTTGCGGTACGACAAGCTTTGCGAGGTCGAGCAGGCAGGTGCGGATCCGGTCCGGCGCGTTGTCATCGAGCGGTTGGCCGAGAGACAGGCCGGCGTTGGCGCCGATCGCGGCGATGGCCACGGCTTGCGAGGGAAAACCGATGAGACCGGCGCGTCGGAGGTGCGAGGCGATGAAGGCGGCGAGCCCTTCATCCGTCACGAGCGGGTCGCAGGTCGGGCACTGGAGGTAGGGAAAGGCGAGCGAACCGAGCTGCGTCCACACCTGGGCGGGCGGCACGGATGGAGGCGTGTCGTCGGGGGCGATCGCAAGGTGGAAGGAGAACGCCGCGGCGAAATCGGTGGCGGTTTGCGCATGGGCGGCGGCAAACTGCGCGGCGGCGAGCGCCGCCGTGCTTTCGCCGGCCGGTTGACCGGCAAACTGCGCCTGCAGGGCGACCTGCTCGGCGAGCGTCGGCGAGGCGAGCGGCAGCGCGGCGGACACGCCCAGGTTTGCGAACACGGTATCAAGCGCGGCGAAGTCGCGTTCGGTGCGTACCTGCATTGCCCGGAGCGCGGTGAGCGCGGCGGGCGTGAGCTGGCCGGTTTCGAGGCTGCCGACGACGTTGCCGAAGTCGGGATCGTCGACCGGCAGCAGGAGCGTCGGTGCGAGCCGCAGGCCCGCGCTCTGAAAGCAGACGTCGGCCGTGCCGTGCAGGCCGAGCTGGATGGCGGCAAGCAGCTCGCTCTCGCCGGCGAAGGGCGTGGCCGTCCCGGGCGAACGCAGCGCCCACTCGAGCCAGGCCGGGCCTTGCGGGATCAGGCCGAGCAGGCGGGTGAAACGCGCCGACAGGGCCTTGGCGTCGGTGAGCACCTGGCCGCCCACGACGAGCAGCGGCTGGATCACGGCCGTCGAGGGCGCGCGCCGGCCGGGGGCGTGAAGCGCGATGCGCCCGCCGTTCACGACGAGTCGGGCGGCCTGCTCGGCCTCGGTCTCGAGCGAGGGGTCGAGATTGAAGGCGAAGGAGCCCGCCGACACCTGTGGCGTGACGCGCCCCGCCCGTTGCTGGAAGACGTGGACAAGCTCATGCACCGCGGCGTGCAGGAGCGCGCGCGGGCCGGCTTCGAGCAGGTGCGACGAGAGCGCGACGACATCGCCGCAAGCCAGTCCGTCCACCGGCAGTCGCGGAACGAACAGCAGCCTGATGCCGGCAAGGTCGGCGTCCAGGCCGCGCCGGAGCGAGCGGAGCAGCGCGCGGAGCCGGAGGGCGTGAAGAGGGGCGGAAATCATCGCGGGGGGCCAGGCTCAGGAATTGCCGGCGGGGAACGAGTTGAGGATCGTGGTGGCGGTGCCGCCGACGGCGGCGAGCGTGGTGGTGGCCGCCGTGATCATCTGCTGGGCCGGCTCGATGGCCTGGAGGTATTGCGCGTCCTTGGTGGCGAGAAACTGGGCGAGGGCGACGCCCATGGCGGTGTTGGCCATCGTGGTGGTGTTGCGCAGGCCGTCGGCCGCGTCTTGCACGGCGATGGCCATGGACTGGGCGACGGACTGGTAGGCTTTGCCGGCGCCTTGGGAAAAGTAGGGACCGGCGACGGGTACGGGCGTGACCGGCGCGGCGGACGGGACGGTGGGGGCGAGGCTGGAGTCGGGCATGGTCGGCTCGGGTCAGGGGAGGAGTGGGATGCGGCGCGTTTTTGCGCCGTGTGCCGGGACGGGGGAAGGGAGGGCGGCTCCGACCGGCACCCGTCGTCACGAACGGACAACGGGTGCCGGCGGTGTGGCACGCAGGGCGAGGCCTCGCGCGGTTACGCGAAGATCTTCTGCGTCGCGACGCCGTCGGAGGCGGTGTCGATCGAGTACAGGGTCGTCACGCCGGAGGTGGTGGCGGCCTGCATGGTGATCGTGGCCTGCTGCTGGGCGGAGGTCGCGTTGTGGGCGGCGTTGGCGAGTGCCTGGGCGGTGGCCTGGTAAAGGTTGCCAAGGGCGATCGCGGGGGCGTCGCCGAGGACCTTGACGTTGGCTTGCGTGACGGCGTCGGTGATCTGGGAGTTGACGGCGGTAGGATAGGCCATGGTGGATCAGGAGTTGAGGTTGGGGATCAGGAGTTGAGGATCTTGCTGGTGGCGACGCCGTCGGCGGCGGTGTCGATAGAGTAGAGCGTGGTGACGCCCATCGTCGTGGCGGCCTGGGCGGTGATGGCGGCCTGCTGTTGCGCCGTCGTGGCGTTGTGGGCGGCGTTGGCGAGCGCCTGGGCGGTGGCCTGGTAGAGGTTGCCGAGGGCGATCGCGGGGGCGTCGCCGAGGACCTTGACGTTGGCCTGGGTGACGGCGTCGGTGATCTGGGAGTTGACCGAGGTGGGATAAGCCATGGTGGATCAGGAGTTGAGGTTGGGATCAGGAGTTGAGGATCTTGCTGGTGGCGACGCCGTCGGCGGCGGTGTCGACCGAGTAGAGCGTGGTGACGCCCATCGTCGTGGCCGCCTGCATGGTGATGGCGGCCTGCTGTTGCGCCGTCGTGGCGTTGTGGGCGGCGTTGGCGAGCGCCTGGGCGGTGGCCTGGTAAAGGTTGCCAAGGGCGATCGCGGGGGCGTCGCCGAGGACCTTGACGTTGGCTTGGGTCACCGAGTCGGTGATCTGGTCGTTGACTGAGGTCGGAAAGGCCATGGGAGGAGCGGGTCAGGGTTGCTTCACTGGAAGATGCGGCGCGTGGCCATGCCGTCGGCGGCGGTGTCGACCGAGTACAGGGTCGTCACACCGGAGGTGGTGGCGGCCTGCATGGTGATCGTGGCCTGCTGCTGGGCGGAGGTCGCGTTGTGGGCGGCGTTGGAAAGCGCCTGGGCGGTGGCCTGGTAAAGGTTGCCGAGGGCGATCGCGGGGGCGTCGCCGAGAACCTTGACGTTGGCTTGGGTCACCGAGTCGGTGATCTGGTCGTTGACTGAGGTCGGGAAGGCCATGGGATGGCGGGGTTGGTGGTTGGACTATGTGGTGGTTGTGGTTTCGCGCCGGACGGAGTGCCCCGCGCAAAGGGAGGAAGGGGTCAGGCGAGGATTTTGGCGGTGGCCCGGCCGGTGCTGGCGGCATCGAGCGAATAGAGGAGCGCAACCCCCTGGGTGGTGACGGCCTGCGCGAGGATGTTCGCCTGCTGTTGCGCCGTGGTCGCGTTGTGGGCGGCGTTGGCCAGCGCCTGGGCGGTGGCCTGATAGAGATTCGACATCGCGACGGCGGGCGCATTGCCGAGCAGCTGGACGTTGGCCTGGGTGACGGCGTCGGTGATCTGGGAATTGACAGAGGTGGGATAGGCCATGGGAGGAAAATCAGCCGACGGCGGCGGTGCCGGCGGCCTGTTTGGGCGGTGGGGTGGAGGCGGGGGCCGGTTCGAACCAGAGCTGGGTGACGCTCGGGTCGTCGGTGAAACCCGGCGGGCGGCGTTGCGCGATCGCGGCGGCGTATTCGGAACAGGTCACGCCGTGGTACGCCTTGAACTGGTGGCAAAACGAGGAGACCTGGGAAAAGCCGAGGGCATAGGCGACTTCCTTGACCGAGTGCATCACGCGGATCAGCTCGACGGCGCGCGTCATGCGGAGCTGACGGAGCCATTGTTGCGGCGTGAGGCCGAAGTGGCGCTTGATGTAGCGCTCAACCTGGCGGCGGCTGAGGCCGATCTGTTGCGCAAGGCGGCAACTCTGGAAGCCGGCGTGTTCCGCGAGGTGCAGCCACTGCGTCTGGTCGTTGAACGAAACTTTGGAGATGAGCCGGCCCATGGGCGGAGGCGTGGAGCGGGGGCGGGGTGCGGGCGCTGGAACGCAGCCGGCCAGGCTGGCGCGGGATGAGTCGGCGGCGGGCACGAGCTGCATGGTGGAGATCTGATGCGTGTTTGCGGCGGGTGCACGGCGATAGGCCTGACGGCGCACGCCATTCGTTGTCCCGTTGCGACATGGACGCGCTGCGGTGGGGCAAAGTGGAAGCAACAGCTGTGGCATGAAGAGTCATGAGTTGTGGCCCGTGTGCGTCCCAAAGCGTATTTGTGCGCGCGAACGTTCCACCGCTTGTCGTCATACGCATGACGAAGGCGCGAATTTTTCCCTACGCGCACAAATATGGCGGAAGCGCGGCGTGTAGTTGCACGAATCTTGCGTTTCAGACGTGTTCCGGCGGCGCGTCGCGTCCGGGCGGACGCATTCCGTGCGGACGCGCCGACAAAAAAGCCCGGCGCGGCGGCCGGGCTGGAAAGCAGGATTGTATTCGGGTCAGGCGCGTCGCCGGAAGCAGAGCACACCGGCGAGGGCGCCGAGGCCGGCGAGGACGGCGTAGGTCGACGGCTCGGGAATGGCGGTGAGAATGAAGCCGTGCTGGCGACCCTCGAAGGTGCCGTAGCCGACGATCTGGCCGGCGTCGTTGATCGCGAGGGCTTCGGTGAGGACCCAGCCGCTGGCCGGCGAGATCAGGGTGTTCAGATCGATGACGCCGCCGCCGGAGAAGAGGACGGCGTGGAAGGTCGCGTTGCCGACGGTGGTCGAGGCGCCGACGATCTGGCCGCTGTTGTTGATGTCGTAGGCGATGCTTTGCGTGCTGCCGGCGAGGGCGCCGAGGTTGATGACGGCCTCGCCGTTGAAGAGGAAGCCATACTGCTCCGCGCTGCCGGCGGTGTAGGCCTGGCCGACGACATGGCTGCTGTTGTTGATGCCATAACCGAAGCTGAAGGTGCCGCCGGCGAAGCCGAGCACGACGGTGTTGGTGCCGTTGTAGAGGAAGGCGCGTTCGTAGACCGATCCGTTGACCGAGGTCGTGCCGGCCACGTGGCCGAGGTCGTTGATGGCGTTGGCGCGATTGCCGCCGGTGCCGCTGAACGGCGCGATCGCGGTCATGGTGCCGTTCTGGTAGAGGAAGGCGCGGCGCGTGAAATTGTCGGCGAGGTAGGCGTTGCCGACGATCTGGCCGCTGTTGTTGATGGCCGAGGCGTAGCTGCTCGTGCCGCCGCCGGGGAGCGTGCCGAGGTCGGTCTTCGTGCCGTTGGCGTAGACGAAGGCGTGGTCGACGAGGTTGCTGACGGACGCATAGCCGACGACGGTGCCGGCGTCGTTGATGCCCCGGGCGAAGCTGCGCGGGCCGCCGAAGGTGCCGAGATCGGTCATGGCGCCGTTTTCGAACAGGACCGCGTGCGAGGAGCCGCTCACGACCGCGTAGCCGGCGGCCTGGCCGGAGGCGTTGATCGCGGTGGCGTTGCTCAGGTTGCCCGGGGCCGGGGCATCGCTGAACAGACCGAGGTCCGTGATGGCGTAGGTGACCTGCGCCACCGCGGGGGTGGCGACGGCCAGAAGAAAGAGGAATACGGTTCCGCCGGAAGAGGTGCGCATGCGGCGCGCAATGACAGGGGGACGGTTCCGCGCCGCAAGCGGCATGCGGCCGGCTACGTAGGAATGCGTAGGAACCCGGCGGAGGCCGGCTGCTTCAGGCCAGGCAGGCCTTGAACCCTTCGGTGAGGGCGGGGCGGTCGAGGTTCTTGCCGATGAAGACGAGCGTGTTGGTGCGGTTTTCGTCGGCGTTCCAGGGACGGTCGAACTTGGCGTCGAAGAGCATGTGCACGCCCTGGAAGACGAGGCGCTTGTTCGTGCCCTTCACGCAGAGCACGCCCTTCATGCGGTAGATGTCTCCGCCCTTGGTCTTGAGCAGGTCGCCGATCCACGCGTTGAGCTTCTTGCCGTCGAGGTCGCCGGGGACGCTGATGCCGACGGAGGACACCTCCTCGTCGTGCGCGTGCTCGTGGCGGAAGGTTTTGTCCCAGACGTATTTGATGAACTGTCCGTCGGGCCGGTAGAAATGCGTCGGCACGTCGTGGCCGGTGAAGAGCAGGTAGCGGCCGGCGGCGGGGATGCCGACCTTGAATTTGCCGTACTCGTCCTTGAGCTTGAGGCGGTGCAGCTGGGCTCCGGCGGCGAGCGTCTCGCCGGGGAGCACGATTTTTTCCCAGTCCGAATAGGTGAGGACGGTCGCGTTGATGGCGGCGGCGAGATCCTTGTCGTCGAGGCTCTTCAGCGGCATGACGACGACGTCGAGCTCGTTGTGGTCGTGGCCGCAGGCCTCGCCGCATTCGTGGTCGTGGGCATGATCGTGGGCGTGGTCGGGGTCCGCCGGATTGTGGCCGATCTCGAGTTCGTGCGTCCCGGCGGCCAGTTCGTAGGCGCCGGCCCACTCGAAGGGGTATTCCATCTCGAGGAACTGGGGATCGACCTCGACGGCGCGCTCGAGGTTGAAGCCGCCGACGTCGAGCACGCGGTCGAGCGGAAGCTCGCTGTTGGTCGTGCGGTGGATCCTGGCGACGGCGTTGATGCCGCGGATCTTCTTCTCGAGGGCGTCGAGTTCGGCGGGCGTGACGAGATCGGTCTTGTTGAGCAGAATGACGTCGGCGAAGGCGACCTGTTTCTGGGCCTCGGGCGAGTCGTGCAGGTGGAGGGAGATGTGCCTGGCGTCGACGACCGTGACGATGGCGTCGAGGCGGAACTGCTCCTTCATCTCCGGATCGGTGAAGAAGGTCTGCGCGACCGGCGCGGGGTTGGCCAGGCCGGTGGTCTCGATGAGGATGGCGTCGAGCCGGTCCTTGCGCTTCATGAGGCGGCCGAGGATGCGGAGGAGGTCGCCGCGCACGGTGCAGCAGATGCAGCCGTTGTTCATCTCGAAGATCTCCTCGTCGCTCTGGATCACGAGCTGGTTGTCCACGCCGACCTCGCCGAACTCGTTTTCGATCACGGCGATCCTTTTGCCGTGCTGCTCGGTCAGGATGCGGTTGAGGAGCGTGGTCTTGCCGGCGCCGAGGAAGCCGGTGAGGACGGTGACGGGAATGGAAGAGGAAGCCATGAGCAGGAAGCGCGGAGCTGGGAAACAGCCTAGCAAACCCGTCAACCGGGGCTTTGCAACCCTGCTGGCGCGGTGCGGCCGCGGCCGCTGAATCCGGCGGGCGGTCAGCCCTTGCCGCCGACGGCGGGCAGGTTCTTCGCGGGGAGGAGCAGCGCCTTGTCCACGCGCAGGCCGTCCATGTCGATCACCTCGACCAAGTAGCCGTGGTGGCGGAAGGACTCGCCTTCGGTGGGCACGTGGCCGAGCTGTTTGACCACAAAGCCGCCGAAGGTCTCGTAATCGCGCTCCGGTGCCGGGTGCAGCGGGAAGTCCGGCACGCGACCGGCAAACTCCTCCGTGTCGAGCAGGCCGTCCACCAGCCACGAGCCGTCGTCGCGGCGCACGGCCTTGGGCCTGAGGCGGTCGGCCGGGGAGGGAATGTCGCCCACGATGGCCTCGAGGAGATCGTGCAGGGAGATCAGGCCGGTGACGGAGCCGAACTCGTCGGTCGCGAGCGCGACGTGTTTGCCGGTGGCCTTGAATTTTTCGAGCAGCAGGTTGACCGGCAGGGTGTCGGGCACGAAGAGGGCGGGCGTGACCAGGTCGCGCACATTGACGGGGATGCCGGCGGCGAGGTTGGCGTAGATGGCCTTCACGGTGACCATGCCGATGACGTTGTCGCGCCGGCCTTCGTAGACCGGGAAGGTGCTGTGGGCGCTGACCACGATGCGGTGCCAGATGACCTCGTGCGTGTCGTTGGCATTGATCCAGATGATCTTCGCGCGGGGCGTCATGAGGTCGCGCACCGGACGGCGGTCGAACGACATCACGCCCTCGATCATGGCCGGTTCCTGGGCGTGGAGCGCGCCGACGCGCATGCCCTCACGGACCAGCAAGCGCACGTCCTCCTCCGTCACGGTGGCATCGGCGGCGGGCTTGATGCCGAGGATGGCGAGCAGGGCGTCCGTCGAACGGCCCAGCACGCTGACGAGCGGCGCGCAGATGATGGAAAGCCCGTGCATGGGGCCGGCCACGAAGCGGGCCATGCCCTCGGGGTTGGCGAGGCCGATGCGCTTCGGCACGAGTTCGCCGATGACGAGCGTGAAATAGGTGATGATCAGGACCACGGTCCCGAAGGCGACCTCCTCCGCGTAGGGGGCGAGCCATGGAAAGGTCTCGAGCGGACCGGTCAGCCGGCCGGCCAGCGACGCGCCGCCGAATGCGGCGGCCAGCACACCCACGAGCGTGATGCCGATCTGCACGGTGGCCAGGAAGGTGTTGGGCGACTCCGCGAGCGCGAGGGCGCGACGCGCGCCCGCGTCGCCCTGTTCGGCCCTCTGCCGCAGGCGCGATTTCCGGGAGGAGACGATGGCGATCTCGGCCATCGAGAATGCGCCGTTGGCCAGCAGCAGGAAGAAGATGATGATGATTTCGAAGAGCAGGGAATTCATGATGAGAGGCGGGCCGGACGGGCGCGGCGCCCGGCGAAGGGCGCCCTTAGCTGAAGCCTGGAATCACGCGACCGCAAGCTGTGCCTGCGGCATGGCCGGGCAATCCGGTTGCGCTGCGCATCGGCACGAAGGCAGGCGGATCAAGGGAGGGGTGGCGGAAATGCCCGGACCGGTGCCGGCCGGCGCGCCCTGCCTTCAATGCGCCGCGGCCCGGGCCTCGGTGGCGGTCTTGGTTGAGATGCGGTCGGTCCAGGCGAGCAGGAGGGCGGAGAACACGAAGGTCATGTGCACCACGACCTGCCACATCACGGCGTTGTCGGCGACGGGCTTGGAGCCGAGTTCGATGAAGGTTTTCAGGAGATGGATCGACGAGATGCCGATGAGCGCGGTGGCGAGCTTGACCTTGAGGACGCCGGCGTTGACGTGGGAAAGCCATTCGGGCTGGTCGGGGTGGCCGTCGAGGTTGAGGCGCGACACGAAGGTCTCGTACCCGCCGACGATCACCATGATGAGCAGGTTGGCGATCATGACCACGTCGATCAGGCCCAGCACGGTGAGCATGATGGTCTTCTCGTCGATTCCCCGGACATGGGTCAGCAGGTGCCAGAGTTCGATGAAGAAATGGTAGACATAGACGCCTTGGGCGACGATCAGGCCGACGTAAAGCGGGGCTTGGAGCCAGCGGCTCAGAAAGATGAAGCTGCCGAGGGCGCGGAGCGAGGAATGGGCGGGAGCGGGTTGATTCATGAAAAGGGAAAGCGCGCGAGAAAAGGCTCCGCCGGTTCCGGGGCAAGCGTGCAGTCCGGCGGATGGATTCTGCGTTCCGGTTTGTAACCCGTGGCGTGTTCCTGCCAGCGTGCGGCGATGAAAACCCTGCCGCCCAGGCCCGCCGAACCCCGGCCGGGGCTCTACCGCCACTACAAGGACAACCCCTACCGCGTCCATGGTCTCGCCCTGCACACGGAAACAAGGGAATGGATGGTGGTCTATGAGGCGCTTTACGCCGACGGAGGGATGTTCGTGCGTCCGGCCGCGATGTTCGTCGAAACCGTCGAGGTCGGCGGCCGGCCGATGCCGCGTTTCACCCGGGTGGGCGACTAACCGGCGGATTTCGTTTCGTTCCGATCACGGGATCCCCGGCGGATATTTGTCATATAATGTATGACAAACTTCCTGGCCGATCCTGTCTGATTTTCGCTCCCGTTCCGTCGGGTATTTTCCACCAGAGTGAAAAGGTGGCAGAAATCCGATGTGCGAGGGAGAGGCGTGATAGAAAATGAGCCCCCGGGATTTGTCATACATTATATGACAAACCTCCGGGGGAGGTGTGGTTCAGTGCTCGCAGGTGCAGGCGTATTCGGCGTGTTCGCACTCGTTGCAGAGGGCGAGGTTGATGTTGAAGCGTTCAACCACGACCGCGGCGTCGGGGGCGGGTTTGAGCTGGATCACGGCCGGCAGGTTGTTGCCGGCGGGCAGGGTGGTGTCGGACAACAGCACGTTGTCCCGCCGGCTGAACGCGAGCACGGCCGGTGCCGACCGGTTTCCGGTCGTGACCGTGACGGTCTGGCCGGCGGGGGCGACGGGCCGGCCTTGTTCATCGAGGAAGGTGAACTGGAGATGGCGGTCCGGCGTTATGAAAAATTCCACGTGCGGGGTGACTGACGTGAGGATGCGTCCGCCGTTGGGGCCGGCGGTTTTCTTGTCCGCGTGGGCGAACGCCGCGACGGCGAGGCCGAACGCGGCGGCGATCAGAAGGAGGGATTTGGGCATGGTTTTCATGAGGGTTGAAGCGGGCGGTTGACGGTTATTGCGCGGCCGCGGCGTCGCTCGTGAGCGCTTGCGCGGCGGCGCGGCGGCTGAAGTGGAAGAACACGAGCGGTCGCACGAGAAACTCGAGCAGCGTCGAGGAAACGAGGCCGCCGACGATGACGACGGCGACGGGATGGAGGATTTCCTTGCCGGGCTGGTCGGCGGCCAGCACGAGCGGGATGAGCGCGATGCCGGCGGCCAGCGCGGTCATGAGGACCGGCGTCATGCGTTCGAGCGTGCCGCGCTCGACCATCGCCCGGCTGAAACTTTCGCCCTCGTGCCGCATGAGATGCAGGTAGTGCGAGAGCATCATGATGCCGTTGCGGGCGGCCACGCCGCCGACGGCGATGAAGCCGACCAGCGTGGCGATGCTGATGTTGTCCAGCTTCAGCCACGTGTAGACCAGGCCGCCGGCCAGCGAAAGCGGAATGCTGAGCAGCACCTGCAGCGCGAGCCAGAAGCTCCGGAAGTAGGCGGAGAGCAGAAACACGACCACGAGCAGCACGGCGCCGCTGGCGAGCGCGATGCGCTGCGTGGCGTCCTGCCGGGCCTGGAACTCACCTTCGTAGGAGATGAAGTACCCCTCGGGCAGCCGCACCTGGGCGGCGACCTTGGCCTGCAACTCGGCCACGCGCGCACCCACGTCGCGCACCGTGGGGCGGATGGCGAGGGTGAAGCGGCGCGAGGCGTTTTCGCGGAAGATGACGTTGGGGCCGCGCGCCTCGCGCACGTCGGCGACCAGCGAAAGCGGCACGCGGCGACCGTCGCCGGTTTCGACGGGCAGACGGGCGATGCGCTCGGGCGAGTCGCGCCAGGCCTCGGGCAGCCGCACGACCAGGTCGGTGGTGCGCTGTCCCTCGCGCAGTTCGGCGATCTCGCGTCCGCCGATGAGCGTGGCCGCCTGCTCGTTGAGCGCGCCGGGCGTGATGCCGTAGGCGGCGGCCCGCTCGCGATCGGCTTCGATGCGAAGCTGCGGGATGGTGGCCTGCTGGTCGAGCCGGGCGTCGGCGAAGCCGGGAATCGTCCGGGCGACGGCCTGCACCTCCTCGCCGAGGCGGCGGAGCGTGTCGAGGTCGGGGCCGAAGATCTTCACGGCCACGGGGGCGGAGACGCCGCTGAGCATGTGGCCGATGCGGTCGGCCAGCGGGCCGCTGGTGGCGGCGAAGATGCCCGGAATCCCGCGGAGGCGCTGTTGGATGTCGGCGAGGATCCCGGTGCGAGACCGGTTCGAGACCGGTTGGAAATCCACGTCGAATTCCGCGGTGGAGACGGGCACGACGTGGTCGCCGCGTTCGGCGCGGCCAAGGCGGCGGCCGACCTGGCGGACGCCCGGCACGGCGAGGATCTGCCGCTCGACGATGTCGGACAGGCGGTTCATCTCCGACAGCGAGGTGCCGGGCGCGGCGGTGGTGGCGATGAGCGCGGTTTCCTCGCGGAACGCAGGCAAGAAGTCCTTGCCCATTTTCGGGTAGAGGGAGAAAGCCGCAACCATCACGATTCCGACGCCCGCGAGCACCGGCCAGGGATGATCCAGCCCGGCCCGGATCAGGGTGCCGCGCAGCAGGCGTTTCAAGCCGCGGACAAACCGGCCGTCCTCATGGGCCGCGCCCTCCTTTGGGCGCAGCAGGAACGAGCAGAGCACCGGGATGAGTGTGAGCGAGACGAGGAACGACGCGCCCATGCTGATGATGGTGGCGATGGCGATCGGGGCGAAGAGCCGGCCCTCGACCCCGCTCAGGCCGAGCAGCGGCAGAAAGACGAGCACGATGAGCACGGTGGCGTAGAGGATCGAGTGGCGCACCTCGCCGGAGGCCGCGGCGATGACATCCAGCCGTGGACGCGGGACCGGCCGGCCGGCGTTCTCGCGCAGCCGGCGGAAGACGTTTTCGACGTCCACGATCGCGTCGTCCACGACCATGCCGATCGCGACGGCGAGGCCGCCGAGCGTCATCGAGTTCACCGTGATGCCGGCCCAGCGAAAGACGAGCAGCGTGATCGCGAAGCTCATCGGCATGGCCATGAGCGTGATGAAGGTCGTGCGGACGTTCAGCAGGAAGAGGAACAGCACGATCGTGACCATGATGGCGCCGTCGCGGATGGCCTCCTGGAGGTTGCCGATGGCATGGTCGATGAAGTCCTTCTGTTGGAAAAGCAGCGTGGTCTCGACGCCGGCGGGGAAGGCCGGGCGAAGCTCCTCCAGCGCGGCGGCGATCTGCGCGGTGAGCACACGCGTGTCGAAACCCGGGGCCTTGGTGATGGACATGATGACGCCGTAGGTCGGGTTCTTTTCCGGCACCTTGCTGACGGTGGCGTCGCCGCGCATCGGTTCGAGACCCCAGGCGAGCGTCGCGACGTCGTCGAGCAACACGGGCCGCTGGTCCACGGTCTTGACGACGGTGCGGCCGAGGGCGGCGAGGTCGGTGGTCATGGCGAGCTGGCGCACCATGATCTCGCGCGGTCCGGTCGTGAGGAAGCCGCCGGTGGTGGTGGTCGCCGCCTGGGCGACGGCGGTCTCCAGTTCGGCGAGCGTGACGCCGTGCGCCTCCATCCGATAGGGATCGGGCTGCACCTCGAGCCGCTTCACGCCGCCGCCCATGTTCAGGATCTCGGCGATGCCGGGGATGCTCTGGAGGCGGCGCCGGATGTTCCAGTCGGCGATCGCACGGACCTCGCTCGGCGGCAGGTAGCCGGGCTGGCCTTCGGGAACGGTCGAGCGGACGCCGACGAGCAGGATCTCGCCCATGAGCGAGGCGACCGGCGTCATGAAGGGTTGCGCGTCCTCCGGCAGCTGTTCGCGCGCGGCCTGGAGCCGTTCTTGCACGAGGATGCGCGCCTGCTGGATGTCGGTGCCCCAGCCGAACTCGGCGTAGACGAGCGAGAGCGCGACGTCGGAGTTGGAACGCAGGCGGGTGAGGCCCGCGACGCCCATGAGCGCGCTTTCGAGCGGCTGGGTGACGCGCGCCTCGATCTCCTCCGGCGCGAGGCCGGGCGCCTCGGTCAGGATCGTGACGGTCGGTTTGGTGAGGTCGGGCAGCACCTCGACGGGCAGGCGCAGGCCGACATGCAGGCCGAACGCGAGCGTCAGCAGCGAGAGCCCGAGCACGATGCCGCGGTTGGCCAGCGACCAGGCGATGAGACGGTTCAGCATGGTCAGTTCCTCCGGCCGGCGGTGGCTTGCCTGAGCTTCACGCTGACGACGACCAGCGCGACGAAGAGCACGGCGCTGACGATCATCCAGCGCCGTTCGTGTGAGTCGTGATCCTCCGCGTGACCATGATCGTGTCCGTCGCCGCCCGCACCGGAAACCTCGGAGCCGTCGGCGTTGTGGGCATGGCCGTGGGCGGCATCGAGCGCCTCCTTGAGCGAGAGGCCCCCGCCGCCCGCAAAGGCCAGCGAGTAGGCGCCGTTCACCACCACTTCGTCGGCGGGGAAGAGGCCGCTGACGATCTCGATGGAGCGGTCGTTGCCGCGGCCGACGACGACCGGGGTCTTGAGGAAGGCGTTGGGCAGTTCGAAATCCTTCACGTAGACGAAACGGTTGGCGCCCTCGCCCTGCACGGCGGCGCGCGGGACGGCGGTCACGCCGGTGTGCCGGCCGACGATGACGGCGAATTCGGCGCGCATGCCGGGGCGCAGCAGCAGTTCCGGGTTGTCGACGTGAAATGCGGCCTCGACCGTGCCGCTGGCGGCGTCGGCGGTGGCGCCGAGGTGTTCGAGCACCGCCTCGAATTCGCGGCCCGGCACGGCGGCGACCGTGATGCGCGCCTTCTGGCCCCGCTGGAGCCGGCCGGCGAGGTGGTCGGGCACGCGGGCGATCGCGTAGACCTCCGCGAGATCGAGAACCTCGGCGAGCATGTCGGTGGGCTCGACCGGCTGCCCGGGAGCGACGCGGCTGACGCTGACGATGCCGGTGATGGGCGAGCGCAGTTCAATGCGCGGCGGCGGTTCGCCGAACTGGCGGCTTTCGATCACCACGGCGACGTCGCCCTGCCGGATGGGATGGTCGTGCTTGACGTTGACCTCCACGGCACGGCCGGGGATGCGGCTGCTCACGATGGCGCGGTGTCCGGGCAGGATCTCGATGCGGCCGAGGGAAAAGATGGTTTCCTCGAATTCCGCGGGCGCGGCCTGCACGGTGGTGAGGCCCAGGTTCTTCACGGCCGCTTCGTCGAGGATGACGAGGTTGGCGCGGCGCTCCGCGTCGGTGTCGGCGGAGACCTGGGTGGCGATGAGGAGGGCGGACAGAAAAAGGGAACGGGTTTTCATGGTGAGGAAAGGAGCTGGCGGGTGAGGGGGAGGGCGGGGTCGAGGAGCGCTTCCGCGCGCACGAGGGCGAGCGCGTAGGCGGCCTCCTGGGCGAGGGTTTCGCGATGCACCTCGCGGTGGGCGCGTTCGGCCTCGAGCACCTCGAGCTGGGTCGCCTGGCCGACGGCGTAGGCGCGGTGCAGCAGCGCCGCCGCCTCCTCGGCGGCCGGCAGCACCTCGCGGCGGAGCCGGAGCGCGGCGGCGTGGGCGGCGGCGAGTTCCCGGGCGGCGGCGGCGATGCCGGTGCGCAACTCGCGGGTGGCCGCCGCGATTTCATGCCCCGCGGCGGTCGCCTCCTGGCGGGCGGCGCGGATGGCGCCCTGGTTGCGATGCCGGACGGGCAGCGGCACGGAGACGCCCGCGACGAGGGCGGCGTCGGAATTCTCCCGGAGGTAGCGCACACCTCCGCCCACGCGGATGTCCTGCACGGCGTTGGCCTCTTCGAGGCTGGCGCGGGCCTGGGCGGCCTTGGCGCGGGCTTCGACGAGTTGCAGCTGCGGGTGCGTGCCGAGTTTTGCGAGCCACTCCGTGATGTCGGGCGCCGCAGCCGGGAGATTGAACGCGGTGGCGGCCGGCGTGGCGTCGTCGGCGTCGCCGTCCCACGTGGCGGCGAGCGCCGCGCGGGCGGTCTGCCGCGCCGCCGTCTGGCGCGCGGCCTCGGCCTCCGCGGCGGCGAGGGCTGCGCGCGCGCGGGCCGGTTCGGCGGCGGAGGCTTCGCCGGCGGCGCGCCGTTTCTCGGCATCGGCGAGGGCGGTGCGGGCGAGGGCGACGAAATCCCCGGCGAGATCCGCCTGCCGGGCGGCAATCACGGCGGCGAGGTAGGATTCGGCCGTGGCGGCGAGGATGCCGGCCCGGAGCACGCCGGCCTCGGCGACGGCGACCGCGCGGTCCTGTCCGGCGGCGGCGGCGCGCCGCGTGCGTTTGCCGCCGCGTTCGAGGGCCTGGGACACCTCGAGCGTGCCCTCGACGGACGCGAGGTCGCGGGCGCGGCCGGTGCCGGCGAAGTTTTCGAACGTGACGGCGAGTTCGGGATTGGGGCGGAGGGCCGCCTGTTCCGCGAGGGCGGCGGCGGCTTCCTGCCGCGCGTCCTGGGCCAGCAGTCGCGGATGTCCGGCGGCGGCGCGGGCCAGGGCCTCGTCAAGGGTGAGGGGCCCGGCTGCGGCGGTCAGGACGGAAGATAGAAAAAGAAGGGGAGGAGAGAATTTCATGACTGAACACGGATGAAGCGAAGGGAAGCGCGCGGCCATGGGCCGGCGGGGGCACCCGTAGGTGCGCGGGGAGGCAGGCTGTTCCCGGTCGGAGCGACCGGAGCAACAGGCTTACGTGTTCAGCGAAGGCGCGCGGACGGGCGGCGCCGCGCGCGCAATGAATTGCCAGGCCGCCTTCAGCTCAAGCGGCGGGGAGTGTCGCTCGGGAGAAAGGGCGGGTTCGGCCACCAGGCCGGGAACCGGGAGGGAAACCAGGCAGACGAGGCAGGCGGTGAGCGCGGGGGCGGGGATCTTCAGGTCCTGGACGGATTCCTTGTAGAGGGCGCTTTCGACCGTGGGGCAGGTGTTATCCTGGCACTCACCGGCCTTGGCGGCGGACTGCTCGTTCAAGCAGCAATCTTTGCCGTCGTAGAATCCCGCGGCTTCGAGCCGGCAATGCAGCGTGACCGGCAGCCAGGCGGCCACCAAGGTCAGGATCAGCAAGCGGACGAAGCGGGACATGGGCCGGAACATGGGCGACGGACAGTTCGGGTCAAGTACGAGGATTAGGCCGAACCCGACGGCCCGAGCGGGACGCGATCGCCGGACGGGAATGGGCCTGTGTTCCGAACAACCCGTCCGGAGGCCGGGTTCCACCTCAGAAGCGCCACGTCCACGCGCCTTTGAGCGAGACGTCGCCGGTGGTGGGGCGGAAGCGGTCGGCGGTGGTGTCGTAGCCCTGGTTGACGACGAAGAACACGTCGTTGCCGGGCTGCACGGTCCACTTGATGCGGAAGTTCGCACCGAGCGAGCGCGAGAGATTGTCGTACTGGCCGAGAAGGCTGACCTGCAGGTCGGGGGTGAAGGTGTACGACACGCGGGCCGAGCCGGTACGGACCTTGAACTCGCCGGCGGGCAGGCGGATGTCGCGAAGGCCGGTGTTGAGGGAGAACTGCAGGCGGCTCGTCGGGCGCCAGCCGAGGTTGAAGTTGTAGTAATCGGTGCGGCCGGTGAGGTACTGGCCGGTGCGCCAGCGCACGTAGGCGTCCACGGGGCGGGCGCGCGCGCTGCCGATCTCGATCTGGACATCGTCGTAACGGTGCCGGCCGGTGGGAATCGTGATGCCGGGCCGGATGTCGAACGGCTCGTCGAAGGTCTCGTAGTGGGCTCCGACCCAGAGGTTGGCGAAGTCGCCTTTCGAGGATTCGGCGTAGATGCCGGTCCAGACGTTGCCGTCGAGAAAATGCGCGTCGAGATCGGTGGTGTGGTCGGTCTCCAAAAACGGCTGGGTCAGGCTGATGAAACCGCCCTTGGCGTAGTGGTTGTAGAGCGCCTGCAGGTGCATGTTGCCGACGCCGGTGCGCGAGACGAAGCCGAGGGCGGGGTCGAACTTTTCGTCCACCGCGCTGAACCAGCCCGAGAGAAGCAGCGGTTCGTTGGGGTAGTTGAGCGAGAGCGTGGTGGCGGTGCCGGTGCCGCCGGCGAGGTCGGAGTCGGTGGCCTGCACGCCAAGACGGGCGGTGAGGGTTTTGCCGCCGGCTAGGCGCGTGCTGGCGTAGTTGAAATCGGCGCCGATGAGCGTGTTGTCGCCGTCGCCGCGCGGGTCGCCGTGCGTGGCGATGAGGCCGACGCTGGATTCGGCGAGCACCTGATGGGCGATGCGCCCGACGAACAGGTTTTTGCCCTCCACGCCCGCGTGGTCGTCGGTCTGCACATCGAGCAGGCCGATGGTCCACGGTCCCGCGCGGCCGGTGAGCTTCGCTCCGGCGAGGAGGTCGACCTTGGAACCGTCGCTGGCGAGGCCGATGCGGCGGGAGAAGAACGGCAGCGGGTCCTGGTTGATGCCCGCGAAGGTGAAGAGCGAGGCGTCCTGCGTGAAGAAGGAGCGTTTCTCGGGGAAGAACAGCGGGAAGCGGCCGAGGTTCACCTGGCGTTCGTCCACGTCGGCGTCGGCGAAATCGGTGTTGAACGTCAGCATGGCCGCCAGCGAGGGCGTGGCGTGCCAGACGAAGTCGAGACCGGGCTTGAATTCGGTTTCCTTCTCGCCGGCGCGGGGATTGTGCCGGGCGGTGGCGCTGGCGAAGGGCTTGAACTCCAGGCCGCGGCCCTGGCGCAGGCCGGTGAATCCGCGCAGGTCGCCGGTGTCGGGCAGGGAAAAAACGCTCTTGGCGCGGACGCGGTTCGCCCAGCGGACGGTCTCCTGCTTGCGGCGGATCTGGCGCGCGACGTCGAAGCCCCAGGTGTCGTTGGCCGGATCGAAGGCGAGGGTCTTGACCGGGATGGCGAATTCGCAGCTCCAGCCGCCGGCGTCGCGCGTGACCCGGCCGAGCCACAGGCCGTCCCACTGGTTGCTGGACTCGTCCCTGTTCTGCACGAGGCCGTCGTGCTTGCCGCCGGCGGCGGTGAGGCCGAAGTAGTAGCCGTCGCTCTCGCGGTTGAAGGTGTCGAACACGATGCGCACGAGATCGTCGGAACCGTTGTTCTGGTCGCGCTGCATGGAATAGGCGTTGATGCCGGCCAGGCCCGCGGAGTCATGGCAGCGCACCGCGACGAAGACATGGTCGGCGTCGTAGGTGACCCAGAACTCGGTGCGTTCGGAGGGAGCGATGCCTTCGCCGGGGTAAACCTCCTGGAAGGCGTCGGAGCCGGCCGCGTGTTGCCAGGCCGGATCGTCGAGCACGCCGTCGATGACGGGCGGCGTGGCGGTCGGTCGCACCTCGAGGACCGGCGCGGCGGTCAGCGATGAGGCGAGAAGCAGGGCGGGGAAGAGGAGGCGGAGGAGGGGAGCGGGCATGTGATCGCCGGCGCGGGCGACATGCGGGAAACCGAGCCGGGCGGCAAAGGTTACAGGGTGAACAGGCAATCCGGCGCGATGAGTTGACCAGGCCGTGGCTTGTGGACGGGGCCTGCGGCCGGCGCAGATTCAAGCCCGCCTGGAGCGTGGGCTTCCCCCGACGGCAAAGGCGAGGTGCGGCGACCCCGCCTTGCACGGGCTCAGCCCACCGTACGCATCTGGATGCTGTCCACGCGTTCGCCGTTCTCGGCGAGGACGTCGGAGATGATCACCAGCTTGTCGCCGGACTGCACGCGCCCGGCGTCGCGCAGCATCGCGATGGCGCGGGAGAGGGTTTTTTCGGGGTCGCCGAAGGTGCCGATGTTGTAGGGCTCCACCGAGCGCACGATGCGCAGCTGGCGCAGCGCGGTGACGTTGTCGGTGAGGGCCAGGATGGGCGCGTAGGCCGGGCGGTGGGCGGCGAGGCCGGCGGCGGCGAGGCCGCGGCGGGTGAAGATCACGATGCGCGAGCCGGGAAACTCGTTGGCCATGACGACGGCGGAGCGCATGAACTTCATGCGCGGCTCGATGAAGACGGCGGGCTCCGGGAAATCCGCGGCCAGTTCCTCCTCGACGCGGCGGGCGATGGAGTCGAGCACGCGCACGCATTCGAAGGGGTATTTGCCGACGGTCGTCTCGCCGGAGAGCATCACGCAATCGGCCTGCTCGTAGACGGCGTTGGCGACGTCGGTGATCTCGGCGCGGGTCGGCATGGGCTGGGTGATCATCGATTCCAGCATGTGGGTGGCGATGATCACGGGACGGCCGACGGAGAGGCAGGTGCGGACCGCGCGGTGCTGGATGATCGGCAGGTCGTGGATCGGCACCTCGATGCCGAGGTCGCCGCGGGCCACCATGAGCACGTCGGTCGCGCGGATGATGTCGTCGAGGTTGGAGATGGCCTCCTGGTCCTCGATCTTGGCCACGATGCGGGCGGTGGACTTGTGCTGCTTGAGGAAGCCGCGCAGCTGGGTGATGTCGGCGGCTTCGCGCACGAACGACAGGGCCACGAAGTCGATGCCCTCCTCGATGCCGACGAGGGTGTCGACGCGGTCCTTTTCGGTGAAGGAAGGCAGGTTGACGCGGACACCGGGCAGATTGATGTGGCGGCGCGAGGTGAGTGTGCCGGGTGTGAGCACGCAGCAGCGGATGTGGGCGGAGTTCTTCTCGCGGACCTCGAGGCGGATCAGGCCGTTGTCCACGAGCACGATGTCGCCGACCTTGATGTCGTTGACGAGGTCGCGGTAATTGACGTCCACGGAGCGGATCTCCTCGCCGTTGTCGCGTTCGGCGCCGGGCTTGACGGTGAAATCGAAAATCTCGCCCGGGCGGAGCTCCATCGGGGCGGCGACGTCGCCGGTGCGGATCTCGGGGCCCTTGATGTCCATCATCACGGCGACCTCGCGCCCGACCTGTTTGGAAATGGTCCGGATGCGGCGGATGACCGTGCGGGTCCAGTCATGTTTGGCGTGGGCCATGTTGAGGCGGATCACGTCCACCCCCGATTCGATCAGCCGGGTGAGCTGTTTCTCATTCTCGGTGGCGGGTCCGAGAGTGGCGATGATCTTGGTGCGACGGTAGGACGGAAGCGGCATAGGTGAATGTAAAAAACACAACACGAAGCCGACCCTCGGGCAAAGCAAAAGCCATGTTCCGGTCAAGCTGTGACGAGACCCGGGCAAGGAATGCGGCAGGCGGAGGAACGAATGCGATCCTGCCGGCATCCCAGGCCGGATTTCAGCGGGGCGCGGCGGAGCCGCTTGCGTGCGAACGGCAGGCGCGGTCAGCGCGCTGACGCGCTGACGGGCATGGTTTCCAGTGCCCGGCGGATGCTGGTGTGGAGCGGCTCCTGCGCGGGATCCGTCGGGTCGAGCGCCGCGAGGGCCGCCGTGAGGGCGGGGCGCGAGGGCTTGCGGGATTGCAGGAGGTCCGGGGTGTAACGGGCCAAAGTGGCCTGGTCGCGTTGCGCGGCCGCACCGGTCACGACAGCGGCAAGGGCGACCTGGTTTTGGGGATCAAGGACGAGGGCTGAGAGGTAAAGGCGCTGGGCTTCGGCCGACAGTCCGGCGCTCATGAATTGTCCGGCCAGCTGAAGGGCGTCGGCGGCGCGGGGATTTTCCCGTGAGAGAAAATTACGCAGGGCGATCTCGCCGGACTCGGTGTCACCGGTGCGATAGCTGGCGAGGGAGCGCAGTCCGGCGGTGACCTGGTTGAAGCGCGCGCCTTCGGGGCCCGCGGCTGCGGCGGTTTGTTGCAGTTCGGCGAGCGCTTCCGCGGGTTGGTTGGCGGTGAGGCACGCCTGCACGATGGCGACCGTCGCCGCGGCTGCGGGCACGGGCAGATTGCCGGCGGCGATGAGGTCGCGTGTGCGCCGGGCGAGCGCAGGCTGGCCTTCGCTCGCCGCGAAGCGAAGCAGCAGGGTCAGTGCGCGCGGATCGTGCGCGAAGTCGTGGAGAAAGGACCCGGCCTCGCGGTCGAGCCGGGCGCGGTCGCCGCGCTGGCTCCAGGCGTAGAGCAGGTCCACCCGCGGGCCGGGGCTGAACGGATCGGCGGAGTGGCGGATGAGCGCCTCGTTGAGTGCCTGCTCATGACGGCCGAGCTGGCGCTGGTAACGCAAAAGCGTCAGCGGGATTTCGTCGAAACGCGGGTGGGCGGCGCGCGCCTGCTCCAGACGCAGGATCGCCAGATCGGGGTAGCCGCGCTCCCAATCGCAGTTGGCGAGGAGCACCTGTCCCTCGGGCGTCTGGTCCAGCGACCACCGGGTCGCGAGCGCCTCGACCTCGTCGAAATGGTTGCGGTTGAGCGCGGCACGGGCGGCCTGCAGGGCGATGAAGCCGTTCGTCGGCGAGGAGGCGGGGGCGTTGGCCAGCAGGCGGCGGGCGAGAGCCTGGGCTTCCTCGTCGTGTTGCAGCTCGAACAGCAGTGCGAAGGTGAAGCGCAGGGTGTCGCGGTCCTCGCGCGCGGCGTCGATGCGGGCGGTGAGCACCTGCAGGGCGTTTTCGGGGTGGCGGAAAAGCAGGTAGAGCTGCGCCAGCTCGCGGCGGGCGGCGAAGTCATCCGGTTGCCGGGCTAGGCCGGCGCCGTAAAGGCGCAGGGCCTCGACCGGCTTCCGGGCTTCCACGGCGGCGCGCGCCTGCTGGAGGTAATAGCGTCCGAGCGACTCGCGGTGGCGGTCCCAGCGGAAGGGCAGCACGATGTTCAGGTAGCTGACATCGGGGTAGCCGTGCTTCTTGCGGATAAAGAGCCAGGCGGCGCCTGCGGCCGCGAGCCAGCCGGAGACCGCGAGGACGAGGAGCAGCATGACGATCCGGCGCCAGAAGATGTGGTAGGTGACGCGCGTGTCCGCCTCGTTGCGCAGGCGGATCCAGAGGCGCCAGCGCCATTTGGGCGAACGGGGATCGAAGAGGCGGTCGGGGGCTTTGGCGGTGGCGGGCGTGGAGTCCGGCATGGGGTCAGAATTCGAAGGCGGGTGTGCCGGCGCCGGGAGCGACGACCGAGAATGCGCATTGCCGCGCGGTGAGCACGGCGCCGCAGGAGGCCTCGACCGCGGCGGGCGAATTGCAGTCGCGCGAGAGGTGCGTGAGGAAGACATGGCGCCAGCGCGCGCTGGCGACGGCTTCGAGCAGCTCGCGGGCCGCGGTGTTGGACAGGTGGCCGTGGCGTCCGCTGATGCGTTGCTTGGTGGACCACGGGCGCCGCGTGTCGGCCTGGAGCATCTGGGGACAGTGGTTGGCCTCGACCACGAGCACGTCGACCTCGCGGATGTGCTCGCGGATGTGCGCCGGCGCGTGGCCTAGATCGGTCAGCCAGGCGAGGCTGTGGCGCGGCGACAGCAGGTCGCCGTGGCCGTGCGCGATCAGAAAGCCGACCGGGTCCTGCGCGTCGTGCGGCACGGTGAAGCTGCGCACCTCGAACTCGCGGAAGCGGAACGTCGCGCCGGTCTCGAACAGCTGCCAGTTGATGCGGTGCTTGAGGCCGGTCTGCAGGGATTCGGCGGTGCGGCGGTTGGCGAAGACCTTGATGTGCGCGTGGCGGGCGAGGCCGGACAGGGCGGCCGCGTGGTCGCCGTGTTCGTGGGTGAGGAAGATCGCATCGATGCGTTCCCAGCATTCGCCGGCCTCCGCGAGCAACTCCCCGAGCCGGCGCGCCGAAAAACCCGCGTCCACGAGCACACGGGTGTCGTCGGATGCGAGCAAGGCGGCGTTGCCGGAGCTGCCGGAGCCGAGGATGCGGAAACGCAGGGCCATCGGCGGGGATTCAGTGTCCGCCGTGTGACCCGGTGCAACGCCAAATCCGGCGCCGAGCCCGGCACCACTCAGGCGCGGGACCGCGAATGTTCGTATTACGAACATTCTCCGGGACGCCTCCCTCTAGGGGGGAACACCAATGTTCGTAATACGAACATTGGGTTGCCCGATGTGCGAGGGAGGTCGGGGGCGGTTTGTTGCCGGGCGGGGCGCTCTTGAGGGGTCGGAGGCGGCGCTGATCAGGCGAAGTCGCAGAGGGCGGCGAGGGCGGCGGCGGAGCCGTCGCGCTGCCAGCCGTCGAGCTGGGCCTGTTCCTTCAACTGCTGGCCGCGCAGGCGCGGGACGACGGCGAAGGCGTTCTGGCACTCGGGCAGGGCGGTCATGTCGCCCCAGAGTTTCTCGAACTGCGTGACCGGGTAGATGTCCTCCTGGCCGTGGCCCCAGCGCTTCTTGACGTCCTTGAGCGTGACGTAGGTCGGCACGCGGGCGGCGAGGCGGCGGACCGCGTCGGCGGTCTTGCGGGCGTCGGCGAGGTCGGCGCGGGTGAGTTCGAAGAGGGCGAGCAGGCGGTCGAGGTCGATCCAGCAGGTGTTGGTGTTGTAGTAGCTGAGCGCGAATTCGTCCTCCTCGCGCGGCAGGGCCAGGCCCTCGACGAGGCGCAGGCGGCCGTTGACGCGCGCGAGGCCGCCGCCGTGGTCCTCGATGCGGCGGGTGATGACCTCCCAGCCGAGCGTGGCGCCGCTGGACTGGAACCAGCCGACCATCGCGGGGTCGGCGGTGGCGCCGAGCGTGTCGATGTTGTGCACCATCAGCGTGCGGAGCTGCGGACGCGCGGCGAGCAGGCGCGCGAGCACGCCGTTCTTGAGGAGGTTCGGGATCTCGAACCAGTGGCCGACGGGGTGCAGGCACTGCTCGGGGAGATTGTCGGTGTAGTCGCCGGCCTCGCCGGTCGTGCGTGCCCAGTTGGCGAGGGCGGCGCGCACGCTGTCGCGCATTTTCTGCTTCTGCTCGTCGAGCCGCTGCTGGGCGGTCTCCTCCCAGGCGAACTGCAGGTCGCGGAGCGTGGGCACGAGGCGCAGGCCGATCGAGCGGCCCGGCGAGAGCCACACCTCGCGGCCGAGCGCGCCGCCGGCGAAGCCCGACAGCATCCGCTCGATCGGGGCGTGTGTGAGGTGGCTGGTGGTGAAAACATGCGGCACGTCCATGCCGGCGGCGCGGCCGGTGCGGCGGGTCTTGGCGAGGTGAACCTCGATGAAGCTGCGATGATGGCCGGCGAATTTGGCGAAGGGATGCAGGCCCTTCACGACGCCGGCACCCTGGGTCCAGCGGCTGCCGACGCCGGCGGCGTAGGTGATGATCGCGACCTCGCCGCGGCGCAGCGCCGCTTCGCCGGCGGCGCGCAGCGCGGGGTCGAGCCGCGTGGCGTCCGCCAGGTCGCCGGGGGCGACATCCTCGATGCGCGTGGCGGCGGGCAGACGGTTGAGGGCCAGGCCGATGCGGCCGCTGCGCAGATCGGCGCGGATCTGCTCGTGTTGCGCCGGATCGAACCCGTTGTCGGCGAGCAATTGCTGCAGACGGCCTGTGGAGGCGGCGGAGCTCTTGGTCGCCGAGGCCGGGCGGTCGAGCAGCAGGGCGAGCACGGAAGCGTACGGCGGCTGGGATCGCGCGGCGACGGTGAACTGGCGCACATCGGTGCGCTCGCGCGACGTCAGCTCCGCCTCGTCGCGGCGCAAGCAGGCGGGCAACGCGGCCTGATAGTACCCGGGCGGCAGCAGGGCGCCGGCGTCCGTCAGCAGCGAGGCCATCGTGCCGTGCTCGTTGATCGCGAAATCGTAGACGACCGGGTCCATCGCAAAGGGCAGCGAGGACTCGAGCTCGCGTTTGACCGCGAGCATGAGTTCCCGCAGGAATTCCTGGCCCTCGCGCTTGCGTTCGGGCGCGAAGATGAAGCCCATGCCGCCGCCGGACATGCCGCCGAGCATCCAGAAGCCCCAGAAGTCGTCGCCGAACTTCTCGCGGGTGCCGGCGATCAGGCGCTCGGTGTAGAGGTTGCTGACCCACGGGATCATCGTCTGAAGCGGGCCGGTGAAATTGGCGGTGAGCGCCCGGCCGAGGCCGCGGACGTCGCCGGCGGCGAGCAGGCCGAGGATTTCGTCGAGCGTGGCCACGGCGTGCCGACGCGCCTGCCATTCGGCCTCGCTGCGGAGCAGGTATTTCTCCGTCGCCATCTCGAGGATGGGGCCGACGTTCTGCGCCATGCCGCCGTGGACGAGCACGAGCGAGTCCTGGAGCTTCGCGCGCGCCGCGGGCGGTACGCGGTCGGGGCCGAGCAGCGTGTGGCGGGGGAGCAGGCAGCCGCGGCTGATGCCGTGCTCAGGGTCGGCGGGGCCGGCGGGGGCGCCCTCGATCAGCTTGATGCCGGGCCAGAGCCCGCCCGAGTCCTGCCAGCCGCCGCCGGAACCGCCGATCCACTCGCCGAGGATGGCGCGGGCCGCGACGATCCGGCGTTCGGTCTCGGTCATGGGGCCGTCGAGCGCGGCGATCTGGCCGGTGGCGCGCATGCAGACGCCGATGAGCGCGCCGAGCAGGTTGGTCGAAACGGCGAGGCGCGAGCCCTTGGGGATGCGGTTGACGTTGCTGACGAGTTCGAAGCCGCGGCCGGGGCCGAAGATGCGCGCGAGCAATTCGGCGAGCGAGGTGCCCGAGCGCTCGATGCCCGGCGGCACGAGGCCGGCGGCGATCACCGCGGCCTTGAGCAGGCCGAGGTAGTCGCGGGCGAAATCGAACACGTCGTCGATCCCGGTGAGCACGGCGCTGGCGCCGAGATCCACGCTGGCGAGGCGGATGACCGGTTCGTCGATGACGCGGAAGTACGCCTCCACCGGCGGACGCGGGGCGGCATCGCGCCCGTGGACCCCGAGATCCACCGAGATGTTGAGCACGCGGGCTCCCTCCGGGAAATCCATGCCGAGGAAGAAAATGTCGCTCCAGCCGCAGTGCGTGAGGTCCATGCGGACCGGCGTGAGTTCGCGGAGCAGGGGTGCCGGGGCGTCGGGCTCGGCACGGGCGAGCAGTTCGGGGCGCACGCGGAGGGCCTGGTCGAGCGGATGGCCGAGCCGGAACATCCACGCGTTGCCCCGCGTCGACCGCACGGTGCGGCGGACCTGATCGGCGAGGGTCTGGAACCCCAGCGCGTAGTAGGCGGAGGCGAGCGCGCTGGAGAGGGTTTCGTTGGCGCCTTGCGCGGCGAATTCGCGCTGGAAGAGGCCGATCGCCTCCTCGAAGCGGCGTTCGAGCAAAAAACGGAAACCGGCGTAGGGCACGCGGCCGCCGCGCGGGTAGGCGGGCAGCGCGGGCAGGTGGTAGCGGTGCAGGGCGCTGAGAAAAAACAGCGCGCGCACGCGGCGGTAGAGGTTGGTCTCGCTGCGACGGCAGGCGTCGAGCTCGTCGCTGGCGGCAAGCAATTCGGCGACAGGGCGGCCGGCGCACCAGCGCTCGAGGGCGAGGTCGCGCACGCCGGGGTCGGCCGACGCGATGAGGTCGGTCAGGCGCAGGTTCATGACTGGCCGTTGGACGGGTGGGCGAGCAGTTCGACGATCTGCGTGAGCACGGTGTCGCGGTCCCGGCCGGCGAGCGAGAGGGCGAGCTGCGCGAGCAGCAGGCCGTAGCGCGAACCGATGTCGTAGCGGCGTCCGGCGACCGTGAGCGCCAGGTAGCGGCGCCGGGCGGCCATGGCATGCAGGGCGGGGGAGAGGCCGAGGCTCCTGTCCGGCGCGGCGGCGCGTTGCGCGGCGAGCAGGTCGAACAGTTCGGCGTCGAAGACGTGCAGGCCGAAGAAGCACAGGTAGGAGCCCGCGCGCAGTCCGGGCACGATGAGCTGCTGCTCGGCGAGCGTCGGCGTGGGTTTTTCGACGATGGCCTCGATCTGGTAGAGCGGACGGTCGCCGCCCACGAGCCTGCCGCCCACGGTGCCGTACGAGGTGAGCAGGCTTTCGTGCGTGGGCTGCACGGCGGAAACCGGGCAGGCCTCGGCGACGGCGATGTCGATCAGCTGCCGCGCGCAGCCCGTGGCGGACTGGCTCACGTGCAGGTGGTCGCCGACGAGGTGGAGAAAGGGATCGGTTCCGCAGAAATCGCGTCCGCACAGGATCGCGTGCCCGTAGCCGCGGGCCTCGGCCTGCGGGATGAAGCGCACGCGCGGGCGGAGCGGACCGCAGGCGGCGGCGTAGGCCTCCTCGTCACCGGGGCATACGATGACGCCGAACTCCTCGATGCCGGCCTCGGCGGCCTCGGCCAGGACGATCTGCAGGGCGGCCTTGGTTTCGCCGTCGCGATCCACGAGGGTTTGCAGGGGCAGGGTGCGCTGGCGCGGATTGGCGGCGGTGATCAGGGCTTTGCGAATCTTCATGGGAGACGACGGCGGCGCCGAGTGTTTCTGCGGCGGACCACGGTTCAACCGGAAAACGCCCGGACCAGGGGTTGACTGATATAACAATCTTGGTTCCCTTGACCCTCCATGCCGAAAAAGTCCTCCAGTCGCAAAAGCCGGGAGCCTTCCGTGCGTGCGCTTGCCGGCACGGTGTTCATCACCCGGCAGGTGCACTTCAACGCCGCCCACCGGCTCTACAACCCGACGAAGAGCCTCGCCTGGAATCAGAAACAGTACGGCCTCTGCACCAATCCGCACTGGCACGGCCACAACTACGTGCTCGAGGTGACGCTCAAGGGGCAGCCCGACCCGGTCACCGGCTACATCATCGATCTCGCGCGCCTGAAGAAGATCCTGCACCGCGCCGTCGTGGACAAGTGCGACCACCGCAACCTCAACGACGAGGTGGATTTCCTGCGCGGCATCATTCCCTCGACCGAAAACCTCGTCATCGCGTTCTGGCACGAGATCGTGCCCTACATCCCGTTGCCGGCCCAGCTGCACTGCGTGCGGCTCCATGAGACGCCGCGCAACCACGCCGAGTTCTACGGCCCGGCCCACCATTGATTTTCCAGGCGGTTACGTCACCCGCCTGACCCAACCAAAAACGAAACCCATGAAACAGATGTACCTTCACCGCTCCAACCGCGGCCAGGCGCCGCTCGTGAAGCGGGGTTACGACCGGAAGTTCAAGCCCGACGCGGCCTACCGGGCCACGCTGCCCGACATGATGGACGCCGCGCACGACGCGATCCAGGGCGCCAACGTGCCGATCCAGCAGGTCGGCATCCACAACTTCAAGCTGCCGCTCAAGTACCGCACCAAGGGCGGGAAAACCCTGACGCTCGAAACCAGCGTCACCGGCACCGTGTCGCTCGAGGCCGACCTCAAGGGCATCAACATGAGCCGCATCATGCGGACGTTCTACGAGCACCGCGACGGCGTCACCACCGGCGAATGGATGGGCCGGATCCTCAAGGCCTACCTGCGCAAGGTGGAGACGAAGGATGCGCGCCTGAAGATCTCGTTCTCCTACCCGATGCTGCGCAAGAGCCTGCGCACCGATTTGGAGGGTTACCAGTTCTACAACGTGGCGTTCGAGGGCGTGATGACGCGCGACGGCCGCTACCGGCGCTTCATCCATTTCGATTTCGTCTATTCGTCGGCCTGCCCCTGCTCGGCGGAACTCACCGAACACGCGCGCGACACGCGCGGCGCCTACGGCGTGCCGCATTCGCAGCGCAGCAAGGCGCGCATCACGCTCGAGGAGGCCGACGGGAAGAAGATCTGGATCGAGGACGTGCACGCCCTCTGCCTCAAGGCGCTGCAGACCGAGACGCAGGTCATGGTGAAGCGCGAGGACGAGCAGGCCTTCGCCGAACTCAACGGCGCCTACCTGAAGTTCGTGGAGGACGCCGCGCGCCTGCTCTACCTCGCCTTCGACGCCGACAAGCGCATCAAGGATTTCCGCATCGCCTGCTCGCACCTGGAGTCGCTGCACTCGCACGACGCCGTGAGCGTGATCTGCAAGGGCGTGAAGGGCGGCTTCGATGCCGACTTCATGGATTTCGGATCCCTGCTGTGCTAGCGTAGCGCGCCGGGGGGCGCGCAAATCCCAAACGCCAAGGGGCCAAACGCCAAAGAAACCCGGGCGGTTTGGGAATGCGGGGCCGAGGTTTCCTTGGAGCCTGATACTAAACGCCCCTTCGTTTTAGATGCTAGAACGGCTGGGGCTGTAGGGCGGGATCGCCGATCCGCCTCGAAGCAGGCGGGGTTCGGCGACCCCGCCCTACAATCTAAGGGCTGAGCCACCGCGTGCTCGTCGCCAGCTCAGGCGACCGCAACGGGCTGGGGCACCGGATGCGGCCTGGCGGCCGGCGGGCCGCGGTGGACCGGGGCGGGTTCGATTGCGATTTCCGCGCCGACCAGGCGGTTGAGCTGGCTGATGGCGTCGTGCAGGCAGTGGGTCTGCGCCGTGAGTTCCTGGGCGGCGGCGGCGCCTTCCTCGGCGGCGGCGGCGTTGGTCTGCGTGCTGCGGTCCATGCCCGACACGGCCGTGGTGATCTGGCTGATGCCCTGGGATTGCTGCTCCGAAGCGGCGGCGATTTCCTGGACGACGCCGTCCACCTCGCGGGCGCGCTGATTGATCTCGTCGAGGGCGGCGGCGACGCGTCCGCTGAGTTCGACCCCGTGACGGCTCTTGACGAGCGAGTCCTCGATCTTGTCGGCGGTTTCCTTGGCGGCGGCGGCGCTGCGATGGGCGAGGGCGCGGACTTCCTCGGCGACGACGCTGAAGCCGGCGCCGGCCTCGCCCGCACGGGCGGCCTCGACGGCGGCGTTGAGGGCGAGGAGGTTGGTCTGGAAGGCGATCTCGTCGATCGTCTTGATGATGGCGCTGATGTTGGTGCTGGCGCTGGCGATGGCGTTGACGGCCTCGGTCATGCGGCGCATCTCCTCGCTGCCGTGGTCGGCGGACTGGCGGGTCTGGCCCGCGATGGTGCGGGCCTTGCCGGCGTGATCGGCGTTCAGGCGCACCATGCTGGAAACCTCCTCGAGCGAGGCGCTGATCTCCTCGAGCGAGGCGGCCTGGGTGCTGGCGCTCTGTGCGAGCTGCTGGCTGGAGTTGCTGATCTGGCCCGCGGCGGCCGAGGTCTCGCCGGCGTTGACCGAAAGGGTGTTGACGATGGTGCGCAGGGTGCGCGACAGGCGGATGCCGACGAGCCAGGTCAGCACGGCGCCGATGACGAGGCCGAGGCCCGTGACGAGGACACTGCTCCAGGTGGCCAGGCGGTGCGAGGCGGCGGCCGTGGACTGGTCGGCCTCGGCAGCGGAGGTCAGCATCTCGGTGAGCTGGTTGATGCACTCGCGGGCGGTGTTGAAGCGCTCGAAGCCGACCGAATTGGTCAGGTCGATGGCCTCGCGACGGCCCTCGGGCGTGTTGGCCTTGCGGGCTTCGCGGATGCGGACCGTGATGGCCTCCCATGCGGCGATCTTTTCCTCGTAATCGGCCATCAGGGGGGCGGCGGATGCGGGCAGGGGGCTGACGGCCTTGAATTTCCGCCAGCGCTCGCCGGCCTGGGCGATGTTGTCGGCGTGGTCCTTGAGGAGCTGCTGGAACTGCCCGGACTCGGGATTGACGAAGATCATGGTCCGCTCGGCCACCAGGGCCTGGTGCAGGTCGCGGTCGGCCTCGAGGAGGAGCGACATCGCGGGCAGCGTGCGGTCGTTGGCCTTGACCAGGTGTTGGTTGATGGCGTCGCCGGAGCGGTAGCCCATGAGGCCGGTGACCGCCACGAGGAGGACGAGCAGGACGAAGCCGGAGATGATCTTGGTGCTGACGGAGAGGTGCTTCATGCGGTGGGTGGGAATCAGAGTTGCTCGATGTCGAAACCGCAGCAGATCACGCCGATGGCGGCGCCGGCGGCGTCGCGCACCGGCACGGAGACCTGCACGGAGTAGGTCTGGGTGCTGTCGTCGAACTTCACCCTGTCCACGAAGACCACGCCGCCGTCCTTGAACGATTCGGAGAACTTCGGCTCGTCGCCCTGCCAGTAGTCGCTGGTCTTTTCGGTGATGGCGACGTTGGCGCCCTGGTGGTCCATGACGATGATCTCGGCGACGTAGGGCCGTGCCTTGCGCCATGCGCGGAGGTGATTTCCGAGCGGCGAGTCGATGATCGCCTTCATGAAACCGGCGGTGCCGGCGGTGGCCATCCACTGTTTGTCCTCCGCCTTGATCTGGTCGAGCGTGAGGCCGCGGGCGTTCTGGGCGGCAACGGCGGAGACGAGGGCGGGATCGGCGGCAAGGGCGGCGAGCTCGGTGCGGGCCAGTTCGTGCACGCGGGCCGGCACTTCGGCGGCGGACAGGCGCAGGGCGGTGGCGAGAAGGAAAGCGGCCAGGAGGGATGTTTTCATGGAGGCGGGCGGCTAGAAGATGACCTGAAGGCGGCCGAGCACGCGGTCGTCGTTGCCGCCGAGGCGGGCGTCGCCGGCGACGTAGTCGAGCGAGAGCGCGACGTCCTGGCGGCGGATGAACCAGTTGAGGCCGAGCGTGAGCGTGTCGGTGTGGTTGCCTCCGATCGCGGTGTTCGGATCGTAGGTTTCATAACGGGCGGCGAGCTGCCACGCGTCGTTGAAGTTCCAGAGCGCGGCGAGGCTCCAGCCATCGGAATCGGTGTCGGCGCCGGTGGCCGGATCGAGGGTGTTGGCGAGCCATTCGGCGCGGAGGGTGAGCGCGGCGAGCTCCACTTGCGTATCGACGCCGAAGCCGGTGCGCCGGGTGGCGCCGTCGTCGGCGAAGGCGTTGACGCCGATGTTCCAGCGCGCGGGCCTGCCCTGGATCTCGCCCTGCCAGGCCAGTGCGCCGACGCGGGCGGCGAGCATGAAGTCATCGCTGTCGTTGTTGGAATTGTTGACGCCGTTGCCGTTGAAGAGGCCGGCCGAATAATCGAGGCGCCTGTCGGCGGTGTGGCCGAAGAGCATGGCGCCGATCTGGCGGCCGACGGTGAGACGGTCGTTGGGCAGCGAACGCTCGACGAAGGGGTTGGCGGGGTCGGCCATCAGCTGTTCCCAGCCGAAGGGAGTCTTGAACTGGCCGAGGCGGAGCTGGGTAGCGGAATGCGCGGTCCACTCCACGTAGGCGTCCGTAAGCTGGGCGCGGTAGGCGGTCGAGGCGCCGAGGGTGCCGGCGCCGAAATCGGACTCGAGCTTGAAGCCGAAGTCCCTGCCGAAACTGCCGCGCAGGTTGAGCCGGGCGCGGCGCACGAGGAAGCGGTCGTTGATGCCGGCGAAGCGGCTGTCGGGCGCATCGCCGGTCTCGGCATGGAGCTGGATGAGGCCGCCGACGATCAGCTTGGATTCCTTGCCGCCGGCCACGACGGCCACCGCGGCGTCCTTCGCCGGCTTGGCCGCCTCGCGCAGGGCGGCGTTTTCGGCCGCGAGGGCTGCGAGCTGTTTTTCCAGCGCGGCGACGCGCTCCTCAAGGGCGACCTCGGCCCGCACCAGGGCGGGGGCGGCGAAGAGCAGGGGAAGGGCCAACCAGCACAGGCCGGGGCGTTTCGAGAGGAATACCATGAGCAGATATCGTCGCCGAAAGAGCCGCCTTGAGGGCGCTCGGGCCCGTCGGACGCATGCAGCGCTTGCGCTCCGTCGCAGACATTGCGTGGGGAACTGGCTGGCTGGGAAAGATTTCGCTCGAAAACGCGGCGCGAGTGAGGAAGGTGCGGCATGCCCAATCCACACGTTTTTATTAGTGGTGCTTCACAGGGAATCGGAGCGGAGATCGCCCGGGTCTTTGCGCGCGAGGTGCGCGGCGTGCGGCTCGCCCTCGTGGCGCGCAACGTGAAAAACCTGCAGCAGGTGGCGAAAGCGTGCGCCAAGGCCGGCGCCCGGGTCGAGGTCTTCGCCTGCGACGTCGCCAACGCGGAATCGGTGGGCCTCATGGCGGACGCGGTCCGCAAGGCGCTCGGCACGCCCGACGTGCTCATTAACAACGCCGGTGCGTTCACGATGGCGCCGTTTGTGGAGACGAGCCTCGCGCAATTCGACGGCATGATCGCGGTCAACCTGCGCAGCGCGTTCCTGGTCACGCAGGCCTTCCTGCCGGCGATGATGAAACGGAAGTCGGGCGACCTCTTCTTCATGAGTTCGATCGCCGGACTCGGCGCCTATCCCCACGCCGCGGCCTACTGCGCGGCGAAGTTCGGCGTCACTGGCCTCGCACAGGTGTTGCGCGCCGAGACGAAGGCGCACGGCCTCCGCGTGTGCTGCGTGCATCCGGGGGCCACCTGGTCCCCGTCATGGGAAAAATCCGGGGTGGATCCGGCACGCATCATGCCGGCGGCGGACGTGGCGCGCGCGATCCTGGACGTGCATCGCCTCGGGCCGCGCACCGTGGTCGAGGAGATCGTGCTGCGCCCGCAGAAGGGCGACGTGTGACCTGAGTCGAGCGGGCCGGTTCCGCCCGGGCCAACAAATAGCCCGGGAATCTTCCCCGGCGGGAACCGCCGGCGCGGAGGCCCTGTCGCGGGGCCCATGAACACAACCCACGCTTCCCTGTTCACCGTCACCGGGTGCCTTTTTCTTTTCATGCCGGCCTTGAGCCCCGGCGATTTCACCAAACTTGGTCCAGATGGCAGCTGCGCGAGCGCACTCTGGCTCGGCATCATGGGTTTTGCCCTCTGCTCGATCGGTCTTTCCTGGCTTACGTCCGAAGGCGTGCAGCGCATGCGGGCCGCAATCGAAAACTTCGACCCGGTGTTGCCGCGGCTCGACGCCACGCAGGTCCGCTGGAGCATGCCGGCTTCGCTCTACGCCATCATGGCCTGGGAAAAGAAAGGTCTGCGAATGGCCGTGTGAACGGGTTGGGTTTGGTAATTGGAATCCTCCTCCGCGGAGGCGCGCCCCGGCCGGTCAGGCCGGCCGGGGCGCGGACCGGGCCTTGAAATCGCGGCGGAGTGCCGGCAGAAACCGGCCATGTCCTCCGTCCGTCCGACCGTCCTCGTCGTCGAAGACGAGCAAGCCATCGCCGACACGATCGTCTATGCCCTGAGGACGGAGGGTTTTGAGCCGGTGTGGAAGACGACCGGTCGCGAGGCGCTGGCGGTGGCCGGCCAGCAGGCCGTGACGCTGGTCGTGCTCGACGTGGGCCTGCCCGACATGAGCGGGTTCGACGTGTGCCGGGAACTGCAGAAGCTCGGCGCCCCGCCGGTGATCTTCCTCACGGCCCGCAGCGGCGAGGTGGACCGGATCGTGGGCTTGGAACTCGGCGCCGACGACTACCTCGCGAAACCTTTCAGCCCGCGCGAACTCACCGCGCGCGTTCGGGCGATCCTCCGGCGGGCCAACGGCAAGCCGGTGACGCCTGCGGCCGCGCCGCCGGTCGTGCCGGCGGCGTGGGTCCATGACGAGGCGCGCTGCCGGATCAGCTATCGCGGGGTGGCGCTGGAACTGACGCGCAACGAATACCGCCTGCTCTCGGTGCTGCTGGCCGCCCCCGGCCGGGTCTTCAGCCGCGACCAGCTGATGACGGCGGCGTGGGATGACCCCGGCGCCGCGCTGGATCGGACCGTGGACGCTCATGTGAAGCTGCTGCGGGCCAAGCTGCGCGAAGCCGCGGCCGACGCGGATCCCATCGTGACGCACCGCGGCCTCGGCTACTCGCTGCGGGAGGAGTAGGACCGGGTTGAAGGTTGAAAGATGAAAGTTGAAAACCGAACCCAGCAGACGGCACGCGCACCAGGCTGCGCGGCCAAGGTCATTCATCTTTCAACCTTCACCTTTCAACCGAGCGTCTGCACATGAGAATCCGCACGGCCATCTTTGCAGTGTACGTGGGCGCGTCGGCGCTGGGACTGGCGGTCGTCACGGGGCTTGTCCTGCACGACGTGCGCCTGCGCTATGTCGAATCCATGCGCCGCACGCTCGGCGACACGGCGGCCTACATGGCGGCCTTTGCCGCGCCGGCCACGCCGGCCGAGGACTGGACCGACAAGCTCGTCACCTTGCCGAGGCAGGGCGACCTGCTGCGGGTTTACGCCTGCGATCGCGACGGCCGCGTGCTGTTCGATTCCGCCGGGCGCGACGTCGGGCAGGTTTACCGTTGGACGATGTTCGGCGGAGGACGGCAGGCGTCGGAAAATTACACCCAGCCCAACGTGGCCGTGGAGGACGGCGAGCTGCGCGTGGTCGCGCGCGTGCTCTCAGGCGGCGAGCACGTCGGCTGGGTCGGGGTGGGGCGCCCGCTGGCCTCGGTCGAGGCCGGCGTCCGCGCGGCGCGCTGGCAACTGATCGCCACCATCGGCGGCATCGCGGGCGTCATGGTCGTGCTCGGCTGGTGGATCGCCGCCCAGCTGACACGTTCGTTGGAAAAACTCGCGATCTACGCGCGCAGCGTGCGTGACGGCCGCGCGGCGGTCCCGCCCGCCTCGCGCGCGCTCGAGATCGCGGAACTTGGCCGGGCCTTCGAGGAGATGCGCGAGGCGCTCGAGGGACGCCAGCACGTCGAGCGCTACACCCAGACGCTGGCGCACGAGGTGAAGGCGCCGCTGGCCGCGATCCGCGGCGCGGCGGAACTGATGGACGAGGGAATGCCACCGGAACAGCGCGCAAAGTTTCTGGCCAACATCCGCCATGAGTCCGCGCGCATCCAGCGCATCATCGAACGGCTGCTTGAGCTGTCCTCACTGGAGGCGCGCAAGCAGCTGCGACGGACCGAAACCTTGCCGGCGGAGAAAATCGCACAGGAGGCGGCCGAGGTGGTCCGTCCGGCGGGGAGCGCGCGTGGCGTGGAAATCGTCCTGCGTCCAGGAGACGCGGCGGTCCTGTGCGGAGAGGCCGTGCTGCTGCGCGAAGCGCTGGTGAACCTGCTGCAGAATGCCGTCGAATTCTCGCCGCCGGGCGGCCGCGTCGTGATCGGCTGGGCGGCGGCCGCCGGCCGGCTGGAGTTTTTCGTGGAGGACAACGGCCCCGGGGTGCCGGATTACGCGCTGTCGCGGGTTTTCGAACGTTTTTATTCGCTGCCGCGTCCGGATACGGAGCGGAAGAGCACCGGCCTCGGCCTTGCGCTGGTGCGCGAGATCGCCCACCTGCACGGCGGCGATGCCACGCTGACGAACCGCCCGGAGGGCGGCGCCCGGGCGACGTTCCGGGTGCCGGTGGGATAGGAGGTTTGTCCGCCAATCACGCGAATCTGCGCGAATAAACGGAGAAGGGCTTACCGAGCCGATGGGCGTGGATTCGTGCTATTTGCGGGCGGATTCCTTCCGATTTCATCGTCGCTTCACACGGCTTTCATGCGGGGCGGGCAGGGTGGGGCATGGACAACGCCCAACCTCCCGTCATGCCCGCGCCCATGGTGCGCCGGCGCCATCAGGTGACACTCAAGCTGCTCTTCATTGCCGCGCTCGTGCTGGTGCTGCACGTGCCGCTCGGCCTGATCAACGGCCTGCGGCAGGAGCGCAGCCGCAATCGCGAGGAAGCGCATGCACGGCAACAGGCGCCTGCGCTCAACGACCGGCCGGCCTCCGGCAGCGCCTACAATCCCGCCCGCTCGGCGGCGGAGGGCTACCGGATGGTCGAGCGCTCGCTCAAGCATGCGGCGCTCGTGCTGATTCTGGTGTTCGCGGCGTTTTTCCTGTTCGAGACGCTGGCGGGACTGCGGTTGCACGCCGTGCACTACGGGCTCGTCGGCGCGGCGCTGGTGCTTTTCTACCTCGCCCTGCTGGCGCTGGGGGAAGTGCTGTCCCCGGGCACGGCCTATGTGAGCGCGGCGGTGGCGTCGTCGCTGCTGATCACGGGCTACAGCGTCTCGATCCTGCACAGCTGCGCGCGGGCCGGCTCGATCGCGGCGCTGCTGGCCGGCGCGCACAGCGTGCTTTACGTGGTGCTGCGCATGGAGGATTTTGCCCTGCTGGCCGGAACGGCGGCGCTGTTCGTGGTGCTGGCCGGCGTGATGTATTTCACCCGCCATGTGGACTGGTTCGCCCAAGAGGCGGGCAAGGGGGCGGACCGGGTGTGAGCACCGGGCCGACGGACGGGCTGGATCGCGCCGGCTGCGCTCCTCAAAGGCACGCTGATTGCGCGGGCGATCGCGGGCCTTGCGCCGGGGTTGCGGGTCGGCCGGCCGTTGCTGTAGGCGGGGTCGCCGAACCCCGTCGCGACGATGGCATGGCAGTCGAGCAAAGGCGGGATTCGGCGATCCCGCCCTACGGCTTACGGCACGCGCTCGATCTTCAGGATGCGGATGGGCGGGGTGAGTTTTTGACCTTCGGCGGGAGCTGTCTGGATTTTCTTCACGACCTCCATGCCTTTTGTCACGCGGCCGAAGGCGGCGAAGCCCTGCCCATCAGGGTTGCGCTGGCCGCCGAAGTCGAGTTCGGGCTGGTCGCCGAGGCAGATGAAGAAATCCGACGTCGCCGTGTCCGGACCGGCGCGGGCCATCGAGAGCGTGCCGTCGAGGTGTTTGAGTCCGGTGTCGCGCGTGCGCTCCAGCGCGATGGCGGGCCAATCCTTCCCGGCGAATTCCGGGTTCACGCCGCCTTGGATGACTTCGATTTTGATGGCGTTGTTCGGCTGGTTGTCGGGATTCCGCGTCACCGTGCGGTGAAACACGCCGTTCGTGTAATGCCGGGCGTCGATGTATTTCAGGAAGTTGGCCACCGTGGCCGGCGCCTGGTCGGCACGGAGCTCAGCCTCGATCACGCCGAGGTCGGTGGTGAGGCGGATCAAGGGGGCGGCGTTCGCGAGGGTGACGGCGAGCAAGGCGAACAGCCCGGAGAAGAGGAGTCTGGCCGGATTTTTCATGCGAGGGTTCGGGATTTTAACCACAGAGACACAGTGGGCACAGAGCCAAGGCCGGTTGCAGGCAGTCCCTTGGGGTAAAGGTTTCACTCCGTGTTCTCTGTGCCTCGGTGGTTAAAACAAACCGGAGCCTGGCGCGCATTCGCGTGTGATTACAGCAGCGACTGCTGGTCGCCGCCGGTGGCGGACTTGAGACCGATGGCGTGGTAGCCCTTGGGGGTGAGGATGCGGCCCTGGGCGGTGCGGGCGATATAGCCTTCCTGGATGAGGAACGGCTCGTGGACCTCTTCGAGGGTATCGGCTTCCTCGCCGACGGCGATGGCGATGGTGCCGAGGCCGACGGGGCCGCCCTGGTAATGTTCGGCCATGAGGCGGAGCACGCGTTTGTCCATCTCGTCGAGACCGGCGGCGTCGATCTCGAGGAGTTCGAGCGCGGCGGCGGCGACGGGCTGGGTGATCCGGCCCTTCGCCTTCTCGGAGGCGTAGTCGCGGACGAAGTTGACGAGGTTGTTGGCGATGCGCGGCGTGCCGCGGGCGCGGGCGGCGATCTCCTTCGCGCCGGCGGCGTCGATCTCGACCTTGAGCAGGCCGCAGCTGCGGCGGACGATGCCCTCGAGCGTGGCGCGGTCGTAGTAATCGAGGCGCGTGTTGAGCGTGAAGCGCGAGCGCAGCGGGGCGGTGAGCAGGCCGGCGCGCGTCGTGGCGCCGACGAGCGTGAACTTCGGGATCGAGAGGCGCACGCTGCGGGCGTTGGGGCCCTGGTCGATCATGATGTCGAGGCGGAAGTCCTCCATCGCCGAATAGAGGTATTCCTCGACGGTCTTCGGGATGCGGTGGATCTCGTCGATGAAGAGCAGATCGCCCTCCTCGAGGTTGGTGAGCAGGCCGGCGAGATCGCCCGCCTTTTCGACGACCGGGCCCGAGGTGACGCGGACGTTGCGGCCGAGTTCCTGGCCGAGGATGAAGGCGAGGGTGGTCTTGCCGAGGCCGGGCGGGCCGGAGAGCAGGATGTGATTGAGCGCTTCGCCGCGGCGCTTGGCGGCGCCGACCATGACCTGGAGGCGCTCCACGGTCTTCGGCTGGCCGGAGAAATCGCCGAACGACAGCGGCCGCAGCGCCGCCTCGGTGGGCGAGGCGGGCGCGGTCAGGGCCGTGGCGAGGAAATCGGTGCCCGTCGCCTTCGGCGCAGCGATTTTCGATTTTTGATTCTCGGTTTTGGATTGGGACACGGGGAAGGAGGCGGAGGGTTTAGCCACGGATTTCACGGACGGGCACGGAGGGTTGGATCAATCAACGCAACCCGTCATCCTGAGCGCAGCGAAGGATCCAAGCTGATGCATAGTCGGTGGAACGCGGGATCCTTCGCTGCGCTCAGGATGACAGGCGAAGGGGTGTTTATCGGTTTTCATCCGTGCAGTCCGTGGTCAAAAGTCTGGCTCACTTCCACTCGACGCTGGCGCCGAGGGAGCGGAGGTTTTCGACGAAATTGGGGTGGGCGCGCTTGATGGTGTCGGCGTTTTTGACCACCGATTTGCCGGGAATGCTGGCGGCGACCATGTAGAGGGCGACGGCGGCGCGGATGATGTAAGGGGCCTCGACGGTGGTCGGGCGCAGGGGTTTGGCGCCGAAGACGGTGACCCGGTGCGGGTCGCTCACCACGACGTGGGCGCCGAATTTCGCCAGCTCCGACATCCAGGTGAAGCCGCCTTCGTAGACCTTGTTCCAGAACATCACCTCGCCCTGCGCGCGCACGGAGAGCGCGATCATGCAGGGCAGCAGGTCCACGGGAAAATAGGGCCAGGGCGCGGCCTCGATCTTGGGCAGCAGGTTGGTCGTGAACGGCTGCTCGACGACGAGTTTCTGGCGGCGGCGGACGATCGCGGTGTCGCCGTCGTGCTCCACCTTCACGCCGAGTTTGGCGAAGGAGCGCGTGATCAGGTCGAAGTGGTGGGGCAGGGAGTTTTTGACGCGCACCTCGCCGCTCGTGATGGCGCCCAGCGCGAGGAAGGTGACGATCTCGTGATGGTCGGAATTGATCGTGAACGTGCCGCCCTTGAGCTTCGCGACGCCGCGCACGGTGAGCTGGCTGGTGCCCAGGCCATCGATCTTCGCCCCCATGGCCGCCAGCACGGCGCACAGGTCCTGCACGTGCGGCTCGCTCGCGGCGTTGAGGAGGACGGATTCGCCTTCGGCGAGGACGGCGGCCATGACGAAATTCTCGGTCGCGGTGACCGACATGTAGTCCGGCCAGTGGCGCGCGCCGTGGAAACGGCCCTGGAGCGAGAGCGTCAGCGTGCCGCCGCGCGTGGCGACCTTGGCGCCGAGCTTTTCCAAGATCTCAAGGTGCGGGTCGAGTTCGCGGATGCCGAGCGCGCAGCCCTTGGCGTTGGCCGGCAGGGCGAACTTCTTCATGCGCTGCAGCAACGGCGCGAAGAGGAGCACGGACGAGCGCATGCCGGCGGGCAGCTCGCCGTTGAGGCGGCCGGCGTCGAAGCCCGCGTGGGCGAGCGCCATCGTGCCCGCGGTGCGGTCCCACGCGACGGACGAGCCCTGCTCGGTGAAGAAGGTCACGAGCTTCTCGACGTCGGTGATGTTTGGCACGTTCCTGAGCGTGACCGGGGCGTCGGTGAGCAGCGTTGCGCAGAGGATGGGCAGGACGGAATTCTTGTTGCCCGAGGGCGTGATGGTGCCGCTGAGGGGCTTGCCGCCGTGGATGATGAGGTCGGACATGGAGAAGCAGGGAGCGATGAGCCCGGGGCCCGGAGCCGGAAAAAGAAAAAGGCGTCCGGGTGACGGACGCCTTGAACGTGATTCGCGCGGTCCGCGCGGAGCAAGAGTTAAGTGCCTCAGATGCTGCCGCCCTGGCGGCTGCCCTCGGACTCGCCGTGCGAACGGCCGCGACCGCGACCGCCGCGCTGGCGGCGCTGGCCGCCGCCTTCGCCGCCACGACCGTTCCGGCCGCCGCGATGGCGACGACGACCGCCGTCGCGACGCGTGTCACCGGACTCGCCGGCGGAGGCGGACGGTTGCTCGGAGACGGAGGAGCCGCCGAACAGGTTCTTGATCCAGCCGAAGAGGCCGCCGGATTTGGCCGGGGCCGGGGCCTCGGCGCGCGGGGCGCGCTCGGGCGCGGACTCGGACCGCACGGGCTGTTCGGCGGCGGGCTTGCGCTCGCGGGGGGCGCCGCCCCAGTTGCGGGGCGTGGGGACGAACTTCACCCCGGGGCGCACGTAGAGGAACTGCGGGGGGATGGCGGAGATGTCGACCTCCTCGGGCTGCTCTTCGCGGCGCGAGTCGCGCGCGGGCGTGAAGCCGGTGCTTTCCCAGGTCTGGGCGGGCGCGGAACGCTGCTCGGCGGGCGGGAGGATGTTCAGCTGGGCCGGTTCCTCGGCCACGGGAGCCGGGGCGGGGGCCGGAGCCGGGGCCACGGCGGCGGGGGCCGGGACGGTCTCGATGACGGGGAGCGATTCCACGACAGGAGCCGGCGCGGGAGCGGGCTCGGCCGCCGGCGTTTCGGCCGGGGCGAACGGGTTGATGTATTCGCGGGGGGCGCTGACGACTTCGATGGCGGTGGGCTTGTAGTCGGAGGGAGCGGCGCTGGCGGCGGAGGCCGCGGCGGTGCTCGGACGCTTCCCGCGGGCCAGGCCCGAACCGCGGGTGCTGCCGAAGGAGGGGAACTCGGCGGCGGGCGCCGGGGGAGTCGCGGTGCCTTCGGCGGGCGCACCGGACGATTCTGTGGAGGACATGTCTATGTTGTTGTTGTTGAAAGCGCCTGCCCGGGGGCGGCGCGGGTTGGGTGCCAGCCGGAGCTCGTGGTATCGTGCTCTCGCCCTTCGATTGCGCTTGGGGCGGACGGCGGCAGGAAAGAGGCAAACATCCGCAAACCCCCTGCAAGGGCAACGCTAATTTTCCCCGGCGTGGGGCTTGCCACCCGTAATCCCCCCGCCCAAGCTCCGCCGCCATGGACAAACTTGAGGAGATCTTTCGTATGCAAGATGCGCTGAATAAGCGCATTGGAGTAAGTCTGCCCCCGGCCTCCGACGAGGAAAAGGCCAAGTGGATCCTGAATTATACCCGCGCCATGCAGCAGGAAACCGCCGAACTGATCGACAGCGTGCCGTGGAAGTGGTGGGCCAAGTACCAGAAGTTCGACGAGCAGAACGCCAAGGTCGAGGTCGTGGACCTTTTTCACTTTCTTGTGTCTCTCGCCCAGACCCTCGGCATGACGGCGGACGATGTCTATCAGGCCTACCTGAAGAAGAATCAGGTCAACCACCAGCGTCAGGACAGCGGTTACGCGAAGAAGGACGAAGCGGACTCGAAGCACATCTGAGCGAAACGCCCGGCGTTTCGCTCAAGTAACAAGAAGCAAGTTTTCAAGTAACAGGAAAGGAGCATCGGTACCGCTGACTGATCTTGGTACCTGATTCTTGTTACTTGCCACTTCGCCGCCGGCTCATTCGGCGGCGCGCAGGAACAGGAAGGTGCCGATGTCGAAGCCGAGGGGGCCGGTGTTCGTGTTCTCGATGCGCTGGATTTTCACGGTCATCGCCCGGCCGTCGCTGGCCGGGTTGAGTGTGAACATGTACAATTGCCCTCCCGTTGCCTTCGTGCGGATGAGGAATTTCACGCCTTCCTCCGTGGCCTGGAAACCGCCGTTGCGGTTCCACCCGGCGGTCCATTCCTGGCGTCCGTCGGCATCGCGCGTGATGACCTTGAGGCTGCGCGCTTCCTGCAGGAACTCGACCTTCGTGATGCCGCCGTGCGCGCGCAGGCCGCGGGCATGGTCGAAGTCGAGCGACAGCAGCGCGCGCAACGACACGGGCCCTTCATACGCGGGCTCGGTCAGCACCGCCATGCCCTGGCCTTCGTAGATACCGCCGATCGACACCGGGGCGGCGTGCAACGTGTTCAGGGCAAGGCCGGCAAACAGGGCGACGAGGGAGAAAGGACGGATGAACGCGACGCGGATCATGCCGGCAACCTGACACATCCTCTGGCGGAAGAAAAGCCCCGGAATGTCCGCCTGGCATCCGGTCCGGGTGGCCCCGGCAAAAATAACGGATGCCGATGTCGAAATCCGCCGCCCTTGGACGACCAGGTGGTATGAACGCACCTTTCACTCCCTCCTTCATATCCGCCGGCTCAACCGTGTGGCGTAACCTTAAAACCCTGCTCGGCTTGGGCCTGCTGGCCGCGGCGGTTGCGCATGGGCAGACGGGCCTCGCCGCGCCGCCGGCCGGGGCTGAGGCGATCATCCGGAGCTATTTCTCCGGTTGGGAGAAAAAGGACTGGGACCTCGTGGCCGCGCACCTGGCGCCTGGGTTCACGTTCACGAGCCCGGCGCCCGACGACCACCTGCCGGTGGACAAATTCAAGGCCAAGTGCTGGCCCCAGGCCGGACACATCAAGCGTTTCGATTTCATCCGGATCGTCGGGGATGACGACTCGGCCTTTGCCATCATCCACGTGGTCACCCAGGATGATCGCGTCCTTCGCAACACCGAGTATTTCACGTTCCGGAACGGAAAAATCGCTTCCATCGAGGTCTTCTTCGGCGGCAACGGCCTCGGGTTTCCCACCAACCGCCGCTAAACCGAGCCTGTCCTCCGCCTCGTCATGAAAAAATACCTCTGCCTCGTTTACTTCGAACTCAAGGACCTGCTCGCGCTCTCGCGGCAGGAGCGGACTATCCTCGACCGCGACTCGCTCGCCTACGACGAGGAACTGGAGAAGGGCGGGCATTTCCTCGCCGCCCAGGCGCTGCAATCGCCGTCCAAGGCCCGCACCGTGAGCGTGCGTCGCGGCCGTACGATCGTAACCGACGGTCCCTTCGCCGAGACGAAGGAACAGCTCGGCGGCTTCATCCTCATCCAGGCGCGCAACCTTCGCGAAGCCGTGAAACTCGGAGCCGGCATTCCGCTGGCCAAACTCGGCCGCATCGAAGTGCGGCCCATCTACGACATTCCCGTTCGCTGAACCGCCCGCGGGCGCACCATCCTCCTTTGCCATGAAATACATGCTCATGATCTACACCGAAGAAAAAGCCTGGGACGCCCTGCCGCCGGCCGAGCAGGAACGCACCATCGGCGAACACCTCGCCTTTGCCGAGGACCTGCGCCGCAGCGGCCGGTATCTCGCGGGGGAGGCGCTTCAGCCCGTGGCCACCGCGACCTCCGTGCGCATCCAGCGCGGCAAGGTCGTCGCGACCGACGGTCCCTTCGCCGAGACAAAGGAACAGCTCGGCGGTTTCTATCTCGTCGAGGCGCGTGATCTCAACGAGGCGATCCAGCTCGCCGGACGCATCCCGACGCCCTGCGGGGACTGCATCGAGGTGCGCCCGGTGGTGGATTTCGGTCCGGCCGCCTGAGCCAAAGCGGGTCCCGGTGGAGCGACCTGAGCCCAGGGCGCTGGCTTGAGGGCGCCGAACCAAAACGCGTTGGGGCCAACGCGTTCCACCCCACCGCCGGCTCGCCAGCGGCCGGCCGGGCCGATTGTCTCGCTTCCGTGAACCAGCCTTCTTTCCCGCATGCCGATTCCCGCGCCGTCGTCGCGACCGTCTACCGCGAGGAATCCCGGCGGGTGCTCGCCACGCTGATCCGGCTGCTCGGGGATTTCGACCTCGCGGAGGACGCCTTGCAGGAGGCCTTCGCCGCCGCGCTCACGCACTGGCCGCGCGACGGTGTGCCGCGCAACCCGCGCGCCTGGCTGGTCTCGACCGGTCGGTTCAAGGCGATCGACGCCTTGCGCCGGCGCACTCGGCACGATGCCTCGGTGGCGCATCTCGTCACGCAGCTCGAGGCGTCCGCCGCCGCGCCCGGCGGCGACGAGGACTGGCCCGACGACCGGTTGCGGCTCGTGTTCACCTGCTGCCATCCGGCGCTCGCGCCCGAGGCGCAGGTGGCGCTGACGCTGCGCGAGGTGTGCGGCCTGACGACCGAGGCGATCGCCAGGGCGTTTCTCACCGGTGCGCCGACCGTCGCCCAGCGGATCGTGCGCGCCAAGGCGAAGATCCGCGATGCGCGCATCCCTTACGAAGTGCCCGCGCACGACGCCTTGCCCGGGCGCTTGGAGGCCATGCTGCGCGTGGTGTACCTGGTTTTCAACGAAGGCTACTCGGCCTCCTCCGGTGCGACACTCACGCGCGCCGATCTCTCGGCCGAGGCGATCCGGCTTGGCCGCCTGCTGGCGGAATTGCAGCCCGGGGCCGAGGCCTTCGGCCTGCTGGCGCTGATGCTCTTTCAGGAATCGCGCCGCACCACGCGCACCGGGCCGGACGGGAGCCTCGTGCTCCTCGCCGACCAGGATCGCACACGCTGGAACCGGGCGCTCATCGCGGAGGCGGAACAATGGGTAGAGCGCGCCTTCGGCACCGGCGAGGTCGGCGCCTATGCCTTGCAGGCGGCCATCGCCGGCGAACATGCCCGGGCCGCGGAGGCGTCCGCGACCGATTGGGCGCGGATCGTCGGGCTCTACGACCTGTTGTTGCAGGCGTCGCCATCGCCGGTGGTCGAACTCAACCGCGCCGTTGCCGTGGCCATGCATATTGGTCCGGCCGCCGGCCTCGTCCTCGTGGACGCGCTGCTCGCGCGCGGCGAACTGGCCGATTACCAATTCGCCCATTCCACCCGCGCGGACCTTTGCCGCCGGCTCGGCCGCACCGATGAAGCCCGCGCCGCCTACGAGCGCGCGCTGGCGCTCACGCAGCAGGAGCCGGAGCGACGTTTCCTCGAGCAGCGGCTCGAGGAAACGAAGTAGCAAGGATCAATTGGCCAAGTAACAAGTGGGGGAAGCGGCACGACTGGCCCGCGTCCGCGCGCTTCTCGTACGACGATCGCGGCGCGCGAGGCATGCCCTTCCGGACCCTTGTTACTTGATCCTTGGTCCTTGTTACTTTCCTCCAGACCTACAGCACGGCGACGAAGCTGCCGTGAAATTCGACGGCGTTTTTCCCGTCGGCGCCCTCGATCACGGACTCGAGATCCATGCGCGCCTTCTTGAAACGGCGGAGGTCGTCGATGAATTCCGCGGCGATGCCCGGCGGCGGACGGTCGCATTGGGCGCGGAAGGTGCCGCGCACGGGCTGGCGGTAATTGGCGTAGCTCTGCTTCACGATCACGTGGCCGTCCACGCCGCCCTCGACGAGCAGCGTCCAGAGCGCGGCGTAGCAGGCGAGGGTGGGGAGCGTGTGCAGCGCGCCGCCGAAGACGGAACCGAGGTGGTTCACATTCGGTTCGAGCGGGGCCTCGAGGATCAGGCGGCGCGGGCCGGTCTGGATCACGCGGATGCCCATGGCCGCGGTCAGCGGAATCTTGGCGTGGAGGAATTGTTCCAGCGCGGCCGGAGCCATGCTGGCGGGAACGTGGTCGCTCATGCGCCGCGGACGATGCGGAGCGCCCGCCCGCGGCGCAAGCGCGGTGGTGCGCCCTCCGGCGTTCTCCCTCGACCACCGCCTTTTGGCGGAAGGCGGATATGGGGAGAAATCGGCATTGTCGGTGCCGACGGCTGACGGTAGTTTTACCCCATGAAACCGGCGCAAAAAGCCACACGGTGGCGTCGCAACCTGGGAATCGCGGGCGGGGTGCTCGTGCTCTACACGATCGCGGGTTTTTTCATCGCCCCGATGATCGTGAAATCACAGCTCGAGCGCCGCGCCACGGCGGCGCTGGGCCGCACGGTCACCGTCGGACAGGTGCGCGTGAACCCTTATGCGATGTCGGTCACGTTCGAGAATCTCGATGTCCGGCTCAAGGACGGCGCGGGATCGTTCCTTGGCTGGAGGCGACTTCATGTGAACGCCGACCCGCTGGCCTCCCTGTTCGGCACCTGGACGCTCCGCGACGTCGAGCTCGATGGCTTCCATGCCACCGCCATCCTGCGGCAGGATGGCACGTTCAATTTTGCCGACATCGTCGAGCGGCTCACTGCTGCCGCGGAAGCCTCGCCCGAGGCCGTCGCGTCCGCCAAGCCGCCGCCGGCGGTGAAGATCGGCCGACTGGCCGTGACACAGGCGCGGCTCGATTTCGCGGATGAGTCGCGTTCGCGTCCGTTCGCCACGGCGTTCGGGCCGGTCGGGTTCACGCTCACGGAGTTTCACACCGCGGTGGAGCGCGGCGCGCCCTACCGGTTCGAGGCCGTGACCGAGACGGGCGAGAAATTCGCCTGGAGCGGCACGCTGAGCGTGGCACCGCTGGCGTCCGCGGGTGAGCTGCGGCTGGAGAACATCGAGCTGCCCAAATACGCGGCGTATTATGCCGACCGCGTGCAGGCCGAGGTTGTCGACGGCAGGCTGAGTGTCAGCGGTCGTTACGAAGCGCGATTCGACGGGGATAATCGCGTGCTGAAACTCGCCGGGGGCGGGGTGCGGATGCGCGGGTTGAAGGTGGTCGAGCGGACCGGCGCGCAGCCGTTGCTTGACCTGCCCGCGCTCGATGTCACCGGGATCACCGCCGATGCCGTCGTCTTGAAGGCCGGGGTCGAGGCCGTCACGCTCGCCGGCGGCCGGGTGTCGGTGCGGCGCGATCACGACGGCTCGATCAATCTGCTCAAGGCTTTGCTTCCGGCGGTTTCGACGGAAGGAAAAGCTGTGGCCCAGGCCAGCGGACCGTCCGCCGTCCCTGCCACCCCGAATTCCGCTCCCGCGGCTTCGTTGCCTGAATTCCGGATCGGCGAGGTGACGGTGAAGGACCTGGCGGTGGACGTGGCCGATCTGGCCGCCCCGCGCCCCGTGCAGCTCGGGTTGAACGGAATCCAGTTGTCCGTGAAGAATGTCACGCTGGCCGACGGGGCCGAGATGCCGCTGTCGCTGGCCTTTGCCTGGACGCCGGCCGGCACGGTGACGCTCACGGGTTCGGTTTCGATCAAGCCGGAACCCCGGGCGACGCTGCAGGCCGACGTGACCGGGCTCGCCCTGCTGCCGCTCAGTCCGTACCTCGAACAGTTCGCCAACGTCCACCTCACGCAGGGCGCCGTCTCGACCGCAGGCGCGGTGACGCTGGCGCTGGGCGGCGGGATGCCGGCGGCGACCTTCGAGGGCGGCGTGACGGCGGACCGGTTGGGGGTGGTGGATGCCGCCCGGAACGAGGAACTGGCCGGCTTCGCTTTGCTCACCCTCGACGGCCTCAAGGTCGCCACCGCGCCGCAGGTGAGCGTTGCGGTGGATGAGGTGAACCTCGGTTCGCCCTACGCCCGGCTGCTGGTGAACAAGGACGGCACGCTGAACCTGGCGACCGTGACAAAGGCCACCGCGTCGGCGGCGGGTACCGCCGGACCGGCCGCAGCGACAGCCGCCGCCGTTGCCGCTGCCGAACCGAAAATCGCCGTGAGCCGGGTCGTGATCGCCGGGGGCGATTTCAGTTTCACGGACCGCTCGCTGGATCCGTCCGTGCGCATGGCTGTCACGCAGTTCGGCGGCACCATTGCCGGATTGTCGTCGGAAAACCTCGCGCGGGCGGATGTGGATCTGAAGGCCACGGTCAACGGCGTCGGCCCCGTGGCCATCGCGGGCCGGCTGGATCCGCTCGGGACGAAGAAGTTTGTGGATCTGAAGGTGGACTTCCGGAACGTGGATCTGCTGCCGCTCAGCCCTTACAGCGGCAAGTATGCGGGTTACGAACTCGCGCGGGGCCAGCTCAACCTCGACGTGAAGGCGAAGCTCGACGACCGCCGGCTCGACGCGACGAACGTCATCACGCTGAACCAGTTCACCTTCGGCGCGCCGGTGGCCAGTCCGGACGCCACCAGCCTGCCCGTGCGGCTCGGCGTCGCCCTGCTGAAGGACACCGAGGGTCGGATCGTGATCGACGTGCCGATGGCGGGCAGCCTCGACGATCCGGAGTTTCGCATCGGCAAGGTCGTGCTGCGCGTCGTGGGGAACCTGCTGACCAAGGCCGCCGTGTCGCCCTTCGCCCTGCTCGGCTCGATGTTCGGCGGCGGTGGCGACGAACTGGCCTTCCAGGAATTCACGCCCGGCGGTCGCGACCTGCTGCCCGCGGAACAGGCCAAGCTCGTGACGATGACCAAGGCGCTGACAAACCGTCCCGGCCTGAGCCTCGGCATCGAAGGCGGTTACGACGGCCCCGCCGACACCCATGCGCTCCGGCGGCAGAAACTCGACGCGCTGGTGCGCAGCCGTCTCTGGGAGGAGCGCCGCGCGGGCGATCCCAACATCCCTCCTCCGGAGCAGCTTTCGATCACGCCCGATGAACAGGCCGCGCTGGTGAAGCGGCTCTTCAACGAGAAATTCCCGCCAGGCACGGAGTTCGGCGCCCCGCTGCCGCCCGCGCCCGCCGTGGCCGCCGCCCCGACGCCGGCAAAAAGGACGCTCTTCCGCCGCGTCGTCGATGCGCTCACGCGCAGCGGACCGACGGCGGCGGATGCGGCCACCCCGACCGCGACCGCCTCTCCGGCGGAGGACGAGACGGCCGGCCCCTCGCTGGACGAGATGACCGGCCGGCTGGCCGGGACGATGGAGGTGACCGAGGATGATCTCCGCGCCCTTGCGGACGCGCGCGCCCAGCGCGTGCGCGCCTATTTCCTCACCGAAGGCGGCATCGCCGCCGACCGGCTGTTCCTTACGCACGCGAAGGAGCCGAAGGAAAACAAGGGGCCGCGGGTCTTCCTGTCGCTGCAGTGAGCGCTGCGGCACCACGAAATACACGAAGAGCTTTGATTATGTATTTTAACACCGAGAGCACGGAGAACGCAGAGGAGGTCATTCGGTGAAGGCAGTTCAACCACAGATGAGCACAGATGGCTTCGAACTCTTGAATCGAAACGGGTCGGCCCGGTGGATGTTCGAGCATCGGATGCATTCCGCGTTTCCGGATAAGTCCTGTCTTCGTGATTTTCCCATCTGGGTGAGTCCGTGTCCATCTGTGGTTAACGCCGGCTAGGGTCGATCCATTCGTGTTCATTCGTGGTCACAAAATGGCTTCTTAACCTGCAGCGAAAAAATCTTCGGGCCAGCTGTCCGGAATCGCCCGGTTCATTCGTTGTAGGATTGAACCCTTCTTCATCATGACGACCGCCGCCACCTCCCAGTACCTTTTGTTGCTGCTCCAACCCGGCACCGGTCCGGCGCCGACGCCGGCCGAACTGCAGGAAATCATGGCGCGCTTCGGCGTCTGGATGGGCGAGCTCTACGCGAAGCGGATCGTCGTGAGCACGAACGGTCTCGAGCCCACGGGCAAGATCGTGCGCGAGCCGGGCGGCGCGCTGATCACCGACGGTCCCTACGCCGAGGCCAAGGAAATCGTCGGCGGCTACATTCTCATCAACGCCGCGAGCCTCGACGAGGCCGTGGAAATCGCCCGCGGCTGCCCCGGTCTGCATTACCGCCTCGCCGTCGAGGTGCGGCCGGTGAAGAAGCACGAAGGCTGCTGAACGGAGTTGGCGCCACGGCGGAGGCAGGGAGGTCACCACGAAATACACGAAACACACGAAAGGGATCTGGACGCGGAGCGGGTGGAGGACGCTGCGGGAGGGAAATCAGTTAACCACGGATGGGCACTGATGGTCACGGATGGGCGAGGACTGCAGCCTTGGCATTGGTGGGGTGCGTCGGCGCTGACTTCCGGCATCGGCTGTGTCCCGCGCGTACTTCCTGATTTCCCCGGCTCACGGATCTTCATCGGTGCGAATCGGTGTCCATCGGTGGTTAACCCCCGGCTCGGGTGGTGTTCGTGTTTCTTCGTGACCCTCGGTGGCTCTTCCTCCTGCCTGGCTTCGTCATTCGTGTGCCCTCATGTCCGTTCGCGATTCAAACGGTTCGCTATTTTGTCCGTGCCGATCCGTGGCAACCGTGGTTCAAGACGGGCATGGAATGTCGTCCGCAGTGCGGCGCGTGCTGCATCGCGCCCTCGATCACCTCGCCGATCCCCGGCATGCCGCACGGCAAGCCGGCGGGGATTCCCTGCGTGCAACTTTTGCCGGACCTGCGGTGCGCCCTCTTCGGCCGGCCCGAGCGCCCGGCCTTCTGCGCCAGCCTGCGGCCGGCGGAAACCATGTGCCGGTCCACTCGCGACGAAGCCCTGGCCTGCCTCACCGGCTTGGAACGGGCCACGAAGCCTTAAGCGGCCCCTCGCTCACGGCTTGTCATTCTGAGCGCAGCGAAGAATCCAGCCGCGTCGGGCTTATCGCCTCGCCCGTTCCTCGATCCGGTCCGGATCAGGGCAGTTTGAGATCGTCTGGATTCTGGCGCGCATCCCGGAGTCGAAGGATCTCAACGGTCCTGGCGGGCTCATTGATCCGGTGGATGATGAGGTGATGCGGCGCGGGTGGGAGAGCTTCCGGACCTACGGTCGGCCGCGCATGGTCTTTCATTTCTCCACTTTGTAGGTCAACGCCAGCTCATCCCCAGGCTTACCTCGAATGCCCCAATTCTCTTTGGGGCTCTCGTGAATGGTGATCTCGACGTCCTGCGGCGTAATGCTCAACTCCTCTTGGAAGCGGTGAAAGATGGTTCGAATCAGCTCTTTCTTCGTCTCTTTCGTGCGCCCTTCGAACATGCTGATCTCAATAATCGTATAGCGGGAACTTCGATCCGGTGGATGTACGAAATCTTCTTCCTCGAAGGCGACAAATCGGTGAAACCGCTTGTCGACGGGCAGGCCCAGCACGCTGGTGACACACGCATGTAGTGTGTCAGAAATCGCTTTCTTTCGTCCGGCAAGATTCTGGCGAAGCGAGTAGATGATGATCTGGGCCATGTTCTCTTTGGCTAACGTTAAAGGTCAGACACGGAGGGGCGCAGCCCCGGAGTTGTCTGTGCCGCCTGGTTCGGCTCTTTTTCGATGAGCGAATGCCCCAGCGAATCAAGAGAGCGGGCGCCGCGCAGATCAGGAGTAGA
>Ga0222425_100071_pt1 | contig 174758 bp, 134 predicted proteins | sample 2B1ome_2_FD_180089 | JGI IMG/M metagenome (GOLD analysis project Ga0222425, IMG submission 180089) | Enriched microbial communities from leaf-cutter ant dump, University of Wisconsin, Madison, United States - 2B150A (version 2) | ecosystem: Environmental > Terrestrial > Nest > Insects nest >...
CTTGTCAACCTGACGAGGCAGGCATTTTTGTCCCTAATCGGCTGGCTGACTATAATTTTTCTACCTAAAAAAGTAGGGCATCAAAATTTTAAAATTTTGATGCCCTACAGAGTTATTTAGCAAGCCCGAAATATGTACTTTTATTAAATCAACTAAGAAACACCTTTTTCCTGTCCAACAAATGGGGTACACCTAAATATATAGGTTTACGTTCGGGATAAGGCATAATACAGATTTATGAAGGTTAAACTAATTCTGCTACAGCAGTTACTTTGTTGAAGGCACGCTCATATATATTTTCCCAAAATGTATGCGGCTCTATTTCCTTCGACCTTAAAAGCTTTCGCTCCTCTCTTGTTAATATTGGTATGCCAAAGTTTTTTAAGTAATTGCGGCTAAGCGAAATATAACCAGAGGAATAATCCTTTGTAGTGCTTTTAATATACTCAAAAAATATGTCTGACTCTAACAAGCTTTTAAGCTCTATAAGCTCCTGCAGAGAATCACTTACCACCGCAATTCCGTTATAAAATAGCAGATCTGCATCCTTCGAAATTACGAACGTTGGTCGCTCGCAAATGTGCGGAAAAAAAAGCTTGAAAGTATAGGTGTCCATTGATTGTCTCCGGCCATAAGCATACCAAGCCTCATATTTCTTCTTGCCTTTATCTCTTTCGCCAAGTTCCGCTTTTCGCTTTTTTAAATAATAGTAGGCATTAGGATAAGTTTCACGAAACCTTTGCTCAGGCAATATGGTTACTTGACTACCTACTTGTTCGTAAGGAAAAATAATTTTCTCTTCCTTTTTAGCAAGGTCTCTTTCTGTTTTTATTTTATTTGCATTTACTATTCGCCTACATATTGCCTTCTCTATCGGGTACTCTACATCATCTTTTATCAAATAGTAATAATTAGCATCTTGCCTGTAGGGCTTAAATTTGTAAACATCGTTTTTTAATGTAGCAATGCCGTTTCGGGTGGTAAATAAGTCTTTAAAGGGCTTGCCTATAGATTCTATTTTATTAATAAATTCATTTTTATCGAAAGAGTCAACCAGGTTCCACCCGTCGTTATGGTTAAGACTGGTATAATCGTATTCAAGAAAAGAATCCGACGTTAAATCGCCGAGGGCGGTACTGTTTGTACGCTTATATAAAATCGATCCTTGGTTTTTCTGAAGAAAACAAAGACATGTATAGGTATTCTTGTCTATAAAAACCTGCTCTCCACCAAAGTTTATAATCTTTAGGGCAACCTTATTTTCAGCAAAATAGCTTCTTAAAGCTCTCCCATTAATACTTTTAATAAATGTATTAACGGTGATAAATCCTAAAATTCCATGCCCTGCTAGGAGTTCGTAACCAATTTGAAAAAACGGGATGTATAAATCCGGATGGCCGCTTTTGGTAACGCTCCAGTTTTCGAGCAATGTGAGGGTTTCCTCGTCCATGTTGCGCGAGCACACATACGGTGGGTTGCCTACTATAACCTGAAAGCCTGAAAAATTTTCAACATGCTCAACCCAATTAAAATCTAAGGCGTTGCCATGATACAAATTAAACTCAAAATCTTCTAATGCTTCGCCTTCGCTCAATGCAAATAAGGTGAGTAATAGTTTTGACCGGGTTATTGAATATTCCTGTATATCTAGGCCAAATAAATTGTCTCTAAAAATTTCAGCATACGTCCTATTGGTTCGCTCTTTAATGATCCTGGCTGTTGTATACAAGAATCCTGAACACCCGCACGCAGGGTCGCAGATAGTCACGTTATCAAAGTTATCAATCTCAGCCAGGCATTGTTCAACAATATATTTACGAATATAAACAGGGGTATATACTGCACCGGTTACAATTTTGTCTTCAGGAGATACAACAAATTCGAATACTTCAATTAAGTCCTCTATCGTAAATGACTTCTTTTCTTCCAAAATCACTTTTATAAAATCTTGCAATGCTATATATTCTGCTCCCGATTTTTTTGTTATTATATAAGCATGCAAAAAAGAGTTTTGCTTATACTCTAGTTTGTTTATATCCACAAATGAAGATACAATAAGACGATTTACCTTCAGCAATTCCGTAGAACATGATCTTAAGTATCTAAAAATATTACTCATAAAAATATTGGGCAGATGCTATTTGCTGGAGTCCATACTATGCTTTTTTGTTCAAAAGGTTTCCAATGATTTGCCAAGGTATGGAAATATGGCTTCCAGATAGATTCCTGGTATTGTTTATTTAATTTATTAAACACATTATCATTGCAAAGTACTTCGAATGCTGTAGGGTAAAAGTTGCATGTTAAAAAGGTAATCCCCAAAATAAAGTCAAGAGGTTTATGCATTATTCTTGGTGTATCGATATAGAATAGCGCTCCCAAATCAGGTTCATCTAATTTAGTAGGATTTAAATTATACTGCAAATGATATATTGGATGTGGTTCTGCCGCATCTCCTGCAATATGTTTATCTATGTGAAATCCAAAATGATAAACTTTGGTCCCGATCCCTTTAATAACTACATTAAAGCCTAATTCGATTAACGGATCTTCAAAGGAATTCCATTTATTAATATCTGCTCTAATTTTCAAGGTTAAACTTGCACTACCCTTAGTTATGTCATTTGGTTTGACATGCTTTATGGTTTCAATCGGAATTTCAAAATCCTCTATATCGTATCCCCATATATTGTCATTTGCCTGTTGGTTTTTTAATTGGGGTATAGTAGTATTGTCTCGTAAGTGAGCGATAGCATTATGAATTGGATAAGTACTTACTTCTCCTGATAGATACTTATCTAACAAGTCTGCCATTAGCCCAAGCTCCCTGGCTCTTTCATTACGGAAGTGCATAAATCTAGATCCAACTGCCATCACTTCAAAGTCTTTTTGATTTCTTCTATTCGTCCCAACTCTGAATAGTGAGGTTCTAAACCTCTGTCGATTCCAATTCGCTCAAGGATAGCATCTAATGATAGGTATTTACTTTCCTGCCAAGGCTTTAGGTCATGCGAGGTTCTAATTTTAAAACCCTCAAGTGGATCAAGCGGCTTTTTGTGGCCTTCGCAAATGGTCCAAAACTCTGAACTTACATTATGTCTTATAGGTGTGGCTGGAATTAAATTTTCAATTTTAGAAACTTGTTTTAATATATCAACGCGTTCTTCTGCAGGTAAAAAGTTTAACTTCTTTTCGGAGAGGTCTTTAAAAATATTATTTACAGAATCAGCCCACCATCGATCCCAACCGTTATTAAATATGCCGGTATACTTAGCTTCATTAAACAATGAATCTCTTAACTGTACCCAAGATTCCCCGGATTTTTCAATATCTACTCCTAATCTTGCTGCAAATACCTTTTCCTTTATCAAGGGGTTGGTACAGTGAAATAAAGTTTTAATACTAAAATGAGCATAATCATATGGAACGGTTACTTTTTGACTATGAAACCGTTCAAATATTCGACTATCTAAAAGGCCTAAGTCTTTCCGACCAAATACATCTTCCAAGCTTTTTCCTTCTTTCAAAAAGTCGTACCCAAGTGCTAGAGAGTTAAGTTTTTTTGAGAATTTTTCAAAATTAGGAGTCGACGATTTTCTAAAAGTGTAATCAAACAAATCATGACTTGTTTTATCAGAGTTATATGTTTCTTTTATTTTTTCTATGGTCGAACACAAAATGATCGGAAAAGACTGCAGATCCCCCCTAGCCGTAATAGCTCGTAATTCCGAAGTCATAGAAATTGCACTGTAATCAAGTCTGTCTGGTCCCTCTCCATCTAATCTTAAATCAATTAGCAGTCCATCAAATTCACCACTGTTTATTTTCTCGATAATTGAATCTTTCAATTTTGAAAAGTCCATACCACGTTCCAATGGAAGCCTTTCCACTTTAATAATATTGCAATCGTTAAACCCTCGGATGAGAGATTCGATGGAGTCGTCGTTCTCATCGTCTATATACAGATATTTTTTCATGATTCTGAGCTAATGTTTTGTGGTATTTCGATTCTAATAGTTGTACTGAAACCTTCGATTGGAGAGGCAACATATATTCTGCCATCATAAAACTCAACAATATCTTTTAATATTTTAAGGCCTAGCCCTGTACCTACTAGGCTAACGGCATCATTACCGGAATGATTGGCAGCAGAAGTTGTGGTGAAAAATGCATTAAATACATTCTCTTCATTTTCGGTTGGTATGCCATCTCCATTGTCCGAAAATTCTAGATATACAAATTCTGCCTCTTTACCACAAGTAATTAATATTTTCCCTGAAATCTTCTTTCTGAAAATTGCCTTTTTTGAATTTGTGTATAAGTTAAATAGAATCGAAGCCCATTCCGATGGGTGCATCGGAATGGTAAATAAATCATAACCTTTGAATACTGGTTCTTCTAATGTTATAGCTGAACGTTTTAAGTCATTCTGTATAACATTTTTAAAGTCCCTCACTACATCTCTCAATTCGATAGGCTCTAAATCCCTTATTACATTCCGCGAAATGGTCTTATCAAAAAATGAAGTATAGGAAGTAAAAGATTTTACGTTGGTTTCTAAAAACTCAGTTCGTTCGTAAATTTCCTTGTAGTCTTTAACTGCATTCTTTAAAAATTTTATGTCTGCATCAAATCCAGGCAGGAACCGCTGTACTTCATGGACAAATTCGCCTATGACTAACCCTAAACCAGCTAATATTCTCAGCATATTATTCTCATCAATCAAAGATTGATTTCGCTGCTTCTCTTCTTCCCTCGCTTGCTTAATTTCATCAAATATTTGTTTTGCTCTTTCTTTCTTTTCTTGCCAATCATAATTGCCCGATGCCTCACTATATCCTTCATCAGATTGATCGTCTGATTCAAAAAGTTCTTCAATTTCTCCTAGTCCTCTATCAATTTTTTCGGTAGGATTTTCTTCTACCCTTTTATATCCTTTTTGAGATGCAGTAGCTTTACGTCCTCTTAATTCAGAAACTTTAAGAACTGCACCAATTATCGACCGATATATAAAGCTCACTAACTCAGTCAAGTATTTGTTCTCAATCAATCCTTCTCGACTAGATGTTTCTTCAAAATTCCCACTAGGATCGTCCAATTCTACAAAACCGAAAAAGCTCCTGTTAGCGTGTGGTCCTAATACGGTATTTCTATTATTCGATTTATCAAGTCCGAGCCAGTCATCACCTTGTTCGCCATACGGTAAAACACGAAATCCATTTCTATACAGCTTTATGCCTCCTTTCTCATAACCTAAATCCCTGATAAAAGTAAATGTACCAGGCGCAAATAACGAAGCATCATATATAAAGTAATACGCTTTAAAATGTACTCCTTTAATTAAATTAAAGGGTGTCGTTGTGTCTTCTCGATTATCAAGATTATTACCTATAGCAAATACATCTTGTGGAAAATCTAATTTGTCGCTTTTTAATGCCCAGCAACCTTGGCCATCGTCCAACACATATCCCTCAATCTCAGCTAATGCATGTTTAAATATGGCTTCGTCTTCATCAGCAACAGGAATTAATTCACCATCTGATTTTCTAAAGTAGTAACTCTTAAAGCCTGGATCTTGAGATACCCGGTCTTCTTCCACCTTCTTCTTTGACAAAGGAAATGGCTGCAATAATTCTGATGTATACTTATACACTCTCTTTACCATTGCATCTGACCACCAATCTCTTAGTTTGTCAATAATCAACGTAGTTCCCTCATCTTTAATTTTGGGAACTATTTCTATTGTATTCGATATAGTAAGTAAATCTTTGTCTGTTCCATAGTCTTCCCAATTAATGACTACTTTAAGAGCATCGCCTGAATTTTGAGTTTGTGTTATAATTGTTAGTTTTTCTCCCAATCGTTGCGTTGCAAATCTTCCAATGCCTTTTCTACCGGCCCTTCTTCTATTGTATTTTTGAGAAATTGGATTATGTATTTTGTCTGATGACGATAATCTCATAAAACCATTAATTAATTGGTCCTTCGTCATCCCATGTCCATTATCTTCTAGTGTTAGCGTTCCACCAATCTCCCATGCATTTTCAAATATCAATCTAACTTCTGTTGCATCTGCATCATACGCATTTTTAACTAACTCAGATACGGCAGTTTCATGTTTACCTACAAGCTCTTTTCCTAGACGATTTATTATACCAGCATCAACAGAAAAACGGACTGTTGATTCATCAAGTTTTGCAATCTCATTAGAGAGAGATAAAATAACATTGCTGTTTGATTCAGCTTTCTGAATTTCTTCAGCTAATTGTTCTTTTAGTATTTTAATTCGAGACGGGATATCCATTCCATTTATTATTAGCGATCAGCAAATGCGATATACTTATTTTTGGTTCTTAAGAAGTTACACATTGTTTATCAAATATTGTAGAGATACCAAATTTGTTTAATCTCTCTTATCAACTACTTGTTCATAAACATTTCCACAAATCTGATTTTCAGCCTATTAGCTACCATTTTCTTTTAAGGAGTACACAGTGTGTAAAGATATTGATTTTATAGAGACAATTTTGCCCGCTAGAGGGATAGTAGCGGCTACCCCGGTGAAGGTTTTTGTGCGGAGGCATCTGCGCCGAAGTAGTAGCGGATAACCCGGCCCTGGTATGGAGAGCATGGAGCAGGATGCAGATTGGTTTTATAACGGGCTGCCGGTGGCGGTGGATAAGCTGGCTTATACGACTATTGCCCACTCCTTACTTCTGTTTTCCTAAGCAATATATTTTTTTGTTCTGCCTCGGAGATACTGGAAAAATCATTTTTGATCTTAAAGGCCATGTGTAAGATTACACTTGAACCTTAGTTATAGCTTTACTGAAACTAGCATTAAACTGTTCTTTCCAAATATCTATCGTAACCATTTCTCATTTTTCATTTAAAAGCTACAATAAAATATAAGAAAACTACTAAATGAACTTCGGCTAACGTGCCTTTACAAGCTAAAAAAACAACCTCCTGATAATCAGGGGGCGACTTTTTATTTAGTGATTCCGCTGGAACTGTTGAACAAAAGCGGTTTTAATAACCTTTGTAAACAATTTTGAGGCATTCCCTATTAGTTTACTTGTATTCTTCTTTTCTTCCATAGACCCTGCACTTGTTGACAGCACTTGTTATAAAGTAAGCCATGTATCTTAGAATAATTTCAAATCACCGTATATTCGTAAAGACACGTTAGCCATAGTAAAGTGTCGAAAGATTTTTGACAGAAATGTTGCTTTACTCGACTAAAAACTCGACTAAAAAGAAAAACCCCCTGTGTAACAGGGAGTTATCTTCATTTAAGTGATCCGGATTGGATTCGAACCAATGACCCTCAGCTTAGAAGGCTGATGCTCTATCCAGCTGAGCTACCGGACCGATAATCGGCGGCAAAAGTAAACAAAATTTCAGTTTAACCCAAGTATTAAATTGACAAAAAGCCGGACAAATACGTACCACGAGCACTATACGCTTTCTATATTTTCACAGTGATGAACCCGGAAAAGCAATGGCCGCCCCTTGAGGCGACCATTGCTCTGTATTCATGGATATAATCAGCTATCTACTTTTTCACTACTTTGAAATTACTAATAGTTCCGTCCAGCTGCTCGATCTGCAGCAGATAGGTTCCCTGCGCCATTTTTCCCATATCAATTCCTTCAGCAGAAAGTTCCTTCGAACGGTAAACTTCACGCCCGCTGAAATCACTCATCCGAACAGCCTTCACCTTGGATGGATCAGTTACTTCAACAAATACTACCTCAGAAGCGGGGTTAGGATAGATACGGATGTTCATAGCTGTGGTGGCAAACTGTACACTACGAACCTCGCTGAAATAGAATGTACCATCTATATCCACTTGTTTCAAACGATAGTAGTTTGTACCCGCCAAAGGCTGTTTGTCGTAGTACAGGTAATCAATGGCTTCGGTACTATTGCCCTGATCTGCCGTAGTCGCTACAAATCCAATCTCTTTAAATACAAGTCCGTCAGCGCTGCGCTCTACTACAAATCCAGTATTGTGACGTTCTTCTGCAGTTGTCCAGCTGAGTTTAGCCTGCGCTTCCTCCGCCTGGGCAGTAAAGCGACTCCAAACAACGGGCAATACTGTTCCGGTCGTAACTACATAATTTGCAAAGTTGCCGGTTCGGCCTGCTGCATCTATGACAGCGTAGGTAAACACAACAGAATTTTGTACCAGGTTAGTAAAGGTAATGGTGAGCAATGCCGGATTATAATTGGTTATTATAGTTCCCGGATCCAGTAAAACACCATTGTATCGAACCTCAGCACAGCAGTTAGGCTGGGTACCAAATACAAAGCGGCTGCCGGTAGCACAAACCCCGTCTTCCGGATCACTGCCCGACAATGGAGCATCCGTCAGCGGATAGGCAGTATTCAACACAACCGGATTAATCGTTACAAATTTGTCTTCAGCAACCGGCAGGCGTTCCAGGCCAAAATTAGCATTGCTGATGCCTTCAGGATCTGCACCGGTAGCTATAGCCAAAGTTCCGTCGATGCTTCCATCATGTCCTGGTACTGCACCCAGCTGCTCACCTGTAAACACCCAGCCCTGTGGCAATACGGCACCATATTGTGCATTTTCAACACTGATCTGAACCTCCAGATTAGTGTTAGGTGGTACGGTCGAGAAATAGAAAGTACCATCGGCCTGTACCTGAGCAACAGCCAGTACTTCATTTCCGGCAGAAGGATCAATCAGATTGGCATATAGCTGAGCTCCTGATGCCATATTGATTGCAGTGCCGTTCACCAAATTGTCATTCATTCCATTGGCATCGTTATACACATTACCGCTCAAAGAGATCGCCTCAAATACCAGCGTTACAGTGGCTGGCGTAGGATCGGCAAATCCGGCGATATCAAGCACAGAATATTGGAACTGTACTACTATATTGCTGTCAAAGGGATCGAGTCTGAGCGATGCAGGACTGTAGTTGTGAATGGTATCACCTGACATCACCTGCTGGCCGTTATAATAAAGTGTTCCGTTGACAGGCGAGGTAGTTATTATAAAACTATTACCGCCAGCTAAAGATCCGTCTTCAGCATCCGTTCCCGACAGTGTAGGTACAGGCACTGTGTTGCTGCCACCCGGATTCAGATGGTACACAGGAGATGCATCATGTGCAACCGGTAACTGCTGGATTCCAAAACGGATATTCTCTTTATCAGCGAGCACCATACCCAGGTTAAATATACCGTTTGGCGCACCGTCATTACCTGCTCCAATACCCATGAACTCACCAGTATATACCCAACCCGACGGCAGGGTAAGCAACGGAACCAGGTTACTGAAAATACCAGCAGTAGTAATCAATACTTTGTGGTCACCGGAATTCACATCTTCAAAATTAAAGGTACCGTCTGCCGCAACATTCGTTACGCCAACAACTATGTTTTCCGTATTACGAACCAGTACGGCTCTAAGGCTACTTACTGTTATACCCGGACCATCTACAGTATTGGCTGGCACACCTTTCAATCCGTTGGCATCATGAACCACCTTGCCACTGATATGGTAGGAGGTAAAGGGAAGACGCACAGTAGCGGAGTTACTATTATTACCTGCCAGGTCGATAGCATAATACGGTATGGCAACCGTAACACCACCATCCATCGGATCTATGAAAATGGGTTCCAATGGCTGCCCGGTAAGCGGATTTGCCGGAATAGAAATACCCAATGGAGGAACCGGTGTAGCGTAATTGTACACTGTGGATCCTACGGTAAGACTAAATGCATTGGCTGGCATAGCAGTAATCACAATAGTGGTAACCGCACCAGGCGCAGCATCGGCAGTTTGGAAGGCAGCCGCAGGAACCGCAACTGTATTGTAAACACCGGGATTAGGTTGTGGCGCCAGGGTACTATCCGTAGCAACCGGCAACTGGTCAATACCGAAACGAACATTGTTTAGATTGGTGCCGAGATAACCCAGGCTCAACCTGCCATCGATCGGAGCATCACTGCCAGCACCCGTACCCACCTTTTCGCCTGTATGTATCCAGCCAGCAGGCAATACGCTACTTGCCGGAATAGCTGCACCCGGAGCAGGATTAGCCGTCGATATGACTACGGAATAAATACCTGCGTTGCGGCCTGCAAACACATAAGATCCATTTGCATCAACCGGTACGCTCATCACCACATTGGACGATTCATTATCAATAAGTATAGCGTTTAATCCACCGGCATTGGTTCCGGTACCATCTACAGTATTAGCAGGCGTTCCGTTTAAACCATTGGCATCGTAATACACCGTACCCGCTATGTCAATAGTTGTAAAAGGCATAGATCCAATTCCCAGATTAGAAGCCTTACGTGCGGAGTCATAAGCGGTGTACACAATAGGTACGGTAACTGCTCCGTCTACCGGATCAATATAGATGGCGGGTACAGGGAGGCCTGCACTCGTGGTTGGAACATAAATATTACCTACAGGTATGGAAGTAAAAGTATCACTACCAACGACCAGTCGATTTGCATTTGCAGGGAACTGATCTATAATCAGGTATGTAACAGCACCACCTGTTCCCGGATCAACCACATCGAATATAGAAGTAGGCACTGCAACGAGTTTATTCAAACCAGGATTCACCTGTGCAGCAGCAATATCATTGCTGGCCACTGGTGGTTGCTCTATACCAAAGCGAACTTCGTTCAAATGATCCATTACCAGGCCAAGCAACAATTTACCATCAACAGCACCATCAGAACCAGAGGTACTTCCACGGAATTCTCCGGTATGCACCCAACCCTGAGGCAACAGGCTGGTGGCAGCAGGTGCAGTACCAATGGTACCTGCAACAGTACTGATCATTACAGAGTAGTCGCCGCCATTGCGATCAGTAAAACTGTATAAACCATTGCCGGCCACCGCTACAGAAGTATCTACCAGATTGGTTTCGGTATTGATCAAAATAACATACAAACCTCCGGCATTGGTTCCGGTACCATTCACCGTATTTGCCGGGGTACCATATAATCCATCCAGGTCATTGTACACTGTACCGGAAATATTGATAGTGGTAAATGGCATGGAAGCAGTAGCCTCGTTAGAAGCCTTACGTGCAGAGTCATAGGCAGTGTACACAATGGGTACCGTAACTGCTCCGTCTGTCGGATCAATATAGATGGCGGGTATAGGAAGACCTGCACTCGTTGTTGGAACATAAATATTACCTACAGGTATGGAAGTGAAGGTATCGCTACCAACGACCAGTCGGTTAGCATTAGCAGGGAACTGATCTATAATCAGGTATGTAACAGCACCACCTGTTCCCGGATCAACCACATCGAATATAGAAGTAGGTACTGCAACGAGTTTATTCAAACCAGGATTTACCTGTGCAGTGGCAATGTCATTGCTGGCCACTGGCGGTTGCTCTATACCAAAGCGAACTTCAGTTAAATGTTCCATTACCAGGCCAAGCGACAGTTTACCATCAACGGCACCATCAGATCCCGCAGTATTTCCGCGGAACTCGCCGGTATGTACCCAACCTTGCGGCAATGTACTTGCAGCGGCCGGTGCAGCACCGATCGTGCCCGATACAGTACTGATCATTACTGAATAGTCACCGCCATTGCGATCAGTAAAACTGTATAAACCATTGCCGGCCACCGCTACAGAAGTATCTACCAGATTGGTTTCGGTATTGATCAAAATAGCATACAAACCTCCGGCATTGGTTCCGGTACCATTCACCGTATTTGCCGGGGTACCATATAATCCATCCAGGTCATTGTACACTGTACCGGAAATATTGATAGTGGTAAATGGCATGGAAGCAGTAGCCTCGTTAGAAGCCTTACGTGCAGAGTCATAGGCAGTGTACACAATGGGTACCGTAACTGCTCCGTCTGCCGGATCAATATAGATGGCGGGTATAGGAAGACCTGCACTCGTTGTTGGAACATAAATATTACCTACAGGTATGGAAGTGAAGGTATCGCTACCAACAACCAGTCGATTAGCGTTTGCAGGGAACTGATCTATAATCAGGTATGTAACAGCACCACCTTCTGCAGAATCCACTATGTCAAATATAGAGTTAGGTACCAGCACCAGTTTATCAAGCCCCGGATTCACCTGAGCGGTATGGGTTTGACTGGTTGCAACCGGCGGTTGCTCTATACCAAAATGCACGTATTCAATATTACTGTCTTCTACAGCAATCGAAAGGGCACCATCTACTGGACTTGTGCTACCCGCGGTGTTACCTACAAATTCAGCAGTATGTACCCAATCTGATGGTAAAGCCGGAGTGGCGGCATTGGCACTCAGATTAATTACTACCTGATAGTCGCCTGGAACCACCGAAGGGAAACGGAAGGTTCCATCTGCGTTGACTGTTGTTGAATGTGCAACCTGTTCATTATTGTCCACCAAATGAGCAAATAAAAGACCGTGAATATTAGTACCCTCACCATTAATAGTATTGGGTACTGGACCATAAATTCCGTCGAGGTCGTTGAATACCTTACCCGCCACACTCGCATTAATTTGCGTAAAGGCAGTATCTGAATTATTCATGGTATCTGGATCAACAGTAGTGGCCGGAAGGTGTACAGTAACCACATTAGCAATCGAACTACCACTAGCGCCAGATGCACCATTGATGGTCAGTATTACAGATGCGCCACTGTCCAAACTGGAAATCCTGAAAGTTCCATGCTGTAGTTCTTCCAATGTAGGAAGTAAAGGACAATTTACCACAGAGTTACACTCCACAGATGTTGCTGTAAAGTTGGCAACCGCAGTATCCTGAACAAAAATCTCAGTAGCTGCTGATGGCCCGGCGTTGGTAATTTGAATTGTATAAGAAAAATCAGTCGATTCTGCTATGCGCAACGGACCGGTTTTTACAACGCGTACATCAGCCACCGGCACCGGTGTTACAGCTTGTTCGTCATTATCGTCTTCATTCGTGGTCGATCCATTTCCTGGTGTACTGTCAGGATCGTACTCATTTGCCGCAACTACTTCGGCATGATTGTTATAATTTCCCGAAGATTTTACGCTTGCTGTAATTTTCAACTCAGCACTACTTAGTGGCGCCAGGGAGTCGACCGACCATATTCCTGTGGTGCTATTGTAGTCGATTGCAGGCTCAGCCGACACAAATTCGTATCCATCAGGCAACTCATCCAGCACCTGCACACCGGTAGCTGTATCAGGCCCTGCGTTGGTTAGCGTCAGTGTAAATTCCACATTGCTGCCCACCAATGGCGTTAAGCTGTCAACTTCTTTAGCGAGCGACAAGTCGGCACGACGTGGCAACACGACTACGGAATCAACATTATTATCTGCTATTGTATCAATTTCTGAAACCTTCGTAATTGTCGCATAATTGGTATATTCTCCTTCGGCATTTACCGTAGCGGTGATGTATAGCATTGCGCTGTCGTCAGCTGCGATAGTTGCCGGTTCCCAGATACAAATACCGTTGTTTTCTGTAAAATTGCTTCCCGGAGAAGGTGTTGCACTTACATAGACATAACCCGAGGGCAATGTATCAATAACCTGTACCCCGGTGGCGCGGCTCGGCCCATCATTATTCACTTTTACAGCAAACACCACGGTTCCGGCTACCTGGGGACGTTCATTGTCGACGGTTTTGCTGATACGAATATCAAGCGGCAATACGGTAACTTCTGCCGCATCTGTGTTATTTGTTTCATCCAGATCTACCTCGGCCAATTCTGTAATGGTCGCGGTATTTATATGTGTACCATTGGCATTCACTGATGCCGTAATATTTAGTACAGCATTTTCCTGCGCATCAACAGAAGTTATGGTCCACACGCCGGTATTTTCATTGTAAGCAAGCGCTGGGTCAGCACTTATAAATGTAAATGCCCCCGGCAATACGTCTGATACTTTTACATTGCTGGCATTTCCAGGACCATTATTGACGACTGTGAGGGTAAAGGATACCGTATCTCCCAGTTGAACCTGGTTCTGATTTACACTTTTACTCATGCTCAGATCAGCAATAATCTGGTCGGTAAAATTCATTGTAACATCAGACTGTTTGCTGGGCACACCCGCCTGATCTTTCCAGTAAAATTTAAAAGTAACGGTAGTGTTGCCGTCTACGGCCGGATCAACGCGTAATAAAGTGGAATCGTAATCGGTGATTTCATAACCTGCGAAAACGCTGTTTCCGTCATAATACAACGTGGCATTATCGGGCAACGTAGCAATTACGACTTTATGACCATGCAGACTTTTCGCTATAGGGCTTGTACTATTTGGAGGTAAATCTTCCTCATCGTAACCCAGCAATGTTGGAACCTGGTAACGGGTGGTTCCGGCCGGATTAGGAATATCGTTATAACTGGAAACATGTACACTTACCGGAGCCTGCTCCAGACCAAAGTTGCGCAGGTTAAGCTGACCCGACAAATTGTTCACGGTAATAACCGGGCTTTCGGTATCCAGGCCGGTTACGATTGTTCCTACAACATTGGTACTTACTGCAGTCCAGCCGTTAGCCAGATTCGGTGTCAATGTAGACAGGGCAATCCCAACCTCGGGCGCTGCAGGTAGTGCAAAAAGGCGGATTTCATAATTATTACCACCGGGCACACCTGTGAAGCTATAGTTGGTCGCTCCGGGACTTACGGTTGATACTGCAAATACGGTTGGGTTGCTTGAGTAGGTGTTATTGGTCTGTACAAGTACTGCGAACAGGATATCGGTATCATCAGCAGGTTGAACATGGTCTTCGTCCGTATCCTGCTCACCATTACCATTTTTATCGTGCCATACTTCTCCCGTGATGCCGTAGTACTGTTGGTTGACGAATGTTATTTGTACTTTGTTTTCACCACTGCTGCGTGCATGCGCGTTGTCCAGCGCATAATAATTGATGGTTACTGTCGTGCTTGCATCGTCGGAAGCCGGGTCTACCGATATGCTATTGAAATCGCCCGTTTGTATAACTAAAGAGTCACTTGCAGGCCAGGCATTGCAAGTTGTAAACTGGGGAGGACAAGGACCTGGAATTGCTGGGTTGCGATATACTGCATCACCCACCCTCAAATAATAAGCATTTTGCGGGAATCCTTTGATCACGAGGCTATAGCTGCCATCGGGTTCTATTACGTTAAAACCATTATCAGCTGCGTTGTGACCATTATATGGTATGGGATAAGCATTGTAGCCTCCGGGATTGGGCACATCGGTATATGTCTTGTCAGCAGCGTACGGAGGGATTTGTACGCCGAAACGAAGCGTAGTGACCGCAGTATTGCCTAAGGTCAGGTACATCCTGCCGTCAATCTCACCATCATGCCCATTTTCTGCCGTCAAATTTTCGCCGGTGCTTACAAATGAGTAAGTATATGCTCCTAAAGTTCCACTTAAGTAAGTAGGTGTTGTTTGAACTGAATTAATAATGGTATTGATATTAACATCGGATGCTTCCTTAATCAGCAACTTATACGCAGTTTGTTCTACCTGCCCGAAATCAAACAATCCGTCAGCATTGATAGAAGCCGTATCCACTACTTTATTATCGGCAGGCGATAATAGTAAAGCATACATCGATCCTGCGGGCATAAGAAGGCTGCTTGGAGCCGGGAGACCGTCAACTTTTCCATCAACCATTCCATCAACGTCGTGGTATATATTCCCTTTAATACCTACACAATTTACCGACACTGTTAACAATGCGTCCGGGCTTTGCAAACTGCCTTTACGCAAATTCACAGTAAAGACCCTGGAACCGTTGGTGGGAGCTGAAGCAATATTCTCGTATCGCAATGCGTCCAAAAGCGCTTCGGCTTGTGACACCGTCAAAGGCGTATTGTCAGTACGTCTGAAAATAAACGTACGACTGCCGGGAATCGCGTCGTAACGAGACACAGTGTAATTTACGGACGACAGGGTAAAAGTACCTATGCCACCAACAGACGCATTTAATGCAACTGCCGATGTGCCGCTAGCGCCATTTATCAAGATACGCTCAGAGGCCCCATCCTTTACATGCGAACCAGGAATGGTAACTAATAAACTATCATAATTACCAGATGGAGGTGCAGTAACATTTGCTGCTGCAGTTGAATCGGCTGTAAACCTTATGGTTTTCCCGCAAATTTCACCCTCATTATTAACACCTATATTGAGGGTGTTTAAATCCAAACCGGGAGATACTACAGGCACGGCGCTGGCAAAATTGGGACCGCTGGAAAAATCAAGGAAAAAATAAGCAGTTGACACCCCACCGAACTTAATAGTAATTTCACTAAGATTTCGGTAGGTTACTCTTACTCTTGTTATCGGATCTTTTAAATCGGAAACGTTCTGACCATTTCTGGCCCTGAATCGGGACAAACCTGTTGCCGGGTCAAATCCCTGAAGTAACACCGTATTACTTGATCCTGATCCGCTAAGCGTACTATCCGGCAAAGGATCCAGAGTGGCTAATTCGTATTGCTCAAAATCCCCGAAGTAAACCGACTGGTTTGAATAAGCACCTGTGCCTCCGTCTACATCGTAAGTATTCAGTTGGACATCCTGTAGGTACACGGGCTGCGGACCACCTGGAGCATTGAAACTGCCACCCATTATAAATTTGAAAGTGAACTCTATATAGCTGTTGTTATTGGTGAAATTAGCAGCGAATGCAAAGTAGCCGGAATCATTTCCAGTATAAGTAGTTTGCCCTTGCATTGGCCCTGAGGGCACTGCCATCTCGTTGTCATAATTGCTAATAGTTGCCCCCGACAACTGCTTCGTTATGACGATGCAGTCGATTTGTTGTGAACCATAGGTTGCCACATTTCTGTACAAGACTGTATCACCTAAAGACTTACCCGTTCCTCTAATATAGTTAATTACCACACCGGTGCCCGGGTGCGTTCCGCCGCTGCTTCCCCCAAGTCTTAAAGGCTTGTATTCGCCCCCGGCATTATTATTGAAATAGTTATTTCTGACATTGATGGAAATATTTCTGGTAGTACTTCCAAAACTGTTGGTGGCTGTAACAGTATAAATGATAGGGCCGCCGCTGGTCGTGTCTTGAGGCACACCCTGGATTACGCCGGTATTGGCGTTCAGTTCCAACCCTGGCGGCAGTGCCGGAAATACGGAGTAAGTCGTAACATTGCCTGATACTGTTGGAGAAAGGAACACAGAACTCACGTTCCTTAAGTATACAACCTGCTCGGGATATATCAATGAGCTCGGTGCCTGTGCCTGAGCCACCAGGCTCCAGCTGAGACTTATCAGTAATAAACAATGTCGGAAATACCTCTTAAAGGCGCTTAAACCAGTACTTTTCATACGGAGTTTTTTTTGATGGGTTTTTGGTACAAAAATTTTTGTGTGTTTTGGATTAAATACCCAAGCAATACCTGCCAAAGGGTCTGTCGGCAAAGTTGACCCATGAAAAAAATCTAAATTGTAGTAGTAGCACTACAGGCCTGTGGTAATCGTACTACCAGGCAAACTGAAAAAATAGTGCAGCAAAAGCAGAATAAGTAGAGCGGCCATTTTACTGATAAAAACCTGAAAAAATTTCGGCTATCAGCAATGCAGATGTTAAAATTGTTTATAATAACTGGAGGAAAACTATATAATATGCAATCTCAACAGATCGCCCTGTTCCTGGAAGCATCTTGCAAAAAAATGCGCGTAGTTTCTTATAAGTAAGGCAATATATAGCCTTTCAACCATCTTTTGAGGATAGAAGCAGAAAAGTTTATTTCTTATCAATTTGCTGACCGTGAAGCAAATGAGCAAGCAATTTACATTTATTATGGTATCAAAATCAGGATTTTTATCAGAATCTTAAGATAAATGTTAAATTTGTCCTGCTAAAAAAAGCAACGCTTACACAAAATGTCATACCGGATAATTATTGCTGATGACCAACCCGTGGTTCGTCACGGTACAGCATACTTAATCAAAGATATTATCCCGCTATCGAATATTTATCAAACTGAAGATCTCGCAGGCACAATTGAACTACTTAAAACACAGTCCGCCGACCTGCTTATTTTCGACATTAATATGCCGGGGGGGGAAAGCATCAATGCAATTAATATCATCAAAGCCATTCAGCCACACATTCGCATTCTCGTATTTTCTGCATATAAGGAAGACCTGTATGCCGTGCGTTACATCAAAGCAGGTGCCAACGGCTACCTGAACAAGAACTGCGCCGAATCGGAGATCAAGCTAGCCTTAATGTCTGTGATTGAACGGGGTCGATATATTAGTGAAAACGTTTCCCATCAATTAATGAGCGGCATCAGTCAGGATACCGGCGCAGTTACACCCGGTAAACTGAAACAACTAAGTAATCGTGAAACTGAAGTTGCTGCCTTGCTGGTAAAGGGTTTTGGTTTACTCGAAATCTCTAACCAACTCAATATCCAGATGTCGACGGCCAGTACCTATAAAACCCGGCTGTTCGAAAAATTGGGCGTCAGCAATGTCGCCGAGTTGATTACGCTGTTCCAGATAAACCAAATTGCTGTATAATTTACCACATAGGGCGCACATCCGGGGAGTACTTTGGCCTGTACTTCCCTTGCTCTGTTTGTCATAACGAACAGTTCCCAAGTGATGGGCAATATTGCCTAACTTAGCGTTATGACCGAATTCAGCTTGTTTATCCCATGGTTACAACAACGACTGACCAAGCCACTTCCCGGCTACAAGGCACAGCAAAAAATGATGAATCTGCGTCGGCCCAGGGTACATGAAGCTCCCGCGACAGCGAGGGTTAGCGCCGTATTAATTCTGTTATATCCTCAATGGAACAATACCTTTACTGTGTTGATCGAGCGAAGCGCCGATGGAGGTGTGCACGGCGGTCAGATTGCCCTGCCGGGAGGAAAAAAAGAAGATTCAGATAACGATATCACCCACACTGCACTTAGAGAAGCAGCAGAGGAAATTGCCCTAAGCGCACATACAGTGCAAACAATAGGAAATTTAACACCACTCTATATTCCGGTCAGCAATTTCATAGTGCATCCCGTGCTGGGCATTTGTGAAGAAAAACCCCAGCTAATTGCATCGGAGTATGAAGTAGCCAGCATACTGCAATTACCCTTGGCTACTGTTTTCTCCAATAAGGAAAAAGTAACTGTTACTACCGGCATCGAAGGCCTGCACATGCAGGCGCTTGCCTATCTGCTGCCTCAACGAGAAGTAGTATGGGGAGCTACTGCGATGATCTTATCTGAACTGGAAGTTCTCTGGAACGAATTCCTGATGAGTTCGTCATTAGATAGCCGTCCATAACCAACGTCCTGATTTAAAACACCTTTACACTACTCATCTCTATACGGCCCTTCCTGGCTGAATCGCCTGCCTCATATACACGGAGCACCGGCCAGAACCACCTACACATAAATGTTTTATTTATTTTTGGAAATACATCAGATTCCGATGTATATTTGTCCTAGGTAAATAAATACAGTATGATATTTTCTTCAGAGTTATTAAAAGGAACACTTAAAACCATCGTTCTGAAACTTCTGGCCGATCATCCGAAAATGTATGGTTACGAAATCACACAGACAGTAAAAGAGATGACCGGGGATCGGATACAGATTTCAGAAGGTGCGCTATACCCCACCCTGCACGCCCTGGAAGCCGAAGGACTATTGACCACCGAAACCGAACATATAGGCAAGCGTGTACGGAAATATTATAGCCTTAGCGAAACCGGCCGCGGCACGGCTGCCGAGAAATTGACAGAATTCACAGCCTTTATAGAGACAATGAAACAATTACTGGACCTGCAATTAAAACCCAGCCAAAATGTATTGCATCACCGAACAGCAAATTGAATTTGTACTTGATGACCTGAAACTTAATGGCATTGAGCGGGAGGATCTGCGGTATAACCTCCTCGATCATATTTGTTGCATGGCGGAACATATGCTTGAAGACGGCGCCGACTTCGAGCGCTTCTATCGCGAACATATTCACCTGTTTTACCAACGGGAACTACGCGAACTGGAAGAAGAAACGACGCAATTGTTAACTTTTAAAAACTACTTTTTTATGAAGAAGACACTTTTGGTCAGTGGCGCTATGTCCGTACTGGCTTTTGTTACCGGTTCGATATTAAAAATACTGCATCTGCCGGGCGCTGCGATATTGCTGAGCCTGGGCATACTTTCCCTTAGCTTTCTGTTTCTTCCACTATTGTTTATTCTGAAAGCAAAAGAAGTAAACACCGGCATGCAGCGACTTGTAATTGCTTTGGGTACACTGCTGGGCATGTTGTTTTGCCTGAATATTATGTTTTCGTTCAACCGCTGGCCCGGGGCCAATATTCTTTGGTTCACGACCATTGGTTTAACCGCCTTCGTATTTATACCTCTGTATTTTTTCAGTGGCACCCGGCGACCCGAAACGCGCACCAATACTATACTTACCAGCACATTGCTGTTTGGTTTTACCGGATTGTTATTCACCGTACTTAATTTGCGCCCGACCGCGCAAAGAGAACAGAACGATCTCTCGGCCTACCTGCGTACCGAAGCAATATGGAAACAATGGGAGCCTCAGTACCTGCAGACTGCGGATCAGATGCCCGGGGCAGGACGCGTACTCGGGTTAAGTAACCGCTTGAAGAACACTATTCAGGATCAAACCGGCATCAATCCGCTGCTGGAAATTAAGTCGATACAAAGTGCATTCCACCGGGAGCCACTTCGTTTCCTGGGCGATGATTTTCGGCCCGGAGGCAAGGGCATAGCCTTGTTTAGTGAGCTGCAGCAAGCCTTAAATGATTTTTGCACACAGCACCCGGATGCGCTGGCCAACCTGGACAAGGGGCGTCCTTTTACCGATATGGATCCGGTCCGACTAGGGAATTGCGATAATTTGTACATGCTGAATTGCCTCACACAGTTACAACTACAACTCGCAACCTACCAGCAGAGCCGGGAAAGCCGGCAGCTGGCATCACATAGATAGCGGGATAAAATTTTCCACCCACAGCATGCTGCCCTGAGCCGGTATGCTGCGGGGGATAATATGAGGTATGTTTACCTGCTACCCGTATAAATATAAATACTGAAACGCGTGCCTTTTCCCGGCTTGCTGTGTAGCTGCACTCTACCGTTCATTAAGGGAAGCATATCCCTGATGGTTTTAAAACCCAAACCGGTGCGAACGGGGGCTTCGCGGTTTGAACTACTGTTGAAGTACTGCTCCAGCATGGTTACGGTTTCTTCGTCCATTCCGGGTCCTGTATCGGAAATATGCACCACTGTATACTGATCTTCCTTTTCTGCTGTAAAAGTAATGATACCTGACTGGGTGATTTTAACAGCATTGTCGACCAGGTTGTGTATCATAATTTCCATGAGCTGGCGGTGTACCGGCACTTCCAGCGCAGGCTCTATCAGGTTTTGAAATTGGTTATTGCGCGCATCGGCAGCATTCTGGAACATATCCATAACATCATAGATAAGCTCACGAAGCTTTTCCGAACGGGTTGCAGACTGGCCCATGTCGATATGCGACTTCATAAAATTTACCAACTTGCCCGCATAGCTGTGTATGCGCTCTGAACCTTCAAGTACACTCCGCATTTCCTCTTCGGTTACCACTTCATTTCTACGCACTTTTTCGAGTAGATAACGCGCAGTAATAGTGAGATATTTGAGTGGCGTATTGATATCATGCGCCATGTTTTCGTTGAGCCGCTTTTGAAAGGCAAGTTCCTTTTCCAATACACTTTCAGACTCCTCGAGCATGCCTATAATTCTCTTCAGTTCTATGGTCCGGTTGTCGACAATACGTTCAAGCGTCAGCGTTTTATTGCGCAAATACCTCAGCCTTGCAGCCAGCATTATCCATAAAACAGCAAAAGCGAATAATGTTGCCAGCACCCTGAACCACATCGTTTCCCACCAGGAAGGGGGAATATCAATAACCATAGTTTTATAAACATAGTTGTCGGGGCCAAATCCCGCCGTACGCCGGATGGTGACAATATTGCGACCCATAGGCAATGCCGTAAACGACAGCATTTCGTTTTCGAAGGGCGCCCACTCGTCGGTCTCGTCCTGATGTTCGGTCCTGTACTCCATTACCAGATTTTCGGGATTGCCCGGGTAAAATGTAGCCAGGCGTATGTTGAGCCTCGAAAAAGATTGATGAAGCACTAAAGTATCTGCCACCGGAATCTGTTCACCGTCCAATTCTACGCGATCTACAATCAGGGGTTTATCCGGCAACAATGGTTTCACCTCCAGCGGCTTAAAAAACACTATGCCATTCATCGATGAAAGTGCAAAATATCCATTCACCAGTCTGCTGCCTACCTGCAGACTGCCGCCGTTAAACTCATTGGTATGAAATCCGGATTCTTTGGTATAATGAAGAAAAAACACCGACCGGGTTTTACCCCCGGCATACTGTAGCAAATCCTGCTTAAGCACCTGAAATAATCCATTGTTTGTACTTACCCAGAAAAAGCCGTTTCGGTCTTCCAGTATGCAATGCGCTGTATTCAGATAACCCCGGCTATCCTGAGGCAGGTGAGTCAATTTGCTATCCTTAAAAAGGTACATACCGTCTTCGTAGGTGCAAATCCATACTTCACCTTTTCGGGGAATATACAAGCTACGCACCACCTTCCCAGCCAACTCCTTTATAGTATCAACCCGCTTTTCGGGCAGATAAACACGTAGCAAATTCCGCTCTGTTCCCAGCCACAGATGCTCCGGGTCTTCCTGATTAATGCAAATAATATATTCGTTGCTGGGCAGGTACGATTCCGCTTTTACTTCTTTCCGATAATCGGCCAATCTGAAAAGTCCTGATCTGCGTGTTCCCATCCACATGGTTCCGTCGAAGCCTTCGAACAGCGAAAAAGCTGCCGGTACTTCCCAACTCTGTATAGGACGATCCAGTGCTTTTTGATGCCGGAACACATGGCTGATATTAGCGGTCCATATATCGCCCGCTGTGGTACGAATAATGGCACTGCCGAAACCATTGCTTGCATCTTCGAGATGAGGATAGGTAATAGTGCGATCGCTTCCTGTACGGAACTCAATTCCGCGCCCTGTAAGGATACTGCTGTCGCTTATGGTTACCTGTCCATAAAACACACTCTTGTTCTCATCCGGGCGGCCATTGGTTCTGGCCTTGAAACTTGAGGGCTTGTACATAAACAGTCCGTTGTTGGCACTGCCCAGGTAAACGATGCCGGTTTCAGGGTCATAATATCCGGATATAATCTGATCGCGGGCAAAATCCAATCCGGAAATAATAAGTTTTGTATGCAGTGAACCGTCGGGCAAAGCGGATAACAGGTACATACTGCCATTGGTGTAGATAAAAGCCTGGCGGGCTGCGCTATTGTAACATAGTTGCCAGGGACAATGGGCTGGTTCAGCATGAATGTCTCCGATCAATGGCCGCCGCTGCCGGCCCGATGCGGTATACTGAATCACATAGGGTTGTATTTTGCTATCACTCAAATGATACAAGGACTTACCTAAAGGAAAGATTCCCGGAAATTGTGACAATGGCACCTCCCGAAATATATTCCTGAGTTCCCCCTGCTCAAACCATCGTATAACACCGTCTTTGCGCAACAGCACCGATATACCGGGCGATACATTGAGGTAAACCATTTTAGAAGGCTGCAATATATCCCAGTCTCCATAACGCCAGCTCAAATGAACCAAGCCGGTTTCGGTACCAGCAAATTGCTCCGGAAGCCCTGATACTTCTTCAAACTTTTCTAGGACCGACCCTGCCAGTCCTTTTTCAATTTTTAATAATTCCAAGGACTGCGAGACTGCATATAAATTGCTACCGGATTTATCCCGCTCAATGGATGACATGCGGCTGTTGCTTACGCCGGTATTCTTTTTATTAAATAATCGAAACTGTTTGCCGTCAAAACGAACCAGACCCGCTTCTGTTGCCAGCCATATAAATCCAAATTCGTCAGCAGCTATGCTTTTGACACTGCTCTGCGGCAAACCGGTTTCATTGGTAAAATGAACTTTGCGGTAAGTATCAGGACCGGCAAAAGTTAACGGGCCATTACAGCAAAGTAATAGCAATAAGGCAAACAGTATGCGTATGGGAAAGCGGTGAAACATCGACCGCACAAAAATGATAAAAAATTGAAAACTAATGTCAGAAAATTAAAAAAGATCTGACGCAGCCTGGTTAGGCTTCCAGGGTCTTCTCATCCCGGATCAGGCCAATGCGCCGGCCATGCGCAATAGCATCACCGCTATGTTCAAACAAACAGGTATGTGTACCCTTTTTCTCCAGGTCCAGAAGCAGGTCCAGTGTTACCTGCTGTCGCGAAGCACGTACGTTTCGAATATAGACAGCATATATCTGCTGATGATGCCGATGAGCAATAGCTGCATATATCTGGGGATCCTTCTGTGAGTTATCGCCCAGAAGAATAAACTTCTGCCTGGGAAAGGCCTGCAATATTCTGGCTATGCGTACCAGCTTACCCTCATGGCCGTCTTTTCCGCTCGAGAACAACTGGTACCATCGTTTTAGCTGATTTAGTAAAAATATACCCTGAGGCAATTGATTGTATTGAAATATGCTGCTCAAATAGTCATACAAATTCCATTCGCTGCTGGAAACATAGAACAACGGATTGGGCATTGCCTTGCTGGTGCCGGCCAGCGAAAGAAGTTCATAATGCTGTACAGTCTCTATAAAAATCCTGCGTTTCTGCGGACTTCTGGCCAGCATCTCATACAGTCTGCGGAACACCGTAGCGGAGAAAGAACGCATTACTGTATCGTCAATGTCAGATATAAAGGCAAACTGGGTAACATGCGGCACAAAAACAGAACCGTCGCTACGGGCCAGCTCCGCATTGTTTTCATTTATAACAGCAACGCTCACTGCATGCCATCCGGCATCTATATGTTGTTTGCACGACCATTCAAATTTAAAAAAGCCATCGTCTTCGGCATGCCCGTCGACAACCTGATCGTTGAAGTATAACCGAAGCCTTACAGAGGGCAGCGGTTTCACAAAAAACAATCGTATCAACTGTATCAAATTAGCGAACAACTTATGATTGGGTTTGCGAAAACCACGCGGCTCCCTGCGAAACACATGTCCATACACCACCATGTTTTCTTTGTGGCCATATCCCTGATAAACTTTTACAAATGGTTTTCGTTTATGTAGCGTCATTCAATCAGATTACAATCAACAATAACTAGGCATGATCAGCATAACACCGGAAGTCAGGCTAATGTTTGTAATCAATGCTGCATCGGGCAACAACAGCATTAACTATGACGAGGAACTTACAACATGCTGCAAAAGCCGGGGCTTAAACAACTATACGTTTATCCATCTCAGGAAGGATGCCGATTTTGCTACATTAAAAGAACGCCTGCTGGCAGCAAAACCAGACAGAGTGATAGCCGTAGGCGGAGATGGAACCATCAGGCTTTTGGCCGAAATATTAAAAGGTACCCCTATTGCGCTGGGTATAATTCCCGGCGGATCGGCCAATGGCATGGCAAAAGAACTTGGCATACCTTTGAAAGTACATGATGCCCTTGAAAAAGCTGTCAGTACCGAACCCAGAAAAATTCATCTGGTTAGTGTCAATAACAAATTGTGTATTCATTTAAGCGATATAGGTTTTAACGCTTACGTTGTAAAGACTTTTGACAAAAAAGGGCAGCGCGGCATGCTTGGGTACCTGAAAGCTGCCTGGAAGGTACTTTGGAGACATTCCAGAATGAAAGTCGTTTTCAGTATGAACGGGCGCACCGTACAACGTTCTGCGGTAATGGTAGTACTGGCAAACGCAACCCGGTATGGTACGGGGGTGCGCATTAACCCCGAAGGGAAACTGGATGATCAACTGTTTGAAGTAGTTATAGTTCGCAAAATCTCACTGACGGAATTGTTTAAAATGAGTTTTACGCAAATGAAACTCAACCCTGAAAAAACAGAAGTATTCCAAACCAACGAACTCCTGATCAAATCGAGGAAAAGAGTCCATTTTCAGGTAGATGGCGAATACGAAGGAAAGGTCAACGAAATAACTGCGACCCTTATGCCCGATGCCCTGAACGTGATATATTAGGGAATAATTCCCATCGGAATATTGCGGGTAATACAATGAATACCGCCCCCACCTATATTGAAAGCACGCACGTCCAATCCTACTATTGTTCGACCGGGGAAAGCTTCCTCCAGCACTTTCCGGGCACGCATATCGCTGGATGCCAATTCCGGATCCAGGCCCTCATATTGGGCAACTAACACCAGGCCATTTGTAACCAAAAAATTACAGTAGCTGGCAGCCAGCACCACCTGGATAGAAGCAACGGTGTCAATATTGCCTTTCCCCAACCGCTTAAAATCAAGAGCGCTAAGCAAAGTGAAAGCTTCATCCTGTTGGTTAAGGGTTGCGTAAAGTAGCTTTGGTTCAGGCATGAACTTTATCTTAAACGCCTTCCCATTCTGATCCTTTGCCTGCAATAATACAGATCGCGCGTTTAGTAGCGTAGCCCTCGTTTGCGCTGATATAGGATTTAGTTCTGCTTCCGAAGCATCCGGAGCCTCGGCCAGAAGCAGGGTGCCTGCATCTGCAAAACGGACAAATTCATCGGCATGCCCGTTAGTTGTCAATACAGTGTACACAGGTTTGCTGCCATTGGGAAAGGGTACCATAAAAGGCGCATTCAGTACGGGATGAGCGTCGTTACCGGTATAACCTTTAAGCCAGATAAGATTATTAACACCAAACAACCGCCTGAACTCTTCTTCGACCTGTTGTTTATTCCAGGCGGGATTACGCTGGAACACCACATCTTCTGACACGAGCGCAGTGCCCCTGCCGTTAAACTCAATGGCCCCTCCCTCTAAAATAAGTTCAGAGGAGCGAACCGGAATATTGAGCAGCTTTGCAATACCACGATCCACACTTTCCTCGATACCTTCCTGTTCTTTGAATCCAGGTAGTGTAACAAATTCACCCCAGCCCCATGAGTTAAACCTAAAATCAACCGCCTGAAACCCTTTCGCATCCTTTACGATAATGGGGCCCGTGTCACGCAACCACACATCAGCATAGTTAAAGAGCCGGACTTGCAAATTCCCCAGAGCAGTATCCGGCATATTCTTACTACGTAAAGCATTATAAACAGCCGCTCCTGTTGAGTCATCAGGCACACAAAGATTTACCTTTACCGCGGGAAGAAGTTGCTCCAGTAGCTGCATAAAAGCATCCGTCGAGGACCAGTCATGTTTATTATCGTACAAAGGCCAGGCCAGCCATACGCTTTCCTGTGGCTCCCATTCAGCAGGAACCCGCAAGTCCGGCAGGCGTACCGAGGCTGCGGTTTTTTCGCTGTTGCTGTCACAGCCAAGCTGTGCACCTGCCAGCAAAATCAGCAGAACAGCTGTTAGTTGGATTTTCACCAAAGTAGTTTTCACATTAATAAGATACCTGGACAAAGACATCAGATTGCTTTCCAGCGCAACTTACAACATTCCTCTATCTAATTAGGCCTTTATATTATCTTTGAACCAATCGTCCATTTTTAAATTCAATTCTACAATGAGAAGATATTTACTTACTACCGCTCTTTCCTGCATACTGTTAACATATGGCTGTGCCGACGGTGAGCAAAGCAGAACGGTGACGCAGGATCAGCAGGCTGCACAGGAATTTATCGACAACTATACCCGCCAGTATGTTGCCTTATATACCGCTGCATCGGAGGCGCACTGGAAGGCGAATACCGAGATAAGAGAAGATGACAGTACAATAGCACTTGCAGAGCAAAAAGCTGACGAAGCAACAGCAGCTTTTACAGGAAGTACGGAAAATATTGAGCAGGCCAAAAAATTTCTGGCCATGAAAGCCAAGCTTAGTCCGCTGCAGGTGAAACAGTTGGAACATATACTTTATTACGCCGCCAACAACCCGCAAACAGTGGCCGACATTGTGAAGCAGCGGATAAAAGCGGAGAGCGAGCAGACGCAAAAACTGTATGGGTTTCAGTATATGTTGCTGGGCAAAAAGGTAAGCACCAATGACCTGGACGATATTCTTAAAAATGAATTGAACATGGACCGCAGGCTTGCTGCATGGCAGTCAAGTAAGGAAGTAGGTAAAAGTTTAAAATCGGGATTGGTGACTCTTCGGTCACTAAGAAACCAGACGGTTCAGGCGCTGGGCTTTAAAGATTTCTTTTCGTACCAGGTATCGGATTACGGCATGACGGCTGACGAGATGATGCAGACTATGGACGGGCTCATGAGCCAGCTTTGGCCCTTGTACCGCGAAATGCACACATATATGCGTTATGAGCTTGCTGCCCGCTACGGCAAGACCCAGGCTCCGGCTTACTTACCGGCACACTGGCTGCCTAACCGCTGGGGACAGGACTGGAGTGCGAATATTGAAGTGGAAGGGTTGAATCTGGATGGCGTATTTGGTCGCAAGTCGCGCGAGTGGATTGTAAAAGAAGCGGAAAACCTGTACGTAAGCCTTGGCTTCCCCAGCCTGCCACAGAACTTCTGGACCGGTTCCAGCCTATACCCCTACCCTGCCGATGCGGAAGTAAAGAAAAACAATCATGCTTCAGCATGGCACATGGATTTAGACAAAGAAGTTCGAAGTCTGATGAGTGTAGAACCTAACGCAGAATGGTTCGAAACAGCCAATCACGAACTGGGGCATATTTACTACTATATGAGTTATAGTAATCCAAATGTTCCCATTCTATTGCGGGAGGGCGCCAACCGGGCTTATCACGAGGCGGTGGGCACCATGATGGGTATGGCGGCCATGCAACGTCCCTATCTGGTAGGCCGCGGCCTCATTAGTGCTGATCAGCCAACTGACAGTATAAAGGCATTATTAAAAGAAGCTATGAACGCCGTTGTATTTATCTTCTTCTCTTCTGGTACCATGAGTAATTTCGAGAAAGAACTTTATGCAAACAACCTGGATGAAAAAAGCTTCAACAAACGCTGGTGGGAACTTGCCAAAAAATACCAGGGTATTGTTCCGCCCGGAAACCGTGGAGAAGAATTTTGCGACGCTGCTACCAAAACACATATTAACGATGATGCAGCCCAATATTACGATTATGCACTATCCTATGTTATTTTGTACCAGCTGCATAATCATATTGCAAAAAACATCCTGAAGCAAGATCCGCGCGCTACCAATTACTATGGGAATAAAGAAGTAGGCAGTTTCCTGAAAAAAATTCTGGAGGCAGGTGCGACGCGTGATTGGAGAGAGCTGTTAAAAGAAACCACCGGTCAGGATCTTAATGCCAATGCTATGCTGGAATACTTCCAGCCGCTGACGACCTGGCTCAAAGAACAAAACAACGGGCGAACCTATACCCTCCCGGAGACTTTATAGCAGTAAGAAAAATAAGGGCTACCCCCTATTGCATTTCATGATTCAGATAGTTATCTTTACACGAGTTCACATTAAAAAATGGCAGTCTGTTTCCTCTAAGGAATACGACTGAAATGGGTTAAGAAAAAGGATAAGAAAACAGCTTTCGAAAGAAGGCTGTTTTTTTGCGCTATACCGAAAAATCATACCTTGCCTCGCCTTAGTTAAAATGAGCGATGCTGCAAATTGGTATGATCGACAAAGATCTCACCGCTGATAAGTATTTCCCCAAATCCTATTAACAAGTGAGGCCGCCAGAAAGGCAGCCCACTCTTTAAAGCACAAAAACAGTGCTGTCAGCAAAATCATTACAACGGAAAGTACTGTATCACCTGCTTCTCCAATATCAATAAAGGCTTTTAGAGAAACACCTGTTGCGGCGAACGAAGTAAATCATGGCTGTAAAGTTTAGAGTACCACAATATACGCCAAAGATGATTTACGAAATTCATGCTTCGCCAAAAATCAGGGATTTTCCCCACAATTCAAATCATTAAAATATTACCGCGAAGCTATAACGGAAGCGACACACAAATATTTTATGACCCGGCCATCGTCGTTGCATTATTTCTCTATAAATTGCTTTTATGAACCCAGGAAATATTACAGTAATTGGCACATTTGGCCGGAAGGGCGAAATCAGGATGTACCTGGTAGAGAAAACAATCGCAATTGAAAAGCTCACAAAAGAGCAGGGCTTTTTCCCGGTCAGTCAGCCTTCTACCCTACAGCATTTAATACGCACGTATCAGGAAATTAAAGCGCAGGAATGGCAAGGCGCTGAAAAGCCCCGAACTGGAAATGCTTATAGGACGACACACCTGGTACAAGGCTGTAGTACAGTGGAAAACACTGCCGGCAACAACTATACATCCCAACAATGGTTCCATGCGGCGGCGCTGAAAGGTCTGCAACATGAATACCGGACCTGGCTTGCATAAGGCCCCGCATTGGTAATGCGCCTGCTAAAAACTATCTTTGGCTCCGACCGGTAGCCCGGGACTTTGAAGAACCAATGGCTATTTTGGCGTTGACCATTCAACCTAAGCATTGCGTACTATACACCTAAATTTCACCAACAATGAAGCGCTGGATTGGCGACCTGTTTATCACGCAGCGATGGTATTTTGCAATGACAGCCGGAATATTCCTGCTGGTATGCTCTTTCTTCCTTAGCTTTCTCTGGTACCTGGCATTATTTTACCTCCTGGTACTCACAGCCTGCAGTCTATGCGAGTATTTACTGTTATTTGCCTCTAGCGGGCGGGTAACAGCAGAACGAAACGTACAGGAGCGCTGGCATCTGGGCGCTGAACACCCCGTGATTATCAGCATAGGAAATGGTCGCTCTTTCACGCTGTACGTCGACCTTATTGACGAGGTTCCGCTACAGTTTCAACAGCGGGATCAGCAGTGTAAACTGAGTGTACAACCCGGTGCAACGGCAGAACATAAGTATTCATTAAGACCGCTGCAACGTGGAGCATATATTTTCGGAGATGTGCTGGTATATGCGGGTACTTGGCTGGGCTTATTGCAGCGCAGGCTCACTTTCCATGTTCCGGTAACCGTAAAAGTTTACCCGGCCACCCACGTCCTGAAAAAATTTCAGCTAATGGCCATCAGCGATTACCGGCAGCAGGCAGGTATACGGCGCATTCGGCCATTAGGTCACAGCCTTGAGTTTGAACAAATCAAGGACTACGTAGTTGGCGACGATACCAGAAGCATTAACTGGAAAGCAACAGCCCGCAAAACAGCTTTAATGGTCAACAGTTATAGCGAAATCCGCAGTCAGCAGATTTACTGCATTGTGGATAAAGGCAGAAGTATGAAAATGCCGTTTGACGGGATGAGCCTGTTAGATTATGCCATCAATGCAACCATGATCTTTCAGGCAGTAGCCTTGCAGAAGCAGGATAAAGCGGGCCTGATTACCTTTGCAGAAAAAATTCACGACCTTTTGCCTGCCGCCCGCAGCGCCACACAGCTCAATGATATTCGCGAAGTATTATACCGGCAGAGCACCAGCTTTGGCGATAGCAATTATGAAGCATTGGCGTCCACCATCCACAGGAAACTCAACCAGAGGAGCCTATTACTGCTGTTTACCAATTTTGAGACCATTTATGCGCTGGAACGCCAATTGCCGTACCTGAGGCAACTCGCCAGCCGCCATTTGGTCTGCGTAGTGTTTTTCCGCAATACCCTGCTCAAAAATATACAGGAGCAGCATCCCGATAATACAGAAGGAATTTATATTAAAACTATAGCAGCCCGGTTCGATTATGAAAAAAAGCAGATGATCCGGCAACTGAGGCTATATGGCATCCGATCCATATTTACTACCCCTGCCGGGCTGAGTGTAGACGTAGTGAATCAGTATCTTCAACTAAAATCAGGCCGGATAATTTAAGCTGCGCGTATAAAGCTTATTCGTGGTGATAAGGTGAATGATGGAGGATGCTGAACGCCCGGTATACCTGCTCGGCCAGAATAAGACGCACCATCTGATGTGGGAAAACCAACGGAGACAGGGACCATATTTGTCTGGCCGATTGCTTCACCTTATCCGTCACTCCATATGCACCGCCTATAAGCAATACCAGAGTTTTCACTCCCTGATTCATGCATTGCTGAAATTGCTGCGACCACTGCACAGAGTTCAGCGATTTGCCCCGTTCGTCGAGCACGATCAGGTAGTGGTGGGGCTGCAGTTTTTTAAGAATCATTTCCTCTTCGGCCAGTTTTGCTTTTTGAATATCCTGACTTGTTGCTTTTTTGGGTAATTGCAAAATCTGGAGATCTATGCTATTCCAGGGTTTGGTTTTCTGAAAATAGTACCGGATTCCCGATTCAATGAAGTCTTCGTTGGCTTTACCCGGCGACCAGATTTCGATGTGCATACAGAGGGCGAAAAAAAATTTCAAAATAAATTTGCTGCGAAGATAAATAATTCTTTACCTTTGCACTCCCATCAGGGACATGGCTGCGTAGCTCAACTGAATAGAGCATCTGACTACGGATCAGAAGGTTTCAGGTTTGAATCCTGACGCGGTCACAGAAAACGAAGCGGTTACACATTTTGTGTAACCGCTTTTTCTTTTCCGCACCGAAATTGCACCGCAAAACGGAGCAAACATAAAAGTTGTCGATCCCTAAAAAGAGATTTTCCTAAAATCTTCAATTGCATTTGATCCGGACTTACGGGTTGAAATATTCCTAGTTCTACACCGGGCTGTCTTTACATTTCTGTCTGACCAGTATTTTTTTCACCATGCAGCTGCAGGTTAAATTAAAAAAATATACCTATATTCGGACATTCAATCTCCTCTTATCCCCTTGCACCACCCTTAAACCATGAAATTAATGAATCTATTTTGCGCGTTCATCTCCGAACCTTTAGGTCAACATAATATTGCAACTTCGTTCCCACTCCTCCTAAATACGACTAGGGAATAGTCACGCATCGCTGATATACACCCTCATTCTAAACAGGGTTGATAAGAGTGGCGAATGGCCTTTATACCCCAATACAAATGTGTTGCATTCAGGCGCTCAAACTACGCCACCGGTTCAATTTTAAACAGATAATTTCATGAAAATTCAGGCGCTTTTCTTAGTTTACTTCTTCGCTGTTACACAAGTTTACGCCCAAAACGTACAAGGCAAAATATTATATAGATTTTACGACCATGGCGACAAATTGAACACCGTTTTGTATTTCAATGATTCGAGCAGTATGTATGTTTCCAATAAGTTGGGGATGGACACAAGCGTTGCCTCCTTTGCGGGTCTGGAGGCCAGCGACCTGACGGGGATTGCTATTAAAGATAGCCAGCATGATTCCGTTGGGGCAATCGTATATAGAAATTACTCACAGAAAACAATTAAATTTCGCCACGTGCGAAAGATGGCATTTGCGCCCTTCACCATTGATGACAGATGGGTAAATATTGATTGGCGATTAGCGAAAGGAGAAAAGAAAATACTTGGATACAATTGTAAAAAGGCTGTAGGCTTTTTCCGGGGCAGGAGCTATATAGCGTGGTATTCACCCGACATTCCGATGCCGTACGGACCCTGGAAATTGTTTGGACTGCCGGGAATGATTTTAGAAGCCAGGGATAAAGAGAGAAAGTTTCGCTTTGAGGCAACGCAAATTGACTTTAACGATAGTACAGTGATAGCAGAACCAGCTGAAAACATCAACAAATCAATTGAAGAATATGTTTATCATATTGATAATTTTGCGTATATATTGCTTGAAAAGCTTCGGGAGCGCCTGGTTGGTGTTCGAGTCGAGTTAGAAAGTGCAACATCCAAAGAAGATATGCGGAATGCAGATATCGAGAAAACTTTTGAGTGGGAGCTGGATGGCAATAAGGCTAAACACACTAACAAAGTAAACAGGCAAACTGGAATGTAATTTAAACTCGGGGTGGCACGCTATAATTGGCAACTGTTAGATAACACAAATCATATAAGGAGCGAGGTCAAAGTTCCTTTGCGTTTAAAAAGACATGCTTCATATCCAAATGCCGTTGTAGTAAAACCCGGTTTAAAAATCGATAGTTCATTATCTCTTAGCCCATACAAGCTTAAGCCTATGAAACTGATTTTGTTTGCCTGCCTGCTAGGCCTTAGCACGACAGTTGCTGCCCAAACCATCAACGGTCGCGCCACCAGTATTGAAGAGGGCGACACCTTTACTTTACGTACCGCCGACTCAGCAGTAAATATCCGGCTATACGGTGTAGACTGCCCGGAAAAAGGCCAGCCCTTTGGCAATGTGGCACGGGCATTTACCAGCCAGTTGCTGGAAGGCAAAGACATTAGGGTAGTAGGTACAGAATGGGATCGATTCGGCAGACTGCAGGGATTGGTGATAGCCGGGCCAGACACGCTCAATATCGCCCTTTTACGGGCCGGCCTTGCCTGGCACTACAAAAAGCAGGACAAATCGATGTACTGGGCCATTTTGGAACAGGAAGCCCGCAGAAACAAAACCGGACTTTGGGTAAGCAACAGCCCCATTGCACCCTGGGAATGGGCGAAAAAAAGATAAGTCCGCCAATGGGCATGGAAAAATCAAAAAGCCTCTAATCCTGAGTCTGCCTACATCCCGATATCAACACCAAAAGATTATAGGCTGGATGGTAGCGCTGATTTCGCCACCACCTCATTCCTTGCAATAACCCTTTAATACTTCCTTTCCGGAATGGGTTTAAATCTGAACACCAGATTCAATCTTATAGCTCCGTTGTAACCGTTCACACCGGGATATATCGCTGAGACAAGATCCGGATAGAAAAAAAACAGAAATCAGGAGGGTCGCCGAACAATTGAAGCAGGCTTTAATTTATGAACCGCGAATAAAGTAGTTTCGTGCGAATATTTTTATGCAGCAAAAATTAGAAACTAAATGCGGCGCCAATAGAGATGGGCATCTGAAAGACCTTTACGCCCTCGTTAAAATGTAAGGTTTCTTTGAAGTTGAGCCTGGTAAGTCGTGGCGCCACACTGCAGGTTAACGCAAAATTAGGAGTGAACCGGTAACCGTAGCCCAGCGTACCACCGATAGTATATCCCGAACTGCGCCCTTCAGATGTAATGACTTCTAACCGGGAGCCCGCAAACTGGAACTGTTCGATCCATGAAAACTTAGAACCAAGCACCAAAGCGGCATTAGCTCTCGCAAACAGGTAACTCCTGCCAAAGGATACCGAGTACCCAGTATACAAGCCTACAGATGCTGAGGGTGACGACAGATAGTGCCGACCGGTCATAAAATAATCCTCTCCGGTGATGGGATGCGCCGTAATGTATTTACTGTAAATTGCTATGGAAGTCAAATCTGCACTAAGTCCGAATGACCAAGCTTTTAACTTGTATCCGCCTGAAATACCTACATAAGGCGTGCCACCTGTGGTTTCAAAGGCAGATTTTGAAAAATTGACGAAATTCAGATAGGTTCCACCGAGGTTGGCAGACAACTCAATTTTTTGCGCAGAGGCGCATACGGGCAATAACAGTATTGCAGATAATGTTCTTTTCATGGCGCAAGTTTGACCACAATTTAGAAATATTCTCTGAATATCTACTTATGCTGCAGAGATTCAACAATTTTCTGTCGTCGGCGTCGGATTGTAATCGAAGGTGGGCGAATACCGAAAAATGCCAAAAATCAAAAAGCCGCTCGAAATGAGCGGCTTTTTGCGGACTGGACGGGGCTCGAACCCGCGACCTCCGCCGTGACAGGGCGGCATTCTAACCAACTGAACTACCAATCCAAAAACGTCAACTTTGCATTGTAACGCCCTTTCTCTGTCGAAAGGAGTGCAAAGATAAGAGGCTCTTTCGAAAGAACAAATTTATTGTCCCGGTTTTTTCTGATTTTTCTTTTTACCATATCAAAAAAAAGCTCTGCGCAAGCGCAGAGCCAAATTAAATACGAACCGAAGCGTAGATAACACTTTTAATAGGTAGCTACATATTTGCCATCAAATGGTCCAAAGGTCATTTTATCCCAGGTTTGGCCATTATCTTCACTTCTGAACAAACCAATATTGGTAGCGATGTACACATAATTACGGGTTACATCGTTTTTATACACATTGCGCTTTACTGTCATGCTGTACACGGTGGTATTCTTTTCCAAACCCACGGTCGCACTCACCATTTTGCCGCTTTCGTCGGCCCTGTAAACACCAAAAGAATCGGTTCCTACCAGGAAGCTGCGTCCACCATTGGGTGATGCAGCACAATTCCAGTGCTTTTTCAAAGGCAATTCATGCTGTTGGAAACGGGTCCAGTGCAAACCTTCGTTTTCGCTATACCAAACGCCGCCCAATCCTTTAGAATCGGTCAGGAATAAAGTATTCTTATTGGAAGTCAGGTAAAATTCGGTGCCATCGACCGGGAACAACCCTTCCATGGTAACCGGCCTCCATTCAGCACCTGCATTATCTTTACGGAACAACACATTGTTCTTGTTGGAGTAAGCGAAAAGAACACCGTTTCCAAGACCTGAAAAACTGGATACTTCAAATGCCGGCGGAAGATTGGGCGCCCAAACGGAATCAACCTGCCATGTTTCACCATTGTCCTGACTATAGGCCACGCCACGGTACAACTGACTGGTGATATAAATGCGCTTATGGGCAAGAAAATCGTAGGCCATCGTCTGCCATGGGAATTTCTTCACGTCCATATTCACGGGGTTGAAATTCCGGCCATTATTTTTACTGAGGTGCAGGTTTTCTTTCAAAAACAACAAATTATTGCCCGAAGTAACAATGAGCCCGGGTGCGTAACCGTCGGGGGGGAAAATGCTGGAATATTGCTCGCCATCGTTGCTGTGTACCAGCCATCCTTCGTCGTTGGCAGCATATAAACTATAGGGTGCTTTTACCACCTTGTCGTTATCCAACCCCAGCGAGTCTTCTTTCTTACAGCCTTGAAGCGCTACAAGTGATACCAGGGAAGCCAATAAGACGGAAGGTAGAAATCCTTTCTGCATGTACTTAAATTTTTCTCAAGATTATAAAAAAATGTTCAAAGTACAAAGCAAGACATTGAATTTTATACGCCGGGTTGGCATGCCCTCTACCATTGAGAGTATCCGGCAATAAAAAGGTCTGAAACCAGTGTACCTTTAAAAAAAATCAACATCCGTTTTTGCCACTGAAAGTCTGCGTATAGGGGCAAAACCTGCAGATGGCAGCCAGGGAAAGGCCCCATCCGCCGGATTGCAAGTTTATTTACCCTGGAAAGATGCCGGACGCTTTTCCAGAAATGCAGCTGTACCTTCTTTCTTATCTTCTGTTTCAAAACAGGCACCGAAAGCGGTGATTTCGTTATCCAGACCAGTAGTACTGGCAGTTGCAGCTTCGTTGACCAACCCAATGATTTTGCCAATCGCCAATGGAGCCTTGGTATGAATTTTTTGCAAAATTTCTCTTGTTTTAGGGAGTAGTTCCTCGGCACTGAACACATGATTCACCAAACCCAGGGCTTTTGCTTCGTCGGCTTTGATCATATCGGCTGTCATCAATAATTCCATTGCCTTTCCCTTGCCTATCAATTGTACCAGGCGCTGTGTGCCGCCATAACCGGGAATCAGACCAAGGTTAACCTCGGGTTGTCCAAAACGGGCCGTATCGCTTGCTGTGCGGAAGTGACAGGCCATAGCAAGTTCACAGCCTCCGCCCAATGCAAATCCGTTTACAGCCGCAACTACCGGTTTGGGTGCCTGTTCAATTTTATTAAAAACCTTTTCCTGACCTATGCGCGCCAAAGCCGCCCCAGCTTCCTGATCGAGGTCGGTAAACTCTGTAATATCGGCACCGGCTACAAAGGCTTTCATACCTTCACCGGTGAGCATTGCTGATTTAATTTCCGGATTGTCGTACACTTCCTGCAGCGCCTGCCCCAGTTCGTTGATCACATCTTTATTGAGGGCATTGAGCTTTTCGGGACGGTTGATGGTAATGGTATAAATACCGTCAGAAAGATCCGTCTTAATGGTTTGATACATTGATACAATAATTTTCAATTATTTCGGAATAGCGACAAAGCGCTTTTTTTAACGAGGTCAAATATAGGTGTATTGCTTTAATAATGAAAGCCCCGCAAGTATGATTGCGGGGCTTATTTGTAAGTTACTGAAGGTTTTGCACACTATCGTATCAGTGTCACATCACCTGTAAAGGTTTCTACATAATTGTCGGCATAGCCCAGCCGTATGGTGTAAAAATACACGTCTGTAGGTGCAGGCTGACCTTTGTAGGTTCCGTCCCAGCCGCGGGCAGGATTGTTACCTTCGTACACCATATTACCCCAGCGGTCGAATACGCGGAATTCCAACAATTTCTGGTACTTGATATTGGCCACTTTAAACTCATCGTTCAAACCATCGCCGTTGGGTGAGAAAGCGCTGGGCACCAGCACATCGCTTCTGAAATTGATGCGTACGATAGCGGTATCGGTTGCAATACAACCATATTCATTAGCACCCATTGCTACATAGTGAGTGGTTTCGCGAGGGGTAGCCACCGGAGTGGGCGAATAGGCATCATTGAGACTACCGGTAGGCGTCCAGCTGTATACCTCACCACCTGTAGCGAGCAATGTAATGCTGGAACCGTATTTGATAGTAGTATCTACAGGGAAGGCCTGGATATCCGGTAGCGGATTCACGGTAATTTCAGCCATTAAAGTATCCTTACAACCCACATCGTTGGTAACAAGCACATAATATTTGTTTACCCCCAAAGGACCTTTAACCAGTGGATCGGGGCAGTTGGTACAATCGAAATCGCCAGGTACGCCTGTGAGGTTCGGATTATTGAACCACGCATAACTTTCACCACCGGATGCCACCAGTTGTATTCCATCTTTATCACATACCCCGGCTACTGTAGGTTTCAGATCGGCGTGGAATGGCTTCACCAGAATCTTGGCTGAATCGCGTAAATAGCAGCCGTTGGCATCCACTGTTTCTAATATATAATAATTTCTCCAGTCCTGAATAGTAAGCTGTGTATTCATCGACTGTGGATTTTGTACACCGGTGGAAGGAACCCATTGGTATTGGAAGCCGCTGGCTGGTGCAGGGCCATTATTGGTGCCATACAGATTCACCACAGATCCTACATTACAAATGGTGGTATCGGGCATTGCCTGCAGTAATCCATTGAAAGAATTTACCACAAACGGAATCTCAAGATTGGGCGGAACAATGCGGCCGCAACTGTCGATAACGGTGTTACCATCGGAGCCTACCTGCGCCCGTACCCTGTAAATACCATCAACCGCAATAGGTTGCGCCAAAGTGATAAGCAGGGAAGAAGTAAAACCTCCCGGAATGCATCCCACTCCAGTAGCGGAGGCAACCGTAACATTGGAAGGACCTAATACTACAAAATCGGAACCGTTGGCAGCAATTGAATTACAAGCGACCGGACTGTTGAGGTTAATTTTCAATATACGACAGGCGGGCGAATCGATAGAAAGAAATGCGATAGGATCCTGGCCTACGTGGAAGTTGACTGAATCGGGCAATGCCAGCGGCGCATTACATAGCCCTAAAAGGGTATTACCGTCGCTACCGGTTTGCGCTCTCAGGGTATAGTCGCCGTTAGGCAATGTACCATTGAAGGTAATTTTGATTTTGTCGGTATAACCGGAAGGACCGGTACAGTTGACACCGGTAACACTTTGAATACTGCCGGAGGGATACAGGCTGAAATCACTGCCATTTGCCGCTATAGAACTACACATTACATAGTCGCTGAGCTCAAGGGTTATTTCCTGCGATAAATCGCAGTAAGGCTGTACGGATTTAAACTTGGGAGGCGCCGGCTGATTGAACACAGCGGTACTTCCGGTAAAATCGATGGTAAAGCCCGAAGTAGGACCTCCTACACCGGTGTAGTATCCGAAGTTATTAATCATGATAAGGTACACATCGCCCACGTTGGCATTAATCTGCTGGCAAAATGAATTACCAAAAGTACCGCCGGGTACCGTGTTGATGGTTGAAGTGGAATTCAGGCCAATAGCACCGTTGACATTACTGCCCGGCTGATTGTTGTTGAAGTTGCAACGAATGGCGTAGGTGGAGGAAAGCGCCGCACAGCCGGTAACAGTTGCATCCACCACAGCGAAATCATAATCGTCGGTGGGTATGATAGGCGTAATGGTAAATACTATAGATCCGGCCTGGGTAATCTCCAGTCGGAGCCACATAGAATTACCTTCACCACCGGAGCAAGGCGTATTGGTCAGGTCGGAGACGGTGCCAATACCCTGGTAGCCGTAGGGTGAAGTAAAGGTGTTTCCACATAGCATTAATGCCTGGCAGGCGTTTTGTTCGGGCTGATTTGGAGGCAACAGTTGTGCTTGGGCCCGAAACTGCGCGAGTGCAACAAAACAGATCAATAAAGATAAAAGTCTGTTCATACTTGGTTTTGTTTTATAATTGGTTTTTTGAACCGGAAGAAAATCAATCGGTATAATACTGCTGTTACTAGGGGTTCATCGGAGGTATCAACTAATTAAGACTTGCACAGTATCCGCTACGTTGGGTTAAAAATAACTGTTTGAAGTTAAAATTCATAGCGTTTGCAACCTTATATTTAACACTATAGATAATTCATTAAAAATCAATAATTAATGCAAAATTTTTATTCCTGTTAACTCTAAGTCGTTCGTTAGCAGCTATATATACTTATGTAAGCTACAGCCTAATTTATACAGAAAAATATACCAATCATTCATGATTAATAAAGTGCCCTTCGTTAAAATCTGCTATTTTTACCGCTTAAAAACACGCGTTAATGAATTTGGAATTCAATAAGAACGAGGATGCTATGCGCCTGGCCATCAGCCAGATGAAACAGCGCTTTGCTAAAATAGAGGAAGGTGGCGGTAAGAAAGCAATGGAGAAAGCAAGGGCGAGGAACAAGATGGCGCCCAGAGAGCGTATCCAGTATCTGATAGACAAGGACAGTACTTTTATTGAAATAGGCGCCTTCGCCGGTTATGGTATGTATGCCGAAGAGGGAGGCTGCCCTGCCGGCGGAACCGTAGCAGGTTTGGGTTATATACAAGGGCGGCAATGTGTTATTGTAGCCAACGACAATACCGTAAAAGCAGGTGCATGGTTTCCAATAACAGGCAAGAAAAACCTGCGCCTACAGGAGATTGCCATGGAGAACCGCCTACCCGTGGTTTACATCGTGGACAGTGCAGGCGTGTATCTTCCCATGCAGGACGAAATATTCCCGGATAAGGAGCACTTTGGACGCATTTTTCGCAACAACGCACAAATGAGTGCGATGGGTATTACGCAAATTGCTGCAGTAATGGGCAGTTGTGTTGCGGGCGGCGCCTACCTTCCCATTATGAGTGATGAAACGCTGATGGTAGAAGGGAATGGCTCCATTTTTCTGGCTGGCCCTTATCTGGTAAAAGCTGCCATTGGCGAAGATGCGGACACTGAAGCACTGGGCGGCGCCAAAATGCATACAGAAATCAGCGGTATAGCCGATTACAAGTTTGAAACAGAACAGGAATGCCTGGATCAGGTGCGCAGGATTATAGATAAGCTGGGCGAACAGCCGCGTGCCGGATTTGATCGCATCCAACCCAGCCTGCCCGCCAAGGATTCCCGCGAGATTTACGGTATAGTATCGGTCGATAACAGCAAGCCTTACGATGTAGTTGAAGTAATAGAACGAATCGTTGATGACTCAGCTTTCGATCAGTTTAAACAGGACTATGGCAAAACCATCGTTTGTGGCTATGCCCGTATCGACGGCTGGGCAGTAGGCATTGTAGCCAACCAGCGTACCATTGTAAAAAGCGGCAAAAAAGAAATGCAGTTGGGCGGGGTTATATACAATGACTCGGCCGATAAAGCGGCACGCTTTATACAGAATTGCAATCAAAAGAAAATACCACTGGTTTTCTTACAGGACGTAACCGGCTTTATGGTAGGTACCCGTAGTGAGCAGTCGGGAATTATAAAGGACGGGGCTAAGCTTGTAAATGCGGTTGCCAACTCGGTAGTACCCAAGATAACTATTGTCATCGGCAACAGCTATGGCGCGGGCAATTATGCGATGTGCGGCAAAGCTTACGATCCCAGGTTTATATATGCCTGGCCCAATGCCAAAATAGCGGTTATGGGCGGAGAACAGGCTGCTAAAACACTACTGCAGATACAGGTGGCATCGTTGAAAGCCAAGGGTGAAACCATAGATCCGGAAACGGAAAAAGAACTACTCAAAAAAATAACAGAGCGCTATAACGAGCAAACTTCGGCTTACTATGCAGCAGCTCGTCTGTGGGTAGACGATATTATTGACCCGGCGGAAACACGTAAGGTAATTTCAGAAGGCATTGCGGCAGCCAACCATGCGCCTATTGAGCGCCCTTGGCAAAGCGGTGTTTTCCAGGTGTAATCCGGAAAGGAATAAAGTAAAAAGCGCAGTACCCTGAAAATGGTTCTGCGCTTTTTTTACATGATATCTACTCCGCATCCAACTGTTCCTGCTGCTTAATAATTACACTAACTTTCTTATTACGCCGAAAGGCTTCCAGCGCAATGCCCTTTCTGTTATCCTCGCCCAGTAACACAAGCTCGTGTCCCATATTAAGATCAATAAATACCCTGTCATCGATAATCCAACCGGTAGCCTTGAAGCTATAGCCTTTTCGGGATGGGCCCGAGCTGGTATGGATATCTTCATCAAAAATCACTCTTACAAGATCGCCGTCTTCAAACTTTTTGGAACCCTCCACAAAGGCGGCATAATAAGTGTACTTCATCCTCGGCTCAGCAGCTCGGGCTGTAACTTTTACCGACATAGACCGGAACACATCGTCGTCGTCGCCTTTTCCGGACCAGGATACCGGTTTGGCCTGCGCATTAAAAACATTGTAGCCAAAATCCTTCATATAGATCTCGGGGTATTCAAACAATTCTTTTACAGCAATGATTTTGTAAACATATAATGCAGTTTCCTGATTGAGTTGCATGCTGAAATAATCTTTCCCCTGTTTCTTCATGGCTTTGGAAATATTGCCGATGCCAAAATTGTACCCTGCAAGTGTTAATGCCCAAACCCCGAGGCTAGCATAGTAGCTGCGCAGTTGTTTACAGGCTGCCTCGGTAGCCTTGTTGATATCGAGGCGCTCATCGACCACATCGTTCACTACGAGTCCATATTCTCTTGCGGTGGCGGGCATCAGTTGCCAGTACCCCGCGGCTCCGGCATGGGAAGTTGCATTGGTAAAGCCACTTTCTACAATAGGCAGATATTTCAAATCAAGTGGCAGGCCATGTTTCATCAGGTAACGTTCGAATACGGGGAACCATTGGTTGGCCTGCTGTCGCAAACGGGGCAAATTAACCAATGGTACCTGCTTCTTAATTACGTTCATCAACTTGGAAGCCACAAAATCGTTGTCGACGGGTATTCGTTCTCCGCAAAAAATGACTTCATGTTTTCTGGCGTGCAGGGGCAGCACCATCCAAAAAAGAAGGAACAGGCCAACCGTCCGGAAATTTTTACGGATTATCTGCATATTGAAAATAGCGTAAGGTCTACTTCAGCTTGGTTTCTTTTTGAATGCGGGCCAATTCGTCGTTATACACCTGGCCATCAAAAAAAATCTGGAAGCCCGGCTTATGCGAGCGACGCTCTGCTATGGAAAAAACGAGTTTATCTGCTCTGTTAATATTTGCGGCGCGGGTTGCGTAAATATAAGATTTGGTTTCACCGGGTTTTACAATAGGGAAGAAACCAATATAACTTAGATAGCTGCATTTAAGAAACAATGATTTTCCTTCTTCGTGGTACCAGGCCAGATAATTGGCTCCCACGAGATAGTCTTCGCTGCTTTGGTTGGAGATGCGGATTTTATAATAAGCCATGGCATCTTTGAAGGAGATGCTTTCGAGACTTGCGGTTATCTGGTTTTTGGTATCGGAGGCAATATTAAGTCGTCCGGGTTCAGCTATTAACCTTTGGGAGACAGAATAATTTTCGAGGGTGTCGGCTTCCACATAAAAGTCGGCGTTGTTGTAATGATATTGTTCGGGCGGTATGTCGTAAAAATTGATATTGTCTTTCTGGTACCTGAGGTACAAGCCTGTCATTGTGTATTGTTCCTGACGCCGTGCTTCTTCCTTTTCCTGCTGCAGCTCTGCCAAGCGCCGATCTGCTTCCTCTTTTGCTTTTCGTTTGGCCTCGGCTTCTTCTTTGGCTAATGCTGCTTTTTGTGCACGTTCGGCTTCTGCCTGTAGTTGTTTTTCACGCAGCCGGCGTTCTTCTTCCGCCTGGGCAGCCAATCGTTTTTGTTCGGCTGCTTCGCGTTCCTGTTCGTCGCGCAGTCGTTTGGCTGCATCACGTTCCTGCTGTTCCTTTTGTTTTTGAGCGGCTGCTGCCTGGGCCGCTTTGCGATCTTCTTCTTCCTGCAGGCGTTTGAGTCGCGCAGCTTCAGCTACACGTGCCTGCTCGGCTTCCTTATTAGCTTTTTCGATAGCAGCCTCCTGTTCTCTGGCTTTCTTTTGTTCCTGTTCTTTGCGGCGGGCATCTTCTTTAGCCCTGGCAATTTCTGCTTCACGTTCTTTGTCGGCCTCGGCAGCTTTGCGGGCTGCTTCCTTCTGCTGCGCTTCCGCTTCTTTTCGTTTCTGTTCTTTTGCTGCGGCAATATCTTTTTTCCGCTGCTCTTCGGCTGCAGCGGCTTCGTTTGCTTCACGGCGTTTGTCTTTATCGCTGGCAACTACCGGATCGCCTGCAGCTGTTTCGGGCGTATTTTTCCGTGCCTGTTCGGCGGCAGCCTTCAATTTGCCTTTGTCGGAGAAGTCGTAATAAAGTGGAGGGTCGCGATTGATATCGTAATCTTTTTTCAGTACTAAAGTGAAGATATGGGTATTCTTGCCCTGAATTACAGAAAAGCCACCTGATGCTGGCGGGTCGCTCTTGCCGTTATAACTGATCTGCAGCGTGTTTTCGTTGCGGGTCGACAATTTAAAAAAATCGTTCATTTCACTGTTGTCCCATCGTGCATTGGCTACCTCGGAGGGAAAAGCAATAAATGCCGGGGCGTCTTCTCCGATGAATATTTTGTACCCGACAATATTTTGTGCCCTCGCTGCGGAGCAAAGACACATTATCAGGATAAAATATTTAAGTATGATTTGCTTCATGTGAACTGCCGTTGCAAACAAATTTACTTAAATTATTAGTCGGCCTTATTTTCCGTGGAAAAATTAAGTGATTTCACGTAAGGAATCTGGCGTTGATAATACCAGCTAAGCCGGTGTCTCCGACACGGCCTATCGAGTCTCCTGCTTCAGCCAGGCCGAACGCATGGCAAAATACAGCAGTACACCAAGTAAACCACCAATAGCATCGGCCAACACATCGTACCAGTCGAAGGCGCGGCCCTTAGTAATTCCGCTTCCCTGCAATACCTCGACCAGATAGCCGAGCAAGACGCTGAGTAAAAACCAGAAAAGCCCTGCGGTCATACCGGCTTTGGGACGGGTTTGCAACCATAAAAAACTGAAGCCGGCGAAGATGATGAAATGCACCCATTTATCGGCCATGGCAATATTGACCTTGGGCATACCACTGCCCGGGATTAAACAGGCTATTACAATCAGTACGGTCCATGTGATGGCAAGTAAGGTAGCCGACCGTTTACGATGATGAAAATACAGAAAGAATTTACGCAACAAAATGAATTTGAGGTTTGACAGAATGTTGCAAAAATACATTTGGCGCCTTAGTATGTTCATGCTTCCGCTAAAATGAACGGCGATATTCGTATATTGAATTTCCCCTATTTGGTTGAATCGCTATCTTTGCGCCCATTATGCCAGGACTGAAGCGATTGAGAACCCCTTTGATATTAGTGTTGTTTGTGTGCGGGTTATTACTCCGGCAAATCGACGCCATCGCTGCGAGTCCGTACTTTTTCGATTTTAATACGCGCTGCCGGCAAGCATATAAATCGATGATTGCATTGCGCATTTCGGAAGCGAATGGCTTGCTGAAACAGGAAATGCGCGAGCAGCCTTATAACCTGGTGCCGGTATTACTTTCGAATTACGACGATTGCCTTACCCTGCTGTTCAACGGCGATCCTGCCGAGTATGTGCGTCGTAAACCCAATATGGACAAACGCCTGGCGCTGCTAAAGAAGGCCGACAATAATTCGCCCTGGTATCGTTATTCGCTGGGGCTTGTTTATTTTCAGTGGGCGGCCGTCCGCATCCGCTTTAATGAATATTTTACAGCAGGCACCGAATTCCGAAAGTCATTTCTGTACCTGAAGGAGAACCGGAATCAATATCCGGCTTTCCGGAATAATCAGGTATTGCTAGGCCTGGAAGAAGCCATAGTAGGAACGATACCGGACAGCTACCGCTGGATAACCAGTATACTGGGCATGAAAGGGGATGTGAAAAAAGGAACGGCCCAAATAGCGGATTTTCTGAACCGAAGAGATTCGAGTACGGCCCTGATGCGGGAGGAAGCTATTTTTTACTACGCGTACCTAAGGTTTTCGCTGATGATGGACAGGAAAGAAACCTGGAAATATCTGGACGAAAGTGAGCTGGACTTCAGGCATAATCACCTGTTTACTTTTATGAAGGCGAATTTTGCATTGAATGACAATAAAGCAGCATTAGCAGAGCAAACCTTAAAGAATCGCAATATGCAGGCCGGATACCTCGACGCCCCGGTATTTGATTATCAGTTGGGCATAGCCTTGCTTCAAAAAACAGACCCGGCCTGCATAGAATCGTTTCAGCGTTTTATAAACCGGTACAAAGGCAGGTTATTTGTAAAAGATGCTTTGCAAAAAATGAGCCTGATACATGTAGCTCAGGGCGACCTGCAGGGAGCGGTTAAATACAAAAGCAAAATAAAAGCGGCAGGTAACCTGCAAATTGATGCAGACAAGCAGGCGCAGCGATACGCTGAATCGGCCGGCTTTCCGAACCCGATTCTGGTAAAGGCTCGCCTGCTTTGTGACGGCGGATATTTTACTGCGGCAGTAGATCAGCTGAAGATGTACAAAGCAGCGGATTTCAGGGAGATTGCCGACCAGTTAGAGTATAATTATCGCTATGCAAGGATATATACCTTAATGGGGAAACCTATGCAGGCGATTCCTTTTTATGAAGCTACAATAAAGGCGGGTGCCAGCCGGCCTGAGCATTTTGCCGCGCGCTCGGCGCTGGAGATGGGTCAGATATATGAAGACCAGGGGCAGACAGATCAGGCCATAGCCTGCTACCGAAAGTGCCTGTCCATGAAAAATCATGATTACAAGTCTTCGCTTGATCAGAAAGCGAAGGCGGGAATTAACCGTTTGGGAGGCAAGTAAGGATGATGCTGCGCCGTACGGAGCTCAAAAACCGGGTTTGCGAGGTGGCGGCGCAACTGGCATAGCGACAGTAGCGGATACCCTGCAACCGCCCTGCCCTGCCCTATGGAGTAGCAGCGGACGAAGGGAACCATATAAGAGATACTGCAATACGGAATATGCGGTGAAGCGTAGCAGCGGATGGCGCGGCCCGCAGGGATGCCCCTGAAAAAATTAATCTTCATCCTCTTCTTCCCTGTCCTGGTCGTATTTGCCTTTTTTCTTCAGAGGTGGCCGGCCTTCCACAACGAGTACAATTTCACCTTTGGGCGGCTGTTCTTCGTAATGAGCGGCGAGGCTGGCAAGGGTACCACGGCGGGTTTCTTCAAACTTCTTGGTTAGTTCGCGGCTAACGGCAGCCTGACGATCAGGACCAAAAAGCGATTGCATTTCGGAGAGCGTTTTGGCCAGGCGGTGGGGCGATTCGTAAAGGACAATGGTGCGTTCTTCCTGAGCCAGCATTTCGAGCCTGGTTTTACGACCTTTTTTATGAGGCAAAAATCCTTCGAATACAAAACTGGTACCGGGAATAGCACTTTGAACCAGCGCCGGGACGAAGGCAGTTGCTCCGGGCAGACATTCGACCGGAACTCCTACTTTAACGCAGGCGCGCAGCAACAGGAAGCCCGGATCAGACACGCCTGGTGTACCCGCATCGGTAATAAGGGCAAAGGTTTTGCCGCCCTGCATTTGTTGTACCAATTGCTCTGTAATACGGTGTTCGTTGTGCTGATGGTAGGCGATCAATGGCTTTTGAATCTGATAATGTTTCAGCAGGAAGCCGCTGGTACGCGTATCCTCGCACAGTATGGCATCGACCTCGCGGAGGGTTTCGAGTGCACGCAGTGTAATATCGCCCAGATTGCCAATGGGAGTAGGTATGAGAAAGAGTTTCATCCCGTGGTATTAAGTAGGAAGTTGGGCTCCGGAACAGAAGCCCAACTTAAAAAATATCAGCTACGAAGCTGAGGCACTAAGCTTCAACAATTTCAAAGCTGTAGGACTCCATCACCTGATTGGCCAGGAGTTTTTTGCAGGCTTCTTCTGTTTTTTCGGTTGCTTCGGCCATGCTGGCTGCTTCGAGTGTGAGTGCAATATGCTTTCCGATGCGAACGTCGCTCACCTGGCTCAGACCAAGGTTGTGCAGGCTTTCTGTAACTGCTTTACCCTGGGGATCGAGCAGCTCTTTCAAAGGCATGATGTTCACATGTGCGATAAATTTCATTTTGTTGCTATTTATATGTTTGATAATTCAATTTCGCGTTTTGAGTTTCGGATATCAGCCGGCGGTATTGTGTTGCGCAGAGCTGACGGCGGCCGGCGGATAACGGTATACGAGGGAACAAAGTATATACACCAGGAAAGCCAAGGGCACTACTGCAAACCGGAACACCGGAGCACCTGCGGCAATTACCAGTATAACTAATAACTGGGGCCACCAGGCGGCAAGGCCTTTGCCGGGAGCCTTCCATTTGAGGAAGCGCACTTTGCTAACCATAAGGAAACATACTATACCAATAAGGCCATACATAAGCCAGCGATGGAGCAATAGCTCAGGTATACCGTAGGGAGCGCCAAACCACTGAATGAGCGGTAGCGAAGCAATAAGCATACCTGCCGCCGGAATGGGCATTCCTGTAAAATAGTCTTGTTGCTGAGCACTGGTCTGATTGAACCGGGCCAGGCGCAATGCGCCAAAACAGGCCAGCAGAAAGGCCGGAACCATCACCAGCATAGGTGTATGCATAGCTCCGGGTTCGCTCATATAGGCGGCCCAGAGAAGCTTAAACATAATCATAGAAGGAGCTACGCCAAAAGAAACCAGATCGGCCAGCGAGTCCAGGTCTCTGCCGAGTGCAGAAGTAACCTTCAGGGTACGGGCAGCCAGGCCATCAAAAACGTCCATAATAGCAGCCAGGGCAATAAACATGCTTCCCATAACCATTTGTTCTACACCAAGAACGGGATATATATCTTCGGCCACCTGCTGAAAAAATACGGGTGCGTGCAGTATATAAGTAATAGCTATACAACCAAAGAAGAGGTTGGCCAGCGTACAGATATTAGGAAAGTGTTTCATTGATTACCGGAGTAAACTCGTACCGGCGGCTGTATACCGGCCGGCAAAGATAAAGTATTAATAGTCCCGGCGAAAATAGGGTTTTAATCCGAAAGGAAAAGCGAGGCTGTCCGATACGTTAAAATTGCCCGACAAGGTGGGAGGGGAACGGCCTTTGGCTGAAATTTCCTATCTTTGGAAACCTAAAAAAATAAGTTTCCGATATGGATCAAAATCAGTTTTCGAACAGCTCGTACCCCAATACCTGGGAGCAGCAGTATGAACAGCAACCTGTAAGTGTCAGCCCTGAATATGTAGCCAAATACATGACAAAAGTGTATGGCTGGATGTTTGCCGGATTAAGCGTAACTGCGCTTGTGGCCTTTCTGGTAGCTTCCAGTCCGGCTGCCGTAGCTTTCTTCTTTGGCAATAAGCTGGCTTTCTTTGCATTGTTAATAGCACAAATATTTCTTGTTGGATTTTTGTCGGTGCGCATCCATAAAATGTCGTCGGCTGTGGCTACGGGTATCTTTATAGGATATGCCGGGCTGATGGGACTGACCTTTGCGGCTTTATTGTTGCTGTACACGGCAGCCTCGCTCATTACTGTGTTTGCCATTACCGCAGGTACTTTTGGTATTATGACAGTGGTGGGTTATGTTACGAAGCAGGACCTGACATCGTTTGGCAAAATTATGTTTATGGGTCTGATTGGGGTAGTACTGGCATCGATTGTAAATATTTTCATGAGCAGCCCCACCCTATACTGGATTATTTCGTACGCAGGTGTTGCGGTGTTTGTGGGTTTGATAGCATACGACACGCAGAAAATTAAAGCCTATGCCTTGCTCGACAGTGAAGAAGACCGCAAGAAAGGCGCCATCATGGGGGCTTTGGCCTTGTACCTCGACTTCGTAAACCTGTTTATCTTCCTGCTTCGTCTTTTTGGCGGCCGCCGGGATTAACAAATTACGTATCAGCATTTTATCAATCAAAGGTGTACATTGTACACCTTTGCCGTTTGCATCATCTGGCAAATATTGTATATTTCCGATGTTAAAAATCCGAATTCAATTTCAATGAGTATCCAGCGTTTAATTTGTTCATGTAAAGTGTTGCTGCTAGCTTCGCTGCTGACTGTGCCTGTATGGGCGCAGGCGCAGCCATCGCCGGGCACGAATGCAAAAGGTAAGGAAGTACGCGACCTGAAAATAACCAAAGAAACCACCGACAAATACGGGAATATTGTACGGGAGGTCGAATATTATGATGGTCAAATGAAAATTACCGAAGTGGTTATTATACCCCCTTTCCCTAAACTGGGTGACCGGCTGAAGGTAGACTTAGACACACTTAACCGCGACTCGCTAATGGTATATGTAGATAAGAGCCAGTACCTGGTGGCCCTGCTGTACCGGCGTAAACGCATACGGCAGTACAGAGCGGTATTTGGTCCCGATCCGAAAAAGGACAAGATGATGGAAGGCGACCGCGCGACACCTGAAGGATGGTTTAAAGTGGTGAGCAAGAAGGAGCATGGAGCCTGGCAAAAATTCATCCTGATCGACTACCCGAATGCGGCTTCGTATGAAAAATTTAATCAGCGCAAGAAAGAAGGCCTGATACCTCCGAATGCGAGTATTGGCGGATCAGTGGGCATACATGGCACTTTCAAAAGCGGGGTTAAAATGGTGGACTGGGGGATGGGCTGGACCGATGGTTGTGTAGCCCTGAAGCCTGAAGACATTGAAGATCTGTATAAATTCGTTGCGCCCGGCACGCGTGTGTTTGTAAAGCGTTAAAGCCTGGATAAGCTGGTATTGAGGCAGCCTGCCTGCGGTACCGGAGATTAATTTTTGTTTACCTTTGCCCGCGTAATGAAATATACCTCACAGCAAACCGGAGGGGTAAAACGACCCCGTACTGAATTCCTGGAACGTTTTCTGGGCAATGAAGCGGTTACGTCCGGTATTAAGAATTATACCATCAGCAGGGGACTGCAGTTATATCTGGCAGAAGTAGAATTATGTCCGATGCGCGATGAGCCCGAAGAGCGGGCGTATTTGAACTTTTACCCTGTAGCAGATGGGAAAGCATACCTGCAGCTCAGTTTTTTCCCGGAATGCCGGCCGGCATCGGCTACACAATACCGGGTAGTGCAACTTGTATTTCAACCTGATTTTTTCAAACAGTGGCCACAAACGCTGGTATGCAGTAAACAGCCGTTTCGCTGCGACCGCTCGGCCGAGCAGGCCTTTAGCCTGAACCAGAATGGCAGTGAAGCATTGGATCTGATAGTGCAAACAGCGGAAACAAACGACGATTTTGTACAATGCATCCGCCGCCAGGAAGCTGCAATGCTGCTGCTGCGGTACGCGTTGGAAGCCTATATGGTGCCCGACGAAGCCAACAAACTGCCCGCCTGCAGTTTTTTGAGTAATACCGGAGAAAGAGATAAGGTACTGGAAACCCGCCGGATTATTTTAGACAATCTGGAACATCCGCTGACCATACGCGAACTGTCGCGGGAGGTGGGCATGAATGAATGCTATCTGAAGAAAGGATTCAAAGCTATGTTTGGCAAAACCATACACGAGTACCAGCAAAGCGAGCGCATTGACCGGGCTAAAGAATTACTGCTCGAAGGCAAATATTCGATAAATGAAGTGGCCTTTAAAATGGGGTTTGGCAGTGCTTCACATTTCAGCACATCTTTTAAGAAAATTGCGGGCATGAAACCCTGTGAGTTGTTACGCTAGTATCAGCGAATTTCACCCCCGCACCATACGGCATTTTACTCCCGCTCCAGCACCAGTACTACCTTATTGAAATCTGCCGCGGCATTGATAACCTTGCGGAAGGCATTGATTTCCGAAGCCGGATATGCGGTTTTGGAATAGTATTCATTGACGTGAATGCTCATTTTATTTCCTTCGGTTTTAAAACCGGAAATAAAGCCCATGCTTTTTGCTTCATCGGTTATGTTCATATTAATGACCTCTGGGTTGACCACCCGATAGCCTGCAGGAATTTCTACGGTAATGTCGCGAACAAGCATATGCGCGAAAGGCATATTAATTGGCAGCTTACGTTCTGATTCCTGATACATTTGCGCCTGCGGCCCCAACACTTCTCCGATCTTCAACAAATATTTTTGTCCGGCTTTTTCAAGCAGGTTATCGGCCAGTACTTCGGCTTCTATCTCAAGTGGTTTATTATCGCTGTAATGTTCAAGACCGCGGTTGATGATTTTGTACGATTTTATATCATCTTTATTGTCGATGCAGGGCACTAACGACTGCACCAGGTCGGCCTCCTTATCGGCAGTGATAACGGTGGCTACTTCCCGGATAGAAAATGCGCCGTAACCCGTTAAAATACTACGGATTTGCAGAAGCGGCGACATGGCTTCGTCGAAGCGGATATGGGCTTCAATATTGGTTTGCGACTCATCCATAGGTAAGGCCGGGATATCGCGGAGCGAAGCTACGGCGGAGGTGAGCTTACCAATGGTAGTTACTTTGCAGAAAACTGCTTTGTTTTCACGGGCTGCAACGGGTATCACAGGATAGCGCAACGATGTGGCCGAAGGCATGAGGAACTGCTTAAACGTAGGAAAATGAATAAGATAAATATCGAGCCGGTTCCAGTTTTCAAACGCCGGATCGAGCGGAGCCTGAAAACGATTGCAGGTCAGGCCGAGTTCATGGGCAATTCCGGCGGCTGTATAACAAGCTGTGTGCAAACGAACGAGACCAATTTCGCTGGCGGTTTTCTTTTCCAGAATATGATTCACCTGAGAAAAAACAGGATCGCTCAATTCATCGTTCAACACAACGGACTTCTTTATCGCCGCCTCTATAGCCTTAATTTTTTCCTCTTCCGTAAGATTCTGAAGTTTCAATCCAGCCAAAAATTTATCTACTGCCTTTTGTTCCTTGTCGTCGAAGGTATAATTGAGCTCGTAAATGCGTTTGGCCAGATCATTCCAGGTATACAAAGGGGAGTTGGATTCGCCGGAGAAAAGTAATTTGTATTCTAGGCGTTGCACATTGGGCATTACATCGCTGTAGGGCTCTTCTTCCCTGCCATCGATATTGGACTGCTCGGCATTATAATAACGGGTAGATTCAATAAGTGTGTCGGTAGCAGTGGGAAAGGAATTGTAGCCTTTGGTTTGATACACGAGGTATTCGGGCGTTTCGAGACGGAATTTTGATTTGGCAACGGGTAATCCGAATTGCATTATCTCCGAGCCAAAGACAGCGAAGCCCCGTTTTTCGGTATAATAAATTTCAACTTCATCGCCTGGGGCTACTCCTTCAAATGCTACATGGTATTGCAACATGCCGTTCTGGTCGGTATTGGTTTTAATACTGCCCTTGTCGAGCGGGTGTACGGTGCCGTCTTTCTTTACCGTCCGGGCTTTAATATTGATAATTTCTGCACCTGCGGCAGCGCCCACCGTCATAGTATTAAACAGCTCCACACCCTTATCGTCGAGCAGGCGAATGATTCTGTGCAGGGTGCGATGGACCCATATTTCATTTTTGGCTTCGTCGGGCACATATTTGATGTGCCGCATATCCAAAATGAAAATCGCCGATTCCTTTTTGTATTGCTCCGGAACCGCATGCAGTATGGGCTTCAGGTTCCAGTCGTATGCCTGGGCATGTGCGCATGGATTAATGTTGACGCACAAAGTGCAAATCAGTACAAATGCAATGAAGATCGAACGGTTCATAAGGATGGATTGAGGTACTTTAGGCATTTTAAATAGCCTTGCTGAGCGTAACAGATTCCTTATAGGCCTGCAGCAGCTCGTTGATAAATTTATTATACGACTTAAATTGGTCGGGTTGAATGTACAGGCCTTCGATGTCAATTTCCTTTGACAGGATTACAGTGTCACCTTCCTTGCGGTATTGAACAGCAAATGCGCCAATACCGTCTACCTTTAAGGAACGGTCTTCGGGCAGGCTTAGCACGCGAAAGCCTGCGGGCACCTGCAATACAACAACCTGTCTGATTATTTCTTTATAGTCGTGGACAAGCGGTGCAATTCGTTCGCCGGGCTCGACACGGTTTCCGGACAGTGTTTTATGCAGGTTAAGATTGATGTAGTAATCGGACCCAGTGCGGGTAATATAGTCGGGTAACTCAAATGTGGCTTTTATCTGTACTTCATGAGCCTTATCGTTATGCAGCAGGTATTCAAATTTTTTCTGGGCATACTTATTACTTCCCCGCCGGGTAAAAGCGTCAAAAGCCTTCTCTTTGTCTTTCTCATTTCGGTATTTCAAAACAGACTTAATATCCCAGGCATTGTAACCACTGCAATGTATGCTGGCATTGCCTATCAGATTATCTTCATTCAATTGTACGAAACTGGAATCAATGAGCTGACTGCTGAGGGCAGGCGCTACAGGTAGCTTTACAATTTCAAAATCTGTTTCTGTATTGCCGATAAAAGCCTCTTTCCCCTGGATCCCCTGGGGTATAGCGCCGAAAGGTACTATAGGATCGGTAGCATCTAAAAATATCCACTCCTGCCCTATGCGTACCGCGCAAATCATATGATTGAATAATGCGGGAATGGGCAAAACATCGGACTGATAGGGTATGTCGCGGGTTCCGATCCAGCAATATCTGGCATCCAAACCAGCGGCTATACACATGCTACGCAGCAGGCCGGCCATATCTTTACAATCGCCAAAGCGCCTGCGGCAAACTTCGGCAGCCTCGCGGGGAATAAATCCACCAAGACTGTCTTCGAAGGCGACATACCGAATATTAGACTGCACCCATTGAAAGATATTGCGGGCTTTTGCAGCATCGGAAGTTGCAGAAGCTGTAAGACCGGCTACTATAGACTCGATCTGCGGATTACTTTTGGTGTTTACGTTCTTTACAAATCCGTGCAGGTAGCGGTTAAGCGAAGCCAGGTTATCCAATACCGGAACCTGTTGCTTGCTGCCCGGGGCTTCGTACTGTTTGACAAAAAGCACCAGGTGGGGAATAAAATAATTGATGCGCGGGCCATCGTTATAAATGCGCCATTTAGGTACATCGGTGGCCCGCCAGGTGACGGTGATAGTTTTCCTGCGTTCCTCGACGGTTTTGTTGATCCAATCGACCTGACTGCCCTGCATTATGCCTTCGAGCGCCACACCTTTGGGATACGTTACCTGGAAGGTTGCATCCAGTACGGGAAGGCCGGATTGAAAATAAAAGCGGGGCAGCATGTGTATATCCTGGAACTGCAGGCTATACTTCAGTTGTGTTTTGGCACCGGCTTTCAGGTGGGTAAAGGTAATTTCTGATTCTTTACTATCATCGTAGAACACACTTTCACTGGCCGAAGGTCGGGTGCGGATACTGGTAGCTTTAATCGTGGTAAAACCCTTGTCGGTAGGCAGGAGCGTGGCACCTTCCAATGACCGGAGCTGATTGAAATAGCTGTGGTGCACCGAGCCGGTGTTGAAATAGCCCACGGCATTGTCGTTGAGCACCAGCAATTCCCGCTCGACTTCCGAACGGGCCGTAAGTTTGCCCTGCACAAACTCAAGTATCAAGTGTTCATGAACACGGGTGTACAGTCCTGCTTCGCCCCTGAATTTTTCGGGTATACTATCGTTGATAGCGTGGGCCATGGCCGGCACAAAGGTTGCCAGCAGCAATATCCCGATGCAGGCTTTCAGATACAAACCCGATTTGTTCAACATACTCATCATTAGGATTCAATTCTAATCATTCAATAACTACTCCGTAGCGAAACAGTACTTGCATGTTTGTACTTCCATCTTTACTGCGGAGCAGCGCCTTACCGTGCGGCTGACCTTTGGTATAATTAGCCGAAAATATCAGCGTACCCTGAGCATCGTACTTCTGTTCTGCACCTGTTTGGGTATCGTGCTCGAAGTTACTTGTAATTAACGGAGCACCATCGGGATAATTGCGGCGGTAAGACCCGTTGAAATTGTTTTTGTAAAAAACGCGTTCTTCTGCAAGATTTCCATTGTTGTATAACAACTTCTGACTGCCTTCGTAGCAATTGTTGACAAAATTGAAGTCGAGCGCGGGCTTTCCATCGGCATAAAAAGTATTGATCCGGCCGGTTGCCTTCGCGATCTGAACCTGCGGCCTAAGCTGACCCGGAGCCGATTCATAACTATAGCCCGTCAGCATACCCTGATGGTAATAAAGAACTGCTGCCAGCTTACCTTCTTCTCCGAATATTTTCATGGTGCTGTGCTTACCGCCCTCTTTGAACTCAGTCTGATAACGTAACTGGTTGCCGGCGTAGAATTTTTCGGTTCCGTTTAATTCCCCGTCTTCGTAAACAGATTCTGTTTCGAGCTCACCGTCTTCACGGTAAAACATCCAGGTACCGGTACGTTTGCCGGCCACATAACTCCCTTTGTATCGTATGTGACCATTGGGATGAAAACGTGTAACTACACCATCTTTCTTTCCGTCCTTGTAGTTTCCCTGCTCGAGCAATCTGCCCGCTCCGTAGCGATGATATGCGCCATGAAACCAGCCATGCACGAGGTTTACGCTGAATATAGTATCGCGCTTAGGGCCCAGTAAACAATAGCGTCCTTCGCCTTTTTCAAAAAGCTGCTCGTGAAACAGTTTCCCGCTGGTGTCGTATTGACTAAGTCCTACAATCATTTCGTAGTCGTAGTAATTGGTATAATCAGGCTGACCATCGGATTCATAATTCGCTTCGGGACCATTGAACTCATCGTCCAGCAAATAATAGGAACGGGAAAGTGTACTATCGGGATAGTACTGGTGCCAGGTGCCGGCAGCAGTATTGTCTTTTATCCAACCTTCTGAAGCCAATGCTCCATTACTATGATAGGCGCGGTAGTAACCTTCACTCACATCATCTTTATAGGTACGTTCATGCGAACGCCAGCCGTTCTTTTGATATACTATGGACACACCTTCGCGCTTTCCGTCGCGGAAGGGGCGCTCCTCGAGCAGCGTTCCCCATGGGGTGTAATACAAAGCGGTACCTTCCACTTTTCCCGCATCGTTGAATGGTAACGTACGTATGAGCACACCGGCCTCATTGTAAATCTGCAGTTGTTTAAGGCCGTTTTTATCCGATGTATCCGACAACACTTTACCGTCTTTATCAACGAAACGGGCTGCAATTGCCTTTCCTTTCACATAGTTGACTGCCCCGTATTCCCTTCCGGCATCGTAATATCTGGTCCAACCCTCGAGTTGATTGTTCTTATACTGCTGGCTCAGGCTAAGTACGCCCTGCTCATCGTACTCTTCGAATACACCATTGCTTTTACCAGCGCTATAATTCCTAACCGATTTCAGACGGCCATTGGCATAGTAATTTTTACACACACCGTCTACCTCGTCGGCTACATATTCAAAGGCTTCACTCAAAGTTCCGTTTTCATAGTATTCTTTATAGGGTCCCTGCAACTTGTTATTCTTGTAACTATACTGCTTCCATAGTTTACCGCTGGGATATAAAATAGTATAGCTGCCATCCTCAAATGCGTCTTTCGTACGTTTTACAACCCTCATCAACGAACTGTCGGGGTAGAAATAGCTGAATTCGTATGTTTTGCCAAACACGTGACGGCTCTTATACTCCAGTAATCCACGATAGCTGTAGTGGTCGCGTGCAAGTAGTTCGTCGGCCGTCCAGTTTTCGATGTCTTCTACGTGACCATTTTTATAGTAATCGATTCGCTGGCCATGCCTTTTGCCGGCTTTCAGGTTTTCTGTGCGCTTTATTTTACCTGTAGGAAAATAGTATTTCCAGGAACCAGTTTTATCACCATTTTTATCGTAATTACCTTCGGCGACGAGATATTGGCCCTGATAAACCTTCACAAAACCGGGCGCGACTTTGTTTTTGTCCTCATCGGCAAAGAGGCCTTCCACCAGCACATCATCTTTGGGGAAATAATGATAGAGCCTTGGCGCTTGTTCCCTTTTGACCGCATGCAGTTCGCGCGTTTTTTGTATGGTATATAAATAGGGGAAAACAATGTTGCGGGTGGCCTCTACATAGGCTTTTCCCTTTTTGGCGGCGGCCAGCTTATCAACCGAGCTGATTCCGAAGTCTGAAAAGAGCAATAAAACATAAGGCTCGAACAGGTCTTTGGCATTCAGTTGGGTCAGCAATGGCACATAATACTGCATACAAAAATTGGTATCGTTCTCCCGGTACTCGAGCTTTTCCATTAAGAGTTGCAATTGCCGGATGATGAAATCATCGATGCCGATTTTAAGTTCGTAGCCTTTATCCAGGGCTAATTTGGCATGAATAATCTCGTCTATTTCATCGTACACCGGATGACTGAAATCCGGCTTCCGTTTGCTATAAAAGTTTGATATCTCACGACTCTGCTGTGCAAGGTTATTCAGCAAACCAATAGAGGTGCGGGCTACGCTGGCCTCACGGGTACACAGGAGGGAGGCCTGCAATGCCATCATCGACTCTGAAAGCCGGCCCTGGATGGCGTAAATATTACCCAGGAGCGCGTGCGACCTGTAATGCAGCGGATTTCTGAGAAGGGATGTTTGTAGCAGTGCGGCGGCCGCATCGTAATCCTCCTTCACGTAATATACCACGGCTTTTTCGTAATATGGGCTGTTGTCGTGCGGATATAATACCGCCACACTATCGTAAAACCGGATAGCTGCTTCATCGTCCTGCATCGCATGATAGGCGGTACCAATGTGGAGCAATAAACGCCGCGGCTCATCATAGCCTGCTCTGAGTGCTTTAGCCGACAAGGCTATTGACTGTTCAAAACTACTATCCATGAGGCAGGACAAAGCCTGCTCATACAGCGAAAGCAAATAATTGGTATCACCTTCGGGTATACGGCTGTAGATAGAGATTGCCTGTTTGAAGTTGCCTTGTTCGTGCTCGCCGATGCCTTCCCGGATTAATTCAGCAGAGTTGTAAAATGGCAGGGGCTGCGGTTCCTGAGCCGAGCTGGTTATAATAGTGGAAACTACCGGCAGCGTTGCTGCCAGGATCCGGTAAAGCGCTTTTATCATGATGCGTTTCTGGTAAATAGTCAGGGCAATTTACAGAGGAGCCCAGTAACTTCCAAAAACTACCGTATATATTTACCTATAAGCGGCATGTGTTGCATTTCTTTTCTTTCGATGCGCATAACCAGCAGAAGATAGGCAATGAATAAAATAGTGGCAGTACCGATACGTACCGGCAGGGAGCCAGTGAGCTGGTCGATACCGTATTTCAGAAAATAGCAACCTAACATGATAACCAAATATGCGACAATTTTCCTGATCGGATATGGAACAGGAAAATACCTGCGCCCAAGCCACCAGGTAACTACCACCATAGCGCCATAACATACCAATGTGGTCCATGCAGCGGCGTACAAATCAAACCGGGGAATAAACAGGTAATTACCTACGAAGGTAATTAGTGCTCCGAATACGGTAATATAAATGCCCATATACATACGGTCGGTGAGCTTGTACCATACGGAAAGATTGTAATAGATACCCAGACATATATTAGCAAACAGCAATATAGGCACGATACCAATTCCCTGCCTGAAGCCTTCGCCCCGTATAATCAGCACTTTCCATACATCCAGATAAAGGGCGGAAAACAGAAAGGCAATAGCGAGGGTGATAACAAACCACTTCATGACTTTGGCATACAGGGCGGGCGCTCCTTTTTCCCTTGCCTGCGCAAAAAAGAAAGGTTCAGCGGCCATTTTAAATGCCTGAATGAACAAAGTAATAAATATAGCCAGCTTGTAATTTGCCGAATAAATACCGACCATCGTTTTATTGGTCTCGTTGTCGTAAGGTAGCAACTTGTCGAGCAGCTGACGATCGATTACTTCATTGGCCATTCCGGCCAACCCGATTACGATCATGGGGGCACTATAAGTAACCATCTTTTTCCAGAGTACGGTATCGAGCCGCAGCCGGAACGATCGCCATTCGGGGTACAGGGCAAGGAAAACAAAAACGTTCTGAAGCAAATTAGCCAGTACTATAAAACCCAGCCTGGATTTTGACTGATACCATTGGGCGAAGGAGTTGCCGGGATGCTGTTGTATCCACTTCGGCAGCAGCGCTACAAAAAGAACAACGAAGAAAATATTTACTATAATTCCGAAAAGCTTAATAAATGCATACCGGCGCGGTTTATTGTCTTGTCGCAGTCGTGCAAAAGGTATAGCGGCAAGGGTATCGAGTGCAATTATTAAACCGCACCAGGTTACATATTCGGCATGACCATTCAATTGCAGGAACTCTTGTATGGGATGTCGAAAAATCACGAGTACCGAGGTAAGAAACAAGGTACTCCATATAAGGGAACCAAAGGCGGTCTGAAACACCAGCTTGCGATCATGATCTCCTTTATTGACAAACCTGAAATAGGCTGTTTCCAGCCCATATGTAAATATTATGTTCATCATGGCGATCCATGCGTACAAGAGGTTCATCCCACCGAAATCGACCATGCCCTGCCTGTCGTCGAGAAGCGCGGTAAGCAAAGGTGTGAGCAGGAAATTGAGCATCCTGGCTCCCACATTACTCAAACCATACCAGAAAGTCTGTCCTGCAAGTTTACTTATAGCTGCCAAGTTGGGGGATTTTTGCGCCAAAGTTAGGTTTTTAAGTATTTCAAGCGGGCGCCTTACAGACTGTACGTTAGAATGTATGGCTGCTTATCTTTGTGGCAAAGCAAACAACTACCGCCGCATGTCGAAACCTATTTTATCGATTCATCAGGTTAGTAAATTTTACGGGCCGGTACAGGCTCTTCGATCCGTAAGTTTCGAGGTTCCGGAAGGCTGTGTATTCGGCGTTCTGGGCCCTAACGGAAGTGGGAAAACTACTCTTTTAGGGATTTTACTGGATGTGCTGCGTGCCGATCAGGGACATTTTGAATGGTTTGGCGGTATGCCCCGGCACGAAGCCCGCCGGAAAATAGGATCCCTGCTGGAGACACCCAATTTCTATCATTATTTAAGTGCAGTAAAAAATCTGGAAATCAATGCCCGCATTCGCGAGAGGGGTGAAGATGATATAGACAGGGTACTGGATATTGTGCGGCTGTCGCCCCGCAAGCATTCAAAATTCAGTACCTATTCGTTGGGGATGAAGCAACGCCTGGCTATAGCCAATGCATTGCTGGGCCGTCCGAAAGTACTGCTACTCGACGAACCTACTAATGGTCTGGATCCTGAAGGAATTGCCGAAATCAGAGAGTTGATACGTTCGCTGATTCAGGAAGGGATTACAGTGATTATGGCCAGCCACCTGCTGGATGAAGTAGAAAAAGTATGTACCCATGCCGCCGTACTTAAAAAAGGAAGTTTACTCATTTCGGGCAGTGTACAGGAGGCTTTTCAGCATTCGGCCTATGTGGAACTAGGGGCAACCGACGTGGCAATGCTGCGCACTATGCTACAGGAAATGCAGGGCATCAGGATAGTTGGCGAAGAAAATGGGCTATTACGGGTGGAGCTAACTCAGGGAATGCAGCCGGATGCAATTAACCGGGCATGCTTCGAAAAAGGCATCGTGTTGAATCATATTGCCTTACGTAAAAAAAGCCTGGAGGCGCATTTTATGGAACTTACCAGGGGTGGTTCTGTGGCTTAGACGGCCCCAACTTATATATTAACCGGCCCTGTCATTTGCAATGTGAGCAAAGTGTGTAAAACACAATTGCTTTTTTTCACAAAGTTTGGATTTTCAGATTCTTTATCTATTTTTAAGCCTCGAAATACTAAACGACAGTCCTAGCGGCAGATTAACAGCGTTATTAAATTAAAAACAAACGTAACCAAATGAAAACTTTCTTACTTACAGCAATGGGCGTTTTGGCCATATTTTCAACAGTTTCCATGACTTCTTGTAAAGAGGACAAATGTAAAACGACCGTATGTGCGTATAATGGCGTTTGTAATGAAGATGGCTCTTGTACCTGCCAAACCGGCTATGAAGGAGAACGTTGTGAAACCATAACCCGCGATAAATTCAAAGGTGCATGGCGCGTTACGGAAGACGGAACTTCGAGTAATCCTGCACAATATGCCGTGTCGGTAGAAAACGGTGCACAAATAGATGAGGTTAAAATCCGTAATTTCTATAACCTGTTCGATGCAGAAATCACTGCGAAAGTGAAAGGCGATACTATTTATATTGCACGTCAGACCGTAATGGTTGGTGAAGATCAAAAGACCATAGAAGGTAAAGGTTACGCAGTACCCGAAGCTTATTATGACCTGCATGGTAAGGTTATTCTTTCTTACAGCGTTGAGTCAAGCGACGGCGGAATAAACTACTTCGGCATGGGTGGTGCTAATAACCCCTCGATCTGGACTAAATAAATATATCTTTTACTACAAATAAAGGCTGACCTTCATCGGGTCGGCCTTTATTTATTTTAGCTTACTGTTTCCTGATAAAAAAAGAGGGTGGCTGAAAAACCACCCCTTGTCCTGTGCGCCCTCCAAAACTGCAATGGAAAAAAGGGAGCACAGCTCGTATCCCGTCAAATCCTGACCTGTAGTACTAGCGGTCTTTGGACGACAGTATATCCGTTTCGTAGAAGGCCGCTGCGCGCAGGGTAACATCCTTACATAACTCCTGCAAACGATACAGAATTCTGATAAAACTATCCTGAAAACCGCCCAGCTGTGCGAGCAAATCCACCTGTGTGTTGCGGTCCAGATCATTACCATAGTTAATCTTAGCCATGTACTGGTCAAAGGGGGCGGCAGCAGTCTTAAACAAAGACAAAGAAGAAGAAACCACTTCCCTGTATGCTTTGAGTTTGCGTTCCCATGCCAGTTCTCTGCAGGCGTTCATCTGCCTAAACAACCTTTGGGCTTGCTCTATATCAGCTGCTGTAGCTCCTTTTCCGGAGGGCAGCGCATTTCGTTTTTGCTGTAAGGAATCGAGTTGCCCGTGCATCTTGCTGTCGATGTCATCTTCCAGTTCCTGTATGCGGCGCTCGACGTAAACAAGGTCTTTTGGCTTGTAGTCGGTTTGAAATTGATGTACGATCTGGCTGGCCTGCAATTGGGTACGTACATTGCCCGGGTTAGATTTTGCGGCTGCTGCCTGGGCTGATTTATCACTGTAGCCCTGCATCATAGCCACCTTTTCGGCATCGCTCATGGCTTCAAACTTTTTACGGAATGCAGGATCCTGCATTTTTGCCGCCAATTCGAGCGCCGACGGATCTACACCCGTTTGCCTGGCCAGTTCGGGATTTTTGCGCAGATAATCCGCCATCTCACCGGCACTCATGTCGTTGATACCATCGTCGTAAGCCTTACGGGCCACCTGCTCCCTGCGGTCATTGACCGCAACCTGCTTCTGCGTACGGCTGGCAATATTGCTGAGGATATGTTGCAACCTGTCTTCGGACTGGTTAAACATGGTTAGGGGTGGCTGCTGTTTATAGCCGCTGTTTTTTTGATATGCCTCCGCCGCCGATAAAGGGGGCAAGACAATTGACGCTGCTATTTTCAACACCTCTACTTTCATAGGATGCTGAGCCTGCAGGGCTGCACCAAGAAGCATGGCAGCGAGGAAACTGCACCATTTTTTCATAGAAGAACAATTTATATAATGAAATAAGAACGCGCCTATTCATAAATGATCAGAGCATCGATTTAAGGCAGCAGGGGGCTATAGTTTTACAAACTCTACCCTTCTGTTCTTAGCCTTGCCTTCCGGCGTCTTATTGTCGGCCACGGGCAACTGGGCTCCGCGTCCGTCGGTTTCCATACGGTCAGGACTAATATTATAATCTTTGCTCAGGGCATTTTTAACGGCAAGTGCCCGTTTTTTAGACAGGGTCAGATTATGCGTATCTGTTCCATCGGCGTCTGTATGTCCAATGATGCGTATGCGAACTTCAGGATGTTGCTGCAATACCTCTGCTACATCGGCAAGAACACTGGCGGACAGGGGCTTGATTTTATCTGAATTGGTATCGAATAAAATACCATTGGTTGTGAATTTACCTTCTGAAATAAGCTTTGAGCGGGTATCGGCACCAGCTGTGGCAATTCTGAAATTGGAAACATATACACCAATCTCTTCGTCGGGCTGAATGGTGGTACTTACCTGAAAGGCCATACGATTGAGTTTGATTCCTATGGGCACTGCCTGCTGTAAATCGTACACCTTTTCTTTATCCATCCACAGGCGGAGCCTCTGCTTTTGTACCCAGATGGAAACTTTGACTACCCGGCTACCATGTGTAGGCAGGGGCGAAAACCGGGTATTGTCTTTGGCGAAGTATTGTACACCATTCAGCATACTTTGAAACAATATACCTGTTGGCGCATCTTCGCCGGGCAGCAGTGTAAAATCGAGGCAGGAGATAGTAGAACGAAATCCGCCTCCGGGGCTTTCGTATTTGCGACCATCCTTATCGCCCTGAAGGCTTTCGAGCAGCCGGAACATAATATCGGGGTACACATAGCCGTCGGCTTTAAAATCCAGCATCAGGTCAAATTCGACTGTAAAATTATCGGGTAAAACGCTGGGAAATAAAGGGGCAATGACCTGACCTGAATGGCTTAAACGCAACCATTTACCGGGCAGGCCTTCGGGCTCTACCACTACACCCCGAAGATCGGTAGCCCATAAATAGGGTAATTCGTCGATTGCATCGCCAGCGAAGTCTTCGGCGTACAACAACTCGTTTCCGGGAACGAACTCAAATTTTCTTTTATCATTTACCCTGCCCGGCGACTTAGACTCTTGTTGCTTTTCCCCGGAAGCGGCCGTGGTGCCCGTATTAGCTTCGCCGGCAGCAGATATTTCTTTCTTCTTTTTCGACTCCAGATTGTCTGCGGCTTCATCTACCGAGTTCTCAACCCGGCGCACTACCCTGTCTTCGGCCCGGTTGCGGGCTGCGTTTCGGATACGATCGTGAATTTGTGCCTGCAGGGAGTCGGCCCAGCTGAGCATACCTGCGGTCAGCAGAAGTGCAATCAGATGTTTATTGCTCATTTTTATGATTGATTTGATGAAAAAAACTTAATCCCACATTTCATACACGAAAACGACATCGGAATGGTCGACATCATCGATATCGTAGGTGTACAAATGAGGTTTCCCATCCAGATCAATTATTTCCCAGCGATAGCTGAAAGGTGCCAGATCATCGTGTTCTCCATTACGTATTACAGTACCATCGCTGGTACCGCAGTTGGACTTGACATTTCTGATGCGGCCGCTAACCGGATAAAAAGTAAAAATATCTCCGTTGAAGACCACGGTTCCTTCCTTATAGGTGTATATTTCGGTTACACAATTGCTATAGTTGCGGGTACCCAGGTATTGCCAGAAGGTGGCCCGGCCCCGGTTTTTGCTATCCTCAAAAAAATGAAATTCGCGGCCAGCTTCATAGTCGTTGCCCAGCTTATAACCATTGCGATCGTAATAGGAAATAGCGGATACCGTGCCTGTGAACCAGGTTTTGTTTTTGAGTTCGTTTGGAATAAGGGAATAGGGGGTAGTGGGATCCTGGGTTACAGAATTGCCCATTTTGCCGGGTTCGTCTTTGGTGATCTTCCCGGTTTTGTCGCAAGAGGTGAGTAATGCTACAGAGCATACAGCCAGCAGAAGTGCGCACAAGCCTGTTTTTTTCATTGGGTACATGTTTTGAGTGTTCTTGAAATTGCGCCTGGTATATCAGGCGCATCTGTTTTTTTTGAGCTTATTTAACCATGCCATACTCAGGTTCCGTCGATGTGTCCGACGAATTAGGCGAACAGATAACCTGAGCGATGCCGGGTCGAAATTGCGCGGCAAAATTAGAAGCGGTACATCTCCCATATATCAGATCAACTACTGAATTAGCATCTACGTAGTACTACGTAGATAAGCAGAAGGCACATTTCAGTAACTTTACACCTTTATATTAATTGCTGATTATGCGAACATTGCGCCTGCTGCAGACCGCCTTTTTTGTCCTGTTGTTCAGCGGTAGCAGCCTGGCACAGCCGGCAGATCAGCTGGCTACCCGGCTTATAGACTCGGCAGTGCGACTGGAAGCTGTCCAGCCGCGGGCGGCCATTGCACTGTACCAACAAACGATAGCCCTGAGCACCAGCCAGCGTTACCTACCAGGCCTGGCACAGGCACAGCATTACCTGGGTTTTGTATATACGCAGCAGGGTCAATACGACAGCAGCCTGTATTGCCTTAAAAATGCCGCTGCGATTTATGAGAAAATAGGCAACAACTGGGGCGTAGGTGTGTGCCTGAACAATATAGCCCATGCATTCCGGCACATAACCCAGTACGACAGTTCGCTGTATTATTATCAGCGAGCGCTGGATGTTTATAACCTTTACCATCTGGAAGCTGAAAAACGACTGCTGTATCTCGGGCGAGGTAAAGTACATCAGTCGCTGAAGGCATACACGGAAGCGCTGGAAGATTTTGTGCAGGCCGAAAAGCTATCGATTACATACAACGACAGCATGACTTTTGCACGGGCACTGATACACGAGGGAACGGTGTACAGAGACCTGGGCGCAGCAGATGAAAACTATAAGCGGCAGATACAGGCTTTACAGATAGGACAACGTATTGGCGATGACTTAATCATGCAAACAGCGGCCGCCAACCTGTCTGAATACCACGAACATAAACAAATGTTCGATACAGCGCTCAGCTATGCCAACCTGGCTTTCGAAAAAGCAATATCGCTCAATGACCCGGCCGAAGGGATAAGAATTAAAAGTATTATAGCCGGTATTTATGCCGGCAAGGGGCAGCATAAAAAAGCACGTCAACTGTTGTTTGAAGCATTGCAATTGGCCGACAGGACACACTCTCTGGAAAACCAGGCGCTCATCCTCCAAAAATTACATAAGAGTTATGCAGCTACCGGCGAATATGTCCAAGCCTACGAATATCAAAGCAGGCATCAGAAAACTTCAGACAGCCTGCTCAATACCGAGCATGTACGCGCGATTCGCGAAATGGAAACCAGGTATCAGACTGCACAGAAAGATGCAGCTATTGTAAAAAATAAGCTGGACATGCAATTGAAAGATAATTTGCTGATACTGATACTGGCAGCCTCCGGAATTATTATTCTGCAGCTTATCCTGTTAATAGTGCGCAACCGCTATCGCAGCAAACAACAAAAGTATCAGCTCGAAATTCTGCAGAAGAACAATGAACTAAGACTGCTCCAGTCGCTTATGGAAGGTGAGGAAAAAGAACGAACCCGTATTGCACGCGAACTGCACGACGGCCTTTCGGGCATGTTGTCGGCGGCCAAAATGCATCTGAGCACGCACAAACAAAATCCGGCAGCTACCGCCGAACTGCATAAGGCGATGGAACTGATGGATGAAGCGGCAAATGAAGTAAGAAAAACAGCGCACAACCTGCTACCCGAAATCCTGCACAAGTATGGGCTTATAAAGGCTTTGGAAAAATATTGTAATGCTGTTTCTTCGCCACATGCCAGCAAGGTATCTTTTTACACCCTGGGCAATATACAACCACTGCAAGCTAATTTTGAGCTGGGGATATACCGTATTGCTCAGGAGCTGATTCATAATGCGGTACGACATGCCAGTGCAAAAAATATTCTTGTACAACTAAGCCAGGTCGAGGGCTTACTTTCGCTATCGGTAGAAGACGATGGAACAGGATTTGTCTGGAGCGAATATAAAGGTGCAGGACTATTCACCATTCAGCAGCGGGTACGGCTTCTTTCCGGAACCATTAACTGGGATAGCACGCCCGGAAATGGCACCAGTGTATATGCCGAATTTGATATCAGCAATATGCTGGCAAAATCCGAAACCGAACATTCATTTTATTTAGAACAAAACACATGATGCGCGTTGCTATAACAGATGATCACCTGGTAGTTATTAACGGCATTAAATCAATGTTGGCCGAACTGGCAGGATATGAGCTGGGATTTTACACACAGACCGGCAAGGAATTGCTTCAAAGGCTCGAAACCGATGTCCCTGATATCCTGTTACTCGATATTCAGCTGGCCGATGACAATGGCATAAACCTCTGTTCGCTGATCCGGAAAAACCATCCGGCAGTAAAAGTGATAGCACTGACAAGCTTTGAAGATACGAGCTATGTGAAGCAGATGATAGATGAGGGTGCTCATGGTTATTTATTGAAAAATATAGATGTACAGACATTGCGAAAGGCTTTTGAAGAAGTAATCCTGGGTAAGTTATATATCGACGATGCCATTCAGAAGAAAATAGTTCAGGAAACCCTATCTGGGAAAAAGGGCAGCAGATATGACATACCGCTTACCAAGCGGGAAAAGGAAATACTTGTACTTATTACCGATGGCCTCAGCAATAAGGAGATAGCCGACCGCCTTTATATCAGCTTAAGGACGGTAGAAACACATCGCTTTAACCTGATTCAAAAACTGGATGCCAAAAATACTGCGGCCCTTATAAAAGAGGCTGGCAGACGGGGCCTGATCTGATTGCCAGCTGGGCGGACAGCAATGGCCAATAAAGCCCAAAATCTGTCCTGAATAGCCATGTTTCCTAATGGCAGGCTTACTATTTTCGAGGCTTTCGTTACACCAGTTAATATTCAGCCATGAGTACCATTATTTTTAGTATCAACCAGAGCCTGGACGGCTACTGTGATCACACTATATATCATCCGGCCGATGATGTAATGGAGTATTTTGCCGACTTTGTGGGAGGTATAGACCTCACGCTGTATGGGCGCTTGATGTATCAGTTAATGTTTCCCTACTGGGCCGAGGCGGCCGCCAGCCGCAAGGGCACAGCGGCTGAAATCAGGTTTGCTGAGCGCATAACGGTAATGGACAAACTGGTATTGTCGCAAACGCTGGACTCGGTTGGCTACAATACCAAATTAGTTAGCGGGAATGCCATCGACATACTAGCCGATCTGAGGGCCTTGCCCGGAAAGCGAATTTCGGTAGACAGTATTTCCCTGTTTCCGGAATTCCTGCGTGCCGGCCTTATTGACGAAGTACATCTGATGATACATCCCGTGATGGCGGGTCGCGGTAGACTTCTACTTGCACCGGGAAGTCTTTCAGACAATGTTTACCTCCATCTTAAAGGCACAAAAGTATTTGCCTCGGGTAGCGTAGCCCAGATGTACAAAGTGGAAAAGAAGTAAAATTCATACATCAGCTACTTACATATACATCTGAGTTAGGCATAGCTGACTTCAACATACTTTGCAGGAACAATTTAAAGGTATTAAAGACAATGGAGATGCGCCGGTTATACTATGAATAGCTGCATCTGCCAATACGCATGACTTAGCCCTGGGGAACGCGTGAGGGATACAGCAGGCGGCGACCCCAGGGAGCCGGTGCGCGCGCCATCAGCGCGCGTACGAAACCCTGCAGTAGCCCGACCCCGGCAGCTGTTCATAGTTGCAGGACGCTGTGGTAACAACGGGCTTTTTACAGTTTATGTGGTATGCGTGCGCGGCAGCCGGCTGCCGGGGGCACGCCCTGATTAAACGTATTTCAAAACAAGGAAGAAATCCAAAATTCGCTAAAGCTACATACCTTGATTAACTGGAAAAAGCCATCCCCCACAGGATGGCTTTTTCATTACCCACTAGCAAAATTTATGAAGCAGTACAAAGCTATAATAAACAACCATAAAAGCAGACTACATATTGTGGTGGGATTAATATAAAGCAGACACAGACAGCTGGTTAGCAGAGCAAGTCCGTAATAACCAATGCTGCGAACACGATACTGGCAATGCCGTTGGCTGTCATGAACGCAATATTGACCTTACTCAGATCATTGGGTTTTACCAATGTATGCTGGTACACCAACATAGACGCAAATACCAGTACGCCTAACCAGTAGAACAAGCCAAACTGCGCATAAATGCCTGCGATAATAACAAACAAAGCGGAAACAATATGTAGGAGATTGGATACGCGCAATGCTTTGCGGGCACCCAGGGCTACCGGAATAGAATGCAATTGCTGTCCGCGATCAAAAGCCTCATCCTGCAATGCGTAGATTATATCGAATCCGCTTACCCATGTAAGTACTGCAAAGGAAAAGAAAAGGGGCAGTATATCGAAGTAACCGGTAACGGTAAGGTAGGCTCCAATGGGCGCCAGTGCCAGACCCACACCGAGTACTAAATGACATAGCGCCGTAAAGCGTTTGGTATAGCTGTAAAAAAGGATAACAAATAAGGCGACAGGTGACAACAGGAAACAGATAGTATTGATTAAATAGGTGCAGAGAACAAATAAGAGCGAGCATATAATGGTAAAGATCAGCGCCTGTCGGGGACTGATAATGCCTGCCGGAACCTCACGTATGGCGGTACGTGGATTGCGGGCATCGTAACGCCGGTCGAGGTAGCGGTTGAAGGCCATGGCAGCACTGCGCGCAAATACCATGCACAGCAACATCAACAGCAACTGGTACCAATGAAAGGTCTGCTGTTCGTACACTACGGCAAGCGTAAATCCGATAAGCGCAAAAGGTAAGGCAAAAATGGTATGGCTGAATTTGACCAGTGACAGGTACTTGCTGACTGTACCGGGAGCGGTTGCCGACATTTGATTCATGCTGTTCGATTAAGTGTACACTACTCTACTTCTACATCAAAGGAAATTGAAAGACGTTCGCGGTCGGCATTGGAGAACACCATAACCGATTTATGGTTTTTACCGGTTCGGCCTTTTGAATTAAACTCCACGAGAATTTCGCCTTCATTGCCCGGCAAAACGGGTTCTTTGGAGAAGGTAGGAACGGTACATCCGCAGGAGGCTGCTACATCGGAAATAAGTAATGGATGTTCGCCCAGATTCTTAAAGCGGAAAGCGTGCTGCACCACTGCACCTTCTTTTATCTTACCGAAATCGAAATGTTCTTCGTAAAAATAAATGGCTGTTTTGGGCATCGAATTTGCGCGATCCATACGTTCATTCCGCTCACCGGGTTCGGTGGCATGGGCGGGTTGTGTACCTATACCGTATTTGTTGAACAAAGCCCGGGTGCTGATTCCTGAAAGCTCAATAATAGCTATAGTAAATACAGACAGGGTAAGTATGGTTAAGAGTATTGTTTTGACTTGTTTGTTCATAAAAGAAAGATGTAGCAGTAAAAACCCTGCAAAGTTAATGGTAAAGCAGGACATGGGACGTTGCCGTTCAGGAAACAAAGACCTGCTCCAGGGCCCTGGCTTTTAGCCGGGTTTCTTCCCATTCGCGTTCGGGCAGGCTATCGTAGGTGATGGCGCCTCCGGTCTGGTAACACAGGCGACCGTTGCCGGCATTATACTGCAGGCTACGGATGACAACGTTAAAATCGAAATCGCCGCCGGGCATTACATAGCCCAGGGCTCCTGCATATATTCCCCGTCTGCTGCGTTCGTATTGTTCGGTCAGTTCCATAACTATATACTTGGGCGCGCCAGTCATACTTCCCATAGGGAAGGCATTGTCTATAATACGCCGCAGCGACAGTTGAGGGCGAATTTTTCCGCTTACGGTAGAAATCATCTGGTGTACCTGCGGAAAGCTATATATCCCGAATAATTCGGGCACTGAAACGGTTCCCGGCTCGCAGCTTTTGGCCAGATCGTTGCGTACCAAATCTACGATCATCACGTTTTCGGCCCGTTCCTTTTCGTCGGCAAGCAAGGCAGCTTTCAATTGCTCGTCGGCCGAGGGATCAGCGGCACGCCGGGCCGTGCCCTTTATAGGCTGGCTTAGCACCGTATCCGAAGCACGAAACAGAAAACGTTCGGGACTGGCACACATCAACCAGGCGTTTTCATTGCGGTACAATGCCGCGAAGGGCGCAGGACTAATGGTATTGAGTCTGGAGAACACCTGTATGGGATCCAACAGTGACAACTGTGCTGTGGCACCGGTACAAAAATTCATTTCGTAACAGTCGCCGGCGGCTATATGTTCTCTTATGGTGTTAACACAATCGAGGTACTGATCCTGTTCAAAAAAATATTGCCATTCTGGTTGTTGAGCTAGTGGCGCTGTGGATATGTGTTCTGAGCTATCCAGCAACTGCTGCAGTATATGTTGCGGATCGTGGCTGCTGCTTTGAATTACGAGTTCCGCGGACCCATGTGCTACATAGGCCACAATGGCCGGTTCATAGAACAGGCATTCGGCAAAGCCTGACAAATTGGGATGCCGGCTTTTCAAACCGGGTTCGACCTGGTTTTTATAATCATAGCTAAAATGCCCCATAAGCCAGGTAGCAGCACTATCGGGCAAATGATTGTACTGCCGGAGCATTCCGGCACCTGCCAGTATTTCAAACCTGTTAGGGGCGTTGTTATAACTGTTATTATCCAGGTAAGTAAAAATGCTGAACGGTTGCAACCAGTTCAGCATTTTTCTCTTAATCTGCGGCAGTTCTTCCGGTTGGAAGGAATGCCTTATTTCTTTAATCCTTTGCATTCAGCGACAGAAAGATATTAGAAGTCGTCATCGTCATCATCGTCGAAACCGCCACCGATATCACTAAAGCCAAGATCACTAAAATCATCATCGAAATCATCGCCGCCTTTTTTCTTCGGTCCGGAGCTTGCTTTCCTTGATTTGGGTAGGTCGAACTCTTCAAAGTCGGGATCCTCTACAGCGAATTCATCAATTTCAGTAAAGTCGTCGTCATCATCACCAAAGTCGTCAGCATCGTCATCGTCATCGTCGTCGTCGTCATCATCATCGTCATCGCGTGTCTTTTTTGAAGCGGTTTTGGCAGCTGCTTTTTTGTTAGGCAACTCCTCTTCCAAATCATCATCCTCTTCCTCGTCGTTTTCTTCTGCGTTCTTCTTCGTCTTAGTAGTAGCTTTTGCGGCGCTCTTGGCAGTAGCGGCTTTTTTTACCGCAGTCTTTTTTACTGGATTCGATTTCATAGCACACGAACTATTAAACTGGTTCTATAATTTGTAGTGTAAATTTTTAATAGTTTTTTGGAATGGCAAAATTTTTTTAAAATTTCAGAAGGCCCGGATGTTAATTACTCTTTGCCGGCGCCTTTGTATCCTGACGGGATATTTTTAAAACAATTTCAAGAGCTGGTCGCGTCCTGTGCCATTAGAAATAAACTGGATACGGGTTTGCAGGTAATCTTCGAGGAATGCACAATATTCGCGGAAACTTGCCGGCAAATCTTCGGTACTGGTACAATTGCTGATACTGGTACCCCAACCCGGGAATGTTTTGTATACGGGTTTTATATCACGGTCACAAATATCGAATGGAAACTCGTTGGTTTCTTTGCTGTCGATTTCGTAGGCAGTGGCCACTTTTATTTCTTCAAACTCGTCGAGCACATCGGCTTTGGTAACAATCAAACGGGTAACGCCGCTCAGCATGCATACATAACGCAGGGCCACCAGGTCGATCCATCCGCAGCGACGTGGGCGTTTGGTAACGGCTCCAAATTCGTTCCCGGCAGCACGTAGTCTTTCGCCGGTTGCGTCGTGTAATTCGGTAGGGAATGGTCCGCCGCCCACACGTGTACAATAGGCTTTGGTAATACCATACACTTCGGCGATTTTGGAGGGCGCCACGCCCAGTCCGGTACACACGCCGGCAACAATAGTATTGGACGAAGTAACGAAAGGATAAGTACCGTAATCAACGTCGAGCATACTACCCTGAGCACCTTCGGCCAGTACTTTTTTACCCTGGCGGATCAGATCATCGAGCCAATACTCACCATTTACAATATTCAGTTCGCGCAGGTAGGCAACAGCTTCGAAGAAATCGGCTTCCCATGACTGCCAGTCAGGCACTTCGTCATAAGGGCGCAGCATTTCCACATGCTTGTTTTTCAAACGCTCATAGCGCTCTTTCCAGTCGGCCGCCAGCATATCGCCTACGCGAATACCATTACGGCCGGTCTTATCCATATATGCAGGACCGATACCTTTTAAGGTGGATCCTATTTTCTCTTTACCTTTTGCATGTTCGGATGCGGCATCCAGGGCCCGGTGGGTAGGCAAAATAAGGTGTGCCTTGTGTGCGATGAATAAATTCTCAGCTACGGGTACGCCCAGCTTTTTGAGCCCTTCTATTTCTTCTTTCAGCGTAACGGGGTCTATTACTACTCCATTACCAATCAGATTCAGCGTATTGGGATGAAATACGCCTGAGGGTATGGTGCGCAGCACCACTTTTTGGCCGTTAACATACAGCGTATGTCCGGCATTGGGTCCTCCCTGGAAGCGGGCAATTACATCGTAACCCGATGCAAGATAGTCCACTATCTTACCTTTTCCTTCATCACCCCACTGGAGTCCAATCAATACATCAACCATGTCGATTTTTTATGAGAGGAGCAAAAATAAAGAAAGACTATGGGTTCGATACAAGAAAAATTTATTTTTTTCTTGCGGTTTTTTAATTAAAGTCCACCGTCTGTATTGCTAAACCTGCCCCTGGTTTTAAATGAATGTACGCTTTGCTTTATCCTTTGCTGATTTATTTTCACTACTCGTAAGCAAGCTCAGTATAAGGAGATGCGCCGGGGTTAAGAAAACAGTATATCTCCCGGATAACTTATTCAGACGATATTCATCAGCGCACATACTGCCGAAGCGAGTCGATAGCTACGCCTCCGTAAAATATCTTTACAAGTTTACTTTCCTCATCGTAAATATTGATCTGGGGTAGTGGTTTATAGTTAAACAGTCGATCTACCGTCTGAGCGCTGTCGATTCCCACCACAATCTGCGGATGATTGACCAAACCGGTGGCCTGGTAATAAGTATTCAGATAGGGCATCATTTGCACACCTGCCAAAAAGAGCACTTTACAGGAGTCAAAAGCCTCTATATTGCTGCCGATCAACCTGCCCATATCAATACAATGCCCGCAGGTAGGATTGAACAGCACCATAAAAAAAGGATGCCCGTTTTTGAACTCATCTTCGCGATGTTCTGTTCCAAAGGTATCAATGACCCTCATAGGGGGCAGTAATGCACCCACATCCCGATAATTTTCGGGGCGTTCCGTTTTCGTCTGTGCCGTACTGACTACGATACCTGCCAGCAGGATCAGGAGCGGAACAAATATTTTTTTCATTGCTGAAAGTTTATGTGAATTCTGATGGTGAACTTTATGGCTTCAAAAGTACAGTAAAATACAACGACAAATATGGCACTTAGCAACCCTAACAATGCTCCTCTGGCCGAGCGCATGCGTCCGCAACATCTTGATGACTTTCTCGGACAGCAACACCTGGTTGGTCCGGGAAAAGTACTGCGCAATATGATGGAACAGGGGCAGGTGCAATCGCTCATTTTCTGGGGACCACCCGGAGTAGGCAAAACAACGCTTGCCCAGATAATGGCGCGACATATGAACCTTCCGTATTTTCAATTGAGCGCTATCGAAGCGGGGGTAAAAGAAGTAAGAGCAGCAATTGAACTGGCGCGTAAAGCAGGGAGGGCCATTTTATTTATTGATGAAATACACCGTTTCAATAAAGCGCAACAGGACAGCCTCTTAAGTGCTGTGGAAAAAGGGATTATCGTATTGATCGGAGCCACTACCGAAAACCCGTCCTTCGAAGTTATCGGAGCCCTGCTTAGTCGCTGCCAGGTATATATACTGGAACCCTTTGGCGTAGAGGAACTGAAAGCGCTTGTCGGTAACGCACTTGAAAAAGACAGCTGGTTACAACAGCAAAATATACACATTACAGAATGGGAGGCACTGCTGCAATTGAGTGGCGGCGATGCTCGCCGCATGCTGAACCTACTTGAACTTGTAGTGCAAAGCCTTTCTACTGCAGATGCGGGTGCTGTTACCAATGAAATGGTACAAAAAGTGGTGCAAACCAGAATGGCTTTGTACGACAAAACGGGCGAACAACATTATGATATCATATCAGCATTCATCAAATCTATCAGAGGAAGTGATCCTAACGCAGCGGTATACTATCTGGCCCGCATGATTGAAGGGGGCGAAGATCCAAAATTCATTGCCCGCCGGCTGTTGATTCTGGCCAGCGAAGATATAGGCAATGCCAATCCCAATGCCCTGCTACTGGCTACCACCTGCTTTCAGGCGGTAGAGATGACGGGCTACCCGGAATGTAGGATTATACTGTCTCAAACAACCACCTACCTGGCCTCGTCGGCTAAAAGCAATGCCGCTTATATGGCCATTAACCAGGCACAATCACTGGTGCGGCAAACCGGCGATTTGCCGGTACCCTTACACTTGCGCAACGCTCCTACCCGACTGATGAAGGAAACCGGTTATGGCAAAGATTATCGTTATGCGCACGACTTCCCGGGGAATTTTGCAGAACAGGAATTTTTACCGGATCAAATTGCGGGTACTAAATTGTATGATCCCGGCAACAATGCCAGTGAAGAGCGGCTTCGTAGCTATTTAAGAGCCTGCTGGAAAGAAAAATATGGTTATTAACTACAGGCTGGCACAGTCGGTAATTATTTGGCATAGTAGCGGTTGGCAATAATGCATTCCTCTACTTCATCGGGCACCAGGTAGCGAATAGACTTGTTTTCCTTTACCATTTTCCGGACGTGGGTTGACGAAATTTCGAGCAGAGGTGCGGTTACCACGGTAATGCCATGAGGCAACTGACTGCGATCGACGGGGAAAGCGGGGCGTTCATATACAATGATCTGATAAAGCTCCAGTATTTTCTCGTAATTTTTCCAGCGGCCCAGATTCTGATAACTGTCGCTACCCATGATTACAGAAAAACGCTCGAGGGGAAACTTCTCGCTAAGATAAGTTAAGGTATCGATGGTGTACGAGGGTTTCGGCAGGTGAAACTCCACGTTACTTGCCCGAAACTTGGGATTGTTTTTAATGGCGAGTTCGGCAAGGTGCAGGCGATCATACTCATTCAACAGGGTATGCGACTCTTTTAAGGGATTATGGGGAGAAACAACAAACCAGATTTTATCGAGTTCGGCATGTGCCAGCACATGGTTGGCAATAATCAGGTGTCCTATATGTATGGGGTTAAAACTACCGAAGTATAAACCTATGTTCATTTATTCTATTTTATTAGCTGATATGTTCACTATAACATTGCACCCAAATATTGCCGGCTTCTTTTTTACGCATGCTGAGGCAGTATCCTGCCACACGTACTGCAACCGGATCGCCCAAAGGTGCTATGGCCTCTACGTAAATTTCGGCACCGGGGACACAGCCCATTTCCATCAGTTTAACGACCACTTCATGGTCGCTCAACCGTTCGATAATACCTCCCTGCCCTTTCCGAAGCTCTGATAAACGTCGCAACATAACGAATTTGGCTGCAAAAATACCTTTGTTCTGCTTCGGCGCCAAATTAATACGGACTGAGAATATGATTTAAAGCCGCAGCTTCTGAAGGCTTTACTTCTTTAGTAGTCTGATTTTTTTAATAAAACTACCCAATAGAAGGACTTTTGAAAAATACCGCAACATTTCAGAACTTTGCGCCTCATTTCCTAATTGAATTCGCAAAAAAATGTCGCAAAAACAAATCAAATCTGCGCTGATCTCTGTGTTTTACAAAGACGGCCTCGAACCGGTAGTTAGAGAGCTGGATCGCATTGGTGCCACTATTTATTCGACCGGAGGTACACAGAAATTTATTGAAGCGCTGGGTGTAACATGCGTACCTGTCGAAAGCGTTACTACCTATCCTTCGATTTTGGGCGGCCGGGTTAAAACCCTGCACCCCGGCATTTTTGGCGGCATTCTGGGCCGGAGAGATCTGCCCCAGGATCTGGAAGAAATGAAGCAATACAATATTCCGGAAATTGACCTGGTTATTGTTGACCTATACCCTTTTGAAGAAACCGTTCGCAGTACTTCCGAAGAGCAGCTCATTATTGAAAAGATTGACATTGGCGGACCTTCCATGATTCGCGCTGCAGCAAAAAACCACAAAGATCTTACCGTTATAGCTGCAAAAGAAGATTATCCGGTTTTAGAAGAAATGTTGCGCAGTCAGGACGGAGCAATCAGCCTGGAACAACGCAGAGCCTTTGCAGCTAAGGCATTTCACGTAGTAATGAATTACGACATCGCCATTAATAACTATTTTAATCAGGCAGTGTATCCTACGCTGGAGCATCGTCAGGTATTGCGTTATGGCGAAAATCCTCATCAACAGGGTATTTTCTACGGCAACCTGGAAGCCTTGTTCAACAAATTACACGGCAAAGAATTATCCTACAATAATCTGGTAGATGTAGACGCGGCAGTACAGCTGATTGAAGAATTTGAAACGGATGCAGCGCCTGTATTTGCCATCATCAAACATACCAATGTGTGCGGTGTTGCCCAACGCGACACATTGGCCGAAGCCTGGGATGCTGCCCTGGCGGGCGATCCGGAAAGCGCCTTTGGCGGGGTACTGGCCACCAATGCCACTGTAGATGCAGCGGCCGCCGCAAAAATAAACGAACTGTTTTTTGAAATTCTGATTGCACCTTCCTTTACGGATGAAGCTATGCAATTGTTACAAACCAAAAAGAACCGGATTTTGCTGCAGCAAAAAGCACCGCTGCAATCATCTGCAATGTTCCGGAATGTGCTGAACGGTGTGCTAACGCAGGATACCGACAAAGGAAACTATACCGACTGGAAAGAGGAAGGTGCACAGGATACTACCGAAGCTCAAAGGCAAGATCTGATCTTCGCTAATATTATTTGTAAGCACCTGAAATCAAATGCTATTGCTTTGGTTAAAAACAGGCAATTGCTGGGTAAAGGTTGTGGGCAGACCAGCCGTGTGGACGCCTTGCGTCATGCTATCGAAAAAGCAGGAAGTTTTGGGTTCAGCCTTGAAGGTGCTGCGCTGGCTTCTGATGCGTTCTTCCCCTTTGACGACTGCGTAAAGATGGCACATCAGGCTGGTATCGATGCAGTGATTCAACCTGGTGGCTCCATTCGCGATAAAGATACGATCAGCTACTGCAAAGAAAATGGCATAGCGCTGGTACTTACCGGCATGCGCCACTTCAAACATTAATTTATAAATCCTGAAAAAATAGCCGCGGATTCCGCGGCTATTTTTTTGGTAATCTGTAAGTATCGGACAGCGGACACCGAACTAAGGTTCTGCGGTTAAGGATTAGGCGTCCGCTATTTTTGCAGATAGCAGCCTGGTTGTACTATATGATCATTGCTACATGCCTAAAAAAAGGAAGTATAGACTTGAGTGCCATACTTCCTTTGTACTGATATGCGATTGACCGGGCCGGATTTTGCATATAAAGCAAAGCCTCCTGACCATGTCTCCGATTATTACTTCTTTGCTTCCGTTTTGCCGGCCCCGTCTTCAGCATTCATAAAGTCCACTACCTCGTTGGTAATATCTTTTGCCGGATTGGCGTACAGTATACCACCACCTTTGGTATAGGAAAGAATGAAATCATAACCTTTGTCGGCGTTGAATTTCTCCATATACTGGTCCATTCGTTTCTGCAGTTCTTCGTTAAATGCGTCCTGATCTTTCATCAACTGGTTGCCCAGGTTTTGCCTGCGAGTTTCGAGATCCTGTTGCATAGCACCCAGTTTGCGCTCTGCTGCTTCTCCTTCCGCCTGGGTAAGGGTGCCTGCTTTCGCTTTACCCTGCAGGGTATTATACTCATTTTGGAGATTACGTGCCAGCCGCTCAATTTCCACTTCGATTGCGGCGGTACGTTTATCGAAATCTGCCTTTTTATTTTTGAAGTATTCGTATTTAGCTCCGAGAGAATCCAGGTTTACATAAGCGATTTTAGCGGAAGATGAAGTGCTTGCTGCTTCGCTGGAGGAAGTTGCCGGACCGGCTTGAGTACCGGCGGCAGGTTTCTTTTCTCCGCCGCAGCTAAACAGCAAAAGGGAAGTGGCCAGGCCACAAACAGTAAGGCCTTTAACCAGGCCGGACGATGGAATCATAATCACTTGTTTGATTGGTTGCAAATTTACTTGATTCAGCTTGTATTACAAATCGGAAGCCGCTCCTGGAGGAACGGCTTCCGTATGCATGTTAACAGTGTACTGTATTAGTTTTGGAGAGTAAACGCCACAGGCAAAGTGTAGTAAACTTTTACTGCCTGACCGTTTTGCTTTCCGGGTTTCCATTTTGGCATACCCTTTACTACTCTTTCCGCTTCTTTTCCGCAACCGCCACCAATATCACGTGCGACTTTGACATCGGTTACACTTCCGTCGCGGTCTACAACGAAGGTCAGGAACACTCTACCCTGAATACCATCTTCACGCGCCTGTGGAGGATAGTTAATATGGCTCGCCAGGTATTTTCTTAATGCTTCAGTCCCGCCGGGGAATTCAGGCATCTGTTCTACTGACTTCAGGATTTCATCTTTGGGCGGACCCGCATCTACCGGACCGGTTCCTGTACCGGGATTGGTATTCAGGCTGGGGTCAATAGCGTTAGGATCGTCCGAACCTTCCATTGTTTTAGGACCTACCACTTTGTTTTCCTCCGGCCTCGGCGGTTCCGGCTTTTCTTCTTCTTTTACCTCTTCGTTTTTCTTAATAACGGGAGGGGTAAATTTTACTGTAGGCTTTACCGGTGGTGGTGGTGCAACCGGTGGTGGTGGCTTTGGCTTATTGGGCTCCAGGGGTGGAGGTTCAACAAGTTTTACATCCTTAATTTCAGGCGGAGCTTCTACAATTACTTCCTTATCCAGTTTGATGAGGGTAGAAGCAAATAAGCCACCGATAACCAAAATAGCTATCAATCCTGCTGCAGTAACGCGTTTTGTATATTTCTTACGTAACTCGTAACCACCATAGGCCTTGTTCCTTCCTTCGAACAAGATATCCAGGTAATCGGCGTTTAAAATTTTATTAATGTCCATAATTTTTTCGTTGTTAACGGTATCAAACCTTATCCTGAGTACAAGGCTCCTGATTGTACGATACCATAATCATTACTATTGTGCAGTAGGATTGGCCTGCTCAGTGGCGGTGATAAACTCCTTGTCTACCGGTGTTATATCTACCACGGCATATACTGGTATGGCGTTAATCGTCATTTCATCCAGGATATTAATCAGGTCGTCGGTAGTACAATCTACATCAGGCTTGATAATAACTGCCACACGATCTTTGGCACCTAATACGCCCTGGCTGATCAGGTTCTGCACCGATTTCTTTTTTTCGATCAGGACATCGCGAATACCACCTTCATCTTTAAAGTAGGTAACTTCTACTTTTGGCGGATTTGCCGGATCGTCGCCTATACCGTGATAGTAGTACACGCGGTGGTCTTTACTCAACAATATAGTAAGGGCCTCGTCCTTTTTGATTTTATTCTGATCTTCCTGCGTAAGCTTTTCATCCTTGTACGGCATCTGAATTTCCATTGCTTTGGGTTTCGACATCGTGGTTGTCATGATGAAGAAAGTAAGCAACAGAAAGCCCAGGTCCACCATCGGAGTAAGGTCAATCCGGGGGTTACCCTTCTTACCTTTTACCTCTATTTCTGCCATTGCATTATTTTATTTGTTAGCAATTCAGCTAAACGTTTAAATATTGATTGATTAGTGCCCCGCTTTGGTACCTACCATTTGCTCTTCATAAAGTGCCGTTCCGGGAGGAATACCTTTCGGATCGGTAATGAAATTGAAGCGGAACAGTTTCAACTTACCTAAAGTGCTGATTACCTTATTGATTTCGGGGTATGCAGCTGCGCCGTCGGCTTTGATGGCAATACGTCCTTTAGGCAGGTGGTACTGAGTAGTAGCCAGCCAGAAAGCCAGTTCGTTACGCTCGTAGTCAGCCGTAGTATCGGTTGGAATACCGGGAGCGGTTTTAGCAAAGTCTTTTTGCTGGGTACCATCAAGGGTCAGATAAGATTTCAACTGAGAAAACTTAACTCCCATATCGGTTCCTATAACGAAACTCTGCATTTCGGCGCTGGTAAGGCCCAGACCTTTCTCCTGATTGATTTGTTCGATCACCGCACGTTTTGCATTCAGATCGTCGATGTTGAAAAACACGCGACCATCTTTATCGAGGGTAATAAGAATAAACCCTTCCGGAATTGGCTTGGTTGAAGTAGAGCCGGGTGTACGAACCACCACTGCTTCAGGTGGTTTGAAACTTGTTGCCAGCATGAAAAATGTTAGCAGCAGGAAAGCAACGTCGCACATCGCGGTCATGTCGATGGCCGTGCTTTTACGCGGCATTTTTATTTTGGGCATCTTCTTTTAATTTTAGTTTATAGACTACACTTTCAAAATTTTCCACAAAAATTTGCCTGCGACTATTTGTAGTGCGCAGCAAAACTTTGTGTAAGTGTAAATCCACTTTCGTCGATGCTGTAGTTAATACCATCCAGAATGGTGGTAAAGAAGTTGTAGGCAATCATCGCGATGAATGAAGTACCGATACCCAGTGCAGTATTGTACAGGGCTTCGGAGATACCAGCAGCCAGTTTGTTTGGATCAGGTGCGCCTGCAGCTGACATTGCAGCGAATGCGGTAATCATACCAATTACGGTACCCAACAGACCCAGGAGGGTTGCAGCTGATGTGATGGTAGAAAGGAATACAAGGTTTTTCTCCAGCATGGGCATTTCCAATGCAGTAGCTTCTTCCACTTCGTTAGAGATGCTGAGCAGCTTTTGATCTGTATTCAATTCGGTGTCGGTGATCATTTCTTTGTATTTCACCAAACCAGCTTTCATTACGTTTCCTACGGAACCGCTTTGTTTGTCACATTCAGCAATAGCTGCATCTACATTTTTATTAGCCAGGTGATATTGAACTTTACGAACAAATTCACCACCGTTCATTTTTCCTTTCGCTTTGGTAATAGTCACTGCACGCTCCAATACGAATACCAACATTACCAAGAACATGGCAATCAGGAAGGGTACTACATAACCACCGAGGTACATATTACCGAGGAAGTTCTTAGGTATTTCCTTAGTCTCTGGATCACTAAAGTTGTCAGGATTTCCCAAAACGAAAATCCGAACAAGCCAACCCACACCAATACACGCCAGTACAATTAATAAATTAACCCAGAAATTATTGGAATTTTTCGGTTTACCTGCTGCACGCGGAGTTCCTGATGGTCTTGCTGTGGCTGTTTTTACGTCTGCCATGATTCTGATTTTTACGATATTAATTGTTTAGAAAAGGATACTTAAAATAGTCGCGGCAAAAATATGTCTTTGAATAAAAAAAACAAGTCCGCCACACAAATTTTACCGATTAGTTAATTTGCCCTCAAATTTAGGGGTATTCAATTACTTGTCAAACCAAATATATAATTTAAGCGCATTCATTTATAACATATTGTCGAGCGCTTCCTTGGGCAATATGACAAAAACCCTGGCACCATCGGGGCTGTACTGCGGTTGTTGGCAGGCAAATAATTCGTCGATTAAAGCCTGTGCGGCCGCGGCCGATAATGGGCCTGGCTGCGCCATTCGTTTGGCCATGGTACGCAGCAATCCGTCCTTCCGCTGATCCTTCAGTTGCGCCGATTCATGTTTCATCTGCTCCAGAATTTCTTCCAGCAAACGCTGCTCTCTGCCGGGAGCCACATCGGGCGGAGCGCCTTGTACCACATAGGTTCCGCCACCAAAAGGCGATACATCGTAGCCCAGTTGCTTTAGCGTGGGCAACAGCTCCTCGAGCAAGGCCGCATCGGCCGGCGAAAAACGGATGGTAACAGGAAACAACAATTGTTGCGAAACTGTTTGATCGGCATTTAATCTTTCTGATAAGCGCTCGTAATGTATCCGCTCCAATGCCCGCTTCTGATGCATCAGCAATAAGCCCGACTTCATAGTGCTCATCAGATAATCCCGCCATTGAAGTACGGGTTGTCCCTGACTCACTGCATCATCAAAGACAATTTCTGAGGGTAAAATCCCCAGGTCGGAAGAGGCTACATGTTCGGGTGGGGACGGCAAATCAGGCAGTTGTGGCATGAAATGCCGGCTCTGTTCCTGCCAGCGCTGGCGGTCATTACTTTGCTCTAAAAAATGCGCTTTTCCACCTTCAGCAAAAGAATGGTACAAATAACTGCCCCGCACAGCTTCACGGGTGGCGTCAGTTTGCGGTAACTTCAGGGCCTCCAGATTCTGTATTTCCGTATTTAACGTAAAATCCAGGGAGGGAGCGATATTGAACCGGGCTAAGGCATGTTTTACTGCCGATTGCAAATATGCGTACATAAGCTTATCGTCATCAAACTTGACCTCCTGCTTGGTGGGGTGCACATTTACATCTACCCGGGAAGGATCCAGCTCGAGAAACAATACGTAGAAGGGGAACGACTCTTTTTCGATCAGTCCGTCAAATGCGCTCACCACAGCATGGTGTAAATAGGCATTGCGGATAAACCTGCCATTTATAAAGAAAAACTGATTTCCTCTGGTTTTGGCAGCTATCTCGGGTTTGCCTATGAAGCCGTGAATATGCAGTAGTTCGGTCTGCTCTTCCACCTGTACCAGGTTCTTCTCGACCTTATTGCCCAATAGCTCTACAATACGGTTTTTCTGGTTGCCGGGTGTTAAATGGAACTGCTCGGTATTGTTATGAAACAATCGAAAACGAATTTGCGGGAAAGCCATGGCAACCCGGGTAAATTCGTCGATGATATGCTTAAATTCCGAAGTATTGGATTTGAGGAATTTGCGTCGGGCAGGAACGTTATAAAACAGGTTCTTAATTGAAAAACTTGTACCGGGAGCACAGGCAACCGGCTCCTGTTTACGCACTTCTGACGCTTCTATCACCAGGCAGGTCCCCAGTTCTTCTTGGTGTTGCCGTGTTTTCATCTCCACCTGCGCTACCGCTGCTATCGAAGCCAGTGCTTCACCTCTGAAGCCCATTGTCTTAATAGAAAAAAGATCGTCAATTTCTCGTATTTTGGAAGTTGCATGGCGCTCAAAGCTCATGCGGGCGTCCATTGGGCTCATTCCACTTCCGTTATCAACTACCTGAATAAGCTCCTTGCCGGCATCCCTCAAAATGAGCTGAATGTCGGTGGCTCCGGCGTCAATACTGTTTTCCAGCAGCTCCTTCACTGCCGAAGCCGGCCGCTGTACCACCTCGCCGGCAGCTATCTGGTTGGCCAGATGATCAGGAAGTAATTGAATTATTTCGGGCAATGTTCAAATAGAATTTTGATATTTAACACCTGTTACCATCGTCTGACGGGGAACGCGAAGTTAGGAAAACAGGTCGTAAGCCATGTCTATTTTCCCTTGATATGAACTTCTGTCTTGGCCACGCTACCCAAATGTGCTTCGTTATGGATATTGACCTGCTGTGCAGGCTCCTGCTGGGAAGAAAACTCGAGCCTGTAAATTTTCATTAATAAAATAAAGTAAGCCAGTAATAAAGGCCCGAAAATCAACCCCATAATACCAAAAATCTGCAAACCCACGATGACCCCGAATACAGTTATCAGCGGATGCACATCCCCGATTTTTTTCATAATTGTAAAACGCAGCACATTGTCAATATTGGATACTACAATAGCGCAGTACAGGGTTAAACCGATACCGATACCTATTTTCCCGGAAGCCATAACGACAATGCAAATAGGCACCCATACAATCATAGTACCCACCATTGGAACAATGGAAGCCACCCCGGTGAGAACTCCCCAGACCAAAGCCTGATCTACGCCAAATATCCAATAACCCAATACGGCTATCAGACATTGACAAAGCATCAGTACCGGTATTCCGATAGCATTGGAAACCACCATATTGCGGGTCTCTGACCAGAGCGAATCCTTATTTTCTTCCTTGAGGGGTAATAACCGCGTCATTCTGCGTTCCATATCCCTACCGCTTAACAGCATGAAGTAGAGTGTAAAAAATGCAACAAGAGTATTGACGACCACGCTCATGGTAGCGTTCAGAAATTGAGGCAATATGGCAATTACGCTATTGAGGCCCTGCTCAATACGATTATCGTCAATTTTTAACTGTGGCAGGTAGCGGTTTATAATCTCAATAAAGCGTTTTCCCTGTGCTATAAATTCACTGGTATTGTTGAACGCTTCGGTAAAATGAGGCAGGGTCAGCTCTACCAGCAGCCAAATGGGCACTACAAAAACACAAACACAGGTAACGATTAATGTGAGTGCGGCCAGCCATTTTTTCCAACGCCGTATAATCGTTAACCTGAAATAGATCTGGCGCAGCAGTATATACAAAGTTACAGCACCTAAAAAACCGGGAATGAAGTACTGTAACTGCCAAACCAGCAAAATGCCGATAAACGCAATGAGCATCAACAGAGTTAGCTGCTTCAGCCCGTTTGTTTTCAAAATCTCCATAAATTTAATTTTATTTTTTGCCGCCGCCTGCCGCGACCTTAGCGTGTTTTCTGAAAAACCACATGAATTTAGAAAAAAATCTATGTGGAAATCCATTTATAAGCCATAGAAGTACTTAAATTACATAGCTATAGGCTAAGTTGTTCACCGGGATGGTATCCAGTGGCTAACAAATGATAACGTTTTACTAAAAAAACACAGTTTTCGAACAAACTGTAGCGAAGATTGTAGTTTTGTCTGTACGTAAAAACCTTAGTTTCACAATTAAAATCAGCTAGTTATGGCAAACAGTGCAGGAAAAACAGTAGCAACATTATTGATTGGCGCAGCAGTAGGCGCAGCAGTAGGTTATGTATTGGGAACCGATAAAGACAAACGTCAGGAGCAAATCGATCGTTTAAAAAACAGTATCGACCGCCTAAAAGCTAAATTAGGTAAGAAAACCTCTGATATCGAAGATGAAATTTTCAGTGCCTAAGTTAACCCAGCTAAAAAAATAGCGCGTGTTGAAAAATCCTATCAGTTCGCTTAAGGAGAAAATAACCCAGTACCTGCAGTTGCGTTTCGAGCTTATCCGTTTGGAGGTGATCGAGCGACTCGTAAATGTAATGGGTTATTTTGCTTTTATTATCATTGCCACATTCCTGGTATTCCTGACTATTTTCTTCATTTTTCTGGGAATAGCGGAACTCTTTAACCAGTTGTTCAATAGCTATGCATTGGGTTACCTCTGCACGGCTGGTATCATTCTACTCTGTTCTGTAATCGTATTTATGTCTGGCAAAAAAATCATTCGTTTTTTTGCAGGCAGAATGGTTCGGATGCTGACGCAAAAAAAGAGCGACGGTGCAGATACAGATGATGGTAATGAAGAGCAACTCTGAAAAAGCCATTGAAAAACCATGGGATATAAAAGGAAACAATTTTCGAATTTGGATGAAGTAGATGCTGAGCAGGCGCGGATGCGTGCCAAAGCCCGGCAAATGGAACGCCATTGGTGGGATGATATACTTAATCCTCAACAACTGGCACTGGGAATAGCCGGCAAAATTATTAGCCGGGGCTTAAGCTCGCGAAAAACTTCTTCCGGCAGATTGCCTGCGGGCAAGCTGTCGTTGGCAGGGGCCGGTTCCGTTGCCGCATCAGGTGCGGGTAGCTCGGTGGTAGGCAAACTGGTTAAAACAGCCGGAATATCCTTCCTGAAATGGCAATTATTTAACCTGGGCCTTCTGGTAGGCAGGAAAATCATAAGGTCCCTTCGGGAAAAACGGCAACGTGATAAGTTATTGCATCATTCGTAATACCGAAACTTAGATAACATAAAAACGGGGCAGCCTAAATCAAGGCTGCCCCGTTTTATTATGAATCCAGAAGCTCTTTATTTGATATTCTGTTTTATAAAGTCCCGTATCTTACGTGTATAATCGAAATAGCCAGCCTCCATACGCAACCAAAATATGATAAAAATGAGCAGGCCTGCACTCAGCATCACCAGCGACGGTAAGAAACTCTCTGCAGGATTCATCAGGTAAAATCCGCTGGCTCCGATAATACAGAACAAACAGAAAATCACGATAAGATAAGGACCGCCGACATCAATTTTCCGGGGTTTGGAAGTAACAATGATTTTCGTTCCGGAAGCACTGTTAGCCTGCATCTCAACATGCGTGATGGGTAATGTTTTAATAGAACTCACCTCTTCGGCATGTGGAATAATTTTAAGCATTTCCTCTTTCTCCAAAACTTCAAAGTCCAATTGATGTACCTGCAAGTGCTTACCCAGTAATCGCTGTTTTATATCCTCTTTCGACAATGGCGTGCTATAACGATAAGTACGATTGAAAATCATATGTCATTTTGTTTAAGAGTGAGTAATTAATTGCTTCTAAATTTAGAACAAGATAAAATCTAATATTATCATTTCCAAGAAATATTTGCTATTTTTTCTTAAATTATTATTTATCCTATCCTACCTGATCTATGACCCGTCTGTGCCTGAGAACCGTTGGAATTATAACGTTAAAAAGGCAGTCTGATTTTAACGGAGGATTACTTACTTTTATTTCCTGCTTAAAATAGCAGCTAATACTTAGAAGATGCGTAAAATCTGGACACTATTAACCTGCATATTAGTAGGTAGTGTATACCCACAAAAAACATTGGCACAAGTAAGGCAGACGCCCGGCAGCACTATAACCATGGAGGAAGTGAATAACCTTCCCAACTACCTGACTCCGGCACTCAATCAGCAAAGTCAAAGTCTGGTATTATTGCAGTTATCAGCTGCCCCCGACCATCAGATGTTTCTGCAATCGGGCATCGTGCTGGAAGACAATATCAGTGGCGGTCAGTACCTGGCTACAGTACATAAGCCGCTTACATTGGAAAACATTCAGAAGCTGCAGATTGTTGGCTGGAGCCTGCTGCCATCACAGCTGAAACTCAGCCCCTGGTTTGCCGAACAAAATTTTGCGGCAGAAGAGGTAATAACGGTTCTGGTTTCCGTAACAAAAGGCCTGGGCCCCGAACAGCTTACACCATGGCTTGCAGCGTATGGCGCACAACTAACAGCCGACCAGCCCTGGAATGCGGCTAATCTATGGCAGATCAATATTCCCTTCGAAAAAATTGAGTTACTGGCCACGGAGCCCTTTATACGCTATATAAATCCAAAATTCAATGCACAGGCTGTAAACAGTCAGGCACGCGGCTTTACCAATGCTCAAATTGCCACTCAACCATTGAGCCTCGGCGGTTATAACCTGGCCGGAGAAGGCGTAACCATCGGCGTGGGCGATGATTCAGACCCTACACATATCGACTATGTAGACCGGGTTCGCAGTTTTAACCCCATACTTAGCAGCGATCATGGATTTCATACTACCGGCACTGTAGGCGGAGCCGGGCTCAAAGATGAACGTTTTCGTGGATTCGCCAGCAAAAGCAATTTAATCTCCGATTATTTCAGTCAGATAATTGCGAACGGTGCAACCTATCATCAGGACTTCGACATGATGCTAACCAGTAATTCCTACGGAAACGTGCTGGGCAGTTGCAGTTATGCAGGAACCTACGATGTTTACGCTCAGTATGTAGATCAGCAAATGTTTAGCAATCCGCAACTGCTTCACGTGTTTGCTGCTGCCAATGATGGTGATATGACCTGCAGTCCCTACCCTCTGGGCTACGCAACGGTTACAGGCTCGTACAACACTGCCAAGAACGCCCTGACCGTTGGCGCATTGGGAAAAACAAGACAGCGTAATGCATCTTACACATCGCGGGGACCTGTAAAAGATGGCCGGCTTAAACCTGAAATCACCGCGGTAGGCAGCTATCTTTTTTCTACGGTTTTTGACAACAATTATCAATGGAACAACGGAACCAGTATGGCCTGTCCTAATGTTGCAGGTGCGGCTGTACTGATGTACCAGCGATACCGTCAGTTGAATGGTGGCCAGAATCCGAAAGCTGGCCTTATAAAAGCCAGCCTTATGAACGGGGCCAGCGACCTGGCTACCCCGGGTCCCGATTACAGTTATGGATTTGGCTTACTAAATCTTGCACATTCGCTCCGAATCCTGGACAGCAATCGTTACTTCTCGGCCAGCATCAACACCGGACAGGAGCATACGTACACATTCACCGTACCTTCCAATACCGCACAGGCAAAGGTAATGTTGTACTGGAACGATCCCGCAGCCGCACCGTTGAGTGCACACGCATTGATCAACGATCTGGATATAAGTGTAACAACACCGGCGGCTGGCACGGTATTACCCCTGGTACTGGACACGGTACCATCCCAGGTTACGGCAGCGGCTGTACCCGGCATTGACCGCATTAACAATGTAGAGCAGGTAACCCTGAATAATCCCGCAGCCGGCACGTACACGATCAAAGTAAAGGGACACGCTGTACCTGAAGCCAACCAGGAGTACTTTGTTGTATACGATTTCCTGCAACAAGGCATCAGTATGCAGTATCCCTTTGGCGGAGAAGCTCTGGTAGCGGGCGATTCGATGATTATATACTGGGAAGCCTCCGAAAGCAGTAATAATTTCAGTGTCTTGTTCTCGGCAGATAACGGAGCCAACTGGACGACGATTAATAACAACGTGGCATCGCAGCTACGTTCCTACGAATGGTTAATTCCGGGAGGCATATCTTCCAGCCAGTGCCTGGTAAGGGTTACGCGGAATGGTAGCGGTGAGCAGGCTCAGAGCAAGCCGTTCGTAATATCGGGCCGTCCCGTAGCAGAATTGAGCCCCGGCACAGAACAATGTCCCGGCAGTATAAAAATCAGCTGGAACCCTGTAACTGGAGCAAGCGCATACCGGCTTTTCCGTAAAATAGGCTCTGAAATGGTATCGGTGGCCACCACAGCGGGCACCTCGTACACCTTTAGTAACCTTCATACCGACTCCAGCTACTGGGTTGCTGTCGCTGCCGTAGTAGGTGGCAGTACCGGCATGCGATCGGTGGCAATCAGCCGTACGCCCAACGACGGCAACTGCGCAGGTGTTGTGCCCGGCGATCTGGCTGTCAGAAAAATACTGAGTCCCACTAGCGGCCGCAAACTGACTTCAACCGCACTGAGCAGTTTGCATTCCCTCACGGTATTGGTAGGAAACAATGATGGGCAGGTAGCCAACAATTACCGGATATCCTACAAAATTAATAACGCGGCCTGGGTGCATCAATTATACAGCGACCCCATCAATGCCGCCGGCACGCGACAATTGTCTCTGGGACAGGTAAACCTGTCTAATACCGGCACCTATACCATTCGTGTTGCAATAAGTAACCTTAGCCAGCCTGACCCCATAAGCGGCAACGATACGCTGGTGGTTAGCGTGCGCCATTTGGAAAACCCGGAAATGAACCTCAGCGGAGGTTATGAAGAAGGCTTCGAAACAGTACCCGATTTACACTTTACCGGCATACCTGCCATTGGCATTAGCGGTGCAGACAAATGGGACTTCAACCCATCGAAACCCAAAGGACGCATCAGGAGTTTTGTGACTTCTGCTATTGCCATCGACGGCAGCCGGTCTATGAGCCTTGATAATGCCGGCAACCAGGTGTTCGACATTGAGAGTAGCAGTTATAATACACTTACCGGCACCTTTAACCTAAGTAATTATAATACTACCAATTGGGAGGTACGCTGCGAATTCGAGTATTTATTGCACGGCGTACCCAAATTTGACACAGGCAATTTTGCTTGGGTTCGCGGCAGCGATACCGATCCCTGGCTACCCCTGGCAGCCTACCAAATTGACACCAATAACCTGGGCGAAGTATATCATACCGGAAGTCTTTCCCTGACTGATATACTGGCGGCCAATGGCCAGACATTCTCGACCAGTACCCAGGTGCGGTTTACCCAGTATGATACGTCCAGTATTGGTGCCACGTATTTTGGCAACGGGCTCACGATGGACAACTTCAAACTATATCTTGTAACCGACGATGTACAATTAACCAGTATTGACTCGGTATATGCCTATAACTGCGGGCTCAGCGATCAGGTACCCCTGCACCTGACTATTGCAAACCGTGTCAATAATACCGTACACAACATAGCGGTGTACTATCAGCTTGACGAAGGGCCTGTTCATACGGGCATTATTGATTCCATACCAGGTAAAGACACCATTGTATACACCTTTGCCGAGACCATGAACCTGTCGGCAAATACCGGCTTTAAAATTTCGGCATGGCTATATGTGCCCACCGATACCTATCGCCTGAACGACAGCGTTATAAATTACAATATCCGCAACCAACCTGTTATTACCAGCTTCCCTTATCTGCAGAATTTTGAAGCGGACGAAGGATATTTCTATAGCGATGGTGTCAACAGCAGTTGGGAATATGGTACACCCAATGCAACACACATCAACCATGCTGCCAGCGGAACCAAGGCATGGAAAACAAACCTGAACGGAAACTATAATCGCCAGGAAATTTCCTATTTGTATTCACCTTGTTTCCATATTGGCGGGCTGATCCAGCCTATGCTGAGTTTCAACCTGGCCTCTGATATTGAATCTCCGGGACGCTCGGTGTATGATATTGCATTTGCCGAGTACAGCTACGATGGATTTACCTGGGAAAGGCTTGGAGCGGCTGGGGAAGGCACCAACTGGTATACCAACGATTCGGTGCAGGCATGGACGCAGGAAGGTGAAACATACTGGCACGTAGCCACTATCCCATTACCCAAAGACAACGATATAGTTTCCTTTAGAATAGCCTTACGCAGCGACCAGGGTGCTGAATTTGAAGGTATAGCTATTGACGACATACACGTCTATGATCTTGTGCAGCCAATTTTCAACGGCGACCAGTTTGCAACGCCGCAGGTACGCAACGCCGGCGCCAGTCAGCAAACCGATTTTACAGAGAATAACCAAATAGCGGCAAGTATTTTTACCGGCAGCAGTAACCTTGGTAGCGTAACCGTTCAAAGTTATGGCCACGACCGCTTCGTGAATTTTGACAGCACCCAGTATTTCCTCCCGCGCAATTTTGTAATACAGCCGGGCAACCAACCCGGCGACAGCGTAACAATCCGGTTTTACATAGCGGACGAGGGTATGGATCGCATACGCCGCGATACCATTTGTGGATCCTGCAGCCAGATTGCCGAAGTTCAACAATTAGGCGTCACACTGTACGAAGATGCAGACAACAGCAAAGAGAACAACACCTTGATCGACAATACACAGGGACAATACACCTTCCTGGGTAAAGAGCATCTGACCTGGATTCCTTACGACATAGGCTATTATGCCGACTTGAAAGTGAAATCGTTTTCCGAATTCTGGTTCAACAATGGAGGTCCTACCCGCGACCGCCCGCTATCTGCTAACCTTTTCGACTTCGAAGCGCAACACCAGGGCGCCAGGCAGGCTATGCTCAACTGGACCTCTTACGTCAATGCGCAAACCGTTCGGTACGAATTGGAAAGGGCTAACGAATCGCTGCGTTTCGAAACCATTCATACAGTTGAAGCATTCGGCCCCGATGGACAAAGCTATGCTTATGTAGATGAGCCCAGGATTACGGGCGCCAGAGTTTACTACCGCGTCAAATACCTCATGCAAAGCGGTGAGGTGATGTACAGCGTAATACGGAGCCTTGACTGGTCCGACAAGGAAGGTCTTATGGTCGTTTACCCCAATCCGGTACATAATGGATCGCTTACGCTCGAATGGTTTAAAGGTTTTGGCGACGGCATACAATGGTCGTTGTACACCCTGACCGGCCAACAGGTACTGAGCAACTATACAGAAACGGATCCGTTCAACGGCAAATACACGTTTCAGCTGTCACAATTAGGACTATCGCCGGGCATTTACATACTTAAAGTTAAAAGCGGCCGGCAAACCTGGGAGTTCAAAATTGTATATCAGTAGTACACTTCATCTGGTACAACATTAAGGGCCTGCAACGGGCCCTTAATTTATACACCTTAACCGACCAGGACGCAACCGGGATATCAAGTTTTCAGGCAGCCGGCTTTTAACAGTCGGTGGTTGAAAAACGAATGGAAAAATTTGTCGTAAAAAACGCCTCACTTTGGCGCAGCCGGCCCCTATTTTCGCAGTTATGCTACAGTATTTTTGTACACAGAAAACCCCTGAACGATTCCGTTTGATGTGAATGCCAGATAAGCTGCTATTCGCATTTTACAGTGACGCTGCTGTGAAAGCTTTAGCAGGGGACTCTGGCCGCTGGTGCTAATTTTATAGTTACTGCTTCCCTATAATCAAACAAGATACAAACACTCATCTATGAAATGGACCTGTATGCTGCTCTGTATTTGCTTGGTGGCAGCCCTCGATGAAGAAGCCTTAGGCACCGGCGATTTTGTTCTGGGAAAAACAGAACGAATTCATTCAGCCGTATTAAACGAAGACCGCGTGTTGAATATATACCTTCCCGAAGGTTACAGCGATACCCTTGCCTATCCGGTCATTTACTTACTGGATGGGAGCGCCGACGAAGATTTTATCCACGTGGCGGGTTTGCTCCAATACTACAATTTTCCCTGGATTAACCGGGTGCCAAAGAGTATTCTGGTAGGCATTGCAAATACCAGCAGGGGCCGCGACTTCACGACGCCTACCAATGACAGCCTGAGTAAGTCCTGGGTACCTGAAAACGGCGGCGCGTATGCCTTTATAGAATTTATAGAAAAAGAATTACAACCCTTTATTCAGAAAAAATATAAGGGCTCCGGACAAAGAACGATCATAGGGCAGTCGCTGGGTGGCTTACTGGCCACTGAAATTTTAATGAGCCGCCCCGGTTTGTTCGACAAATACATCATCATTAGTCCCAGCTTATGGTGGGACAAAGGAAGCCTTAGCCAAAGAATCAGTAGCAGTAAAGTGACGGCCAGAGGAATTGAAGTATATCTGGGCGTGGGCAAAGAAGGCGCTATTGATGCCGGGCATACAACTATGGAAGAGGAAGCGGCGTTACTGGCTAAGTATCTGAAGAACAATAATGAGCCGCAGATTACGGTGCATTTCGATTTTATGCCCGACGAAGACCATGCTACAGCCGGGCACCAGGCTATTATGAACGCGTTTAAATTGTTGTATCCCAAGAACCCTTAAATGCAGGTATTGTGCTGATGCTTCCCATTAGCGCTGTAATTTTTGCATCAGAGAATCTTCGGCTCCGGCCTTCAATTGCAGGGCCTTCCCAATCTGGTCATTCGGCATGGTCATCGACAACACATACTGACGTATTTTCCAATGTCCGTCGCGCAGTGTAAGTACGCCCGAACCGCGGCATATCTTCATTTGAGTTTGTAGCAATTCGTCAAACCAAACGGTCTGGCTACCGGAATCGTGGTATAAGTGTCGTTCTAAAGCAGTAAAACTCCAGGCTTTTTTATTATCGAAAAAAGGTCGGGACCAATCCATAAATTCCTGCTTGTTCCAATACTCTGTTGCATCGGTACCAATGAAAACGCTGGCTGTGTCCATGAAGCCAAAATAGGCGTCGAAATCGGCACGTGCAGCTGCCGCGTGGAAACTGTCCAATACAGCATGTACCTCCTGCTCGTTGTAGGCAGCAACCTGCATTGGCTGGTTGGAGGATGTCGCATCGCCGCTCGTTTGAGTGTTGCAGGAAACGATTGCTATCGACAAACCGAAGGCCAGCAGCAGGCAACTGAGATTTAGTTTCATAAAATACTTTTTTATGGGAATTATTAAGCGTAAAACATGCTCCGCCTCATTTGATCTCGCGCCATTCACCAATTTAGCGATGTATCAGGAGTGTTTAACAGAGACCAAGTAGTTATCCACCACACATTTATTGTCACGAATATACGCCAATAAACAACTATTCAACCTGTAGCTGCTACGTTGATGTAACAGGGAATACAATGGAACAAGGAGCAGTTAAGTAGTAAGTCGGTGTCTTCAGGGCGTTAAAAAAAATCTTGTTACTTTTGCAACCTGTATCTAAACCAGGGTAATGAGTAATAACAACAACTATGTTGCAATTTTGGCCGGCGGAGTAGGAAGTCGGTTCTGGCCTGAAAGCCGCCAGAAATTACCTAAACAATTTTTAGACCTGCTGGGCACCGGTCAAAGCCTGCTCCAAACTACTTATAACCGGTTTAAGGACATAGTTCCTATAGAGCAAATTTTTGTTATTACACACCAGCCCTATGTGTCATTTGTTAAACAACATTTGCCCGACCTTCCCACTGCCAATATACTTAGCGAGCCATCCAGGAAAAACACAGCACCCAGCGCAGCTTATCTGTCGCATAAAATTCATGCCATCAATCCCAGGGCAAATATTCTGCTGAGTCCGGCCGACTATCTGATTTTGGATGAGCAAACCTTTCGGCAGCAGATGCTCGAAGCTTTTGACTTTGTAGCCGAACACGACGAAATACTGTCAATCGGCATCAAGCCTACCCGCCCCGACACTAACTACGGTTATATCCAGTTTGAAACCAAAAACATTCAGGAACAATTTCATAAGGTAAGAACTTTTGTAGAGAAGCCTAACCTCGACATTGCGCGCACCTTTTTGCGTTCGGGCGATTTCCTTTGGAACTCAGGCATATTTGCCTGGAATACAAGAACTATTCTTAAAGTTTTTGAAGAACATTTACCCGAGCTCAACGAGGTGTTTGTGAATGCTGCGGAAGTACTGAATACTCCGCAGGAAGAAAAGGCTATGGAAATGTTGTACGCACAGTGTACCAATATTTCGATCGACTACGGCATTATGGAAAAAGCGCGAAATGTATACGTGCTCGCATCCCGCTTCGGCTGGAGCGATTTGGGTAACTGGGAAGCTGTGTACGAACATTCGGAAAAAGATTACCTTGGCAATGCCGTATATGGTAAAAATGTTGTGGTCATCGACTCATCGGAATGCATGGTGAAGGCTCCTGAGCGCAAACTGGTAGTATTACAGGGGTTGGAGCAGTATATCGTTATTGATACGCCTGAAATTCTGCTCATTTGCGAGCGCAACAAGGAAAAACAACTGAAAGATTATGTGGCCGAGGTAAAACGCAACAAAGGCGAAGAATTTCTCTAAGCTTGCAAATCCGACCGGAGATAACCTGGTTCAGGTGTATATAAACAATATCATTCTTTAATCATATCCATACTCATGCTTCCTAAATACAACAGGATACTGCTCAAATTATCAGGCGAGTCGCTTATGGGCGACCGCAACTTCGGACTGGACCCTAAAATGCTGACCCAATACGCTGCCGATATCAAGGCTGTAACCGATTTAGGGGTACAGGTAGCCATTGTTATTGGTGGTGGCAACATATATCGGGGTATGAACGAAGTAGAAACCGGCATCGAACGTGCACAAGGCGATTATATGGGCATGCTGGCCACGGTCATCAATGGTATGGCCCTTCAGGCGGCTCTCGAAAAAGCCGGGATGAACACCCGCCTGCTCAGCGCTATTAAAATGGAGCAAATTGCCGAACCCTATATCCGCCGCCGCGCTATACGCCACCTGGAACGGGGCCGCGTCGTAATTTTCGGAGCAGGAACCGGAAATCCCTATTTTACCACCGATACCGCAGGTTCGCTCAGAGCAGTTGAAATTAACGCAGACGTTATTTTGAAAGGTACCCGCGTAGACGGCATATACTCTGCAGATCCTGAAAAAGACCCCAACGCAACCCGTTACGAAACCATCAGTTTTAACGAGGTTATCAGTAAGGAGTTGAAAGTGATGGACATGACCGCCTTTACGCTCTGCCAGGAAAACAAACTACCCATCATCGTATTCGATATGAATAAAACCGGCAACCTTGCCGATGTGGTAAGTGGAAAAAACGTAGGTACTCTCGTAAAATAATATACGCTGCAAAGCCCTAATGACCAGAAAACAACGCTACGCTGCTGTTATTGAATATTTTCTGGAATTCGCTCCGGAAGCTGAAACGGAATTAATTTACGACAATCCGTTTCAGCTACTGGTAGCCGTTATCTTATCTGCCCAGTGCACCGATAAAAGGGTCAACATGACCACGCCTTTTATCTTCGAGAAATACCCCGATCCGGCCAGTCTGGCGGCAGCCAGCTTTGATGACCTCTTCCCGCTTATAAAAAGTATCAGTTATCCCAACAATAAAACCCGGCATTTGATTGGTATGGCTCAAATGTTGATGGCCGATTTTGGAGGAGAAGTACCCATGACCGTACCTGAACTGATTCGTTTGCCCGGCGTAGGCCGGAAAACCGCCAATGTAATTACATCCGTTGTCGACAATCAGCCCAATATGGCCGTCGATACCCATGTGTTCCGCGTATCTGCGCGCATTGGATTGACGGTGAACGCCAAGACCCCTCTGCAGGCCGAACAACAGTTGATTCGCAACATTCCTCAAAACCTGATTCACCGGGCGCATCATTGGCTCATATTACACGGACGGTATATTTGTATTGCCCGGAATCCGAAATGTGCCGAATGCGGCCTTCAGCAGGTATGCAAATATTACCAGCAATATTGAAAAATTGATCGCATCTTTGCAGCCCCTTAAAGTAATATAAATTATTCAGCCAGGTTCCCGGCCTGAGTTGTTCTAAAAAGCATGTGCCCCCGGTATAAAGCAAGCAGTATCCGTATTCCCTCCTGGAAGGAAGCCGTTCAGTTGCGGCATTTCAAAACCAAACTGATTGTGGCCGGCCTGCTATTCATCGCCATTTTGATTGCGTTTCCTTATTTTTTCCAATATATTGAAGCCAGAAATGGTTATAGCCTGAGCGATATCGTGGTGGAACATATCCCGGCTGCCGACTGCTCATTGCCCATTTTTCTGTGTATATGGGGTATAACATTATTAATGCTGATCCGATGTGTAAAACAGCCTTATATGCTGCTCACGGGATTATACAGTTTTATTATACTCACTTTATTCCGTATTACAACCATAACGCTTATCCCGCTTAATCCACCTGCAGGTCTCATCCCCTTGGTGGACCCCATTTCCAATTTCTTCTACGGGAAAACGGATTTTGTGACCAAAGACCTTTTCTTTTCCGGCCATACCTCTTCTCAGTTTCTCTACTTTCTTTGTCTTCAGAAGAAATCGGATAAGTTGCTTGCCCTGCTATCTACCATCATCGTAGGCAGCCTGGTTTTAGTCCAGCATGTACACTATACCATCGATGTGGTTGCAGCTATTCCGTTAACCTATTTATGTTATCTGGCCGGTCGGCGAGTAGCCGGGAATAGGTCCGAATTCCCGTTTACAGCGTAATACTGCAAACGCCCTTCCTGTCCATAATCAGGGCTCGCTATACTATTTCAGGGCCTGACATCGCCACCTTCCGGAAAAACTTTTCCACAGAATTATACATTGCTGAATGCACAGGGATGTGCATCGTCCCCGGCATCACCGCGAGCGCCTCGTCAGTTGACATTTGCCATTGGTACAGAACGCCGGTATAGAACCTGTAATTATTTTCTATAGTAATTTGGCTTCCGGTATTGGCTTGTTCTGCTCTCAGTTTGGACCGGGGTTATGCACTGCAATCCGGGTACACTGATGTTTATGGTCGTTTGCCGACTACAGCCTTTCAGGCATGGAGCTTTACTTATTTTGGAATTGATTTTATTTTTTCGAAAATATCGTACTACCTTCGCGGCCGAAAGATTTAATTATTATTTATTTCCTGTTACAACTATTGCAAACAATAGCACAGGAAGCCTCGGGGTGCCTTACTATCAGGCTGAGATCAAACCCGTAGAACCTGGACCGGATAATGCCGGTTAGGAAAGGTAAGCAAATGGTTTTCCATCTTACCTGAATGTTTTCTTACAGCTAGTACAGGCCAGCCTGTAGCTGTTACTGTTAACCAGCATGTTGCCTGCTATCCGATGCCGGGCAATAGCGGATTTGTAAACCATTTGTTTTATGATACAACAAAAACAAAAACAGGTTTTATTGCTGACAGCAGTTATTGTCAGCGGTACCACCTATGCACAAGACAGCGACACCGCTGCGGCGGTAACCCGTTCACAGGAACTTATCCCTGTAGAAATCAAAGCAGTAAGGGCCAACGAAAAAAGCCCCTATGCCATCAGCAACCTGAACGAACAGGACATCCGGAACGCCAACCTGGGTCAGGACATTCCTTACATTCTGAATCTTACACCCTCCGTGGTTATTTCCTCCGATGCAGGAGCGGGCGTGGGATATACTGGTCTTCGCATCAGAGGTACAGACGCATCCCGCATTAACTTTACTATTAACGGTATTCCCGTAAACGATGCAGAATCACAGGCTGCCATTTTCGTAGATTTCCCCGATCTGCTCTCTTCCACCAATTCTATTCAAATACAGCGTGGCGTCGGATCATCCACCAATGGTGCCGGAGCTTTCGGAGCATCGGTCAACCTCAGTAACTTGCAGCAGGAGCGCAAGGCTTTTGCCGAAATCAACAATACAATAGGATCGTTCAACACCCGGAAACACACAGCCCGCGCAGGCACAGGAGTTCTCAGAAACGGTCTGCAATTCGATGTACGCGCTTCTAAAATTGTTTCAGACGGCTATGTCGAGCGTGCTTCAGCCGACCTCAAATCATTGCAGTTTATTGCAGGTTGGAATTCCAAAAACGAGAAGACCTCGCTGCGCTTCAACCTGTTTACAGGTACGGAGAAAACCGGGCAGGCCTGGAACGGAATTTCTAAGGATTCACTTGCAACAAACCGCCGTTTCAACGGCTTGGGATTGAAAGCCGACGGTACCTACTACGACGATCAGACCGACAATTACCAGCAGGACTACTATCAATTGTTTTTCGATCACCGCTTCAACCAACACTGGAGCGCACACGCCGCCCTTTTCCTCACCCGCGGAAAAGGCTTTTACAACGAATACCGCCTGGGTGAATCCTTCAGCAGCTACGGATTGCCATCATTTACAACACCGGCAGGTGATACCTTTGAAACGGCTAACCTCACCCGCCGTCTCTGGCTCGACAATTATTACTACGGCGGCGTGTACTCTCTCAGCTATCAAAAAAACAAAACCGAATTCATTCTGGGAGGCTCGCTTACCCAATACGATGGAAAACATTATGGTTTTGTAACCTGGGCCGACTATGGAGTACCCGACAACTACAGATGGTACAACCTGGATGCATTTAAAACCGATTTCAATATCTATGCAAAATTGCAACAGCAACTTACACGGAACCTGTATGCTTTTGCCGATCTGCAATACCGCATGGTCAATTATAAAATCAACGGATTCCGGCGCAATCCTGAGCTCCGTCCGGATGCGCAGTTTAATTTCCTGAATCCTAAGGCCGGACTTAGTTATTTAAAGGCTCATAACTACCGCTCCGAAAGCAAGGCCTACGCCTCCTTTGCGGTTGCCAACAAAGAACCGAACCGCGACGACTTTGAAGCTTCGCCTGCACAGGCACCACTGCACGAATCATTATACAACACGGAACTGGGTTATCAATTCCGCGATATCCGTTTTGAAGCCGGGGCCAACCTCTACTACATGCTGTACAAAAATCAACTTATCCCAACCGGCAAAATCAACGATGTAGGTACTGCCACACGTACCAATGTACCGAACAGTTATAGAATGGGGATTGAGCTAATGGCGGCAGCCCGGCCGGTTCACTGGTTACAGCTGGCTGCAAACGCAACCATTTCACGCAACAAAATCAATACTTTCACCGAATACATCGACAACTATGATACCGGCGAGCAAATGGAGTACACTTATGAGCAAACCGACATAGCTTTTTCTCCACGTGTTATTGCTGCAGGCTCTGCCACACTGGAACCACTTGCCGGCAGACTTAAAGATCAACAGTTTTTTGTTGACCTGATGGCTAAGCATGTGGGTCGTCAGTACCTCGATAATACTACGAACATAGACCGCAGTATCAATCCTTACAGTCTTTGTGATATTCGCTTGCGTTATACCTTACAATCGGTAGTAGCCCGTGAAATTGGCATATCATTGGCATTGAACAACATATTCAATAAGTACTATGAAGCCAACGGCTACACCTTCAGCTACCAGTACGGCGGCCGCATGACTACCGAAAACTATTACTTCCCGCAGGCAGGTTTCAATTTCCTGCTGGCCTTAAATATTCGCTTCTAATACATGACCCAATTCTTAGAATCATCCGGCGTTCAGCCGCATCCGGGTACAATACTTTCTTCCGAAGCAGTGGACATAATTCGCCGGTACGAAGCTCAGGCTGAACAGGAGCGCCAATTGCCTCAGGCTGTTCTCGGGCTTATATACGAACAACAGTGGTTGAAAGTCCTCGTCCCCCAATCTGCCGGCGGACTGGAAAAGCCGCTTCCCGGGGTAGTGCGTTTGTTTGAAGCCCTCGCCTGGGCTGGTGGCAATACCGGATGGTGTGTTAATCTCGGTGCCGGAGCCAATATGTTTGCGGGCTATCTTGATCAGGCCACAAGCCTTGCCATTTTCGACACAGCCACTACCTGGTGTGCAGGCAGCGGGGCCATCTCGGGCAGGGCAACAAGAGTAGCGGGAGGTTATATGCTCTCGGGCCATTGGAAATATGCCAGCGGCGCCAATCATGCCACACATTTTACAGCCAATGCCTATATAGATCTTACTGAGGACCACGAAGGCCTTACTCCCACCGCTGCGCCGTTCCGTTCATTTATAGTACCCGCCGACAAAGTGCGCAACCACCGCAACTGGCAGGCCACAGGGCTGCAGGCTACTTCCAGCAACGACTTTGAAATAATAGACGTTTTTGTTCCCGAACAGCATACGTTCAGTCTGTTGCAGCCCTCCGACTTCGCGACCAATGCCCTGTACAGGTTCCCATTTGAAGCCATGGCGGTCATCAATATGACCTGTATGATCACAGGTCTGGCCTTCCATTTTGCAGATGAGTACCAAAGGCTGGCGATAAATAAAAAACCTGCACACCAGGAACTAACACTCGAAGCGCATCCGGCAGCTGCTGCGATTTACAAAAAAGTATCAGCTCGTTTCAACGAAGCCAGAAATAAGATGTACCACGCGCTTGACCAACTCTGGATTGTGTACGAATCAGGACAGACTGCCGATAAGTCTGAACTGGAGCAGTTTATTCAGACCTGTAAAAATGCGTCCGCGGCATCAAGACAACTTATCAACGAGTTATACCCTTTGTGCGGTATGAGTGTCCTGAACGGCGAAGCGCCCTTAAATAAAATCTGGCGAGATGCGATGACGGCTTCACAGCATTACCTGCTTTCACCCCTCTAAACCACACCAGGTACCGGATAACTACCGGGAATAAAAAACCGGCCCGCTCTTTTGAGCGGGCCGGACTATTAAAATACCCATCATAAAAACTATCAAATTGACAGAGAAGCTACCCATGAATGCAACGAGTCAAACTGCTCGTCAATAAGTTCATGCGGTAATACTACGGGCTCCTCGGTAGTGTGCAAATACACAGTATGCATACCCATACGTTTGCCGAACAGCATGTCACTGAGGTTATTTCCAACCATTACGCTGGTTGCAAAATCAATTTCCGGGAACTGCTTTTTCGCCTGCAGCGCCATTCCCGTATTGGGCTTCCGAAAGGCGTCATCACGATCTGCTGCCGGCGCAAAATATACAGCGTCAATCCTGCCGCCCGCCGCCTGCACACCCGCCCTCAGACGTTGGTGAATCAATTCCAAATCCTGCGTTGTCATCAGGCCGCGACCAATACCACGTTGGTTGGTAACCACCAGTACATAATCAAATACTGAGGCAAGCTGCGCAATCGCTTCAGTTGCACCCTCACAAAACACGAAATCCTCGGTTCGTAAGATATAGCTGCCTTTATTTTCTTCGTTAATAACGCCGTCTCTGTCCAGAAATACTGCCTTTGCCATAATTTTTATTTTCGCTGGCTACGCCAGTTCCTGCTGTGCCCGGTAGTAATCTTCAGGTATTCCGATATCAATGAAATAACCATCGCTTACAAATCCCTGTAAAGCGCCAGGAGCCTGAGTTTCCAGAAAATTTTTCTCAAAAGAGAAAGCATCTGGCATACTGTTTAGATCTGCCAATGCTTTATTTATTAGATATACCCCGCCATTAATAAGACCTTCTTCTACTGCACGCTTTTCTTCAAACGCCGTTATAATACCTTCCTCATTGATAAGGACCGAACCATAGCGATCGAATTGTTGCATCGGTTTTAAGGCCAGCATGGCTTTACTGTCTGGCTTTATTGCCGACTGCATAGCTCTGAGGTCTGTTTTGAATAGCGTATCACCATTCAATACAAACACCTGATGTTCTTTGCTCTTATGCAAGGCAAGCTTTATACCTCCTCCTGTACCCCTCGGCTCTTTTTCCAATACCCAGCTTGTTTTGAAAGTAAAAGCCTTTTGGCGCAACCATTCAATTACTATCTCCGATTTATAACCCAGGGAAAAAATAACATGATCTACAAACTGCTCTTCCAAAAAGTGTAGCACATGTTGCAAAAAGGGTTCGCCGGCTACGGGAGCCATACATTTAGGCACATCCTGTACCACGCCGCTTAATCTCGTACCAAGGCCACCTGCCAAAATAATACATTCCATATTTAACACATTCACCGTTAAGGAGTAACATAAATACCTATGCCCGGGTGAGCCTGGGTAGGTTGGGGGGCCAAAATTAGTAATTAAATCAGAACACGATGAATGTTTAGTACTTTTGCGCCGCATTAAACCCAAAACGGATAACAGTAAGCTTGTATGAACCATAATTTTGAAATGATTGCCAGTATAATACGCGACCGGCGAACAGTAAAGGCCGCATCCATGAACGGGAAAATTATACCCGATGCTACTATCAGTAAGCTACTGGCATTGGCCGATTGTGCACCTACCCACGCCCGCACCGAACCTTGGCGCTTCAATGTGTACCGGGGAGAAGCTCTGACGAGTTTTTGTAAAGATCATGCCCAAATGTATTGGGATAATACGGCAGAGGAAGTGCGCAAGCAGGCAACCTTCGACAGTCTATCGCAAGTTGCTGATAATGCCTCGCACCTTGTAGTTGTAATGATGAAAAGAACGCCTGCTGCTAAAATACCCTGGAACGAAGAGTTTGCTGCTACAGCTGCTGCGGTACAGAATATTTTACTAGGTGCAGAAGCCTTGCAGCTCGCTGCTATTTGGAATACCGGAGGAATGGCGCTTAAACAGCCCATGAAAGATTATCTGCAACTCGAAGCCGATGACTGTGTCATGGGATTTATCTACCTCGGATATACCGATCAGCCGAAAAGGGAAATGGTAAGGAACATCCCGCTGGCAGCTAAAATTAATTGGGTTTCCTGATTCATAATACCCTTATATGTACTTTCAGAAAATACTAAGCCTCATTAAAAAAGATGTACTGCTGGAATGGCGGCAGAAGCATACTTTTTTCGGCGTAGTATTGTATGTAAGTTGTACTGTATTCGTATTATATATGATGGCTGGCCAGCCCGAACGTCGCATCTGGAATGCATTGTTCTGGGTGGCCCAGCTTTTTGTCACTGTTAATACCGTTGCAAAAAGCTTTCTTCAGGAAGGCGAGTCGCGCATGCGCTATTATTTCACCTTAGTTACGCCGGCCCAGTATATGCTGGCAAAAATGGTGTATAGTCTGCTGATGATGCTGGTCATGACCTCGATTTCGTATGCGTTGTTCAGTCTGCTGCTCGGCAATCCTGTTTTACGGCCCGGCATGTTTTTAGGAATATGTCTTCTGGGTGCATCAAGTCTGTCGCTTTTATTCACCTTTTTATCTGCCATAGCTGCGCAGGCGCGTCAAAATGCAGCTTTGATGGCCATTCTCGGTTTCCCCATTGCTATTCCTCTGTTAATGATTCTAAGCAACCTCGCCCTGGGCGCCGTAGCCACGGTACAACAGGAAGGCTGGTGGCAAATGGTTTTGCTAATGACCGGGATGGATGTATTACTCCTGGCGCTAAGTCTTGTTTTATTCCCTTTTCTCTGGAAAGAATAAATGGCGTCAACTTCATTTTTTCTTCTATTTCCATTATAGCAGGCATACATCCTGTTAGGAATATTCTAATTCTTCTGCATTGCCGGCTTTGTGCCGAACAATACACAGCTACATAGGTTGTAGTACATAAAGCGGAACATAATGTCCGCCTTTCGAAAACCCATTTATGGAAACAGCAGCCACACAGGAAGCTATTTGCAAGTGTATTACCGGAATTGGCGGTTATATACGCTGGCGTAAGGAACTTGGTCCCCTAGCCCGGCTGTTCTACCTGCTGGGCCGACGGAAGCCTGTCCTCAATATTGAAGCTTTTTTGCTGGGAGAACGTTTTGCTGTAGTTATCGATCCTGACCGCCGCAATACGGGCAATATGTTTAATGCCAGCCGATACCGGATTTTTGTCTGCAGTAGTGTAGACGATTTTATTCTTCAGTTTGAGGCATTCAAAAAGGAGAAACTGGCAGAGGCCGATATTAAATAGAGTATTAATCATTTAAACAAGCACTATATTACTATGGGAGACTACAAAAATCTAAGCAATGTCGAAGCAGTTGAAAAAATGAGAGAACTGGCCGAGAGCGCCCGTATATGTATGTTTTGCACCGAACTGGAACAGGCACCTTTCGCAACGCGTCCCATGGCAGTGCAGGAAATCGATGATCGCGGCAATTTGTGGTTTATCAGTCCCGGATCGAGTCAAAAAAACGAAGATATTCGACAGGACGACAAAGTGCAGTTGCTATTTTCTCACCCCGGAGATTCCAAATTCATGTCGGTTTTTGGCACTGCAGATATTTACCGTGACCGGGCAAAAATTGAAGAAATATGGACCCCCATGGCCAAGGCCTGGTTTGAGCAGGGTAAAGATGATCCGGATGTGACCATAATTGCCGTACATCCGCGGGAAGCATATTATTGGGATACCAAAGATGGCAAATTGGTGTCGCTGTTCAAAATTGCAGCGGCGGCTGTTACCGGTAAGCCCCATATGGACGGAGGCGTGGAAGGCAATTTGTCTGTATAGTTACTTTGATTGGGTTAAGTATACAATCCCCGTCTATCGTTATAGTCGGGGATTGTTTTAAATTCCATTGCTGGAAAACGGCATTCAGTTGCGATAATTTTTACAACGCTTTTAGTACATTTGCAGCCACGGTTCCAAGGTTCTGTTCGCCGGAATCAAGGTTTTGTCTTCGTAGCTCAGTTGGTAGAGCAGCTGACTCTTAATCAGCGGGTCTAGGGTTCGAGTCCCTACGAGGACACAATACAGTAAAGGGTTTCAGACGATGGCGTTTGAGGCCCTTTTTCATTTGCACACCGTTTGCACACCGACAAAAGGTAGGCAACGCACATACTCCTCGCACAACAAAGATATAGAAATAAGCCTAGCAAAATTGTGGATGGCGATTTTCAAGCGTCAGATGTCGACCTCAACCTAAATGCCATAATCTTTTAATCCGGTATAATACTTATACCGTGAAAAACCACGGGTGGTTTTTCACGGTATCCAAAGGATACCGTACGGGAAATTTCCCCACAAAAAATTCAGGAAAAATCCTCCAAAAGGGAAATTTTTCAAATCGTAGCTTTGAGCTGAAATAGAAATCGCTGATTACCAAAGCGATGCTCAACCGGAAATTTATACTTATAGCGGCTTACATTGATTTTGACCCACCGAATAACGTTTCTCTAGCAACACAACTCATCACCTTAAAAAGACTTACGATGCTTGCATCGCCCATGTTGTTACGACGTGTCAATCGCGCTCAGTTTCTGCAATTGCAGCTTTTAGCACGCGCACGTCATCACAAAGAACGCGTGCGGGTGACGCCCGCTCACAGCACATGAACTATACCTGCTTTTAAGATGGAATGGATACGTAAAACAAAAAAAACAATTCGTAATTAAAAAAACCACCATTACAAATGCGATCGAAACACACCTACCTAAGCCTTCTTATCCTATTCAGCATGATAATGCAGGCTTTCAATAACCAAGTTTCAGCACAGGACGTTCCTGGCTGCTATACCTCACATGTTGACCCTGACGACTCACTTTCGCAACCACCTTTGACCACAAGGCCGCCACTTAGTACGACTTGCAGCAGAAATTCGGAACAATTTGGCGTTTTCGAGCAACCCTTGAGTTATCTAACGGCCCCTGATTTTAATCCGAACAACCCGCTGGCGATCGAAAAAAAAGTGAAGCTTCGCTTCGTTGTCATTGAAGCTAACCCGCTAGGTCCTAACAAGGAAAACTTTAGACCTGCAGACATGGCGAAACTCGGGCTGTTTGTTGATTATTTGAACGAATGGTCCGCCAACCTGGAACCGCTTAATAAGCCTTCGCCTTATTGCGGTCTGTGCGATGATATTGATGATCAGCAAATCAGGTTTGAATTAACCGATGTAGAATTTGTAACCAGTGCAACAAATTATCACGGAATCGGCAATAACCTGTTTCTACCTTTTGGAAAGTATACGGACACTATTTTAAACGTGTATCTGATTCCCACCCCTAATTATTATGATTTGGATACCTTTCCTGGCGGAAGTTACACAGGAGAAAGAATTTACAGACCCGGCGGATGGGCGGATGCGATAGGCGGCATTGCGACAGTACCCTATTATGTATCACACCATCATATTGCTATGATGAATACTTTTCTAAGTGCGCATAGCGAATCAACTTACCGCCAACCGTGGCATACATTCGACTACTTTCTGAAGGGGGAAGCGTTACGCCTTCTGCACGAATTCAATCATGCAATGGGATTGCGCCACCTGATCGGAGTCGGTAGTGAGACCTGTAATTTTGCCGACCCCAACTATTTGTGGGATGTCTTCCTAGGAGGATCGATCACCTGCCCAACAAATACTTTAGCAGGACAAGACCCCTACGACCCAGCTACGAATCACACCAATAACATTATGGACTACCGGCAGTTCGCAAATATGACACCATTACAAGTCGGCAGGAATCACCGCAGCGCTTATATCGGAACCTTCAAAGATTACGTTTATCCTACACAACCTGCCAATACACGGCCTTACTTAATCACCTATGACCAGACCTGGGATTCCCCCACTCGCATGTACCAGGACGTTATTGTAAAATCCGGCAACACGCTTACAATCACCTGCGATGTGCAAATGCCTTATGATGGCAGGATACTGGTAGAAAAAGGCGCCAAGCTCATTGTCGATGGCGGCATTCTACGTTCCTACCACAAAAAGGCAAGATGGCGCGGTATAGACATGGAAGGAGATAGGGACGCAAGTGCGCTTCAGATAAATCAAGCGTACGTCGAGCTGAAGAATGGTGCCATCATTGAGCAGGCAGAAAGCGGTATCCGAAATTTCACCTGGGACAACGGTGCCGAAGGTGGAGGTATCATTAAAGCAACCAATTCCCATTTCTACAACTGTTGGCGCGGAATTGAGCTAAACGACTATGAAAAATTTGTAGCTAATGTCAACATAAATGGCTGCAACTTCACTATTGATGATTTGAGTGGCGCCGTATTTGGAACACCATTCGAATCACAAATCACTTCCTGGGCCGTAAAACGAGGTGTAAAAGTCCAGAATTGCACCTTCAAAATCGAGTTGGATCAGGACGCATACCCACAAAAGCAACGCAGAGGTGGTATTCAGACCTCGAAAACAGGGATGTTTATTTACAATAATACATTCGATGGTTTCAGCAGAGGCATATATGCCACTGACTACGCCGGAAGTGCTGATCGTCCAGTATCCATTTATAACAATGTTTTTGAAAAAAATACTCAAAGCATTTTTGTAGCTGCGACGGCTTATAGCAATATACGCGGCAACCAAATAAGCAAAATTTTCCGCTTTGAACCAGGTGGCCCGGCGGGCTACACTGATAAAGCAGGAACAGGTGTCGGTGTGTTCCTGGATAATACCTGGGGCTCCTATGTCGGATGTAACAATAGCATTGATGGAACTCCTAGCGACGATGGGGTGATTGATCCCATCATTGGCGTGCTTGCTCATAATACCTCAAGTATGGGTGCCACGATCATCGACAACAATATCGAGCATGCTGATGTCGGCGTTCAGACCCAAGAACACGGCCACAATTTGAATATTACCTGTAACAATTTTGAAGAAAATGATGTGGCGCTGTTGGTCAATCCCAAATCTCCTCAATCCGCCTATTTTCTAAAGAATCAGGGAACAGGATGCGGACCAACCAATCTCAGAGCCGGAAATATGTTCAACGTTCTTTCTAATGGCAGGGATATCTGGACTTATCTCACCAATCAATGGTCCTATTATGCGTTCTTTTCGATACCACGAGACGAAGAAGTAGCCTACAATACATGGGGTAATTTGGTAAATAATACCTGTGGCTTTGGAAGTGCAGCCTCAGATCCTAATTCCCAATGCGGCAAGTGGTGGAATTGTGCTTTCCAGATACCTCCCGAAATGATTGCCACTGAAAGAAGCAACCTAAGGGACCTAGCGCTCAACGGGCTAAAATACGAGGCAGCAGGGCAAGCTTTAATAGGCTCGCTTATCCAAGCATACAGTGATGCCGATGATGATGCGGGGCTCATAGATTTCCTAGAGGCTCAGGGTGACGATAATGCCTACCGGCTGCTAATACCCCTTTATATCGAGAATGCACGGTATTCGGACATTGATACACCCATCATACGGATGAGTATCAGCAATACGGAGAAGGACGCATACAGGGATTACTACGCCATCTTGATCGACTTAAAACAGAGTGGCCGTAGACCTGGCCAACTTACGGGAGGAGAGTATTCGACAATTGAAACACTGGCAGGTGATGATCTCGAAGTCTCCGCATTGGCGAAAGCATTGCTAGAGCAAGGATATGGTGTAGAATGGGACCATAAAGTAGAGGTCGAAGATCCTCTGCCGATTTCTTTCAAGTCACCGAAGATTGCCCTTCGCTCCGGCAAAGAAAGCCGCCTGTATGAAGCCGCGCCCAACCCTGCTGGAACACAAACTACGGTGCGAGCCTATGTGGACGAAAGTGACGTTGACGGTCAGCCCCAACTGGTTGTACGTGATCTGACAGGTAAGTTGATCGCGAGCTTCACATTGCAAACAGGAGACGTGGATACAAAAATCCATACGGCAGAACTCCAGCCAGGAATGTATTTCTACAGTTTGGTAATACATGGCAAAGTCAAAGAGACCCGCAAACTGAGTGTGGTTCACTAGATTTCTTTTTGGTCCATCCGGTGTCCACTTTCGGAGACTGGATGGACTAATAGAAAACGGCGTAACTTAGCTACTGTACCCAAGGCGCATTATTCAACCAATCAATTATGAAGACCCTTACAATACTAATCGTCTTTTTATCGATGTCGGCAATCTCTACACACGGTCAGCATCCGGGGTTCTCTAAGCTATTTCATTATAGTGAGGATACGTCTGTTGGGCCTGACCTGATCAATACGCTTATTTTCGACTCCACTAATGAGAAATTATATTTTCATGTATCGGGATTCCGAACGCCCGACTACGGAACGCCAGCGATTTTTTACCGGACGGATTTGCAGGGAAATGTAGAAAAGGAAGTGCTGGATACGTTGACCGGAGGCCACATCGTCTATCATGCACTTGCCCCTAGCAGAGATGGCGCTCACCTTTATTGGGGTGGGACTTGCTTTTCCCCGGCAGAATCGCAGACTGTCTTTTGGGTACTAACTAAGACCGATAAGGAGCTTAATTTAATTTGGCGGCGATTGTATCCTACTAACGCCATGAATGGTTACACCCAGGCAATCAGAACGCATGAAACCAAAGATGATATTACATTGCTATGTGATAAAGCCACCGAAGCAAATAATTCTCTAGGCCTTCCTGAGTTGCCAAACAGAATCTATATCCGCGAGCTTGATAGCGCGGGAAATGTTTTAAATGAATATACACCGGGCCCAGCAAATTGGAATAACCCGACGGATATGGTCGTGACGGATGACGGTGGCTCGTTGGTTTGCGGTATTACCTATAGTTGGGGCGAAGACGGCACAGCATTTTCGTTAAAAGCCGACGCTGGCGGCAATGAAAACTGGCACCAATTTTACTATCAAGAAATGGAAACTGGTTATCCGCTAAGGATAGAAAAATGCAAAGACACCCCGGAAAGTTATCTTATAGTTGGCGAGGCTTTACGAGTAGGAACGGATGTAGGGTTAGCTTTCGTAAGCAAGGTCAATTCAACAGGGGTCGAGAGTTGGAAGAAAATTCTAAGCATAGACCCAGAGTTAACCAGCTTCAAATCCTCCATTACGAACGATCCACGTGGTGGTTATGTAGCGGCAGGAACTACCAGAATAGATAAAAACCTCGAAGCGAGGCTCGGTTGGCTGACCCGTTTCGACAATAACGGTAATGAGATATGGAGACGCACAGTCACTGCATTTCCAAGAAATACCGACCACGAATATCTATACAGGATTATTTCGTTGCCAGATGGAGGGTTCGTTGCTGCCGGGTCTTCCTTCGGAAAGAATATCAATGGACGCTGGAACCAGGAAGGCTGGCTCGTCCGGGTCGATAGCAACGGATGTATGAACCCAGAATGCAGCGGGGATGTGCTTTCAGTAGAAGGCGTTCATAAATCGCTTAACACAGTACGCCTGTTTCCTAATCCGGCTAGAGATAAGGTATTCCTGGAGTCTACGGAGACTTTTCCTGTCGCAACAACCGTACGTATCATGGATAATCTCGGCAGGATAATACAGCAAAAAAATGCACCCATCAGCCAAAAGCGTATGCAGTTAAGTCTCTCGAGCATTCCACCGGGCATCTATTATTTGCAGGTAGAAAACCCCAAAAGCGTATTCCGGCAGAAGCTTACCATCCTAAAGTAGCAAGCCCCAATGAGCATGCATTGATACACTGTTTACCCTAAAATAATACAAATATGAGACCTCTATTACTCCTTATTTTTCTCACTTTTATTTTGAATATCCCGTCCTCCAAAATACACGCACAAACGTTCGCGCCGGTTGGATCATACTGGTGTTATCACGGAAGCTCTGATTTTTTTACGCCAGCATCAGTTGAAATGGCAAAATGGACCGACACAGTACGATCCGAAAAAGACACTGTCGTAGCAGGAATAAATTGCCGCAAGATTTCCGTCCACAGAAGGGAGCTTCAGATAAATTCAAGTGATACTTTCCATACGATAGCCAATTATTACGTATATGACAATATAGATACAGCATTCGTTTACAGCCCGACCGTTCAGCAGTTCGTCCCCCTGTATATTTTTTCCGCTCAAGAGGGCGATACAATCTGTCTACCGGTACCATTCCCGGAATTCACTGACAATATCACCAGCTATTGTTTTGTGATATCCGAGGTAGAAACTGAGCTTTTCGACAATGTCCCACTGAAAAGCTTCTATACCCGGACGCTCATCGCACCCGCAGATACAACTTCAGTGAGTCTTGGCTTGTTTGAAGACTATACCGCTGGTCGTGGGAATCACGGAAAATATACAGAGAGGCTAGGCGGGACCTGGGATAACGTCAACGGGCTTTTCCCAACGCTAAGCCGTCATAATCCAACGTTCAACGAACAGCGTAAAAGAAAGGAGTGGGGTCTACCTGGAGGGAAATTGAGTCGTTATAGCGATGCGGAAAATTCAATCATTTTGACACAGTTTAGTTGCGATTTTATCGGCCAACAAAGTGTAGGCATAGAGACAGTGGCTTCCAGCCACCCAATAATGATATTTCCCAATCCTTCTCCCGATTATTTGACAATCAGGACCGCCGTCAATTTTTCTACCCCTGTCAACGTAACCCTGACAAATATCACTGGAAAGCAAGTACGAGAATTACCACTTCCCGCAGGCAAAAGCGAAGTGACGCTTTATCTAAAAGGCCTATCCCAAGGTATTTACTTTTTACGAGTATCCGGCGGTAATTTCAACTACCGTCAAAAAGTCGTAGTTCAATACGATAGATAGCCTCCGCTTTATTGTATCATTAATCTAAAAATTTTTATTTCATGGAAGTAATATGCCTAGAAGATGAGGCTTTTTATGGCCTCGTAGACCGGGTCATTGCGCATATAAAAGAGAAAGAGAAACGTGCGGATGAAAAGGACACTTGGATCTCCGGCGAAGAAACGATGAAAATATTGCACATCACCAGTAAAACCACCCTGCAAAAACTACGTGACGAGGGAAAAATCCGCTTTTCCCAGCCAGAAAAGAAAATCATTCTTTATGACCTGGAATCCATCCACGCCTATTTAAACAAAAATGCAAAATCCGTTTTTTGATATGGAACAGGAAGAACTCACCGTTAATACGCACTACTTGAAAGGCTTCAACAACGGCTATCTGCTGGCAAAGCATGAGCCAAACCTAGCTGCGCAACTTGTAACTAACCCCAACGACCATAATCCCTATTTTAAAGGGCTCGTTTCCGGCAAGCAGGAATATGACAAAGAAGCGCGTGAGTGGGCAAGAAGTTTTTCGAGAGGTACATCTGTAAAAGACGAAAGGGATCATACAAGGGAACACTAGATGATGCCAATTATCTCCCTCTTTTACAGTTTTGCCACATTCTACGAGAGTTAGCAGACAGCTATTTGTCCTACTGCTAATTTGCCTCAATAATCATTGACTGCGTCAATGTCTCTTAAACTAGTCGTTCCAAACTTAATCCGGCTACCCTATATAGTCGAAATATATTAACAAAAAATTAACTTCATTTTCTTTCTCGTCAATTGATTCTATCTTCTCAATTCTCCCTATCTTTGCAGAAAGCAATCAAAAGGAGAATCTAATGGATATAGCATTAAAAATTCCCGAAAGTCAAAAACAGGCAGTGATAGACCTGTTTTTGCCGCAGTACAAAAAGGCTTTAGAAGAGGTAGAATCGATCAAGAATATTTTAAACCAATTAGGGTATTTTGATATAGGATTGACACCTAGTGATAACCTTTCTGATATAAATACAGTATTAGATAACGGTTATAACAAGCAATGGATTTGGGCTAGAAAGATACAATTTCTATTGGAAGGCGGCGGTCTAACAACCTCTCAATTGGTTAAACGGATTTTAGAGCTTGAACCAGAAAAAGAAAACGAGAGAAGTAGAATAGTTGCAAGTGTTTCTGCCGTCTTAAGTTCTAAATCAAAAGCCGATACAGATCCATTTAAAAAGATTGTAAATGACAGAAATGAAAACGTATATAGCTTGAATAGAAAATCCCCCGATGAACCAAAACCATCGAGGGATCAAGACAATCTATTTGATGCTACGGCTGAAGCCAAGGAATCAAACTCTGTTGCATAGTCCTGAAAAAGTATCCAGGAGATTCATCTGTTTTAGCGATTAGTATCATGTCATTTATGATATTTAAAACACGCTAACAGCAACAAAAGTGATTTACAACTTTAGCTAAGGATAGTGTTGTTGAAGAACACCCGCCCCGTCTCTACGGGGCTTTCCTATATTTGCAAATTTATAAAAAATAATTAAAAAAGCCAATTCTTATTGTAATAATTTGGGATCAAACATACAAGTTGGGGGATATTTAATATTTGCATGGAAAATTAAGCGTAGATGTTGGCTAGTCTGAACAGGAAGAAGGGTATATCTCTCACACCCCTGGATGAAGAACGAAAGGCTTTAATTTTTGCATTAAAGGATTCAGCGGAAGCATTTGTACTTCTATTGTTAAAGAAATTGAGGATTTGTTCGTAGTGCATTTCCAGCGTTTTTGATACGGTGCGGAATGATTCTATGTTTGATAGTTCTACTTCCTGATACCATAACGCGAGTTTTTTATAGGCCTGTTCCCAAGAGCCGCAACTGCGGTAAATAACGCCTAGTTTGAAGGATAATTCGTATGCCTTTTTCAGCCTTGGATATCTTTCGAAAAGTAATCGGGCTCTTTGTTTCTGACTGGCCGTCCATTTGTCTTTATTTTTGAATAGCAGATACCTGCTCCGAGCCAATAGTTGCTTCAACGTATCGCCATTTTCAAGTACTTCAGGAATGAAATTCTTGTTTTCTTCCTTTGCCTTTTTAATTTGATCATTCTCCTCATCCAAGGCCTGCCATCTGTATTTTATTCTTATTTCCTGTACCGCATCACATGCCAGCCGCTGAACATGGAAGCGGTCTATAACCCTCTTTGCGCCTCTAAAACATTTTTGTACAACCAGGTTCATGTTAGCCGCCATATCAAGGGTAACTTCCTCAACTTTTCTTCGTGATGTATCTGGTATTTTCCTGAGTACTTCAATTATATCATCAGCTTTAGTTCCCCTGATCATAGCCACCAGAGAGCCTTTACGGCCTTGGCCTGCTTTGTTGGTTACGATGGTATATAGTTCATCGTTGGAAAGACTGGTTTCGTCAATGCTCAAGCGAGGACCTATGTTTTCCGGATAAAGTATCCAATTTTCGGCATGCTCCTTCTGTTCCCAATCTTTATAGTTACTAAAGTGATTTTTGTACTGATATTGTAGTTGTTTGCCATCTACCTGGAAGTAATGGCCTAGCTGAAAACAGCTTATAGGGTTGTTATCTAAGTACACCTTTTAAAAAAAGCGCAAACTCGTTGGTTATGCGCGTGCCCGTACTTAATAACTGCCAGTCCCTTTGTATTATTTCTCCGGTATCCATATCCTCCCAACGCCTCCTCTTGATACACAATATTACCCTCTTTCCTCTGAGCGGAAAATCCGTTACGCGAGCTTCCGGATGAAATCCTTTAGCATGAAGAGTGCGGGAGCGATGCTCCATTGGCACAATATTCTTCTCCTCTAACTGAATGCAAAAACCCTCATCGTCTTTGCCAACTGAAGTAAGTTCAAAAAAGTCAAGTATGCCCTCAGGTAACATCAGGGCAGCTAATGAAACGTATTGGTCTTTCAAAATGCACTTCTATTTGAACTGCAAAAAAAGTCTTTTCCAGAGAACCAGCGAAATTTTCTGCAGCCCTATAAATCAGCAAATAGCATTAAGAAATTTTATATCCCCCAAATATTCCGCTTGATCCAAAATACCTGACCCAAACTGCCTTGCAAAATTACCCTGAAAATAAAAGCGCTTGAAAAAGAAACCAGGAATGAAAAGCACGACCAATAAAACAATACTAATCAGGGTAAATTGGGGTTCCATTTTCTAGTCAAAATATAAGATATTATTGAGATAGAACTATTTCCCCATTATCTGAAAGCTGGATCCGCACCTCTTCGCTTTTAAGTTCTCGCAACTTATGAACCGCTTGAAAAAACGCCTGCCTATCTGCTTCATTCGACATCATAGCCAAAGCTTCGTCCGACATAACATTGGCCTCACCCTCAAACGTCCTTTTCAGCATCGCTAAAAATGCACTGAAGGTTTCGGTAACGGCGTCTATGGGAACACGCACCCAGTTGGGATAATTATGTGGCAAAACAGGCTGCGACTTCATGTGAAAAATGTTTATTGTACGTCGAAATACAAGATTAACAACACAAAAGAACAAAATTTCCTGCAATTTTTTCGTATTTTAACACAAAACATCGCAACCGTCAACGAAGTGGAGTGTATTGAGCCCACCCTTTCAAACCAACAATATTTGTAGTCATTGCGGAAATTTTTTAATTTGCACGCCATTTGCACCCCGGATGTAACCTGACGCGTTGATTCGTGCGTAAACTAGGGTATAAACGTTTTAAAATCAGGAAATAACAAGGTTCGCGTTCTTCAGGGAACAGGATTTTTAAAATAGCAACAATGAATATAACACCAGTACTTTTGAATGCATACGATACCTTCGACGCTATCGGAGAAGTCGTTACTTATGTTATTCTCGCCTTAATGGCTATCGTATGGATTTGGATTATGTTCAAATACCTCGACACTTCTGACCTGAATGAGTAATAATTTATCGGATCAAATAGCGCGAATCAGAGCCGATTACCGCCTTGCCTCACTCGACGAGACGGATACCGGCGATGACCCGTTGGACTTTTTTCGCCGATGGTTTCGGGAAGCGCAAACCGCCGGCATATCGGAGGTGAATGCAATGACCCTCGCAACAGCCAATATCTGGGGTTTACCTTCGGCACGTACTGTATTACTCAAAGGACTGGATGACGAAGGCTTCGTCTTTTTCACTAATTACGAGAGCGATAAAGGAACACAGATTGCCGAAGAAAATACCGTAGCCCTACTGTTCTTTTGGAAAGAATTGGAGCGCCAGGTGCGCATCGAAGGTGTAGCACACAAAGTATCCTCCGAAGAGTCGGACGCTTACTTCAGCTCACGCCCCCGCGGCAGCCAAATCAGTGCTATAGCCTCGCGGCAAAGTAGAATAGTGGAAAGCAGAGCAAAACTTGAGGCAGCTGTAGCTGCATTGGAACAGCGCTATGCTAACCAGGAAATTCCCCGTCCCGAAAACTGGGGAGGCTACCGGGTCATCCCGGAGAAAATAGAATTCTGGCAGGGCCGTAGCAACCGATTACACGACCGGATCGTTTTTTTCAGAGAGCCGGAAACGATATCGGAACAGGAAGAAGTAACTAAATTTAGTGCCTGGGAAAAATACCGGCTCGCTCCGTAGCAGGAAATTGCCGTTACATCCAGGCGGACATAAATGCCAAACAGCGGGTGCGCTGAAAAAGACCAAGGCTTCCAGATGAAATCACTTTTTACCGGGCAACAACTGCAGATAACCATCGAGCGACTGGCACATCAGCTGCTGGAAAAACACAACGATTTTTCCGGATCTGTACTGATTGGCATGCAGCCAAGAGGAATTCATCTTTCCAACAGAATTTATGGTAAGCTTGCCGAGCTGTTACCGGGAATCCAGATTCCCTACGGAAAACTGGATATTACTTTTTACCGCGACGACTTCAATACCTCGTCAGAAGCCTTGCCGGAAGCCCGCGAAACGAGTATCAATTTTTCCCTGGAAAATAAAAAGGTCATCCTGATTGATGATGTATTGTACACAGGCCGCACCATCAGAGCAGGACTGGACGCACTACTCGATTTCGGTCGCCCCGAATCGGTAGAACTTTTGGTTTTAATCAATCGCAGGTTTAGCAGGGAACTGCCTATTCAGCCCGACTATATTGGCATGACCGTAGATGCCGTAGACGCACAAAGAGTCAAAGTACTATGGAAGGAACTGGATAAAAAAGATGAAGTAATTATGATATGACCGTGTATTTGTTGCCTTGGACTTATTCCAAGGCAATTTAGTAAGCAATAACCGCTGCACTGGTATCCGGTCAAACAAGCAATAAAAATTTAGCCACCGTGTCGTTATCCGTAAAACACTTACTCGGTATTAAAGATCTGACCGCCGGAGACATCGACCTGATACTCCGCACGGCCGATAACTTTAAAGATGTATTACAACGTCCCATCAAAAAAGTACCCACATTAAGGGATACTACCATTGTTAATCTTTTCTACGAAAATTCGACCCGTACCCGTATCTCGTTCGAACTCGCCGAGAAACGCCTCAGCGCGGATACCATAAATTTTACAGCATCGGGCAGTTCGGTATCCAAAGGCGAAACACTGATCGACACTGTCAACAATATTCTATCGATGAAGGTGGATATGGTGGTAATGCGCCACTCAGCCAGTGGAGCTCCCCATTTCCTTTCCAAATATATTAACGCGAGCATCGTAAATGCGGGCGATGGCATCAACGAACATCCTACCCAGGCATTGCTCGACGCATATTCCATCAGAGAAAAACTAGGCAGCCTCAAAGGAAAAAAAATTGCCATTTTCGGTGATATCATGCACTCGCGGGTTGCTTTAAGTAATATTTATCTGCTCACTAAAATGGATGCCGAAGTTATTGTTTGCGGCCCCCCAACCCTTATTCCCAAACATATTGAACGCCTCGGGGTTAAGGTTTCCTACGATGTAAAAAAGACACTGGCCTGGTGCGATGTAGCCAATGTTTTGCGCATACAACTGGAGCGCCAGAATAAGCCACTTTTTTCTACCCTGCGCGAATACTCCCTTTACTACGGCATCAATAAGCAAATGCTGGATTCACTCAACAAAGAGGTTGTAATTATGCACCCCGGCCCCATCAACAGAGGTGTGGAATTAAGCAGCGATGCGGCAGATAGCAAAAACTCAGTTATACTGGATCAGGTGCAAAACGGAGTTGCCGTGCGTATGGCGGTATTATACCTGTTGGCCGGCAAAAAAGACGAAATGCCCGCTTAACCGATTACCAGATAATAAAGGACAGAGCCATACGTTTTTCAAAACAACAAAAAAGCTAATTGCTCCATAAATGGAACCACTTCAAATGGTTGACCTGAAGCGTCAATACCAAAAAATAAAACCACAGATTGATGCCGCTATTGCAGATGTAATCGAAAGCACTGCTTTTATAGGCGGACCCGATGTAAAAGCCTTTGCTACGGAACTGGAACAATACCTGGACGTAAAACATGTAATTCCCTGCGCCAACGGAACCGACGCCCTGCAAATCGCTCTCATGGCACTAGGACTGCAGCCAGGCGATGAAGTTATTACGCCTTCTTTCACCTTCATCGCTACGGTAGAAGTAGTAGCATTACTGGGATTCAAGCCGGTATTCGTAGAGGTTGATCCGCGTACCTACACTATAGATCCGGCTGCTTTGCGCAAAGCTATTACCCCTGCTACCAGGGCCATCATTCCTGTACATCTGTACGGACAAAGCGCTGCGATGGAAGAAATTCTGAATATTGCTGCTGAATATAAAATACCGGTAGTGGAAGATAATGCACAGGCTATTGGCGGATATTATACTTTCAGTAATGGTACCCGCAAGGCCAACGGCACAATGGGCGATATAGGCACAACTTCTTTCTTCCCATCTAAAAACCTGGGATGCTATGGCGATGGTGGTGCAATGTTCACCAACGACGACGAGCTTGCCGAGAAAATGCGTATGGTGGCCAACCACGGTCAACGCCAGCGTTACTACCACGAGATTGTAGGCTGCAACAGCCGGCTGGATTCTATTCAGGCCGCCATATTGCGCATCAAATTGCAGGAGCTGGATGGATACTGTACTGCACGCAGGGCGGCCGCCGATTATTACGATCAGGCATTTGCCAGCCACGAGCAAATTATAACTCCTTACCGCGCACCTTACAGCTATCATGTATTCCATCAATACACTCTGCAACTCGACAATGTTGATAGAGATGGAGTGCAAAAACGACTCGCCGAAAAAGGTATTCCTTCGATGATTTACTATCCGGTTCCTAGCCACAAGCAACAAATGTTTGCAGCATTGGGTGGATCCGATTTCCAACTCGACGTAACGGACTACCTCAATAAACGGGTATTGTCTTTACCCATACATACCGAACTTACCGACGACGAGCTAAATTATATCAGCACCAGCCTGATAGAGATTGTGAACGAGTTGTCATAATAGCAGGAGCTGCGGCTTTTGAACAGCATGTTGCTTCCTCCCTATTATTAATAATGCCGGCCTGTTTCTGCCTGCTGCTTGTGAAAGCCGCCGGACACAGGTCGGCTTTTAATTTACTTCCTTATTCGCAAATATTTTTTTGCGCCAGTTACTATTTCCGGCAGCATCTTTTTTACGAGCCGTGTTTACGGAACAATGTCGTCGAATACAGCTATATCTGCGGCAGCTCCAAAATAAAACAACGCTTAACACTCGCTTCAGGTATCTTTTCAATCAGCCCTCCCTCCCGAAGCCTACAAGTTATCAATATCTAATTGCCGTCCGGGAGCAGGAGTTTGCACCCAACATGGAAAAACTTCGCTGCTGTCAATTTAGCCAACAAAAAAACACCGCAAACAAGGACACGGAAACGCATAAAAAAAGGCCGCTCGAAAGCGGCCTTTTTACAATTTTATAAAGGGAAATTAACCTTCCTGATTTGCTTCTTCTGTAGTGCCGGCATCAGCAGCTTCAGTTTCAGAAGCAGCAGCCTGAGCAGCGGCAACTTTACTAGCTTGTTTTTCTTCTACACGACGAACAGACTCCTGCGCTACACTGTGACGTTTTTCAGCTTTATGCTTGCGATGAGCTTCTTCGCGTTTTGCAACCAGTTGCTCATGTTCTGCATTCCACTTTTCAAATTTCTCGTTTGCTGCAGCTTCATCAAACAGACCCAAAGATACACCGCGCATAAGGTGTTTCATGTACAATACGCCTTTGAACGAAAGGATGCGACGAACCGTATTAGTTGGTTGAGCACCTTTTTGCAGCCAATCTAACGCACGTTCGTTATTGATACGGATGGTAGCAGGTACAGTAAGTGGGTTATAAGTACCTAATTTTTCGATGAATTTTCCATCGCGAGGTGAAGTGCTGTTAGCAGCTACGATGAAATAAAACGGGCGCTTTTTTGACCCGTGGCGTTGCATTCTGATTTTAACCGCCATAGAAATGGAAATTGTTTTTGGGTAAATAAATAATTAATTCGGATGGCGAAGTTAAACCATATTCTGTAAATCCCACCCGCATTTGAAAAATATTGACAAAAATCAGTAAGTTTAACTACAACAGTAAGTTGTCAATCAAGCGTATATCTCCCAAATGCGCTGCCAGCAATACCACCATAGGACGTCCCGGTTCATAATCGTCGAGCGGTTCCAGCGTACTGGCATCGGCCAAAGAGATATAATCGAGCCGGAAACCTTTGTGTGTTAATATGTCCTTACATTCCTTTTGTACTACAGAAAAATGTTGTACACCCTGCTTGGCCTGCACCGATACAAGACATTGATAAATAACCCCTGCGACTGCGCGCTGCGGCTCGGTCAGGCGGCGATTTCTGGAACTCATGGCCAGACCGTCAGGCTCGCGCATGGTAGGCACCACAATTACGGAAGTGCTGCTTCCCTGGAGCTGTAACATACGGGTTAACACCGCAACCTGCTGATAATCCTTTTGGCCCAAATAAATCGTATGCGGCTTTATTATATCCAACAGCCGGTCTACAACCTGCGCTACACCCTGAAAATGGCCAGGGCGGTGTGCACCTTCAAAATGACTTTCCAAATCTCCCAGCGGATATGTGGTGGATGCCTGCATGCCTTCGGGGTAAACTTCCTGTACGTCGGGCAGAAATAAGATATCGCAGCCAGCCTGCTCCAGCAATCTGATATCATCCGCTTCCGAACGCGGGTAATGCTCCAGATCCGCAGCATTATTGAATTGCGTTGGATTGACAAAAATGCTGCAGATTACGAGTTGGTTCCGGTCTTGAGCAGCCGCAATCAATGAAAGATGTCCTGCGTGCAGGGCTCCCATTGTGGGCACAAATCCCAGGCTTTTACCCTCGTCTAGGGCCTTGCTCAGGAAAGCCTGCAGGTCTGTTATTTTTCTAAAAATGAACATTTGAACTGGTAGACATGCGTTTCAAATCCGCCTACAGGCGGAGCCAACAGGAAGAAACACGAGTTTTTATAATAATTACGTACCTTTGCCGCCAAACCTACGCGAAAATGATGGTATTTTCATACGTTTTGTCTTTTTTTTGAAAAAAACAAGGGTTCATTTTTCGCAAAGCGCGCCATAAATTTTTAATATCAAGCCCCTGCGGCGGTCAACTGCAGGGTGATCAGAAAATTAAACCTCCTTCAGGAAACAATCCATTTGTTCATGTCAATACAAAGTAAAAAGCGCATCCTAATCATTACCAACGAGCTTTCTCCCTATCTTGAAATCACCGATTTTGCCAACATCCTTAACAAGTTATCTGTAAAAACTTTTGATGCCGGAATGGAAATCCGGGTAATCATGCCCCGTTTCGGAATAATCAATGAACGCAGGCACCGCCTGCATGAGGTGGTACGCTTGTCGGGTATCAATGTGGTAGTAGACAAAGACGATCATCCGCTTTTAATTAAAGTAGCCTCTTTGCCGAATGCCCGCCTGCAGGTTTACTTCATGGATAACGAAGATTTTTTCAAACGCAAATCGGTATTCCGCGATGACCAGGAGCAATTCTTTGAAGACAATCCTGAGCGTCTTATATTCTTCTGTAAAAGTGCACTGGAAATTGTAAAAAAATTCGGATGGCCGCCTGATGTAATTCACTGCCATGGATGGATGACCTCGCTTATTCCCATGTTCCTGAAAACGGCTTATAAGAAGGAGCCCGTATTTGTACATTCCAAAACTATTTTCACAGCTCAGAACCCTCAGTTTAACGAGTCACTCGGCACCGACTTTGTTAAGATGCTCATGAATAGTGCTGCATTGAAAGACAAAGAAACGGAACCCTATAATAAAAGCGATAATAAGGCGTTAATTCAGGGTGCCAGCAAATATGCCGATGTTGTAATTCAGGGTCAGGAAGACCTGGATTCCGAAATCGCGGCTGACCTGAAACCTTCTAAGACCAAAAAAATAGTAGCTTACAATCCTGAATGGATGGAAAGTTCCGATCAACTGTTCGAACTGTACCAGGAATTGGCGCAGGATTAATTGTTCAGCGGTCATCAATCAATACTTTAAATAGTAACAACAATTGAAGAACATCATTTATAGAAACTTAAAAGCCTTAACGCTCTGCGCAGGCTTTTTTTCTTTAGCAGCCTGTAAAGAAAAAAGTATTGTCAAACCCGATCTGATACCCGACGTGGATGGCATCAATGTATTCGAAGCCAAAGACTTTACAATGTCGGTGCGCAATGAAGTATACGATTCGCTGGTGGCAAATAGTTACGACTATCCGGTAGTAGTACTGGGGCAAATCGCCTCTGATTCATATTTCGGACACACACAGGCCGGCGTGTACATGCAATTTATCCCCCCCATCGATTACTTTACATTTCCGGATAATGTAAAATTCGACTCTGTCGTCCTTGTTGTGCCCTATATGGGATACGCTTATGGTGATACCAGCCGGACCGATGAGAACCACGCCCTGCACCTTCGTGCATACCGTATTAATGATCCAAATTTTACGTTGGGAGATGGTACTACCCAATGGAATATTAGCCAACAGTTTAACACATCTGCTTTGTTGGGGGAAGGGATCGTAAGTATCAAATCCCTGACAGATACATTATACCTGGCCAACGGAGATACATCTGTGAACCTGTTGCGTTTAAAGCTCAATACCGATTTCGTAAGAAATTTCACTACCGAACAACTGGCGACTTACGATGCTTTCCAGAGTGCCTTTCATGGCATTTATCTGGCCCCGGACACCACCAAATTGAAAAATACCCTGGCTTATTTCGCCGTTGCGGGAGGCAGCGATCCCGACTACGTTAACCAAACGGCACATTTCAAATGTTATTATCATACCGATACCGACACCACACTGAAAGAAGCTGCATTCTCCTATAGTAAAGTTGTAAGTACTTTTTCCAATTATATTGGCAGGAACTATAACGGTACTCCGGCAGCGGCTGCGCTTACCCAGGGTAGTGATTCTGTGCTGGTACAGGGCAGCCCGGGCTTTCGTTCTATTGTAACCATTAACCTGGACAATAAGATTCCGCCTGCTGTAATTAATAAGGCTGCACTTACCATTACGCTGGCCCGCACTGGTGATCACGAACGATTTAGCCCTCCGCCACAGTTGTCGCTCACCCGCATTAATGACGACAATACGGTAAGTAGCATAGCCGACATACTCGATGGCAGTGGCAGTCCCAGCACGGGCGCACTTGACTTTATTGACGGAAAACCAAAAGTAGTTACAATCAATGGGGAGAGTTATTTCCAGTACACTATTAATTTGCCCCGCGAGATTCAGCGTACGCTTTCTGCCGGTGAAAATTCTTTAAGATTGCGGATAACCACATCACAATTGTATCCGGCCGCGAACCGCATGGTGGGCTACGGTACCAGTGCGCCTGATCCCTTAAAAATGAAATTCAACGTAATTTATACCCTTCAAAAATAATCAGAACATGTGCGGAATTGTAGCTTACATTGGCCCCAGGGAAGCCTACCCTGTACTGATCAAAGGGCTTCAGCGCCTGGAATATAGAGGTTATGATAGTGCAGGGGTGGTGATGTTGCGCAACGATAATTTTAACCTGTACAAAAAAGCAGGAAAGGTTGCCAACCTTCAGCATTTTGCCGAAGCCAACGATATTTCAGGCAATATCGGCATAGGCCATACCCGCTGGGCTACACATGGTGCTCCTAATGATGTAAACGCACATCCACATATCTCCAATTCCGGAGAACTTGCCCTGGTACACAATGGTATTATTGAAAATTATGGTACACTGAAGGAGCAACTTATCAAACGTGGTTACACTTTCAAAAGCGATACCGACACCGAAGTGTTGGTAAACCTAATTGAAGAAATCAAACATAACGAGGGAATAGCACTGGAAGACGCGGTACGTATAGCCCTGAACGAAGTCGTGGGTGCTTACGCAATTGTTGTACTGGACAAATCCGATAACAACACATTAGTGGCTGCGCGCAAAGGCAGTCCTCTGGTAGTAGGCGTTGGAAAAGACGAATACTTTGTTGCTTCCGATGCTTCGCCCATTATTGAATACACCAAAAATGTAGTGTACCTCGACGATCAGGAGTATGCTGTGGTGACCCGGGGCGGCACCATGCAGGTCAAGACTTTGGGCAATATCGAAAAGACGCCTTTTATTGAGGAACTGGAAATGGACTTGGAGCAAATTGAAAAAGGAGGCTTCGACCATTTCATGCTTAAAGAAATATATGAACAACCCAAGTCGATCGAAGATGCTATTCGCGGCAGAATGAATGCTGACGAAGGCTGGATAAAACTGGGTGGCGTTGAAGAATACATTAACCGGATCAATCAGGCCCGCAGATTTATTATCACCGCCTGTGGAACTTCGTACCACGCTGGTTTGCTGGGCGAATACCTTATCGAAGAACTGGCACGTGTACCGGTAGAAGTAGAATATGCTTCCGAATTCAGGTACCGTAATCCTATTATTACGGAGAACGATGTAATATTTGCCATATCACAATCGGGTGAAACTGCCGATACCCTGGCTGCCATTGAAATTGCCAAGGAACGTCAGGCCCTTATTTATGGTATTTGCAATGTAATCGGATCTTCGATAGCCCGGGCTACGCATGCAGGTTCTTACACGCATGCCGGCCCTGAAATAGGGGTGGCTTCCACAAAGGCATTTTCAACCCAGGTGGTTATTCTAACCCTGCTTTCTCTACAGATTGCACAACACAAAGGAAGTATTTCAACATCGTATCTGCGGCAGATATTGTTTGAATTGCAGAATATTCCGGCAAAAATCAAACAGACATTAAAACTCGACGATCAGATCAAAGAAATAGCAGCCATCTTTAAAGATGCCACCAATTTCCTGTACCTCGGACGCGGGGTTAACTTCCCTGTGGCGCTGGAAGGAGCTCTAAAACTCAAAGAGATTTCCTATATCCATGCCGAAGGATATCCTGCAGCAGAGATGAAGCACGGCCCCATAGCCCTTATCGACGAACACATGCCTGTGGTAGTACTTGCTACTAATTTGAGTGCTCACGACAAAATAGTATCCAATATACAGGAGGTGAAGGCCCGCAGCGGAAAAGTGATAGCTGTGGTTAATGAAGGCGATACAGAAATCAGCGCTATGGCCGATTACACTATCGAAATTCCGGCCACCGAAGAAATTCTTAGTCCTTTACTTACCGTTGTGCCATTGCAATTGCTTTCGTATCATATTGCACTGATGCGCGGAGCCAATGTGGATCAGCCGCGCAACTTGGCGAAATCTGTAACGGTAGAGTAATAGGTTAAACACAACCAGGAACATAAAAACAGGCCTCCAACTTATTTCTTTAAACATTTTTAAAATTTGTGCAAAACCGATTAGTTTTTTATTTACCTTTGCACTCCCAAATTTAATAACATGCCAAAAGTTAAAACACACTCAAGGGCTAAGAAAACTTTTAAAGTTACCGGTACTGGTAAAATTACCCGGAGGAAAGCGTTCAGAAAGCACTTGCTGACTAAGAAATCTGCTAAACGCAGACGTCGTTTGGATGGCTCCGTGTTTATTCACAGTGCCAATCTGAAGCTGGTAAAAAGAATGTTGAACATGAGATAAGCGCAAAATGCGTTCATGTTCTTTAAAAAGTAATCAATCTAAAAAAATAAATTATGCCACGTTCAGTAAACGCTGTAGCATCGCGTGCCAGAAGAAAAAGAATTCTTAAGCAAGCGAAAGGCTTCTACGGCAAACGCAAAAACGTTTATACGGTCGCCAAAAACGTATTAGAGAAAGGCCTTGGCTACAAATACGTAGGCCGTAAATTAAAGAAACGCGAATACCGCACTCTGTGGATCGCCCGTATTAATGCTGCGGTACGCGAAGAAGGATTGAGCTATTCTGTATTTATGAATAAATTAAATACCAAAGGGATAGGCCTTAACCGTAAGGTATTGGCAGAGCTGGCTATGAATGAGCCGGAAAGTTTTAAAAAATTGGTAGCTGAAGTAAAATAATGCTACAGCAAATCTTGCTTTTCGGCAGGAATTATTAAATAACCAGAAAAAACAATCCCGATGGAAGCTATTGTTTTTGTACACGAGCAATTCAATACAAAAAAAGATATCCCGGTTTTTAAAGCCGGAGACAACGTTACCGTTAACTACAAAATCGTAGAAGGTGCGAAAGAGCGTATTCAGTCGTTTAAAGGCGACGTGATCAAACGCCAGGGCCAAGGTGGCACACAAACATTTACTGTTCGGAAAATTTCTGACGGCGTAGGTGTAGAACGTCTGTTCCCCTTGTATTCTCCTAATATCGAGTCAATCGTTGTAAATAAACGTGGCCGCGTACGCAGAGCCAAACTGTACTACCAACGTGAACGCTTCGGTAAATCATCCAGAATTAAAGAAAAGAAACAAGCAGTTGCTAAATAATTTTTCCTTATTCTATACAAAAGGCCCCAATCGGGGCCTTTTTTTATGGCTAAGACTTCTTACCCGGTCAGCTTTCCCACCATTCCCGCCGTCTATCCCCTTCTCCTCCGATCTGGCTGGCACATCATGCATTATTTACCTTATCAAATGATTGAAAGTTGTACCTGGATTAATTCTATATTAGCGACCGGCACATTTTTGTAACAGCCAGTATGCCATTGCCTTTCGAAAAGACTACAAGCCTCAAAACCAGGCGCTAAAATTATAGTGCGCTATCCAGACTGATTATTAAGAACTTAAGTCAGCAACCAAATCCTAAACCCACACAAAATACTGATAATTATCCTATTCAACCGATAAAGAATCGACCATACAGATAGGGCGGGCGACGCAACTTGTTAAATTAAGACTAAATTTGACGACCCAACCATACATACCGTATGTATGTAGCGGACCTCGATCATCTATTAAAAAAAATCGGATCAATAGATCTGAGCTGCGGCGGAGTAAGCCGAAAATCCGTTATCAACAGAGTAGGCGCAATTAAATTAACTTATGGTACAAAACGACACTTTAAAACTTTTCCGAAGGAGGAGCAAAGAAATCGTGGCTGCAGCCGCCCTGGCTCTGATGGGCCTTTCGGCACAGGCTCAGGTAAATTCCTATGTCTTCTCACAATCCAACGGAACATTTACACCGGTGAGTGGAGGCACGCTTGTGGATTCTGCGTATCTGGCAAGTACATCCAACAGTTTAGATTCCAAAGGCTGGAGCATTTCACTTCCTTTTACTTTTGAATTTAATAATGTAGCGCATACTTCCTGTTATGTTACATCTAATGGCTTAATCAGTTTTGGCACTACTAACGCGGGCACTTCCGAGTATAACGGAGTTTCAAGTACCACGGCATATCAGGGAGCTATTGCAGCCATGAACCGGGATTTGTGGGGAGTATTCGCTTCTGGAGGTTCTATTACATCCGGTTCGAATGTGATCACCGGAGTCACTAACTTTTTTGGTATCCAGGTTGGTACCATCGTGCAAGGTGGCACGGGCATTCCATCCAACTCGATCGTAACTGCATTTGATGAGACCGCAGGGACTATTACACTGAATAACAATGCAACCAGCACCAGCTCATCTGTATCCGTACGTTGGGGCATTGCCAAACTGAAAACACAAACGCTCGGCACTGCCCCCAATCGCAGTTTTGTGATTGAATGGAGTAATTTCAGCGATTACAATACTTCTGCGACGAATAGTGCAACCAGGTTGAACTTCCAGGTTATTTTGGAAGAAACCACCAATAAGATCCATATTGTATATGGTGATATGGATATTCAGAGCACTACCAGCCGTACCAACCAAGTTGGATTACGCGGGTTAAACAATACCGATTACAATAGCAGAACCGGTACTACCGGATGGGATGTAACAACTGCGAGCACCACTAATTCAGCAACTGTAACAAGAACCAATACAATATACCCCGCCAGCGGCCTTACATATACCTGGACACCAGCTACCTGCTTACCGCCATCAGGTATTAATATGTCTGCAATTGGCACGAACACGGCAACAGTTGCCTGGAACATCCCCAGCAGTACACCGGCTAACGGTTATGAATACTATGTATCTACAACCAACAGCGCCCCCACCTCGACCACTACTCCTTCCGGTTCTATAACCGCAGGTTCTAGTTCTTATATCATACCAGGACTTAGTCCGGCAACCCCCTACTATCTCTGGGTCCGCTCCTTATGCTCCCCTTCTGACATTAGCAACTGGAGTTTGGCTGTAAGCTTTACGACCAACTGTTTAGCATACCAGCTCCCGTTTGTACAGACATTTAATAACGGATCACTCCCGGTTTGCTGGAACACAAGCAATGGCGCTAATAACACCAATGCGAACTCCTTCTGGAAGTTCACCGGTGCACCGGACTACGGAGCGGCCACTTCGATCAATGGTAAAACCACTGGTACATATACCTGGGTTGACGGATCAGATCCAAGTACAATCAGTGATGTAACACTTACATCACCTATGATCGAGCTTACAGGCCTGACCAACCCCGCAATTACTTTTGAATACTTCAGCAATAACACCAATATTTACCCCAACAATATTTTTAAAGTTGATGTCAATAATGGAAATGGCTGGGTCAACATCTTCACCGACAATACAAGCTTGGCTGCGTGGAGAACTATTACTGCTCCGCTGCCTCCAGGCTATGCCGGCACTACAGCCCAGTTCCGCTTTGTGGTAGATAAAACGGCGGCTCCTAACGGAAATGCCTTTTACAACGATATTTTGCTCGACTCAGTTTCAGTATCCGAAGCACCAACCTGCAATGTACCAGTTAACCTGACTGTTACGGCTTCAAGCATTACCTCTACAGAAGCAGCCTTTACCTGGTCAGTACCCGTTTTAGGAACGCCCGCCGCTTATCAGTGGGAGGTGCGTACTGCCGGTGCAGCCGGTTCAGGGCCTGCCGGTCTGGCCGCCAGTGGCAGTGTAACTGCACCCACGCTGACAGCTACTGCAACCAACCTGACACCCGGCACCACGTACACCGTATACCTGCGTTCCGATTGCGGTGCCACCGATCAAAGTAGCTGGATACAAGGTTCTGCCTTTACCACACTTTGCCCACCGATTGCTTTCGGAGTTCCTTTCAACCAGGATTTTGAAAGCTCTGTATTTGTACCGGCATGCTGGTCTCAGGCGAGTGGTTTCCTGGGTAATCCCACCACTTTTAATGCTACACCGAACAACTACTGGAACCAGCAAAACTATGGCAATGCTTCGGTTGCTGTCGCAAGTTCTACCAATAAGTCTGCGCGTCTGAACTTATACGGAACAACCCGTCGCGACTGGATTATTACACCGTCTATCGACCTGGGTACAACACCTCGTCAACTCGAGTTCGACATAGCCTACACCGTTTACTACGGAAGCGCTACCGCCACCTTGGGTGTTGACGATACTGTAGCAGTTATTATTTCTATTGACAATGGTGCTACCTGGAGCAATGCAAATATCTTGCGCCAATGGGGCAGTACCACACCAATTTCTAATGGTGCAGGCGACCATATCACTATCGATCTGAGCGCTTATACAGGTATCGTTAAGTTTGGCTTCTACGGTTCAAGTACTGTAAGCAATGTAGACAACGATTTGTTTATCGATAATGTTTCTGTAGTTACTAACCCTTGTCCGGTAGTAAACCTGGGGCCTGACGTCAATCTGTGTGCGCCAGCTTCATTCTCGCAAACCCTGAATGCCGGCAACCCTGGCGCAACCTACCTCTGGGATAACGCCAGCACCGCTCAAACCAGAACCATAACAGGGCCAGGCATCTACTATGTGGATGTTACCGTGGGCGGATGCACCACCAGAGACTCTCTTGTTGTAACCTTCAACCCGCTGCCAATTGTTGACCTGGGACCTAATACCGCTATCTGTAGCGGCAGTACCCTTACCTTAAATGCGGGCAATGCAGGCGCCACTTACCTATGGAACACTGCAGCCACCACACAAACAATTACCGTATCCACCGCCGGCACTTATTATGTAGCAGTAACCGCTGCCAACTCCTGTGTGGGTCGCGATACTATCGTTGTAACACTGAATCCGAGTCCTGTGGTAAATCTCGGCAACGACACCACAGTTTGTGAAGGTAGTTCGGCAACCCTGAATGCAGGAAATACAGGTGCCACTTTCTTATGGAGCAATACTGCTACTACTCAAAGTATCAGCGTAAGCACTACAGGCACCTATTTTGTAACAGTAACAGGAGCTAACAATTGTACAGGCAGCGATACTCTGGTACTTACTGTAAACGAAGCTCCCGTGGTTTCGCTGGGCAATGATACAGCAATCTGCGAAGGCAATGTATTGAACCTCGATGTATCACAGGCCGGCGCTTCTTACTTATGGGATGATGCATCCACCAATGCAGAAAGAAATATTGACGCTGCCGGAACCTATTACGTCATTGTGACCGATGCTAACGATTGTTCCGCCACTGATTCCATTGACGTAACCGTAAATGCGCTCCCTTCTGTAGATCTTGGTCCTGATATGACTATCTGCGAAGGCGTAGCCACCACCCTGGATGCGGGTAACGCAGGTGCCGATTTTGCATGGGATGATGCTACAACGGCACAAACCCGCGATGTAACTACTGCCGGAGAATACTACGTTTGGGTTACAGATGGTAATGGATGCAGCAATAGTGACACGGTCGCTGTTAGTACCTTCCCTTCGGCATCAGGAACCATCAATGTCACCGGCTCTGAAGGCACCTACAATTTCAGTATCGACAACGCCGCGAATGTAGCTTCGTCGGCCTGGGATTTCGGAGACGGTTCGGGCAGCAACGATGCTAGCGCAACACATACCTATACAGAAAATGGTGCGTACACTGTTACGCTGATGTTGATAAATGACTGCGGCGACACTGCCCGTGTAACCCGCGTGCTGGATGTCGATGGCCTGAGTATCGGCCAACTGTTGTTAAACCAACAACAACTTTCGCTTTATCCTAATCCTGCACGTTCTGTATTGAACATCAGCAATTCGAGTGCTTTTGCAATGCAAAAAGTGACGGCGTTCAATATTCTGGGACAGATGGTGTATACGGCCCAGACTGCCAGCGCACAGAACCATCAAATACAAATTGGCTCATTTGCTGCGGGCGTGTATACCCTAAAGATTGAAACCAATCAGGGAATAGTGATACGCAAATTTGAAGTACTGCAATAGGCAAGATTATTTTATCGCGCCAATGTCGGCCGCCTCTTTTGAGGCGGCTTTTTTATTCATTAACTCCAGCCAGCGGTGCATTCCTGAAATACTGATGTGATATCTACAAAATCGATAAAGGACACTTTTTACTGATGTTAAAGTTTTTACCATTTGAAACCGTTTAACTTACCTTTGGCTAAATTTTTATTGACTAATATCAATAGCTGCCTGTTGTATAGTCTCTGGACCACATTTATTAACGAAAAAATTAGCCCTGTCTATGAAAAATTTCAAGATGCTTAGGAGCTGGAAACTCAGAAGTTCATTTGCGCTGCTGAGTTTATTTGCTGCAGGAAAATCCGAGCAGACTTTTGCTCAAAGTGATGTAGCGCGGTATGTACTTACCCAGTCTACAGAAACGTACACACCCATCAATGGCGGAACAGTCCTGGTAGCTGCGTCCACGCCTTTTGACAATGAGATTTCGCCTGCTATTACGATTCCCTCATTTACTTTCGGGGGTGTGGCGCAAACTACCATGTATGTGTCTGCTAATGGTTTCGTGACTTTTGGCGGAGCGCCTAATTCAGGTACTTATACACCGCTTTCATCGTCTGTAACGGGCGTAAATGGTGTAGTAGCGGGATTTGCCGCGGACCTTGGATACGGAAGCACCAGTGCAACTCCCGGAGCGGTAAGCGAAATCCGCCACGAACTGGTGGGTAACGAATATGTGGTACAATACACCGATGTAAAACGGTGGGCTTCTGCCAACGAGCGCATTTCGTTTCAAATCCGGTTGAATACCAGCAATGGAGTAATTAAAGTTAGGTACGCAGGACCTATTGTAATCGGAAGTTCTACTACGAATTTGCAGGTGGGTCTCAGGGGCAATAATACTACCTGGACCAGTAATGTCAATAGTCTGACTACAGCAGATGTTCCGGCAGGAACTACTTGCGACTGGTCACATGCTGTAACCGGCAATGCCAACTCCTCCACCATGTATATGAACCCATCCGCACCGAATTTGGTTCCCACGGAAGGTTTGACCTTTACCTGGACACCTGCCACATCTCCCGCGCCTGTAAGAACTTTTGCAGCTGTCTCCGGCATTATGTCTACGCAGGCGACTTTGTCCTGGACTGCGTCCACGGGTGCTGTTTCGTATAACATACGATATCGCACATCGGGAAGCTGCACTTGGACGAACGCAGCAGGTAACCCTTTCACCTCTACAACTGCCACACTAACCGGTCTGACTCCCTTTACAACGTATCAGGTACAGGTACAGGCGGTAGACGGAGCCAATACCAGTATATGGTCTCATATACCCAATCAGGCTGGTTCCGGCAATGGTTACACGGCTACAGGAACCTTTACCACCCTGGCCACCTGCGTGGTTCCAACCAATATTTCGAATACTGCAGTTAACTCAGGTGGTGCAACGGTGAGGTGGAACAATCCGGCGGTTATCCCAGCCGGAGGGTTTGAATATTATGTAAGTACAAGCAACACGGCTCCAACGGCTGCTACTGTACCGACCGGTTCCACCACTGACACTTTTAAAGTATTAACGGGTCTTCCATCTTCTACACAGCACTATGTATGGGTCCGGTCCTACTGCACATCCACTGATCAAAGTATTTGGACCGCGTCGACAAATTTCACCACCACATGTGTGCCTCCTACACCAGGCGCTACGGTTTCAACATCAGGCAGCTATTGTATGGGGCAGCCAATTACGCTCACCGTCGCCAATCCGCTAAGCGGAGGCGGTCTTTCGTATTTGTGGCAGTCTTCTACCGACGGAACAAACTACACTAATATAACCGGCGCAACAAATAACAGTTATGCTACAAATGTTAGTACCTTATATTACCGTGCCCGGGTTGTTTGTAATGTAGGACCGGATACAGCATATTCAGCACCTTTACAAATGACACTTGCCAACTCTGTGGTAACGACTGCACCAGGACAACGATGTGGCGCCGGTACCGTTAGTCTGGGAGCTACCGGCAATCCAGGCACAACCATTTATTGGTACGAGAACGCGACGGGCGGGATACCCCTGGGTACCGTTTCCCCCTTCACAACACCGTACATTACATCCACAACCGACTTCTATGCCGAAGCTGTAAACGTAACAACAGGTTTCGTAAGGGTTGGTAATGGTACCACAAGCTTGAGCGCAACTTCTTTCCCCAACCCCTTAAGTGCTTGGTACGGCGCGACCAAAACTCAAATGTTGTTCCGCGCCAGCGAACTATGGTCGCAGGGACTTTCGTCAGGTAACATCACTTCTATTGCTGTCGATGTTACCAACTTTTTGGCCGCTGGGGTATTAAATGATTTTACCATTCGGATGGACACCACTTCGCTGGATGTTGTGACCGGAATCATGCCTGTTACCAACACGGTTTATAATGCAACCTACACTCCTAACATGACAGGAATAGTAACCTTCAATTTCACCACACCCTTTAATTGGGACGGTGTAAGCAACATAGTATTGGAAACCGCGCAAAATTCGGGCAATGGCGGAAACGGAAGCGGAACACGGACAGCTTACACAGCAACTGCGTTCAACAGTGTATATACGCGCGCAATAGACAATATTACGCCAGCAACCGTTGCAGCCTTCGATGCAGAAATTCCCAATTCCACGGCGGGAAGTACCAATATTTCAGCCAATCGTCCAAATATAATATTCGGCGGACAATCGTTGTGTCGCAGCGCGCGCACAGCAGTCACAGCAACTGTAAATATTGCTCCAGCCTTCACAATTACGGAAGACAAAACCGTATGTAACAATGGCGTTACTACACTTGCTGTAACCAGTCCTGCCACCGACTATAATGTTGTGAATTGGACCCCAGATACCCATCTTTACACAGACGCCGCGGCTACGGTGCCGTATGTCGCCGGTAGCAATTTTGCCACAGTGTATCATAAATCATCGACCGCAGGAACTGAGACTATACACGCAATTGCCAGCAATACCACTTCTGGCTGCGGGAATATTGATACAGTAGTGCTTCAGGTCTTACCCGCAGCGATAACAGCTACTGCATTACCCGGCAAGCTTTGCAACTCAGGCAGCAGCACACTTGTATTAAGTCCAGCCATAAGCCAGACAGGATTCACCTATCAATGGCAAAACTCATCCGACAACAGTGCCTTTGCGAACATTACGGGTGCTACAGGGGCCAGTTATACTACACCGGTAATTACTGCCACTCAGTATTATCGCGCCACTGTTAAAAACAGCGCCGGAGTGTCTTGTTTCAACTCAAGTTCCGACACGGTGCTCGTAAATGTGCCGGCGGTAACAGCCACTACTCCTGCAACTCGCTGTGGTACCGGCACGCTCACCCTTGCTGCGACCGCCAATGCCGGGTATAGCATCAAATGGTATACAACCGCTACAGGTGGAACACCTGTGGGTACAAGTTCTAATTATACCACCCCCAGCATTAGCACCACAACGACCTATTATGTATCAGCGGGTACAGGCGCCAGTGGCAACGCAACGCTGGGTAGTGGGGCCTACACTACGGTTTCCGGTAGTCCCAGCTATTCAGGAGTTAGTCCGTACGCCTACCATTACGGCAACTACAAGCGGCAGATGCTCGTAACTGCGGCAGAACTTACCGCACAGGGCGTTTCGGCCGGCGACATTTCCTCACTTGCCTTCGATGTGGTAAATGCAGGCAGCCCGGTTGCAAATTTCAACAACTTCAGCATCAGCCTGCTGCCGACCAGCAATACTGCAATGACTGCAGCGTTCATCCCCGGCGCTACACCAGTATATAGCGCAGCCTCTGTTACACCATCTGTAGGTCTGAACACCTACAACTTCACCACTCCTTTCAATTGGGACGGCGTTTCCAATATTATAGTGCAGGTCTGCTATAACAATAATAACAGTGGCGCCGTAGCCAGTAGCGCGGAAGTAAAGTATGACACTACCAGTTTTACTTCGCATACTATTTTCCGCGCGGACGGAACACAAAATGCAATTTGCGATGTAGCTAATGGCGGAACCGGCGATTTTCTGACCGCGGCTCGTCCCAAAATGGTATTTGGACACAATTCTCTTTGCGAAAGCGGCAGAACTCCGGTGGTGGCAACTATCAATGCTTCTCCTACAGCAACATTAACACCTAATGGTACAGTTAGCATTTGCAATGGCCAACCTCAAACACTGACCGGTGGCGGAGGCGGTACCTACACTTGGCTGGAAAACAATTCCGTATTGGCAGGCCAGACCAGCAATACATTGGTAGTTTCCACAGCCAATACTTACAAAGTGGTTGTAACCAACGCAAACGGCTGTAAAGACACCTCCGCCGCTGCTGTTGTCAACATCAGTAACCCTCCTACGGTTAATATCGGCAACGATACAGCCATTTGCGAAGGAAGTACATTTACCCTCGATGCCGGCAACCCTGGAGCCACCTATGTTTGGAGCAATGCAGCAATTACCCAGACTATTGCCCCAACAACTTCAGGGACTTATTACGTAGCAGTTACCGGTTCAAATAACTGTATAGGAAGAGACACCATGGAGCTTATCGTAAATCCTTTGCCGGTTGTCAGCCTTGGATCCGATACCGGAATTTGTGAGGGCAGTTCCCTTGAATTTGATGTAAACCTCGCGGGAGCCAGCTACCTTTGGGACGACGCCTCTACTGCTGCCACCCGCACAATTGATATTGGCGGCACCTTTTATGTCGCAGTTACTGATGCTAATGAATGTACCGCGCACGATACCATTGAAGTTGTATTACATACACTGCCAATCGTAGACCTTGGAGACGACCTGGCCATTTGCGAGGGTACACCGCACACGCTCGATGCAGGCAATCCTGGTGCCACCTACATTTGGGACGACGCTTCTAATAACCAAACGCGCGACGTATCCACCGCCGGCGATTATTATGTGGAAGTGACTGACGACAACGGTTGCGTGAATGCAGACTCAGTAACCCTAACGATTGTGCCACTTCCCAGCGGCGATATGTCTATTTCAGATGGTATTGAAGGCACCTACGACTTTTCAGTTGACAATGCACAAAATGTAACTAATGCCGCTTGGGATTTTGGTGACGGTAATACCGGAAGCGGCTTAAGCACGAATCATACCTACAGCGACAACGGTACCTACACCATAAGTTTAACACTGTTTAACGAGTGCGGCGATTCGATTCAAACCACCAGAGAATTTGTGGTGAGCACAGTTGGTATAAGAAAGCTCTCGCTGAACCAAAAACAACTATCCGTATACCCAAATCCGGCCACAACAATATTGAACATTACTAACCAAAGCGGCTATGTAATGCAGCATGTAACCGTCATCAACATTTTGGGTCAGGTGCTCTATCAATCTGCGAGCAATTCTGGCAACAGCCACCAAATTAATATAAGTACGCTGGCTGCAGGGATCTACACCTTAAAAATCGAAACCAATACAGGGACTGTAACCCGGAAATTCGAAGTTTTGAGATAGCAGGATTTTAGTTTTTAAAAAAGCACCCGACCTTCCGGGTGCTTTTTTTATGCCTATACATTTCGAACCTGCAATAAGACACAATGCCCGAAAAAGTTTGGAATTTAATTTAATTAACTTAAATTTAAGGACAGAATACCCAACCATCCTTCGGGAGCATGCTGAAAATCCCTTTTTGCCCTTGTTCAGGGCAGAATAAAGAGTAAGCCTCACTTAAACAATCGGAACATGATTAAAAAGTTTACGTCAAGGACCCTACATCCTTTAAAATCGCTATTACTGGGTCTTGGAATGCTGGGAGGCGGAATCGCAGCCCAGGCACAATGCCTCAACTCCTCAGAACAGTGGCCGACGTCCACAGTCACACCCTCGGTGTGCGATGGACTTACAGCAAATCAGATAACGACCTGCAACTTTGCGGGAGATCATGCTGTGATCGCCGTAACCGCGGGGCAGTCGTACACTTTTGCGAGTACTTCAAGTTTTGCAACATCTTATTTGACGATTAGTACCGATGGAGGCGCAACGGCAGCAGCCTATGGCGTATCGCCTCTAACCTGGGTAGCTCCGACTACCGGCACTATTAAACTATACATCCATACCAGCGCTGCCTGCGGCGAGGACACCGAGTGTAGAACAACAACGGTAATATGTGGAACGCCGCCGTCATGTTTACCACCCGGATCGGCTGCCGCTACAGCTATTACAGCTAATAGTGCTAACATCAACTGGACTGCATCGACCTCAAGTCCCAGCCTCGGATATGAATACTACTGGAGCACCACCAATACCGCTCCAACTGCCAGCACCACACCTTCTGGCTCTGTAGGTGCCGGCGTGCTTACAGCCAACATTCCATCGCTTACACCAGCAACAACTTATTATGCTTGGGTGAGGGCCAACTGCAGCGCCAGTGATAAGAGCGCCTGGACCTCATTAGGTAATTTCGTCACACAGTGTATTACTATGAACCTGCCCTTCGTCGAAGGATTCGGTTCAGGAACTAAGCCTAACTGCTGGACCAATTCCAATGGTAGCAACAACACCAGTGCCAATGCTCTATGGAAATTCTCCGGCGCAGCAGATTATGGTGCAGCTACATCTATTAATGGCCGGCCGGCGGGATCATACGCCTGGGTCGATGGTTCTGATCCAAGTAATATCGCTGATGTAACGCTTACTTCACCCGTGGTAAATCTAACCGGGCTTACTGTACCGGCAGTATCGTTTGATTATTTCAGTAATAACACCAATATCTATCCCAACAACATATTTACCGTACAGGTAAATAATGGCAGCAGCTGGGTAACGATATTCACCGACAATACAAGCTTGCCCTCCTGGCGCGAGATCGTAATTCCATTGCCACCGGGATTCGCCAACACCAATGCACAGGTAAGATTTATTGTAGACAAAACAGCTGCTCCGCTTAGTAATGCCTTTTACAATGACATCCTCCTCGATTCGGTGCGTTTTGTGGAAGCGCCCACCTGCGTACCACCAACCGGTGTGGCGGCATCCAATATTACCGCCACCGGCGCCACCATTAGTTGGGTAGCTCCCACCATCGGGCCTCCATCCGGTTACGAATGGGAAATCAGAAGCTCAGGTCTCGCCGGATCTGGTCCTGCAGGATTAGCTGCAAGCGGAAATACCACCGTTCCAACAGTTACCGCAAGCACAACCGCATTAACATTTAATACCACGTACACTGTTTACGTACGCTCATTATGCGGCAGTTCTACCAGCTCCTGGTCGTTCGCTTCTACTTTCACTACTCCTTGTGTGGTATACCCTACTCCGTTTATGGAAAATTTCGAGGGTAGCACCTTTGTACCGGGTTGCTGGTCTCAGGCGACGGGCATGTTAGCCGCAACCACCACCTTCACTACTCCTCAGAATTATTGGAATCAACAGAACTACGGCAACGCATCTGTCTCGGTGGGAAGTTCCAGCAATAAGTCTGCAAGACTTAATCTTTACAGTACTTTCTTCCAGGACTGGCTCATAACACCTTCTATTGACCTCGGCTCTACACCAAAGCAATTGGAATTTGATGTGGCCCTCACAAGTTACAACAGTGCTTCTGCATCCACTTTGGGCGTAGACGACAAATTGGCTGTTGTCATCTCAACCGATAATGGCGTTACCTGGAGCTCGGCAAACGTATTACAACAATGGGGCAGTACAACCCCCATTGCTAACGGAGCCGGAAACCACATTATCATCGATCTGACCAACTACAGTGGTGTAGTCAAATTCGGATTCTACGCCGAAAGTACAGTGAGCAATGCCGACAACGATATCTTTATTGATAACGTACAGGTGGTTCCTATTCCTCCTTGTCAGGTTCCCCTTACTGTAACCGTAAATTCTGTAATAGCTACCACAGCAACAGTAACCTGGAGTGCTTCCAGCTCTGCTTCTACAATCGGATATCAGTGGGAAGTTAGAACTTCCGGACTACCAGGATCAGGTCCGACCGGACTTGTTTCCAGCGGCAGTACTACTGCTCCTACCGTAACCGCAACTCCCGGCTCTCTGACACCTGCTACCGTACACCAGTTCTACGTACGGACTAATTGCGGATCGAATACTTACAGCGGATGGACCAATGCAACTTCGTTCACTACTGCGGCCAGTATTCCATGGACACAACCCTTTACTACTACTGCCACTCCTCTCGACTGGAATCTGGGAGGCTGGATTATTGGCAGTACAAGAGGCGTAACCGGGAACCCGGGCAATAACATATATACTAATATGTACAGCGGATACACTTCAGCCAGCTACAACACTATTAACGTGGGCGTTGTAGGTGCTTCTCATGTACTTAGCTTCGATTATAAATTCTCAAACTACAGTAGTCCGTACAATCCACCTGCTACAGGTGCAGGCAATATTGCAATAGCTGTTTCCACAAACAATGGCAGTACATACACTACCATCGGAACCATTACTACCGGCACTACAGGCTGGCAGTCACAGACCTATCCTTTATCGGCTTATGCTGGTCAAATTATTAGGGTAAAAGTAACTGCTACCTGGTCATCCGGCGACTGGGATGTAGGTATCGACAACATGTTTATTGGCGTTCCACCTTGTACCACACCGGTGGTAAACCTTGGTCCGGATGTAGTGAGTTGTGTAACTGGTACTGGTTCGCACCTGCTGAATGCTACCAACATACTTCCCGGTGTCAGCTACCTCTGGGATAATGCTTCTACAAGTCCAACCCGTACCGTAACAGCCTCAGGCACCTACCACGTAACTGTAATTAACGGAGCTTGCTCAGCTTCTGATACCATCACGGTAACCTTCAATCAGAACCCAACTGTTAGTCTGGGTAACGATACCAGCGTGTGTGACGGAACCTCCGTGACCTTCAATGCAGGCAATACAGGCGCTACCTATTTGTGGAGTAATGCTGCAACAACACAAAGCATCACCACATCGACCGCAGGCACTTATTACGTTGCTGTTACCGCTGCGAACAACTGCGTTGGTCAAGACACCGTAATACTTACAGTAAACGACAATCCAATAGTTGATCTAGGCAACGATACTGCAATATGTGCAGGAAATGTGCTTGAACTCGATGCCACCAATAGCGGTGCAACTTATTTGTGGGACGATGCCTCTACCTCCGCCACCCTTAATATCGATGCCAGCGGAACCTATTCCGTAACAGTTACCAATTCCGATAACTGTACTGCTTCAGATACAATTAGTATAGTTGTAAATGAGTTACCAGCCATCGATCTGGGCAACGATACCACCCTATGTAATGGAGTGGTTATGACGCTTGATGCGGCTAATGCGGGAGCTTCGTACGAATGGGACGATGCCTCTACCAGCCAGACCCGCGACATTGATGGCGCCGGATTGTATTATGTAACGGTTACTGATACCAATGGCTGTGCCAGCACCGATTCAGTTAACGTAAACGTAGTACCTCCACCTTCGGGAAATATCAATGTTGCCGGCGGCGAAGAAGGCAACTTTGAATTTTCTGTTGCTAACCCACAGAACGTGGTAAGTGCACATTGGGATTTTGGCGACGAACACGACGGCGCCGGCAATACAATTGCACACCAATACACCGAAGATGGGGATTACACTGTAAAACTCATACTTATAAATGAATGTGGTGATTCAACTACAGTAGAACGTACCGTTAAGGTAGAAGGATTGTCGCTCGACCGTATTCAGTTGAACCAGTACGAATTGAGTCTTTATCCTAACCCGGCACGCACTGTACTGCATATCGACGTTAAAGCTAATGTTAGCATGCAACAGGTTACAGCCTACAATATTCTGGGACAACTTGTTTACAACAATAACGCGCAAAACGCTAAAAACCACAGTATGAATATTTCATCCCTGGCTGCAGGTGTTTACACGTTGAAAATTGAAACAGACAAAGGAACGATAGTGCGGAAATTTGAAGTGCTCAAATAAAGCAATCATTAGGTCAACATAAAATCCCCGGTAAGATGCCGGGGATTTTTCATTTCCAGCTATCTCCTATTAAGTCTTAATAATAGAAGCAGCGTACAGGCCTTCACAAAACAACAAATCCAGCATCGAACAATCGGCCAAAAAACCTGTGCGCGACGAAAAAACCTGGTAATATTCGGCGACAGCAGACAGGGACTGCGACGGTTTCAAGCCCCGGCAATCAATCGTTGGTTCTGAACTGGTGTCCTTATCGCCAATGCAACTATACTTAAGGCCGAGCCTCAAAATTTTGTTCAGCAATTCGAACCCGGCCAGGTTCCATTCAGCAAGACGTTCGTAAGGCGTTTCAAATAAGGGCTGAATTAAATGCTGAAAATGCTCAAAATACGGTGAGCGGCCGTATAGCGAAACAATCGTTCTCCAATGGTTTTGCTGCCAGTTATACTCGTTAGCAAGCCTCACATCCGACATAGGAATACGTTGATTCCGGCCATGCATCAGTGGAACACTCAACATTTGTTTACCTTGCGGAGCAGCCAGATAGTAACGGTTCCTATAACTCATTTTCTGATAGGGCTCGTTCAGGTCAAAAACGACAGGGTGATGTATAAAAGCCGCCTTCCACCAACTTACCGGAGGAAATGGCATTAAGGATGATAATAACATGAAAATAAAAATTGAAAGATATTACTACCCTGGCGGCAGCTTACTCGTTGCTGGCTTCTATTCGTTCTACCTTGTTGATCCCCTTAATTTTGGCCAGCTTGGAACATAGTACATCCAACTCTTCACGATCATGTACGAACACCATGATGGTTCCTTCAAACACGCCGTCTTTCGAGTCAATACTGATAGAACGCATATTCATATTCAGCTCACCGGAAATTACGTTGGTAATTCCTTGAATAATACCAACGTCGTCGAGTCCGGTTAATTTCACTCCGGTAAGGAAGGAAATTTCCTTGTTTTTGGCCCATTTGGTCTTTACTATCCGGTGCGCATAGTTGGCCATGAGTTGGGCCGCGTTGGGGCAGTCTGTCCTGTGCACTTTCAGGCCCTCACCGGAAGTAATAAACCCGAACACGTCATCGCCGGGAATTGGCTGGCAACACTGCGCAAGTTTGTACAATATCTTATCAGAACTCTCACCAAAAATAATGAGCTCTGTGCCTTTAGCTGTAATCTCACGGTCATGTTCTACTGCACGCTTGGGTTCGGCGCGTTGTACTTCCTTAACGGGTTGGTATAATTTATCGCCGTTGACCACAAAGGTGCGGATAGGTTTGATATCCAGCGAACCTACAGCGATACCATAGTATAAATCAAGGGAGCTGGGGACCTTAAAGTAGGTGCAAATTTCATTGATATTATGCGCGCTGGGCTGCAGTCCCATATGGTCGAGTTTCCGGAAAAGTATTTCCTTTCCATCTTCAGCAATACGCCGCTTTTCTTCCCTCAGATAATACTTGATCCTGGATTTCGCCTTGGCAGTAACTACAAATTGGAGCCAGTCTTCCGAGGGCTTTTGTTTTGAAGACGTAATAATTTCCACCTGGTCGCCGCTTTTCAGCTCCTGGCTAATAGGCGTAAGCCTGTAATTAATTTTAGCGCCAATACAACGTGCCCCCAGTTCCGAGTGCACGTCAAATGCCAGATCGAGGGCGGTGGCGCCTTTGGGCAGTACACGCATATCACCTTTGGGTGTGTACACATATATTTCCTCGGTAAAAAGATCGAGCTTGAAATCCTGCACGAAATCCAGGGTGTCGGTATCCGGATTGTTGAGTACTTCGCCGATATGCTTGAGCCAGGCGTCCAGCTTACTTTCATTATTAGCGCCTTCTTTATATTTCCAATGTGCTGCAAGACCTTTTTCTGCAATTTCATTCATCCGGTGGGTACGAATCTGTACTTCTACCCAGCGTCCGCCCGGCCCCATAACAGTAGTGTGCAAAGCTTCATATCCATTACTTTTGGGCATACTAAGCCAATCGCGCAGGCGCTCCGGGCTGGGTTGATAGAAATTGGTAACAATAGAATAAACTTTCCAGCAATCTTCCTTTTCTTTTTCCTTGGGTGAGTCAAGAATAATTCTGATAGCAAACAAGTCGTACACTTCATTAAAAGTTACGTGTTTGGTTTTCATTTTATTCCAAATCGAATGTATGGATTTCGGCCGTCCGTAAATTTCGAATTCGAGCTCCTGTTTGCCAAGCTCTTCTTTAATAGGCCGTATGAACTCGTTGATATATCGGGTACGGTCTCTCTTCGTTTCCTTGAGGCGACGTACTATATCCAGGTATACATCGGGCTGGGTATATTTCAATGCCAGATCTTCCAGCTCTGTCTTGATCTCATAAAGTCCCAGGCGGTGCGCAAGAGGCGTGAAGATATAAGTTGTTTCAGACGCAATTTTTAACTGCTTTTCCCTGCTCATACTGGTCAGGGTACGCATATTATGCAGCCTGTCTGCCAGTTTGATCAGAATAACCCGGGGGTCTTCGGCAAGGGTCAATAAAATTTTTCTGAAATTTTCGGCCTGCATCGAAGCGCTGGCCTTTATATCTACTACATTTGAAATTTTGGTAAGCCCGTCAATGATTCGGGAAAAAGAGGAACCAAATTCACTTGAAATGTCTTCGAGTGTGATTTCTGTATCTTCGACCACATCGTGCATTAAAGCACAGCAGGCGGAGGTAACTCCCAGGCCAATTTCTTCCACTACGATACGTGCAACGGCGAGGGGGTGTAAAATATAGGGTTCTCCGGACTTTCGCCGCATATCTCTATGTGCATCGGCTGCCAGTTCGAAGGCACGTCTGATTGTTTTCTTATCTCCTTTTTTGATGCGTTGTTTCAGTGCCCTAAGCAAGGCCCTGTATTCTCTCAGAATAAGTTTTTTCTCTTGTTCCTCGTCTATCGATTTCGTATACAGCAGGGGTGTACTCATAAAATTCTCAAAAATCTAAAATACAAAATAAAAACGGAAACCACTCGGGGCTTCCGTTTTCAAAATATGTTCCAAAATATTACTACAGAACAATCAAAAATATGCTTAGCGGTTAATTACCATTTTAGCAGAATGAACAATTTTACCAAACTTGTCGCGCGCCACGACCATATAAATGCCCTGGCTGAATTCACTCAGGTTAGTAAAAGTGATATCGGTGGAGTTTCTGTCAAAAATTGTTTGTTCTGTAAGCCGACGCCCTATGAGGTTAACAATTTCCACCTTTTCCACCTCGTTTTTAAGTGCCGGAGACAGACGGATATTGACCGTGTTATTGGCGGGAATCGGGTAAATAGTGATACTTTTTTCCTGATTGCTAATGATTGTCTTTTCAGAATTCTGGGCAGTCGCTTCACCCGGGCTAAAGCCGGCGAAGGCAGCACACAGGAAAAATATAATTTTGTATAAAAGCTTCATAGCAGAATTTACTTTACAGGATTAAAAATTTCGCTTCCTCAACGCGGAAACAAAGTGCAAATATAATAATACAATTTGCTAAATTTTAGGTTTTGCCAAAAAATTTATGTGTATGTGGATAAACAAATGTTATCGCGCATATACTTTTTTTCAACAAGCACAATTTACAGACAAATCAGCAGGGCTGCAGGTTTAGCTGTCAAAGGACTGCAGCCATTAAACTTTCGTTAAAACACAATAGCTGATACGTAAAAAGCAATAATGACCAATAGCCATTATTGCTTCTATATACTACCAGAAGGGTTAACTAAGCAAGTGTGCTTACTTTTTTAGCCAACTGGGATTTTAAGTTGTTTGCTTTGTTTTTGTGGATAACATTGCGTTTAGCCAGCTTGTCAATCATAGAGATTACATTAGGAAGCTGTTCCTGAGCTGCGCCTTTCTCGGTAATCTTCATCATTTCACGGATAGCGTTACGGGTTGTTTTACCATAGTAACGATTTCTGTCACGGCGTTTTAAACTCTGACGGGTATCCTTTTTGGTAGCTTTATGATTTGCCATTTTTACTGTTTATCTTTATGTTCTTTATTAAAGGAGTGCAAAGGTAAAAAAAAATATCAATTAAGAAATTTTTTTTTACAACCTCATATGAGTCGAGGCGCGTTCGATAATATCTTTCTTCTCAATGAAGGCATCCAACTTGTCTTTAGGAAGCCTGAAATTGTAAACTTCACCTTTTTTGTAGGTTTCCAGGTATTCGAAATAATCGTAATTCCATTTTCCCAACTGGCGCCTGTCTATAGAAAGTACTGAACTTACCACTTCGAGATCTATAGGATTTTTAATCCGGACGATAGCCATTTGCTTAATTTCCTCTTCTGAGAATTTAGACAAAAGTGGGTTAGCTGGCTTCTTTTGTTTTTGCAGATCGCTTTTTGTGACATTCAGCGAGCCCCAGTCAAAATTTACGGGTACTCCGGGCAGCAGGAAGTGGTTGAGCCGCTCCATAATAGTGGCTGTGGCCACAAAGGCCATCACGTGATTCTGCGTTTCTTTGGGCAAATAACTCTTAATCGCCCAGAAGTCGTTTTTCCCTGTCTTCTTAATCGCATTGATTACCGGTCTGGGACCACTGTTGTACGCGGCTACCACCAGTAACCAATCGTCGAGCATATCGTACAAATAAGTAAGGTATTTAGCTGCAGCATGGGTCGATTTGGACAGGTCGGTACGATCGTCGCGCCGTCCATTGACCGTAAGTCCCATCAACTTAGCCGTCGGTGCCATAAACTGCCAATAGCCGAGTGCACCTACAGGAGAACGTGCATTTTTATTCAACGCCGATTCGATTACTGCAAGGTATTTTAACTCTTTGGGAATGGAATAAGACTTGAGTACTTTATCTATTACTTCGAAAGTATTTACGCCTCTGCCACTTACAACATTTAATCGTCCGGCAAAATTAGTCATGTACTTCCTTACGTATTCGATCATCACACTGTTCATATTGCCGTAGTATTCGGTTTCTCCGGCCAGAGGAACAGGTTTAAACTTCTCGTTTTCTTCCCAAACCCGATCGAGCGGACGAGGGGTAGCCAATTTTGACTCTACAAACCTTCCTGACGAGACGGAATATGATTTCTCATTACCGTTCGAAGGATTTTTAAGTTTATGATCGGATTTGAGATCAGTTCCTACAGTTTTAGAATTTGATGACATTGCAAAAGGCATTGCCTTTGGTGCCAGACTATCAAGGATTAAGGGTGCGGATTCGGAAACAGACCTGTCGCCAGACTCTGATGATTCACGCATAGCAATTTTCTTACCATCACTAACAGCTTTGGGATTAGGACCCTGGGCATTGCCAATAAAGGGGGTAAATGCTATTACTGAACAGAAAATTATTTTCCATTGCATGGGCTAATGAATAATTTTTAGCGTTACACATGCAACCGGAATAAAAGTTTATACCGGCTGTTTTAAATTCTCTGCCGCGGTCAGCCACGACAAAGCAGCATCACAAGATAATAAAACCTGCTTATTATGCAAATGAAGCTAAAACAGAAACACGTTACATACCAATCTTAGGCGTTGGTATGCTGATTAGGAGCAGTTGAAGTTGCTTTTGCGGAAGGATTTTCTTTGATTCCTGTTTCTATTTCTTTTTTGATACCGTCTTTGGCATCATTAAATTCACGAATACCTTTACCAATTCCCCGTGCCAATTCAGGAATCTTGCGTCCGCCAAACAGTATTATTACCACTAACACGATCCATAACCACTCCATACCACTGGGTAAGGACAATAACATTGCCGGGTTCATTGATAAAATAGTCATTAAAATAAATTTTAACGTTAATGAATGAACGCAAAGATAATGTTTTTTTTCGGGAAACGACGAAAACGGTGCTAACATCAGCATGTAGGCTTGCCAGGCACAGTTCATCACACATTTTATTTGGGTAATTCGGGATAGCGAATTATTTTGAGCCGCAAAAAACCAAACCATGAAAAAACTCCTGGCCTCTCTTCTGCCGCTGATTATTCCATTTTTATGCCAGGCACAAGCCAACATTCTTCAGGATTCAGCAGCCATCCGTGACCATCTTAGCCGTAACCATTATGACGTCGATTCCGACGCTGCAGCGGTAGTACTTTATGAAAAAGGCACGTACGAACTGTTCAACTTCGAGTTTATTTTCAAGGTCGAAAGAACAATCAAAATTTTGCGTAGCGATGCCATAAATGATCTTAGTACTGTATCGATACTTAAAATCAAAGGCGGAGCATCAATCAACAAAATTAAAGGGACCACCTATAACCTTGAAAATGGTAAAGTAACGGTGCAGAATATAGAAAAAGAGGATGTCCTGACAGATAAAATTCTGGCTTCTTCCATCGATGCCGTTAAATTTAATTTGCCCTCAGTAAAGGTTGGCTCCATAATTCATTATACCTATACGCACAAATCTTACAGCTACTATACTGTTCCGGATTGGATATTCCAGGGAGATTATCCCTGCCTGTACTCTGAGTACGAAATCAGCGTACCTCATTTTGTAGTATATGCTGACCTAGCCAGGGTGTACACACCCATGGAGCAGGTTTTCACAAAAGCGGATCTCGGAAAGTCAGACGGAACTTACTTTAGAGAAGTGGATATTGCATCACAACAGCGGCAAACCTGGGTACGTAAGAATATTCCTGCTTTCAAAGATGAGCCGCTGATGCCTTCAAAATCCAGATATATAGAGCGGGTACGAGTTCAAATCACTGCTTTAACCTATGGTGCCGGATATAGGATTTACAAAAACTGGGACGAATTAATAAAAGCAAACTTTTACGACAGCAAAACAACTATCGGACAGGCATTTGACAGGAACAATTTTCTCGAACCGCTTACCAAACGAGTGACGGGAACGGCTTCCGACAGCCTGGAGATAGCTAAAGCTATTTTTTCCTTTGTACGGGACAGCATCACATTAATACCTAAAGCTGACGACAATCTGAAGAAGATGTTGCAAACCTATCAGGCAACTGCCAGCGGCAAAAATTTATTACTGGTTTCCATGCTGCGAAAAGCTGGATTTAAAGCGCAGCCCTTTTTCGTAGCAGAACGACCCGCAGAACCACTCAACGAGGTATTTCAACGCCCTGGGGACTTATCCTTTATGGGTATACGACTCTACTATAAGGAGCACAACTATTATCTGAATGCAGCCAACCGTTATTCTTCTTTTGGAATGATCCACACCAGTGCCTACAATGGATACTGCCGAACGGTGGATGAAGTGAGCGAAGAACTGGTTCTAACACCCAATAACCTGATCGACAAAACTACCTACCTTGTAACAATTAAACCAAGCGAAACAGACGAGCAGATGCTTCGAATTCAATTTACCGCCCGTTACGGAGACGTAACGGCGCTCACTACACGGGAACAATGGGCAGCTGATACAAATTTGATCAGGAAAAAAATACATCAGGATTTGCTACATTCAGAATTGACCCTTGAAAGCTACGAATTAAAAAACCTGCATAACCCGGATGCACCTTTAACAATTACCTACAATTGTTCTTATGACATTAAAAATAAGGACCTGATTTATCTTAACCTGCTCCTGGCGAGAATTATTGAAAAGAACCCATTTGACAGCAGGCGAAGGGTTTACCCTGTAGAATTACCTTACCTGCAGGATATAAATTACACGCTCCACCTTAAATTGCCTGAGAACTACATACTCGAAGACGTTCCCCAAACATCGAAAGCAGTATTTGGCAATGATTTAATAAACATGTCCACACAAGCAAAATATTCGGACGAACTGCGAAATTTTTCACTAAACTTCCGGTTTACTACAACCGAAACGCTGTTTGGCATAGATGCATATGATGACCTCAGATCGTACTTCGATAAACTACAGGAAGTTCAGGATAGCCGAATTGTTCTTGCAAAAAGAAGCCAATAATAAATCAGCCAATTTCACCTTCCCCATCTGCATATCAAGATTCAATATTTTCTCAAACCCGAATCATGAAAAAATACTTTTATATCCTCCTTCCCTTTGTTGCCCTGTTGCCTGGCTTCACAAATGCAATTGGCAAAGACATAGACCTGAATGCGGGAAGCATTAGTGACAGCATGAAGTTGAACGCCAATGCAGTTATGAGATATTACGACGTTTCGTTGGAAGTCCAGAGCTTTGAGAAAGCAGTAATCAACACCCAGTACGCCGTTACTATTCTCAACGAAAAAGCGGATCATTATGCTTCGATTGCTGAAAACTATTCATTGTTGTACAGGATCACAAAGATGGAAGGCCGGATACTGGACGCTTCCGGTAAAGTAATTGGTAAAATGAAGTCGAAAGACGTATATGATCGATCCACATATGGTTATGACTTTACATTCCACAGCGATCATCGCGTTAAAACGTTCTCATTTCCACGTCATACTTACCCCTACACTGTGGAATTTGAGATTCAATACGAATTAAAAACGCTGTTTTTTCTTCCTTCCTGGGCTGCGCAGCGCGCTAATTATTGTTCAGTAGAGTCTGCCACCTTCAGCGTAAAAAGTCCAAAAAATATCAATATTCGCTATAAAGCCAAACACGTAGTGCCCGAAGAAAACTTTACCGAAGAGGTAAATGACCAATGGCTGACCCGGCGATGGAAAAGCGGAAGAATCAGCGCTAGCTTGCCAGAGCCGGGCTACGGAGAAGATAATTTGTGTCCGGAGGTTCATCTCGCTGCCGATAGCTTCCATTTGCTGGGCTATTCTGGAATAATGGATAACTGGCAAAACCTGGGCCGTTTTCATTATGAACTCAATAAAGGGAGGGATGAACTGCCTGACAACCAAAAGGCATTGGTGCGGTCAATGATTGCCGGAAAGACCAGTGTACGGGAGAAAGTTGACGTATTATATCAATATCTGCAAACGAATACGCGCTATGTCGCTAACGAATATGGCATTGCCGGCTGGCAGACATTTGATGCGGCCAGCGTGTCTAAAAACGGCTATGGGGACTGTAAAGGTCTTACCAACTACATGAAAGCAATGCTGAAAGAAGCCGGAATTGTATCGTACCCTGTACTGATTTATGGAAGTGAAAACATTCCTCAGTTTGATGCAGGGTTCCCCTCTCTTCAGTTCAACCACGTAATTCTCTGCGTTCCACAGCAACAAGACAGCATTTGGCTTGAATGTACCAGTACGACGTTGCCGACCGGCTATTTGGGCTGTTTCACACAAGGGCGCACGGCACTGCTAATTACCGAAAATGGGGGCGAACTGGTCCACACACCCAAATACAATAAAAACCAGAACAGCTTGTCGCGCAATTTTATGCTGCGTATTAATCAGGTAGAAAACGATCAAAAAGTCCAAATCAGCTATCGATATACCGGCATGTCCGCCGACGATCCGATTTCCTTGCATCGAAGTAAATCAAAGGACGCAATCAACCGGCATATGCGGGAGAAATATCCTTTTACTTCATATACACTTCAGGCCTACGATGTCCAGGAGGATAAAACATCGACCATACCGGCCCTCAACGAACAAGCTGAAGTACTTGCCAGAAATCTGACTTCGGTCACACAAAAGCGGACGTTTGTACAGCTGGGCTGGATCGCGAACCCTATGACAGACCTTTATCAGGTACAGCCACGCACAAAGCCTTTTACACTTCACCGTTCTTATAGTGTAACAGATTCCATTCGTGTGATTATTGCCTCAGGCACTGATATTGAAAGTCTGCCAAAATCTATGGAAATGAAGATGCCGTTTGCAGCTTACCAGACACAAACGATCCGGGACGGTAATGAAATACTGCTGGTACGTCGATTCGAACAGAATGAAGGAACCTATCCGGTCTCGGATTACGAAAAGTATCAAGAAATGTTTCAGGCGATTAGCAGAAGTAATCGGCAACTGAATCTGGTGCTTCTACATCAGGCGCAATAAATACTTATTCAGTTCAAACTACAGTAACCGCCAATCGTTTTAGTATTTACGCTCCGTAACATGGAGCACTTGAGAAACGATTGTACTTCTTCACGTAGATGCGTCTCATACCCGAAGTGCAGATATAAAAACAGGGAGCGACCAAACATCGCCCACAGTTTTTATATCTGCCATCAATTAAATTAAACATCCATGTTTTCATAAATAACTGCGGCGCCCTGCCCTACACCGATACACATGGTTGCCAGACCAAAGCGCACTTTGCGTCTTTTCATTTCATGCAATAATGTAGTGGTAATACGCGCACCGCTGCATCCAAGGGGATGCCCTAAAGCGATAGCGCCTCCATTTACATTTACGATGTCGGGATCAATACCCAAATCGCGCATTACAGCCAGCGATTGAGAGGCGAATGCTTCATTAAGTTCAGCAAGCCCGATATCCTTAATGGTCAATCCTGCCCTTTGTAAAGCCTTCTGCGTTGCTGGAACCGGTCCGATTCCCATAATTCCGGGCTCTACACCTGCTACCGCCCGGCTTACTACCCTTGCCAAAGGCTTTAGGCCGAAAGATGCTACTGCAGTCTCAGATGCCAGCAATAGTGCTGCAGCTCCATCATTTATACCACTGCTGTTACCTGCGGTAACGGTACCATCCTTGATAAACGCCGGCTTTAGTTCAGCAAGTTTTTCCATGGTAGAAAGTCGCGGATGTTCATCTTTTTCAAATACCATAGTTTTCCCTTTGCCTAAATCGACGGTGTACGGTACGATTTCGTCGGCAAATTTGCCCGCCTCGTAAGCGGCCTGATATTTGCGTTGACTCCCGAAAGCAAACTCGTCCTGTTCCGCTCTGCTCAGGTTCCAGTCACGGGCCACATTTTCGGCAGTTTCACCCATCGTATAGGGGTGATAGGAGTCTTTCCACTTTTTGTTCACGAACCGCCAGCCCATAGTCGTGTCAAACATTTCCTGACCCCGACCGAAAGCAGTTTCAGATTTGCCCATTACAAAGGGTGCCCGGGTCATACTTTCCACCCCCCCGGCAATAAACAGGGATCCATCACCACATTGAATTGCGCGGCTCGCGTCCATAATACTTTGGAGGCCTGAGGCACACAGTCTGTTGACGGTATTGCCCGCTACAGTTACGGGCAAACCGGCAAGCAGTGCAGACATGCGCGCAACATTACGATTATCCTCTCCGGCCTGATTGGCTGCGCCGGCAATTACATCTTCAATCTGATCAACATCCACCGATGGGTTACGGTTAACCAGTGCTTTTATCACGTGGGCCAGCATATCGTCGGGCCGTACTGAACTTAGTGCACCACCGTATTTGCCTATTGCAGTACGAACTGCGTCAATGATATATACGTTTTCTGACATTTTCTTTTCTTAAAATAATATTGATTCTTCCTTATGGTTCTTATACTATGGACTACGCCATTCACCTAAATCTCCGTAGATGTCCGATTTGATTCGCGCAGTAAACAAAACTATTTCAATACACCTAACTCCTTGCCCACCTTAGTAAAGGCCGCGATGGCTGCATCCAAATGGTGCTGCTCATGCGCAGCGGAAATCTGCACGCGAATACGGGCTTGTCCCTTGGGAACCACGGGAAAGAAGAACCCGATTACATACACCCCTTCTTCCAGTAGCTTAGCTGCGAAATTTTGCGCAAGCACTGCATCGTACAGCATAATGGGTGTAATAGGATGGGAGCCCGGCTTAATATCAAAGCCAGCCTCTGTCATTTTCTGACGGAAGTACGCGGTATTGTTCTCAAGTTTATCACGCAACTCGGTTGTCTCGCTCAGCATATCCAGCACCGCAATAGACGCACCTACCACAGAGGGCGCCACGGTGTTGCTGAATAAATAAGGGCGGCTACGCTGGCGCAACATTTCGATAACTTCTTTCTTACCGCTGGTAAATCCGCCGGAAGCTCCGCCCAGCGCCTTTCCCAATGTCCCGGTAATGATATCAACGCGGCCCATTACATTCTTAAGCTCGTGTACGCCTCTGCCTGTCTTTCCCATAAAGCCGGATGAGTGACTTTCATCTATCATGACAATGGCATCGTACTTGTCGGCCAGGTCGCAAATCTGATCCAGCGGCGCTATGGTTCCGTCCATCGAAAACACGGAATCAGTTACAATAAAACGTGTGCGTGCATCTTTGTGTTGGATCAGGCATTGTTCCAGTTCCTGCATGTCGCAGTTTTTGTACCTGGCCCGCTTCGCCTTACACAGACGCACACCATCGATAATAGAGGCGTGGTTTAGTTCGTCGGAAATAATCACATCTTCTTCCGACAACAAAGGTTCAAACACCCCGCCGTTAGCATCAAAACAGGCCACGTACAGAATAGTATCTTCTGTTCCTAAAAATGCAGCTAATTTTTGCTCCAGCTCCTTATGTATATCCTGTGTTCCGCAGATAAAGCGCACAGAGCTCATTCCGTAACCGCGTTCATCAATAGTTTGTTTGGCAGCTGCCACCACCTTGGGATGCGACGATAATCCCAGATAATTATTTGCACAAAAGTTCAGGACTTTTTTGCCGTTAACCATTATTTCGGCGCCCTGTTCGCTATCGATCCTACGTTCCTTTTTGTACAATCCGGCAGATTCAATTTCGTTGAGTTCGCTTTGTAAACGGCTATAAAAAGAGGTGCTTGACATATAAATTTTAGATTATTAATATTTAGAATCAGCAAAGCTACTGAAATACTTGAAAGCTGCACCGAGCAAAAAAAACCAGGGCAACTCCATGCCGAAAGCAATCGCTGATAGTCGCGCAGTCAGATGAGAGAAACCCGGGCCGAAAATCCTTTGCAGCTGTAACGGCGGGCCCCTTAAGTCTTGGCCTGCTTAGGTCGAATTTTGTACTTTTGCGGATTCGCAAACGAATCACACCCGGATGTACTACAGGCTAACTGCTTATTTATTTTTACTCTTGTTTTTCCCTGAAATCAGCTTCAGCCAGCAAAAATTTACAGAAGGCACGCTTCGGTATAAAATAACGATCACAGGAACCATTCCAACACCTGCCGATGAGCCAACCATGCCCGAAACGCAAAATGGAATCCTGACCATTCAAATTAAGGATGAGCTAATACGCCAGGACCTGTTGTTAGAAGACGGCTATTCCAATACCCGCATCAGTAATTACATAACAGATAAAGGTCTCGTTTTGCAGACCATTAATACGATGAAATATGCCATTGAAGTAAGTTTGAAAGAGCGGGGGAAGATGAATGAAAAGTACAACTACGGCAGCCTGGAACCCGGTAAAGGGAAACGCAGCTTTGGTACTGTCGAAGGAGTGGAAGCAAATTACCACTTGACCGACGGTAGTAGTCTCCACTTCTATTACATTGCGGATTATGAATTGAAATACATCGATATTTTCGATGGCATGCCCCGTATTAAAGGGATTCCTGCGTCATTTGATATGCCCATGGCTAACGGCTTTTCGATGCACTTCGAACTGGAATCCATACTACCGCATCCTGTGCCCCACGCCACTTTCAAAGTGCCCGAAGGCTACAGAATTATTAGCAAAAAAGAATATGAGAAGTTGATACGGTAATAGTACATTTGTAAAGGCAAAAGGAAATAAAATATGCGTTGGAGAGGAGAACGGCAAAGCGGCAATATAGAAGACCACCGTGGCATGGGCCGGGGCGGCAAACTGGCTGTCGGAGGTGGGCTGGGCGCTATAATTGTATTAGTCATTGGTTTGCTTACCGGCCGTGATATTTCGGGCCTGATGCAGGCATTGCCTTCAGGGCAGGAAACTACCGTTAGTCCGGGCTTGCAGGAGCGTGGCCCCGATGATTCTACTGCACAGTTTGTAAGCGTGGTGCTCGCGAGTACTGAAGATGTTTGGCGGGAAATATTCAGGAAAAACAATGCCCGGTATGAAGAGCCCGTATTGCGGATGTTCGAACACGCAACAAACAGTGCCTGCGGGGGTGCTTCATCTGCTATGGGCCCCTTTTATTGTCCTGCCGATCAGAAAGTGTACATCGACCTTTCCTTTTGCACTGAATTAAGAGAAAGATTTAATGCACCGGGAAATTTCGCCATCGCTTATGTAGTAGCACACGAAGTAGGACACCATGTACAAAACCTCATGGGTCTATCGGAACAGGTACAACGTCAGCGCAGCCGCCTTAGCGAAGCTGAATACAATAAATTATCAGTAAAACAGGAACTTCAGGCCGATTTCTTTGCGGGATTATGGGCGCATCACGCACAACGCAGCCGCAATCTGATCGAACCCGGCGATATGGAGGCAGCGTTGAGAGCTGCCAATGCTATAGGGGACGATAAACTCCAACAGGAAGCTCAGGGCTATATTGTACCTGACGCATTTACGCACGGTACTTCAGCCCAACGCATGTACTGGTTCCGCAAAGGTTTTGAAACCGGCGACCTGAACCAGGGAAAATACCAGGATATTCAATAAGCGGAACAAATCACTTTCCGCATTTCAACCATACTTTGATACAATGTCGATTCAGGTTCAGCAACTCTGTAAAACATTCGGGACACAGAAAGCAGTTAATCATCTCAATTTTGAAATAGGAAAAGGCAGCATCACCGGTTTTCTTGGACCCAATGGCGCAGGTAAATCGACCACAATGAAGATGCTTAGCACTTATATCACTCCTACATCGGGCACCGCCCTCGTATGTGGGTACGACGTGCAACAAAACACCATGGAGGTGCGCCGGCACCTTGGTTATCTGCCTGAAAGCAACCCCCTATATTTTGACATGTATGTAAGAGAATACCTCGAGTTCGTGGCCGGCATACATCAGTTGGGCAAAAACAAAAAAAGCAGGGTCGATGAAATGATTGCCGTTACCGGGCTAACGGCGGAAGTAAAAAAGAAAATTGGCACCCTTTCAAAAGGTTACAAACAACGGGTAGGTATAGCACAGGCTATGATTCATGACCCCGAAGTACTTATACTGGATGAGCCGACCAGCGGACTGGATCCTAATCAGATTATGGATATCCGTGATCTTATTATTCGGCTCGGCAAGGAAAAAACCATTCTGCTGTCTACCCATATTATGCAGGAAGTACAGGCAATGTGCGACCGCATAATCATTATTAATAAAGGCGTGATAGTGGCCGACGACAGTATTAGTAATATTCGCACTACAGCGCAGGATGCTACGGCCGGCATCGTTGTAACTTTTGAAAACAAGGTGCTGGAAACTGACCTGGCGGCCATCAAACATGTAGTAGCCGTACACTATATCGAAGAAAATACCTGGATGCTACACAGCGCTGCTACCAATCTCATGCGAAAAGAAATTATGGCATGGTCATTACAGCACGACGTAGCCATAGTTGCTTTACAGGAAAGCACACGCACGCTTGAAGAGGCTTTCCGCGACCTGACTTCTGGAAGGTCCGCAAATACTCAATAAGGTCTGAATCAAAAAGAAATCCCTTAGCGTGTTTGTAAAAATGATTCCCAGTCGTTTAACTGTGCACCTTTTAAAACACGGGGAAATTTATTCATGGCACCATACTTGCCGGTATGTTTCAGATAGTCGATAAACAGATGCGGAGGCAGTAGTTCCACAAATACTTCCTTTAAGGCTGAAGTGCGTTCTACAGCGTAGTCATCATTGACCCTGCACAGCGTTTCATCAATCAACGCCCTGACCTGTTGCGGATCTATCGGCTCGTCGCATCCAATATACCATTTGTGTGCAAAAAGATTGTCGTAGGCCAATCCGGCTACTGCAAACTCTTTAATTTGAACACCCAACTGCCGGTTCACCTCGTCTATGGCCTTGTTCAGATTGTCGACCGAGGTATGCTCTCCACACAAACTGAGGAATTGCTTTGTACGACCTACAATTACAATTTCATGTTCGGCCACATCAGTAAATCGAACCACATCGCCGATAAGATATCGCCAGGCTCCGGCGCAGGTACTAATTACAACGGCATATTTGACGCCGGGCTGTACTTCGTCAATCCAATAGCTGCGCGGATGCCCTTTCAGTTCACCTTGCTCATCGAAATGATCATCATCGAAAGGAATAAACTCGAAGAAAATTCCAGCGTTTAAAACCAGTTTAATACCCTCGGCACCAGGTCGGGCCTGGAATCCAAACGACCCCTCTGAAGCCATATAGGTTTCAAAAAAATGAACCGGATTCCCAAACAACCTTTTAAAATGTTCACGGTAAGGATCGAAAGCCACACCACCATGGATATATACCCTTAGGTTGGGCCAGATATCGTGTATGGTTTCAAGCCCGTATGTTTTTACAATTTCTTCCAGCACTATTTGTGCCCATGCCGGCACGCCGCACAAAATGCCTACGTCCCACTGAGGCGCCTTCTTCACGATAAGGCGAATACGCTCTTCCCATTTGGGATTTCGTGAAATTTTTTGACCGGGCTTATAAAAGAAGCTGGATAAGATACGGGGCATATTCTTTGCACTGATTCCACTCATATCGCCCTCATAGTAATCGCCATGCTTCATGAGTGAAGTGCTGCCTCCAAGCATCAAAACCCCTTTCTGAAATGTGCCCGGAGGAATATGAAAATTGGTCATGCTGTAAAACTGACGAAGACCAACTTTTTTAGTAGACCGGATCATATCGGATGTCACCGGTATATGTTTGCTCGCAGCGCCCGATGTTCCGGAACTAAGGGCAAAATACTTTACTTTCCCTGGCCAGGCTACATTTTCTTCGCCGTCCAGGCTGCGCTTCCACCATTGCGCAAACATGGAATCATAATTGTGGAAAGGAACGGTTTCCCGGAAGGCCTGCTCCCATTCCAGTGTTTCTGAAAGCATTTGCTCAAAACGATATTTTTTCCCAAACGATGTGTATTGGGCCCGCTCCAGCAAGCTGCGCAAGCTGCGCATTTGATACGTGCGTGCAGATGCTGTCTGAATAATAAAATGTTTGCGGATACGTAAAGAACGGGCTATCAGATTACCAAGCAAGGCCATGATTTTTCAAAAAGTTAAACGCTCTACCAGTTTGTTGAACAGCCCAAAATTAAGCCTTTTGCCACCTATTCTTCCGTCCTCCGGGCTACAACATTGAAAGTTCTTCGATTTTTAACAACCCGGCAATTAACATTTTTGTATATTTCATCCAATTGTAAACCAACCGGCAACAAAAAAATGCTCGCTGCGTAGTACGTACCGGACAAAACCAATAAATTGAAGACAATGAATAAAATTATCGTAGCCACTGATTTCTCACCAGCTGCACAGAACGCTGCAGAATATGCATTGCACCTCGCGCGTCATCTCCAGGCCCAACTGGAACTATGCCATGCTTATGTCATCCCCTTTGCGTACACCGATAGTCCTGTACCATTATTGAATATTGATGAGATTCAAAAAATTGCAGAAGAAAGCATGGCCGCAGAAACAAAACGGCTGCAACATCTTGCTCCGTCATACCAGTTCAATACAAGAATTTTACCCGGAGATATAGCCGACTGTCTGGCCGAATTGATAGCCGAAGAACGTCCTTTATTAATTGTAATGGGTACTTCGGGTGCCGGAAATGACTCTTTCCTTTGGGGTAGTATGGCGGTAAAATCTTTACGTACACTCAATGCCCCGGTATTAGCCATTCCCGCTAATGTAATCTGGAAGCCGGTGGAAAAAATTTGTTTTGCGGCCGATTACGATCAGATTTCAACCAGCACCCCAACACAGGAAATTCTGTACTGGGCCAGGACCATGAATGCCAGTATTGATGTGATACATGTCGACAAACCCGAAAAAGCGATTACACCGCCCATGACACTGGTAGAGCAACTTAAGGACGCTAGTCCGGTGTACCACGCCATCATCAACGAAAATATTGAAGGCGGCGTGGCGGAATTTCTCCAGGAACATCAGATTGGATGGCTTCTGGTAATTCCCAAGAAGTACGGGTTCTTCGAAAATATTTTTCATAAGAGCAGAACCAAACTGCTAACCCATGTAAGTAATGTTCCCATACTGGCGCTGCACCAGGACTAGCAGTTACTCGCTGTTACACTAATCGCCAGACGAGGTACAGCATCGCGCCTCTAATCGCGGACTGTACTTGCTTTACGCACGGTTCCGTATGCAATACGCGCAGAACACCATCTGCGCGTATTCTATTTTCAGCCTGCAATGATGCCGGTCCACTCTAGGGAATCTCTATGCCCGGCCGAGCCATTTTATTTTTGGAAATATAATCCGGAACTATTTACTTTGTATTTCAAAGTGAAAATATGAAGCCCGGAACAAGTGAAGATTCATTGCGTACCCTTCAGGACATAAAGTCTATAATGGAGCGATCTGCCCGCTTTCTTTCACTCAGTGGCTGGAGCGGCATATGGGCTGGATCCGTGGCCCTGGCCGGAACCGCCCTTGCACAGTATAGGCTCAGTCAGTACTACACAGCGTACAATACCGGAGCGGGATATGAAAATGCTGCATTTATCACACTGCGAAATCAACTGGCCATGCTTGCGGCTGTTGTATGTATTATTGCAATTGCGGGCGGACTGTATTTCACTTATCGCAAAAACAGCGAAAGCGGAGAGCGATTTTGGAACAATGCATCGAAGAGGATTATGATAAGTCTGCTCATTCCGCTGATTGCGGGTGGAATTATGATCCTTGCTTTTCTTCGTGACAATCAGTGGATGTACCTCGTTCCGGTGAGTCTGATATTTTACGGACTGGCACTCATTAACGGAAGCAAGTACACCGTTTCCGATATTAAATACCTGGGCCTTTTGGAAGTAGTGCTGGGCTGTGCGGCGCTGGCACTCCCCTCAGCTTACGGGCTTTATATATGGGCCTTAGGCTTTGGAGTGTTGCATATTGTGTATGGCTTGGTTATGTGGCAGAAATACGACCGGGAATGAGAAAGGAACTGGAACAACTCAACAAAGTATTCGATAGCAGAATCCGTATCGGCATCATGAGCGCATTAATGGTAAATGAAGATATGAATTTCAACGACCTCAAAGCGCTCGTAGATGCTACGGATGGAAACCTCGCGAGTCATCTTAAGACACTGGAAGAACAGAAGTATATCAAGGTGAAAAAAGGCTTCATTGGAAGGCGCACCAATACAACATACACGGTAACTGCTCAGGGCGAAAAGGCGTTCCGAAATCACCTGCAGGCACTCGAAAAAATTATCAAAAACATCAGCTAATTTTTTTTACGCATTCACTTTGAAATTCAAAGTATTTTTTATAACAACGAATACGGCTGCTGCGCTGACAGTAATGGCAATTTCTCTTAAGCACCTAAACGATAAAATCATTTTTTTCATCCTTTAAATTTCATCTCTTTATGGAACCTACACAAGAGGCAACACCCGCAACAACTTCCGCAGGGACAACCACAAACACTGCAGGCTTTGCTGAGAACAACCGTAGTTTATTAAAAGGCATCCTTATCGGTGTGCTCATTTTGTTGATGCTGATACCAGCCGCTTTCATTGGCGAACTCGTACGAGAACGGGCACAGCGCCAGCAACAGGTAGTACATGAAGTCAGTAGCAAATGGGCCGAACCACAAACCATTACCGGCCCTATACTCATAATTCCGTATTTGGAGTACGAACCTCAGACCGATGGCACAACATTGGCACGAAGAAAAATGGCATATTTTTTACCAGACGAACTGAAAATTAACGGTCAGGTATTTCCCGAAACCCGGCACCGCAGTTTGTATGAGGTAACATTATATCGCTCCGATTTACAGCTGGAAGGTAATTTTCCCAAACCCGATTTTGCAGCATTAAAAATTGAACCTAAAGATGTACTCTGGAACGAGGCCAGCATTGGTGTAGGACTTAACGATAACCGGGGTCTGGAAGATCAGGTGCATCTTCAATGGAATGCAAATCAGCATCTGATGGAGGCTGGCCGAATCAACAACAAGTTATTACCATCGGCACTCAGCAGCAATGTCAGTTGTCAGCCTGAAAACGGTAATAAATTTTCCATCCGCATGAAACTGAAAGGATCACAGGAATTATATTTCAGCCCGCTTGGGAAAATTACTTCTGTCGCTCTGAAGTCTACCTGGGCTAATCCGGCGTTCGATGGTAAATTCCTGCCCGAATCGAGCGATATTACTACCGGCGGATTTAATGCCCACTGGAAAGTACTGCAGACCTCCACACCGTATCCGCGCGCTTGGGTAAAAGATCATTTACCCCTGAGTGAAATGGCGTTTGGAGTTAAACTGTTACAACCTACCGACAACTACGCTAAAACCGAACGGACCGTGAAATATGCCATCCTGTTTATCGGACTGAGTTTTACGGTTTTCTTCTTCATCGAAATGCTTCAGAAAAGACAGGTCCATCCATTACAGTACCTCTTGGTAGGCATAGCGTTAACTGTATTTTACACACTGCTGCTATCGATTTCAGAATACACCGGATTCAATATTGCCTATGCCATTGCTTCGTTGGCCACAGTAGGATTGATCGGGAGCTATGTCCACAGTATATTCCGCAAGGCAGGTATCGCCCTGGGATTTACGATCGCATTGGCCGCCTTGTATGGCTATATATTTTTCCTTGTTCAGCTACAGGACTATGCACTCCTGTTTGGAAGCGTCGGATTGTTTATAGTGGTAGCATTGGCCATGTATTGTTCCCGCAGCATCGACTGGTACCAGCACAATAAAAAATAACCCCGTATAATGAAATAGAGACGTTGCACCGCAACGTCTCATTACATTACAGACGTTGCACCGCAACCTTTCCATCACGTTACAGACGTTGCACTGCAACGTCTCCATTACCGCAATATCCCAATACCCGGCAATCAGGCTTCCACTTCGCGAAAATAACCATTGAGAAACCGGCTCACAGCAGGCAGCCGCATTAATCCAAAGCGGAACACCAGAATACCTAGTACAGCGACCAGTATGCCTGCCAGTACATCGGCAACGTAGTGGTGGTAGGTGTATACAGCCGCAAACCACGTACCCAGGCACACAATAATCAAAAATATCTTCCAGCCTGTGGGCACTTTATAACGAAATGCATAATATACCGATAGCAATGCATAGGCTGCATGCAACGAAGGCATGGCAGCAAAAACATTTGAACTTTTGGAATAAAGCCCCTTAAAAATATCCAGTCCCACAAAGGCATCGAAGCCTGCCAACCCTGCTACATTCCCGGGAGTCAGTGGATCAAATTCAAGTCCATGATAAGCTATATACCAGGGTGGTGCTGCAGGGTAGCCATAGTAGCCGATAAAGCCTACAAAATTTAAAATCAGGAAATTCAGACAGAACAATACCGCAGCCTTTCGGTTCTTCATAAAAAGATAAGCTGCAAAAGATATAGGAACTGGCATCCAGCATAGATAAAAAAAGCCACTCAACACGTCCAGTAAAAGACTTTGATGCTGCTGCCAAAACTCATTCGGCGTAACCCTCAGCCCGTCGAGCGATATACCAAACCACTTTTTTTCCCAATTGTACAAGTCTCCAATATGAACTGTCGAAATCCTGTAATTGGGAATAGCTTTCATATAATCGAAAATCACCCAAAAAACAATGAAGGGCATGAGTGTAAGCACGAAATTCCGGCTGCCTTTCGAACTCGTGTACAACACTATGAAAAGAGCGGTAATAAACACCTGTTCAGGCCGGAACCCGATCAGCCCATAGGACAATAACATATATGCGAGTCCTATTCCGAAAGCCAGTAATAACCTTGTAAAAATTGGCATGCCCGCGACGCTCGTCTGCTTACCAGTGCCTGTATTCATCAGTAGTATTTAAATAGTGCCGGATGCAATGTTCCTATCCGCGCCACTTCCTTAAAAGCGAGCGCCGATACCTGCAATGGCCATGCAAAAAAATGCGGCTTATATTATTTTTTCTTCTGCGGAAATCCTGAATTCAAAACGCGATCCCATAACTCCGAACTTACACCGAAGCCTTTGGAAGCATCGGAGTAATGATGCAGCATATGGTGTTTCTTGATGCGCTTCCAAAAGTTTCCTTTAAAATTGAAATGATGCAGGGCGTAATGCACGGTATCATAAAAGACATAACCCAAAACAAAGGCTGAAAAGAAGGGATACAAATGTGCAGGCTCCATAAAACTGCGCAAGGTAAAATACACACCTAGCGCCAGTGGTATGCTCACCGACAGCGGCATAACCAGTCGCTTTACATCATTGGGATAATCGTGGTGTACCCCGTGAAAAATAAAATGTAGACGTAAAGCCCACTTCTGCTTAGGTACATAATGAAAAACCCAGCGATGCAATACATACTCAAATATGGTCCACGAAAACAAGCCCAAAAGGAACATGCCGGCAAACTGCAACCAGCCTACCTGAACCTCGAATAATGCCAGATAGGCAAAATATAAAACCACGGGTAAGTAAGCGATCATAGGAACTGTCCAATGGACCTTTGAAAAGGCTTCCAAAAAATCGCTTTTGAACATTCTCACTGATTCCGTGGAATTAGAAACATAGTTCTTTTTCATTGGATATGCTTAGTTTTTTGAATTTTTTGATTAGTAACGCGGCAAAAGAATCGCAACACTCTTTACTGCTTGGGTGGTTTCCATTTAGGATTTATTCTTTTCACCAATTCCTTCCCGGTTCCTACTTCCGTTCCTTTAAACTCTACATATTTTACGTTAGGAGCCCAAAAAGTTCCACCTGGATCAATACGTATATACAGCCGTCGCAAAATCATCATTTTACCTTCAATTTCTACATAGGTATGATATATACCCGCTGTAGATTTCATCAGGTAAAAAGGTATTTTATCGTAGGCAGCGAAGAGCAGTTTGAATTTACCTTCTGCTACCTTAGTAACTTTTACACCGTAGGCAAATTTACGCTGAATGTAAGAAAGTTCCTCGGTGCCACCACCGCTCGCATACCTGATCCAGTAAACGTGTACAGGATCCTTTTCGTCCAAAACCCCATCTTTCATGTTCAACTCATACATGATGGTATTGGTATTGGGCGTACGCTGTACGTAAAACTGGGTCTTCGCGTTGAACCTGGGTATCGGAAAAGTATCTACCGCTTCCCTGAATTCTGTTTTTGATTTAAGATCGTCGTCGTCAACTCTTGCTTCTGCAACAGTCGCTGTTCCAAACAACAGTCCTACCAGTAACAATAATGTTGCAGCAGTGCTTCCGGCAGATTTCGCATTGCGCTCAGCATCCAGCTTATCCAATGCTTTTTTGGCATCCGACAAACGTTTGAACGCAGTTATATTAGTAAGTATGGCCATTATAGCTATGGGAATTATAAAAATACTCATTACCTCAAACACGTGAAACCGGATACCGGGTACGTACAGCTTCCCGTCACCCTCCACAAAGGCAGCTGTAACACCGGTAGCAATGGCCGAAACAGCCAGCAGTATTACCCGCTCGGGGCGCTGCATTAAACCACCTTTGTTTTCGATACCCAAACCTTCGCTGCGAGCACGTGTATAACTCACCATCATAGAGCCGATCAATGCTATGAAAGCAAACAGTGAACCTATAAAATAATGGTGTGCAATCAGATAATAGCAAATGCCCAAAAACAGAATGAGCTCGCTATAACGATCCAGTACCGAATCATATAAAGCGCCAAAGGTCGACGACATCTTACCCAGACGTGCCACCTGTCCGTCGAGCATATCAAACAAACCGGCAAACAAAATAAGCCCACCTGCCCAGCCAACGTATCCCAGGTCACCCCGGTTGCCCCGCTCGGCACCAATCACAAATATGATAGCTACGCCGATATTCAACAGTAACCCGATCGTTGTAATGGCATTAGGTGTTAAACCCAGCCTGATCAGGAAACGTACGAAAGGATTTATAATCGTATAGATGCCTTTCTGCGCGCGATCCCTGAAAGTAATTTTGGCCATACATTATGCTGCTAAAGAGCGGCGCAAAATTAAAGAATATTCACAATTAAACAAACGTTTAATTAACTTTTATAATTTCCTAATCTCGCACCAACGGCAAAGGTCGCATTCTTTTTCCCATATCAATTCATAAATTTAATTGAGAAAATTTAACCATAGATAGTTGATCTTCGCATCTTTCTGCATGAGTCGTCATGCTCGCGGGATTGGCGGTGCCCCCGGCAGACGGCCCCGCAACCCTGGTCACCAATCAAAACAGGGAAATCCGTAAATTCACGGCCGTATATGAATTGGAAATACTTTGGTAAGCGACTGCGTTATTACGTACAATATCTCCCTTTCACCATCAATGCCCTGCTGGCGGCACTGGCTCTTTGGTGGGCTTTCCATACCTTATACCCCACCACAACCGGGACAGAAACGGAAGTATCATCATTCCGGCCCTTAATTAAACTAATGGCGCTCACAGCATTATGGTTCCTTTTGGCATTAATCATCCTATCTGTAGGAACCACCATTGCGGCCTGGTTGCATTGTTTATGGCTGCGTAACAGGCAGCAGATACAACTTGAATTCAGTACAAAGCCCGAACCCTCGGGCAGAGGCATGCTGATCGAAACTCAAATAAAAAAAGTACGCAGACCTTTTCTGGGGTTTGTCAAGGGCCGGCTCCTTTATAATCAATATGCACTTACCGACAAATTCCTGCTGGCCTCTAACCAGCGCCGGCCCGGAAGCTTTTGGCGCCAAGGCGTAACCGGTCGTAGCCGGTTATTGCTGCCCGACATACAGGAGTATACTATCGAAGGCGGCTTCATTTATTTCGAAGATATGCTGCAACTCATCTCACTGCCCGTACGGCAAAGGTTACAGGGACATATTTTCCGGCCACCCACTAATGTAGATATAGAAGAAAGAAACGCCGTGGCCCGGAAAACCGAGCAAACGGATATTCGCATCGACGAGTTGCGCAGGGTCGAAGGCGCTTTTCTCAATTACAAAGACTTTGAAAGCGGCGACGACGTGCGCCGGATTGTATGGAAACTGTACGCACGTAACCGCGAACTCGTGGTAAAAATTCCGGAAACACATGACCCCTACGCCTCGCACATATACTTCTATGCGAGCTTTTACAGCGATCTTCCTACCGGAAAACTCGACAATGCTTTTGGCGCAGAAATGCTCAATTTTCTGAAAAACCGCGTATGGACTGCCTACGATGTGCTGGCAAGCCGCGACCTGGAAGTCAGGTTTATTGCCGATCAGGAATTGCATACCAGCGATGAAGGCAGTATGCCGGAACAGGTACAACGTACCATAAGCAATAGTAACTGGCACCGTTACAAGAACCTTAGTGATTATTTTCAGCCACGATTTGGAGCTGTATTGGTTATCTCATCCTTAACTGACGCCGCCGAATTAAGGCAGATGCTGGACCGCAGCAGCGCTGATACCGTCGTATATTTTGTACGCTTGTCGGATGCCTTCAGGCATTTCCTGCCCTGGACCTGGATTCAGCGCATCTTTCTGTTACCCCCCGACGACCGGCTCAAGAAAATTCGTTCGCGGTGGATGTTGCACCCCCTGCGTTTCCAATTGCAAAAACGTGAGAAAGCCCTCAGCGCGGTACTTGAAAGCAGCAATGTAATTATAGGTACATTATAGCCCTGCATGATATTTCCGGTACTATATGTAATCGCATATTTCAGCTTGCATCCGACTGACCGAAACCATCCCGTATAGCAGTCTCCAACACTTTTATATCAATATCCTTTAATTGTTTGAACCTGATACAATAGCCTGTGATACTAGCCTTACCTATATCGACACCATACTTTTCACGGATATAATGTTTATCGTTCAACCCCATGATGTATACAGATATCCCGCTGGATGTGCCGCTTAAGCCAATTTGATAAAAATCGCGGGTGCTGCCATCTGCATACCGAATGGTATAATTACCATAGCCTATATTCGGGTTGGAAATAATTTTGCCATCATCATTTTTCCCGTCCAACATCCAAAGTCGGGCACCCGGAAAAAGCTGCAGCATGCGCTGGTGCAGGTAGTTTAAATCCTGTTGTTTGCCAGATGGCTGGCTGGCAATATATTGGGCAATCTGCTGAGGCGTACTCATATCAAAAAGAAATAAAGTTAATCATTCTGTCCATACCGCAACTGTACGCGTCATAGGCTCTAATAGGGAACTTGTTTTTTATTGATTCGGGCGTGCCCCCATGGCCGCAGCCGGGTACAAAGGTCATCGTTATTCCGGCAAATTGCGGCCAGGGGTCGGGCTTTCCAGGGGTCCGCTGCGCTTCCGTTCCCACCCTCCGGGATGGGAACCGGCTCCTGCGTCGCCGCCCTTACAACCCCTCACGCGGCGTCTCTGTTCATAACATACAGTCTGGCTGTCGCCATCCGAGCCTAAATAAGTTTGCACAAAATATACACTGGCTACAAAACCATCGCCCCGAAGCAATGCACATAGGAGCCAATTGAACTTACGCTGGTTCATACAATGAAATTTCAATTGTACCGAAACAACCTGCTTCAATTCCTCATTCTTGACAGATTATTTGCCATAGAATGCATCGTCATTATCCGGTAAAAAAAACCAGCTGCGGATGTATGCGATACCATAGTAAACACGGATATGGACAAGTATATCATGTATTCAGAAACTCTTATTATGCAAATAATGAATTGCCGACTTTACTTCAATAGCGTTAGATCGCTACACGCCCTAACAAAAAACGCTTGCGACCAGTAGTCTATTAATTCAGATTTTCATACTAATAATGTTATTATTTGATAAGTATTTTTAATGCGCCACGAGCTCGACAAACTTGTAGAGTGCCATGTACTTTATGTGGCGAATAATGTATTGCTCCTTGTTCCTGGAGCGGTTTAATAGGTGCTCGTAATATCAGAGCGAATAGCACAGGCACCGATAAATGATTATATCCATTTATATACAGTATAATAGACTATGCATACTGAGGGTTATCAATCCCCGTATGAAGTCATGAAACCTTTATCTGTAGGCACATTGCGGGAAATCTGCATTATAAAATAAGGCTGAATAAAATTCGATTACGGCTAAGGGTTGTTTGTCGGAAGCCTCAAGTGAGTTCTTTTCAGGCGAATATCTAATAGATTTGTAATATAAAATTAGGTAAACCGTCGAATTGCTATGGAATCAATTATACCACTTTGGGTCTGTTCATCTATTCAGGGTAAATAATTCCGTATTCTTCAAGGGGCCAGAATGCCATGTCTCTGTATAAAAACAAATATCGAATTGAATCGGCCCGGAGGCCACATTGGAACTACGGAATGCCTGGCGCATATTTTATAACAATATGTGTACAGCCGCGTCGACGTATTTTTGGTAGCTGCTACAACAACCAGATGTATCTGAATGAAATTGGTCGTATCGCAGATGATTTCTGGAAGGAAATACCCTTGCATTTTCCGCATGTCTGTCTGGACGAATTTATTATCATGCCCGATCATATGCACGGCATAATTTGTATCAAACACCCGCCCGTAGAGACGTTGCCGTTAGAGACGTCGCCGTTAGAGACGTTGCAATTAGGCACGTCACCGTCAGAGCCGCTAGAGACGTTGCATTGCAACGTCTCTAGCTAAAAATGAAAAAATGTCAGAAATATCCCCTCGTCCAGGATCATTATCCACCATTATTAGATCCTACAAATCGGCCTGTACCAGCGCAATCCGGAAACGTTTCCCAGATTCAGGATTCAAATGGCAGGCGCGTTTTCATGATCGTGTGATCAGAGATCAGGACGAATTAATTCGAATTCGAACATATATTCTGAATAATCCCAAAAAATGGTCTGAAAATTCGTCCCGTCATCATCCTCCCTCGTAGAGACATTGCACTGCATCATCTGAATCGCAATCTAATACCCGGACGCAGGTAATTGTACCATAACTATCGCAATTCTACCAGCAGTTTGTGGGTTAATCTGCCATAAGGAACGGTTACCTCTACTAAGTACATTCCACCAGATACATGATGCAGCGGAATGCTGACGGTCTGCTGCCCTGCCGGTATTGAAACCGATTGCAGGGTTTGTCCCAGCACATTGATCAAACGTACCGTGCCGGCAGTAGACAATACCTTAGACAGATGAACAACCGCCTCGGCCGACGCAGGGTTTGGGAATACAGACACGCGCACATCACTCAGCTGCCGCTCGCTAAGACTAAGCGGATTAAACACCGAGTCACAAGGGCGAGCGCTCAGACTGATTGAAGTTGTAGGCGTACTGTAGTAGCTAAGGACACCGTTAGGAAAACCTGGCCGAATAGCCATGTGAGCGCTATGAACGCAAAGTACAGGAAACAGGCCACTAATTAAGGGCCAGGTACCTCCCAGTTGTTCTGTGTACCGACCCATATTGTAGCCGCCATTGGCTCCATACGTATGGTGCCCGAAATTAACCGAAGCATGGTCTTCGTCGTTGAAGAGACTTCGCGAATAAAACGATCGTAAAGGTATATCCCCAAAATTTTCTAATCGTATGGAGTCAATAACAATACAGTAATCGGTAATCCCCCCCGTATATTCGGGCTGTGGGACAGGTAAACAAATGGTATCCTGTTCTGAGGCCGAAAAAACGTACAACGGAATGAACTTCTCCAAATGTTCACTATATAGGAAAACAGTATCGGTATTGTCATACACAAAATAATCCCGCACAATGGAATTACTGATTAGCTGCTGATCGAGTTTACGTTCATCTCTACGTGCAACAATTTTCCTGCATGCCACGCCCGCAACAACGGTATCGCTTTCGACAACCAGGTTATCGGTCCAGCTGTTCGCGGGTCCGGCGGAGTAACCAAAATACTTGATGTCGCCATGGTAACACCATGTAGCACCTATTGGCGCGAATTCCTGAGCCTGTAGCCCGGGGCCTGCAAGTAATAAACAACAGAGAAAGTAGACTGGTAATAGGATTTTTTTCATGTTCTTTCATTATAATGCTTACTTATAAAGGTAAAAACATACAGCATTCATCTTAATTTTTCTCTCAATATTCATTATTCGATGGGAAATAATTGGGATTATCTCAGCGTAACTAATTTCAAAACAGTTTCTACGCAAAGCGGGTATGAAGTAGCCTCATGTATAACCCGATCGCAACTGGGTAACGGAAAGTGCAAACCCTGGCAGTGGTAAAATAGAACGGGGATGAAGTGCGGATGAACCCTATACTACTGGTGCCGCGCCCCGCAGAATGCATTCCTTAAATACCAACGCGAGTGCGCATTAACCCAGCGTGAGGGATAGCAGCGATTACCCCGCAGCGAGGTACGAGCGAGGAGTAAAAGCGGATAGCCCGGCCCCGGTATGGCCGCCGCTGATAGTACATTCACCGCAGTGGTAGACGCTTATGCTGATTGAAAATGCTCGTCTGGGTTGATGCCCATACCGGGGACACGCCCTACAAAAAGTTCAAAAAAAGGAGTGATAGTCGCACACCTGCTCCAAAATGTGACCCCGTTATACAGAGCGGACTTGGCCTGCACGCACATGTTAGCAGAACAACTGTACTCAGTTTACACTCGGCTGAAAAAAACAGAGCCCTGCCGGTTGCACATCCGTAACATCGGCGTTTCCAGAGAATCAATTTTTGGGCGCGCCCTGCGGGCCGGGTTATCCGCTGCAATCCCTGTCCGCCCGCATTGGGTATGCCGGTCTATTGCAACCACCGGACTTTCTATCAATTCAGGACAAAGTCCAAAGCGGCCAGGGGATTTACGCTGCTACCCCTCGCGCGTATGAGGCAACCTTTCCTTAGTATTGAAGTACCCGCGGAAGTATGGAAAATAACATATACCGATGTGCATCCACGATACCAAAAAATGTCCGCATAAGGTGAAGGCGCAAAGGAGAACTATTTAAACCAATCTACTCAGCGGCGGATGAATTTAATACAGCCCCTGAACTGCTACAATTCGGTGCGCAACGACGCACAGCCACGTCCTGCCATAAATAAGCTTCCGCAAGGTTCGATGTCGCGTAGCCCTGGCATCGATTCACTGGTGCTGTCTTATAATGCAGATCCGCCTTTTGCAGCCAATGACCGCTGTATTCAAAACTTCTCGTTCAACTAAGCAGACATTGAATACCAGCCGTCCCCTCCCGAAACAAAAATCAAGTTCAAAAAAAACCGGTAGGATTTACTAATCACATTGGTTGCAAGATGGCGTTGTAGCAGAGGTTATTAAGCTTATTGGGTATTATAATCAAGCGGCTCCCGACTTAAACTTAGAACAGTAGTTGTAAAACCGGTGCGAAGTACCGTTTTTATTATTCGGAGTAGCAAAAGGAATACAAATTTCATCAAACGATTTCGCATCCCTTGCATCTACAAGCAGTATGATGTAAGCCATATAAGACCAGCAATCACAAGGCCCTTGCCTTGAAATGCTGCAATTAATGACCTGCAATAGTGATAATCGTGCAGTACCCGTGGTGCTTTCATCATACGGGAATTTTACAGTTATTGACCAACCACATTATAGCCCACTTACCGCAGCCAGATAACCTATGTGCAGTTATTCGGGAAGCAGGAGCCTTTCCTTAATTCTTACCTTTCTCATGCCCAGGTATTTTCGACGCAAATAAATGATTCCAGCTGCAAAGTCGCCATGCTATTGCAGTCATATAGGAGTAGGAGCAGAAGAAGAACAATCATCACTGATCCGGGATTCAAAGGGTACAGCTCAGGCGGGTAAGAAAACCAGTGGAAGCGATAGGAGGAGGCGGGCGTATAGGCAAACGCCCATAAGTAGGTACATAAAAAAAGTCCCCGATCTTTCGATCGGGGACTTATGAATAAATATGGCAGCTACCTACTCTCCCGGAGTTAACCAGTACCATCGGCCATGAGGGGCTTAACTTCTCTGTTCGGAATGGGAAGA